>Ga0335074_10017117_pt1 | contig 10215 bp, 7 predicted proteins | sample Lox_Sample_23_FD_206715 | JGI IMG/M metagenome (GOLD analysis project Ga0335074, IMG submission 206715) | Soil microbial communities from Loxahatchee National Wildlife Refuge, Florida, United States - Lox_Sample_2.3 | ecosystem: Environmental > Terrestrial > Soil > Wetlands | place: USA: Florida...
TGAGACCCAGGCGGCGGTCTATGAAAAGTACATCCAGCCCTATCTGCACCCTGGAAAGGTTTTGGGCTTTTCGCATGGTTTCAGCATTCATTTCAAGGCGATCATTCCGCCGAGCGACGTTGATGTGGTCATGATCGCGCCGAAATCGCCGGGACATCTGCTGCGCCGAGTTTATACGGAAGGGCGCGGAGTGCCGTCGTTGATTGCGGTAAGCCAGGATGCGAGCGGACGAGCGCACGAGTTGGCGCTGGCGTATGCGCACGGTATCGGATCGACACGAGCCGGCGTGCTGCAAACCACGTTTAAAGAGGAGACTGAGAGCGATCTGTTTGGTGAGCAGGCGGTGCTCTGCGGCGGGTTGACGTCGCTGATTAAAAAAGGATTCGAGACATTGGTTGAGGCTGGCTACGCACCGGAAATTGCCTATTTCGAGTGTCTCCATGAAATGAAGTTGATCGTTGACTTGATTTACGAAGGTGGACTGGGCCGCATGCGTTATTCGATTTCGAATACGGCCGAGTACGGCGACCTGACGCGTGGCGAGAAAGTTGTCGGCGACGCGACGCGCACCGCGATGAAGAAAATCCTCGCGGATATTCAGGATGGGACGTTCGCGCGGGAATGGATCAAAGAGAATAAGGACGGCGGATACCACTTCACGGATCTGAGGCAGCAGGAGCAGCAGCACCCCATTGAGGTTGTAGGCGCGCAGCTGAGGGCAATGATGAGTTGGCTCCCGGCAAAAGAGGCGGCGAAGAAGCCGAGCGAGGGGCCGAAACCTGAAATTCAGCAAGCGGTGAATGCGTAAACAAAATGCTTAAGGGAGCCGAAATCGTTTTGCGATGCATGCGGGCCGAAGGGGTAGACCTGGTGTTTGGGTATCCCGGCGGCGCGATCATGCCGTTGTACGACGCGTTGGAGGGAAGCGGCGTGCGGCACGTGCTCACCCGCCATGAACAGGGAGCCGTGTTCGCAGCCGAAGGCTACGCGCGTGTCACGGGAAAAGTCGGCGTGGCTATGGCGACAAGTGGGCCAGGCGCGACCAACCTGGTGACCGGTATCGCCGATGCCAAGATGGATTCTGTGCCGCTGGTGTGCATCACGGGTCAAGTGCGATCGGCGATGATCGGAACGGACGCATTTCAAGAGACTGATGTTTTTGGCGTAACCCTTTCGCTCACCAAGTGGAGCCGGCTGGTACGGACGATTGATGAGATTCCGGAGATTATCGCTGAAGGATTTCACTGGGCGCGCAGCGGGCGGCCTGGTCCGGTGGTGATCGACATTCCGACCGACATTTTGAAGGCAAAGAAAGAATTCTCAGGGCCGGTAAACTTCAAGCCGCATGTGCGGCCCGCAGATGCTCGTGCCGACGGCGCTTTCAGCGACACGATTGTTGCCTTGCTGCAACGGGCGATGCGGCCGGTGGCCCTGGTGGGTGCGGGTGCAAAGCTTTCAGGAGCCGTTCCGGAATTGCGGAAGCTGCTGGATCATTTAAACATTCCCACGTTCGCGACAGTGCATGGCTTGGGCGCGGTGCCTGCGGAATCTCCTTATTACCTGGGCATGGTCGGCATGCACGGCACGCGCGCCGCGAATACCGCGTTGCATGAGACCGATCTTCTGCTGGTTTTTGGCGCTCGCCTGGATGATCGCGTGACCGGCGATCCTACCCGGTTTGCGCCTCATGCCAAGATCGTTCATTTTGAAATCGATCCAGCGCAGTTAGATCGGGTGCGCGCCTGTGAGTTGCCGGTCATAGGCAATCTCGCCGATACAATTCCGGCTTTCTGTTCAGAACTGCAGCACGCTTCCCTGCCTGATTGGGATGCCTGGCGCAGCATTGCCTGTGGATCTGAGCGCGCGGAGCTTGATTCACATGCCCGGGCGCAACCCACAAAACGTTTCCTTGATGAACTCTTCAGCCGCTTGCCGGAAGACAATGTTGTCATTGCGGACGTTGGACAGCACCAGATGTGGGCGGCGCAGCGTTATCGGTCGTCATCGCCACGCGGCTTCATTACTTCGGGTGGACTGGGAGCCATGGGCTTTGCACTACCGGCTGCGGTGGGTGTGCAGTTGGCGAAGCCGCAGACTTGCGTGTTGTGTGTTTCGGGCGACGGCGGTTTTCAGATGAACATTCAGGAACTGGCGACAGTTCACCGTCTCGGCTTGCCCATCAAAATGGTAATCGTCGACAACAAGTATCTGGGCATGGTGCGACAATGGCAGCAACTTTTTTACGAACGCAATTATGCCGAAACCGACTTAAGTGACAATCCGGATTTTGTCGAGATCGCGAAGGCCTACAAAATCCATGGATTCCGGCTGAACGAGGTTGCTATGGAGGACTTTCCGGTCTCTGCCGAAACCGCAGATCTCATGGATAACTTCTTGCGCTCGCCAGAACCGGAGTTGCTGGTGTTCGATTGCCATCCCGAGGCGAACGTTTATCCCATGGTTCCAGCGGGAGCGGCGCTTTCGGAAATGGTGTTTGAGGACAAGTAAAACAAGATTCGTTTACGAGAGGGAAATGATTATGCAAGTCTTCTACATTCGCTACCGCAACTCCCAAGGTGCGCTCATGCGGATTCTTAACGCGGTTTCGCGCCGGGGCCTGGATCTGACAACCGTTCACGCCGAGTATGCGGGGCAGGATCACATTGTCACGATGCTGCTCGAGGTAACCCAGAAGCAGATCGGCCAGCTCTATCGAGAGTGGTATGCGATTGTGGATGTAACCGAGGTTCGCTCTACGGCAGCACGCGGGCACGAAGAAGCGGCATGGACAGCTCATCGGCCAGCTTCGGAAAGCGTGGCGCAGCAATCGGCGCGAGCGGCTTTGGCATAACCGAATCCCGCGATAATCGGCTTCCCATGTTTTCGGTTTTCGCTTGGCAAATGTCAGCAGCATGAACGCTCCCTGGGTAAGCGTCATGCCATTGGGGAACCTGCAATTGGATTGCAGTCTCTGGGCATTCCTCTGGCCGCAGGTTCCCCGTTTTTTAGAACGTAATCCTTTCATTTCACTGTTGTCACTCTGAGCCTTCTGTTCCGAACCAAGGGAGGAGTTCCAGCGTTTGCTGGCTCGGCCGATAACGATTGTGCGAGCAAGAAGCAGGATTCCTCGCCCTAGTGGGACGACGGTCTAACACAACGAGTCTTCTCGATCTTTCGTGTAATCTCTCTCCATGGATCTGAAACATCGCAGTCATGAAATTACCCAGGGGCGCGACCGGGCCCCATCGCGCGCCATGTTCAAGGCAATTGGTTTCACCGATGCCGATTTGGGCAAGCCGCTGATCGGCGTGGCCAACACTTGGATTGAAACCATGCCTTGCAATTTTCACCTGCGGAGACTTTCGGCAAAAGTCAAAGAGGGAATCCGCGATGCAGGTGGAACGCCGATGGAATTCAATACCATCGCCATTTCCGACGGTGAGACCATGGGCACGGAAGGCATGCGTGCCTCACTGGTGAGCCGCGAGCTGATCGCTGATTCCATCGAACTGGTGTGCCGCGGCCAGTTGTTTGACGCGGTAGTTTGCGTGGTGGGGTGCGACAAGACGATTCCGGCGGCCGCCATGGCGCTGGCACGCATGGATCTTCCCGGGCTCGTTCTCTATGGTGGCACGATCGCGCCGGGCAGCTATCGCGGCAAAGATGTCACCATTCAGGATGTATTCGAGGCCGTCGGCGCCAACGCCGCCGGCAAAATCTCTGATCAGGAGTTGCGTGATCTGGAAGATGTTGCGTGTCCGGGCGCGGGAGCGTGCGGAGGACAATACACCGCCAATACGATGTCGACGGTGATGGAAATGATCGGTCTTTCTCCGATGGGCTTCAACAGCGTTCCCGCCATGGATGCCCAGAAAGACCAGGTTGCCTTCGACTGCGGCAAGATTGTCATGAATCTCCTACACAAAGGCATTCGCCCGCGAGAGATTCTTACGCGCGACGCCTTTGAAAATGCGATCGCATCGGTGGCTGCGACCGGCGGATCGACCAACGCTGTTCTGCATCTGCTGGCCATCGCGCGCGAAGCGGGAATCGATTTGCAAATCGATGATTTCCAAACCGTCAGCGAACGAACCCCCCTGCTCGCCGATCTGAAACCCTCCGGCAGATTCGTTGCCGCCGATATGCACCGCGCGGGCGGCGTGCGATTGCTGACACAACGGTTGCTTCAGGGAAAACATCTTCATCCCGAGGCAAAAACGGTCACCGGACATTCCCTGCGGAAAGAAAGCGAGACGGCTGTCGAAAGTCCGAATCAGCAAGTGATTGCTCCTCTGGAAAAACCGCTGAAGAAAACCGGAGGTTTGGTCATCCTCAAAGGAAACATTGCGCCGGAAGGCTGCGTGGCCAAGATCAGCGGACATGAACGGCTCGAGCATCGGGGGCCCGCGCGAGTTTTTGAATCGGAAGAAGAAGCCATGGCCGCGGTGACGGGAAAGAAAATCAAAGCGGGAGATGTGGTCGTTGTCCGCAATGAAGGACCTAAAGGGGGTCCTGGCATGCGAGAAATGCTGAGCGTTACCGGCGCGATTGTGGGGGAAGGATTAGGATCGCAAGTCGCTCTCTTGACCGATGGCCGTTTCAGCGGCGCGACGCATGGATTGATGGCGGGACACGTCTCGCCGGAAGCCGCGCTGGGCGGTCCGATTGCCGCCGTACGCGATGGCGACATGATTCGCTTCGATGTGCGCGATCGCGTGCTGGAGGTTGAAGTTAGCGATGAAGATTTGCGGCAGCGAATGAAAGAGTGGAAACCGCCGCGGCCGCGCTACGCTACCGGAGTCTTTGCGAAATATGCGGCGCTGGTTTCGTCAGCATCGCAAGGCGCGGTAACGACCGCACCGAAATAAATGCGTCAATATTTCCTCAACACGCCGATCACCCTACCTTGCACTTCCACCGAAGCTGCCGGAACAATGATCGGCTTCATCGCGGTATTCGAAGGCTGCAGACGGATATTGTCGCCTTCGCGATAGAAGCGCTTTAGCGTGGCATCATCTTTGTCGACGACCGCAACCACGATATCGCCGTTGTGCGCGGTCTTCAATTTCTCGACCAGCACGTAATCGCCATCGAGAATGGCTTCGTCCTGCATGGAGTCGCCGCGCACTTCCAAGACAAAAACCTCTTTGGAGCGCACGAAGTCGGCCAGCGAAATGGTTTCCTGCGTCTGAATTGCCTCAATCGGCTGCCCGGCTGCAATGCGGCCTAACAACGGCAGAACCACTGCTGTGTTCACGTTCATCGATTGCTTGAGGCGGCCTTTCGGCGGAAGCAGATCGATCGACCTACTCCGGTTGTAGTCGCGCGTGAGCAGTCCCTTTTTTTCGAGGTTGGTGATGTGCTTGTGCACCGTGGCCAGCGAATTCAGATCGAGGCCTTTGCCGATCTCCTCGAAAGATGGTGAATATCCGTTCTCGCTGACAAACCGCGAGATGAAGTCGTAGACTTCGCGCTGCCTGCGTGTGATCGCCATGCCGCCATTGTTGGCGAATATAAGGCGAATGTCAAGCGGTTTGTAAACTCCTCCCAAAGTCAGCAGGCCTGACCAAACCCTCAAGGCTGAGGGCAAGAGTCACGCAGATAGGTGACGGCGGTCACCGCAATCGAAAACCTAAGGTGCGAAACTATCGCCACTGAACTAGTCCTACTAGTTAGAGATCGCCCGGTCCCAACCCACAGAACCCCACAAGCCGTAACCCCAGACGGCGGGGCCGGGCGCCTTAAAGAGAGTGAAAGAGCATAAGAGAGAGATTGCTTTTCCCCATACAACTCTCTCTCTTTGCTTTTGAGGCGACAATCCTGGACGATCGTCCGCATCAGTTGAAACCTGTTTATCCACAACGCTCATTTTCAGCTCACCACGCAACGCCTCATGTATCTCCTCTGACACAGTGTCTCCGGGAGAAGGCGGTCTGACATTCATCACCTTCGGCCAAGTACTTTGCTTTCATTGCGCGAGTATGGCGCCTCTCCTGCACGGCCCAGTGTGGCATTTCGCGGGAGGATATTATGCAATTGGCAATCACATTCATCGCACTCGTAAGCGGACTGGTTCTTTCGTTGACCGTAGCAGTGGTTACGGAAGAACTTCTGTTAGGGCAGCTTATGAAGTTCTTTTTCGTACCGGAGACGCCTCCCAAACCTGGGCCTCCAGACTCGCATAAGAATTAAAGCCTAATTAGCAGAGCCGCAGCGCCGTATCCGCAAAGCCATTCACACCCTCTGCCGCTCAATGGTGAGATATGATTCGGGATTCAGCCTCCGAACAATGTAAGGCAAGGCGGAAAAGTACAGGCCATGACTTTCCGACGCAAACTGGTGACCGTATTCACGCTGACAGTTATTTTGACTGTCGCGGCGGTGACTTGGCTGATTACTGCAGTCACCCGGCGAGCCTTCCAGCGCAGCGAGAATGAACGAGCGGCCGCACTGGTAATGCAGTTCCGCCGCGAGTTCAACCGCCAGGGTGAGATCGTCACGCAGCGGGTCGCGGCCATCGCGGCCTCCGAGGCACTGCATCGCATGGCCTCGGCGTTGAACCGCGTGCCCGCGGATTCCGGCCCGTACTTCGAATCGGCAAAAACCCTCGCCGATAATGATCAGCTCGATTTCCTGGAGTTCATTGAAGCCGACGGCACCATTGCTTCTTCCGCTGTCCGGCCCGAAAAGTTCGGATATCCGGAGGACTCGTTCGCGAGCCTCGCCGCCGAAGCTGATCAGGAATTTTTCCTGCAACAAGAGGAATTTCAGGATGGAACCGGACTCGGCCTGTTTGCGGTGCGTGCGACGCGTGGGGCAGACCACCCGGTTTACGTAGTTGGCGGGCGTCGGCTGGATAAAAGTTTTCTTTCTGCTCTGGATATGCCAGCAGGCATGCGTGTACTGCTATACCAGAATCGGGGCGACCGATTCTCCACCGCCTTAATCCTCGATCCCACCCAGCCTTCGAGCGCGAGTGCGCAGGCGGCCAACAGATTTCAGCCGCTCATCGAATCCGTGCGGCAATCGAAGGAGGAGCGGGTGCGCATCGTGCAGTGGTCGGCTAACCCTGGGGACGATGAAGAGTTTCACGCCATACCTCTGACCGGAATCGGAGGCGAGCATGGCCAACATCTGCTGGCGATTCTGCTGGTGGGCAATTCACGCAGCGCGTATGTCGCATTGATGCGGCATATTCGCTCGGTGGCGCTGATGACTGGAGTTGGAGGAATCGCCTGGGCAATACTTTTGAGCAGTTGGGCTGCGGCACGGGTTACGCGCCCGGTCGAGCAATTGGCTCATGCGGCCCAGAAAGTCGCTGCCGGACAGTGGGACGCGCGCGTGGAAGTGGCCGGGAAGGATGAACTCTCACAACTGGCGGACTCTTTCAATCGCATGACCGCCGAGTTGCTGGCGCAAAAGGAAAGGCTGGTGCAAGCCGAACGCGTAGCCGCATGGCGCGAAGTGGCCCGGCGGCTTGCCCACGAATTGAAGAATCCGCTGTTTCCACTGCAGCTTACGGTGGAAAATGTGATCCGCGCATGGGAACGATCCCCGGAGCAGTTCGACGAAGTGTTTAGCGAAAGCTCGCGAACCTTGCTGGCGGAGATTGCGAACCTAAAATGCATCATTTCAAAATTCAGCGACTTCTCGAGCATGCCGCAGCCGCAGTTGCGGCCCGTGCAGCTCAATGAAGTGATTCGCGGCATCGCGCATTTTTTCCAGGCACAATTCGAAGCTCCAGGTTGCGCAAAGATCATTTGTGAACTGCAACTGGACGCGCAGCTGGCTCCGGTAGCAGCCGATACTGAACTGCTGCATCGTGCATTTTCGAACCTCGTGTTGAACGCGATCGAGGCAATGCCGCAAGGCGGAACACTGACGCTGCGCACACAAGACAATCGCGACAAGGTTTTCGTTGAAGTGGCGGACACAGGAACCGGCCTGACGCCGGAGCAGTGCGACCGCATCTTCACCCCCTATTACACCAGCAAAAAGCAGGGCACCGGCCTTGGGCTGGCGATTGTACAGTCCATCGTGAGCGACCATAAGGGCAGGATCCGGGTGGAGAGCAGAATGGGTCGAGGCACAAACTTCATCGTTGAGTTGCCCAAAAACTGAATCTGCGGGCATAAAACGTAAATAGGTGGAGGAAACGTGGCCAGGAAAGCACATCTGCTGATCGTCGACGACGAGACGAATACGCTGGCCTCGCTGGCCCGCGCGTTTCGCCTGGCCGGGCACGAAGCCACGGTGTGCGATAACGCGGCCCGGGCAATCGAACTCGCGAAGGTGCATACCTTTGATCTGATTCTCTCCGACCTCGTCATGCCGGCAAAAGGCGGGTTAGAGTTGCTGGAGGAATTAAAATCCCTAGGCGTAGCTGCGCCGGTTGTAATGATGTCTGGCCAAGGAGACATTGAAACCGCGGTGCGTGCGACTAAACTCGGCGCGCTGGATTTTCTCGAAAAACCGATCTCCACCGAAAAACTTCTGCTCACTGTGGAGAATGCGCTGAAGCTGCAGCGGCTGGAGAACGACAACCGCCAACTGAGGCAGAGACTCGGCAAGCATGAAATTGTGTGGAAGGGCGCCGCTATGCAACGCGTAATGGACCAGGTGAAGCGCGTGGCGGCAAGTGAAACTCGAGTGTGCATTCTAGGGGAGACGGGTACGGGCAAGGAACTGGTAGCTCGTACGATTCACGAATGCAGCCCGCGCGCCAGCGGAGCATTTGTCACCTTGAACTGTGCGGCAGTCCCGGCCGAGCTCATCGAATCCGAATTGTTCGGACACGAAAAAGGATCGTTCACCGGGGCCGCAGGCCGGCACATAGGAAAATTCGAGCAGGCAAATCACGGAACTATTTTCCTGGATGAGATTGGCGATATGCCGCTCGCCATGCAGGCGAAGTTGCTGCGGGTGCTTGAAGAAGGCGAAGTGGAGCGTATTGGCGGCGACAAGCCCATGACCGTGGATGTACGCGTGGTGGTCGCCACGCATAGGGTTTTGGAGACGCGAGTACGGGAAGAGAAATTCCGTCAGGATCTGTTTCACCGTATTTATGTCTTTCCGCTGACGTTGCCGCCGCTACGCGAACGGCGGGAAGATATTCCTGCATTGGTAGAGCATTTTGCGGCACAAGTCAGCGCACAGAATGGATGGTTGCCTGTCGTTTTTACCGAGGGCGCATTGCGTGCGCTTCAATTGCACAGCTGGCCGGGTAATGTTCGTGAATTGCGCAACCTGGTGGAACGCCTAATGCTGCTGTCCACGGACGGACAGGTTGATCTCGCAACCGTAGAGATGGCTTTGCCGAATAACGGCGGCGGCGCGGGACAATTTTCCTCGGCAACATCGACGGGCACGCTCGCCGACCGAGTGGATGCCTTCGAACGGGAGGTGATTCTCGCCGAACTGAAGCGCAGCCACTCCAATGTGAGTCTCGCGGCTAAGTCGTTGGGCCTGGAACGGAGTCATCTTTACAAGAAGGCTGAGCAGTTGGGAATCGATTTGCGGGCGATGCGAAGGGAGCAGACAGATTGAGCAAAGCGAGTTCCTCACCGGCCTTCGCCCGATTCAGTATGACAGAGGTCATGAACAGATCATTCAACTTTGCCCAGGGCCGAACTGAGGGGCGGTTCCAATACCGGCGGTTCCTACCGCGGTTGTCTTGCATTTCCATTTTTCTTTTCTGCCTTATAGGGTTTTCGGTCCATCTTTTCGCTCTTGATCCGCCTTCTCCTCCGATATATGGGGTGCGCATGAAACAGGCATGGATTCAGATGAAAGATGGAGTGCGGCTCGCGGCTACGCTGTACATGCCTGACGGCGCGAAGCCGGACCAGAAGTTCCCTGCCCTGCTCGAGTATTTGCCATATCGGAAAGATGATGGAACGGCAGCAGAGGATTATCCGCATCATGCTTATTTTGCGCGCCGCGGCTATGTCGGCGTGCGCGTGGATATTCGTGGATTTGGGGCCAGCGAAGGCTCGCCCCCGGAACGCGAGTATTCCGAAATGGAGCAGGAGGATGGAGAGCAAGTGATTGCGTGGCTGACGCATCAGCCATGGTCGAACGGGAATGTCGGCATGTTTGGAATCTCCTGGGGAGGGTTCACTGCATTGCAGATGGCGATGCGGCACGCGCCAGGGCTGAAGGCAATTCTGGCGACCGATGCGACGGCGGAGTTGTTTCACGACGATGTGCACTACA
>Ga0335074_10017121_pt1 | contig 10214 bp, 5 predicted proteins | sample Lox_Sample_23_FD_206715 | JGI IMG/M metagenome (GOLD analysis project Ga0335074, IMG submission 206715) | Soil microbial communities from Loxahatchee National Wildlife Refuge, Florida, United States - Lox_Sample_2.3 | ecosystem: Environmental > Terrestrial > Soil > Wetlands | place: USA: Florida...
ATAAATTGCAACCGGTCGAGCGAAACGGGTGGAACTTCTTCGCCGCGAACCAGCTTCACCAGCGCCGCTTCAAATTCGCCCCCGGCGATCGCCTCAATTCCCCAGCCGCGCAGCAGGGATTCATTCAGCGGAGCATAAAGCCCATAAGCGGCGAGGCGCGCGTTGGCATTTAGCCGCTTCACGCGCTCGATCACCGGCGCCGCCAGCCGCGTTGCGGTGTGCATCGGCAGATAAAATACAATCCAGTCCGCCGCGCGGATCGCGTCTTCGGGTAGACGTTCCACCGCCAGATCGACGGCGCGCACCTGGTGCCCTTCGCGGCGCAGCCATGCCCGCGGCGAGGCGAGGCCGAACGGATCGTGACCCAGTTCGTACGTCGAAATAAGAACGATATTCATTGCGAGGATTCGCGTACCCCTTCCAGGCTACCCTTAAGAGATGCGGCGCGTGGTCTCGTCGATTGCCCCGACGTTTCGTTACTGGATGCAGACCGAAGTGCACGTGTACGCGTTCTCGGTTGCGGCCAACGTGCTTTTGTCTTTTTACCCGTTCCTGATCGTGCTGATGTCGATTTCGCGAATTTTCTTCGATGAACGCACCACCATCGCGACCATCCAGCTCGCGTTGCGCGATTATTTCCCCGATTCGTTCACCAGTTTTCTGTACACCAAAGGCCAGCATGAAAATCTGCCACTGCATCATTCGGCCGAGCTGGTTTCCATCCTGCTGCTGCTGTTCACCGCCAATGGAATTTTCGAACCGCTCGAAGTCGCGCTGAATCGGGTGTGGGGCATCGCCAAAAATCGCAGTTTTTTTCGCAATCAGTTGGTCAGCCTGGCGCTGATTCTGGCCTGTGGAACGCTGGCGCTGCTGTCCATGGCGCTGACCGCTCTGAATCGTCCCTGGGACGGAAACTTCCTCGGCTTGGATGCGCTGTTTTTCAAAATGGCGGCGCTGCCGGTGGCAGTGCTGATCCTTTTTCTGGTTTATTTTTTTTTACCCAACGGGCGTCCGCCGCTGAATCGCGTGATCGCTTCGGCGGTGATCGTGGGCCTGCTGCTCGAAGTGATGAAGTACGTGAACAAGCTGTGGTGGCCGTGGTTTCAGCATAAGCTCGAAAGCGAGTACCGCATTTTTCAATACTCGGTAGCGCTGATTTTTTTGGGATTCCTCGCGGCCATGCTGGTGCTCGCCGGAGCCGAATGGGCCGCGCGCGGGCAATCCATCGTCAAGCGCGAAACCGAGGAGATCGCCCATGTCTGAACGGCCGCTGGCCGTGATCACCGGCGCCTCGAGCGGCCTGGGCGCGACGTTTGCGCGCAAACTCGCGCAGCGCGGCCACGATCTGCTGTTAATCGCGCGGCGCCAAGAACGCCTGCGCGCGCTCGCCGGCGAGCTGGCCGATACTTACAACATTTCGGCCGAAGCTCTGATCGCCGATTTGACGCTCGATGCCGACCTGGAACGCGTAGCCGACCGCATCGGCAACGCTCCGGCGCTCGCGCTGCTGGTCAACAACGCCGGTTTTGGCGCGATGGGCTATTTTTTCGAATCCGATATCGACGTCCAGATGCGGATGCATCGTCTGCATGTTCTGGCGACGGTACGGCTGACGCACGCCGCGCTGGCGAACCTGGTCCCGCGCCGCCACGGAGGGGTGATCAACGTTTCCTCGGTCGCCGGATTCATGATCGGCGCCCAGAACGTGAGCTACTGCGCGACCAAAGCGTGGATGAACAACTTTACGCAAAGTCTGGCGGTCGAATTGAACACGAAAAAATCCCAGGTCAAAGTGCAGGCGCTGTGTCCGGGATTTACGCTGACCGAATTTCATGACACGCTGGGAATGGACCGCTCCGGCGTGAGAAAATCGCTGTGGCTGACCGCGGATTTTGTCGTCGAACAGTCGTTGCTGGGACTGGAGGCGGGCGAATTATTTGTGATTCCGGGCTGGCGCTATAAGGCGATCGTCTTCGCGTTGCGCTGGCTGCCCGATCCGGCTTTGCGGGTCGCGGCGCGATTCGCCGCCAGGCGCCGGCGGCCAACCGAAACGGCGCCACGCAATTGAGATCGTAAACCTTGCGGCGCTTGCCGAGACTCATCGCGACGCCTTCTCGCGCAGAGGGGCATCGAGACGAGTCTCGATGCGGCACGCACGAGTGCGTGCGCCACTACGAATCGATCACCGTCAGGGGATTCGCCTTCGCGCGGCCGTCGAGATCCAAATAGCGCGGGTCCAGCAGACGCGAGCCTTCGATGTTGCCCATGGCCGAAAGCAGCGTTTCTTTCAAATGCGGATAATCTTTTTCAAGCGTCGCGAACAGTTCCCGCAGCGTGCGCCGCACGGTGCCGGTGCGATCCGCGCAGCCGCACGGAATCAGCGGCGCGCCTGATTCACTGGCGAAGCGCGCCGTCAAATCCTCAGTGACGAAAACCAGCGGACGGATCAATCGAAAATCGCGCTGCCGCGACCACGTTACCGGCGGGAGGGAACTGATTCGTCCGGTGAACAGCGCATTGCGCAAAAACGATTCGCAAAAATCGTCGGCCGTGTGCCCGAAGGCGATCACGTTCGCGCCCAGCCCCCGCACGATCTGATACACCGCGCGGCGCCGGTATCTGCTGCACAAATCGCATCCGTGGCCGGGCTGCTCCTCGATCAATCGCAGCGAAGGATTGTCGCGATGATAGGTCCAATCGACGCCGCGGTTTTTGAGGTAATCGCCCAGCGGCTGAAACGGGCGCAAAAATTTTCCCTGTTCGACGGTGAACGCGCAAACGGTGAACTCGACCGGCGCGCGATCGCGAAGCCGCAACAAAATTTCGAGCAGCGTCAGCGAATCCTTGCCGCCGGAAAGCGCGACGGCCACGCGATCGCCGTCACGAATCATCTTGAATCGCGCGATCGCGTCGCCTACTTTGCGCAGAAGTGTTTTTTCGAGCTCCAACCTTAAATTATCGCCGATTACGGATTGTCGAAACCCGATTCCACCGGTTCGCCCGATTTGAGCACCTCAAATTGAAACGCCCCCAACCGTTCGCGCGACGCGAGCACCGTGCTCAGCGGGCTGTTCCCCGCCGCGACCACCACCATGTGCTCGCGATCCCGCGGATTCGCCGCCGTCCACAACAGCGCGTCGTTTTCCGAACCGTACTGTCTCCCATCCACGCGAAAGACGCCGCCCTGGTAATCGAGACCCACCTGCTTGGCCCAGGCGGCCAGCGCCGAATTGGTCTCCGGCCGTCCGACGAACACCACGTCGTGCCCGGCCAGATCGTCCGGGCTCACTTCGAAATCCTTGCGGATCGGCGCGGCGCTCTCATACTGTTCCAAGAATTCCTTCTGCCACTGCTCCGCCGCGTAGCGATTCGCGCCTGCTTCCGCCATGGTTCCGTAAACGATGATTGCCGACGCCAGATGCCGGCGCAGCGCGTTCGCCGTATAAATAGGACCATCCGCCACGCCCGGAAGCCCCGTTCCGTTGAGCCATTTCGCGAAAAATGCCTGCCGGTCCGCGCCCGCCGCGGCGACAAAATCCGCCGCGTGCACCGAGTGAGTGGTGTTCTGGCTGAAGTACTCGCGCATCAGCGCCAGAAACGCACCGTCGCCCATCTCGCGCCGCAGGGCATCGAGCAGCAGCACTCCTTTCGCCTCGGCGATGGTGTGCCACTTCGAAGAAAGCGTCGACGATTTCAATTGCGAAAGCGGCACATCGCCAGGGAGCGCCGCCGCGCGATATTGGGCGGCATACGCGTCCAGTTCGCGCCCGGGATCGCGGCTGCGCAGCACCTCCCAGTACGCCGCCGATCCGGCGGTGAACCACACGTCCGCGTCCGAGGCCGGAAGAATCCATCCTTTCCACAAAGAATCGCTCGAAACGCTGACCGCTTCGGGAGCGGACGCGCGCGAAACCATCGGCGCCGGAGGTTGACTCAGAACTTGCCTGGCAAACTGCGCCGGCTCCGCACGGAACAACTTGTATCCCGATGAATACAGTCCTTTATTTTCCGGATAATCGTTGCGCGCCGACGGCACCCACTCCCGCTGATTCGGTTTTCCGAACAGCGCCCACAACATCATCTGCGGAGCCATTTCCGCCGTGGTGACTTTCGCATCCATGGTCGACGCACTCACCAGCGGCGCGCTCCGAAACGCCAGGAACGCGAACGATTCGTCGATCGATCCTTTAAACTGCCGGTACATTTCCTGCCACTTGATATCGCGCGCGCTGGGCACGAACGGGATATCGTTCGGCTCGCCGTGCGGATCGGGCTGATATTCCAGGCGCACGTTCAGGTCCTTGGCGTTGTTGCAGCCCCAATAGAAACCTTCGGTGCCGCCGAACCAGTCATCTTTCGAGCTGCGATACAACCGGGTCCGATACGTACCCAGTTCGAGCATGGCGATCTCGTTGCTGCGCGAATCGCCGATGATCCACTCATTCGTGTACAGCCCGTTGTTGCGCGTCTTGAGCAGTTCGACCACTTTATCGATGGAATCCCCATATTGAATCGAATGCCGCGCGCGATACGCCACCGGCGTGCCTTGAATATTGAAGGGACTCTGGTCGATGGTGGTTTCCGTCAGCACGATCCCCAGATCGTTTTGATACCAGTCTGTTCCGCTCTGAATTCCGCCGGGATAACTTTGCATCAACACGCGATGGCCCGTCGTCGGCTGCACGTCGAGCATTAGATTGGTCTGCTCGGCCAGCGTCTCCGGCCACCAGGTCACGTGTCCGATCACCATTTTTCCATCGCGCGTCGCCCGTCCGCAGGCGGCGAAGGCGCTGCAATGGCCGTGTTCGTTTTCGGTTCCGATGTCGCCGCGCGGGCGGCGGAAACCGAAGCCTTCAAGACCCGTCGGGGTCATCGGCATGGCCTCGTGCAGCTCGCCGAGTTCGGTAATGGTGTTCAGCGTGACCACATCAACCAGGTCGATCCGGCGGTCGAACACCTGGGCGCCCGCCGCGGCCGCTCCGTCGGCGATCCCTTTCATCTCCTGCAAAATCTCCTGATCGAATCCGCGCAGGAACAGAGCATCCGCCGTGGTGCGGCCATTTTCCCAAGCCTTCGCCTTCGATTTCGGATCGAGCTGCGCGGCGCAGCGATCGATATACTGCTCGATTTCATGCGCCATCAGGTAACCGTGCTGGTAGCCGCGATCGTAAGGCTCGCCTTCGATGTGCAGATAAATCCAGCCGGCTTTGGGATAGCGGTAACCCGGGCCGAAGGTTCGCAGCATCGCTTTCTGCGGCAAGTCGCCGGTCTTCGCAATTTCTTCGAGGGTGACTCCTTCAAACCAGGCCTTCCCGCTGAACGCGCCGCCGTCGGCCACTTCAAGAACAATACTGTCCTGCGGCCTCGTCGCCGTAAATTTCAGGCTGAGCTGCGTCCAGCCGCGCGTACCGCCGAGCGATTCCGAATGCACGTCGAACGGCATGGAAGCCATCGCCAGCGACGCGCCGGTCGCGATCGGCGTGCGATCCAGGTCGCGGACCTGCAAATCTTCGGTGCGAACCCACCCGGCTAACTCGTAACTCTCGCCCACCGTCAGCGTGACCGGCGTGGAGCGAATATAAGCGTCATGGTCGCGCCCGGGTTCGACGCGAAGCGATGCGCGCTGATCGTGCAATGCCTGTGGGTCGCGCGTCGCGAGGCCATGAACGGCGTCCCATTTTGCGTTCACGCCGAAAGATGCCTGGAACGGTGCGGCATGAAGCGCCAAAATCGCAACCAGCCCGAGAGTAAGTCGCATGGGTCCATTGTATTCCTGTTGTGTGTGGGAGTTTGTCGAAGAAGGGAACACCGGCGCCTCTCGTCTGGCAAGCGAAGGGGCGGTTACGAATCCGCCGGCAGGCTACGAGCCCGCTCCGCATTTGTCACCCATCCCGATATGTGTGACGAATCACACCGGCGAATTAAGCCATTTTGACAGCGTCTAAAAGGCGAAAAAAATGTATACAAGAAAATCTTGGGTCTTTTGGCGAAACTCCGAAACCTTAAACCGTGTTCCGGTATCAAATGTTCAACGTCTAAAGCGCTTGAAGGAGGCTACGTGCAAGATCCCATTGCGACTACTCTGGTCAACATCAGCGAAACTAATGATGTCATTCGCCAGCGGCTTTTAGAGGAAAAGGCAAGGCTGCGCCGCGAGGCTGGTCTTTCAACACACCAACATTTTCGGCGTCCGCAGGAACGCTCGTTTCTGGCGCACGAACGGGGAAAAGTTACCATCCTGTTCGGCGGCTTGACCTGGAAACACGAAGCCCTGATCCAGTCGGTGTTTCAAGGTAGCGGTTACCGTTGCGAAAGACTCCCCTTGGCAAATGTCGCTGATTTTCAGGCCGGCAAGGAGTACGGCAACAATGGCCAGTGTAATCCGACTTACTTCACCGTCGGAAATCTTGTGCGTTTCTTGCAGGGGCTCGAAAAGCAAGGTGTGAGCCGCCAGGAAATTGTCGATGACTATGTCTTTTTCACCGCCGGCTCCTGCGGACCTTGCCGCTTCGGAATGTACGAAGCCGAATATCGCTACGCACTCGAAAACGCTGGCTTCGGCGATTTTCGCGTGCTGCTGTTCCAGCAGACCGATGGAATCAAAGCCGCATCGGGCGAGCCGGGATTGAAATTCAGCGTGAATTTCGGTATGGGAATGCTTCACGCGTTGAACCTCGGCGATGTCACCAATGACTTGATCTTCCAGATTCGGCCGTTCGAAGTGAATACGGGCGAAGCCGACCGGGTTTTCGACGAAGCCGTCGGCGATCTGTGCCGGACGCTGCGCGAAAGAAAAGCCTTCGAGTTTATGGAGGACGCTCCGAAGTGGCTCACCAGCCGCGTGGGCAAGAACAATGCCGCCAAAAACACGCTGAGCGTCCTTTGCAAACTTTACGACCACATTTATGGCAAAGAGTTTGTCGGCGCCCTTGAATCCTGCCGTGACAAGATCAACAAGATAGATGTCGACCGAACCAAGGTCAAGCCGATCGTCAAGATCACCGGCGAATTTTGGGCGCAGACGACCGAAGGCGACGGCAACTTCCACATCTTCAGATTTCTGGAGCGCGAAGGCGCGCAGGTGTTAGTCGAGCCGATCGCCACGTGGATCGCTTATATGCTGCACGTCGCCGGTCTTGGCTCGGCGCAGCGTAGGGATGTGGACGGTCCGTACCCCCATCCCGGAACGTGGGAACTCAAGAAGCGGCTCGCCAATGAATTTAAGTTCCGCAAAAAGATGGCGATGTTCGATGTTGGCGAGGCGATGTGGAGTTACTTCTATCATCGGACTATCGGCAAACTCGGCGGAATCACCCACCACTTAGTTCCGCAGGAGGAGTTAGTAAGGCTCGCCAATCCTTTCTATCATCAGTTGGCGCGCGGCGGCGAAGGCTACATGGAAGTCGGAAAGAATGTGTATTACACGGTGAATCACCTGTGTCACATGGTCCTGGCCCTGAAGCCATTCGGCTGCATGCCGTCGTCACAGTCCGATGGAGTTCAGTCGGCCGTGATCAATCGGTTTAAAGAGATGATTTTCTTGCCGATTGAAACTTCCGGCGAAGGCGAGGTGAATGCCCATAGCCGTGTACAGATGGCTCTTGGTGAAGCTAAAGCGAAGGCTCGGGGTGAGTTTGAGACCGTTCTCAAGTCAACCGGCAAATCTCTCGACGACATCCGGTCCTTTGTCGCGGACCATCCGCAGTTAAAGCGTCCGTTCTATCACGTGCCTCATCAGCCCGGCATTGCGGGAACCGCTGCGCAGTTTGTGCTTCATGTCAGTAACTTGATGGATAAACGGAACCGCTTCTGGCGTGCTTCGCGGCGGCCGTCCCTTGAACCTACAGTTGCTGCGTGAGGCCCCATGCACGATCATCATAGCCGTTACACAGTTGGACTTGATGTCGGGTCGACCACGGTTAAGGCCGTGGTCGTCGACACTGAAAGCGATGAGATCGTCTGGCGTGACTATCAGCGCCACGAAACCAAGCAGCCGGAAAAAGTCTGCGAATTTTTGGGGCGAATGGAAGCCGAAGCAGGAATCACGCAAAAGAATACACGGGTATTTATTACGGGCTCCGGGGGCGGAACACTGGCCGATCTGATCGGCGCCAAGTTTGTTCAGGAAGTGACTGCCGTTTCTCTTGCGGTCGAGAAGATGCATCCGGAAGTGTATTCGGTGATCGAGTTAGGCGGCCAGGATGCCAAGATTATCGTCTTCAAGCCGGATTCTGAAAGCGGGCGCAAGAAAAAGATCCCCTCGATGAATGATAAGTGCGCCGGCGGGACCGGAGCGGTGATCGATAAGATCAACGCGAAGCTTAAAATTCCGCCGGATGAGTTATGCAACCAGGGATATCACGGAGTTAAGCTGCACAAAGTCGCCGGTAAGTGTGGAGTGTTTGCGGAGACCGACATCAATGGCCTGCAAAAGGAGGGAACTCCGCCGGATCAGCTGATGGCTTCGCTGTTTGAAGCGATTGTTTTGCAGAACCTTACCGTTCTCACGCGGGGACATACTCTGCGGCCGCATGTTTTGTTACTGGGTGGTCCGAATTCATTTATTCGCGGAATGCGCGAAGCATGGCAGGCGAATATTCCGCGAATGTGGAAAGAACGAAAAGTCGAAATTCCCGAAGGCGCGACTCCGGAAGAGCTCATCAAAGTCCCGGAGAATGCGCAATATTTCGCGGCCATCGGCGCGGTTGAGTTCGGCAAGGACGAAGAAGATTGCGTCGGATGTTATCGCGGGACGGACCGGCTGGTGCATTACATGGAGATCGGCCGGCAGGAAGAAAAAGCGAAGTCGGGCGGGAAGGCTTTGGTCGACTCTGACTCCGAACTACAGGAGTTTAAAGAAGCTTATAAACGAAAGAAGTTTATTCCGGCGGAGTTTAAGCCGGGAGAAACGATTCAGGGATTTGTTGGCGTCGACGGCGGATCCACTTCGACGAAAGCTGTCCTGGTGTCAACCAACGGCGACATTTTGTGCAAAGCATACCAGCTTTCGAACGGGAATCCGATTCAGGATACGATCGAAATGTTCGAGGCCCTTCGCGTTCAGGTGGAAGGCAAGGGCGCGCGGATGGAAGTGCTCGGGGTAGGAACCACCGGTTACGCGAAGGATGTTCTCAAGGATACTTTGCAAGCGGACGTCGCGTTAGTGGAGACCGTGGCTCACACGGAATCGGCGATGCGATTTTATGACGATCCGCATGTGATTGTCGACGTGGGTGGCCAGGACATCAAGCTGATCGTGCTTAAAGACGGGCGCGTGAAAGATTTCAAGCTGAACACGCAGTGCTCGGCCGGGAACGGATATTTTCTGCAATCGACGGCCGAGGGTTTTGGATTGAAGGTCGAGCAGTATGCCGATATCGCGTTCTCCGCGCAAACCATGCCGGTTTTTGGTTACGGTTGCGCGGTCTTCATGCAGTCCGACATCGTGAATTTTCAGCGGCAGGGCTGGCGCGCGGAAGAGATTCTGGCGGGACTGGCCGCGGTGCTGCCGAAGAACGTTTTTCTCTACGTGGCGAGCATTCCCAATCTCGCGGCGCTCGGGTCGCGATTCGTTTTGCAGGGCGGCACGCAGAATAACCTGGCAGTGGTGAAGGCGGAAGTCGATTTTATCCGCTCCAGTTTTCGCGCGGGCGATAAGCGGCCGGAAATTATCGTGCACGAGCATTGCGGCGAGTCGGGCGCGATCGGCGCGGCAATTGAGGCGCTGCGATTGTGGCGAAAAGGGCGCCAGACGACGTTTATCGGCCTGGACGCGGTTCGCAACATCACCTATCGGACCACGCGCAATGAAAATACGCGCTGCAATTTCTGCAAGAACAATTGCCTGAGAACGTTTATCGACATCAATACCGGATCGAACGATTTTGTTTCGATGACCAAAGTCTCCAAAGTTCCGCTGAATGCCGGCGAGCAGCGGCTGATCATCGCCACGTGCGAAAAGGGAACGGTCGAGGATGTGAACGACATGCGCGGCATCAAGGCCGGGCTGGATTCGATCAAAGATGCCAATCCCAATTTCGTGGATATCGCCGCGCACGACGCTTTCAAGATGCGGAAAATCGAAAGTGTCGCCGATCCGATTCCCACGCGCGCCTGGACCAAAGCCACGAAGGACCGGGTCGCGCTGATGAAGTCGCGATCGCAGTTGCGCATCGGCATTCCGCGCGTGCTGAACAATTACGTTTACGCGCCGT
>Ga0335074_10017122_pt1 | contig 10214 bp, 12 predicted proteins | sample Lox_Sample_23_FD_206715 | JGI IMG/M metagenome (GOLD analysis project Ga0335074, IMG submission 206715) | Soil microbial communities from Loxahatchee National Wildlife Refuge, Florida, United States - Lox_Sample_2.3 | ecosystem: Environmental > Terrestrial > Soil > Wetlands | place: USA...
GAGGTCGGCCGACAGAACATGGCAATGATCGAGCGGGCGCTTACTCTGTTCACGCCCTTCTACCGCCCACCCGAGTCATCCGCCGATCGGTCCGCCGCCGATGAGATCACGGCCCTGCGTGCTGAAGTCGAAACCCTCAAGCAACAACTGGCGGACAGGAGGGGCCCCTCGCTTGGCGGAGGGGGCCGAGGCGAGGGCATGCGGGGAAAGAAGCCGGAACCGCTCACCGCCTCAGAGCCGATGCCGCAAACTGACGAACCGAAGCCTGGTTCTTGACGCCGGTCGGGCATTCTCCCGCAACGGGAGGAAGTCATTTTCCCCGAGCCGCCGCCACAAACGCACGAATCAAAGCCGGATCCTTGACCCCAAGTCGGCGCTCGACCCCCGAGGATACGTCGACCGCCGTTGCCCCCGTTGCCGCCACCGCCATACCCACATTCTCCGGCGTCAGCCCGCCTGCCAGGGTCCACGGCGACGGCGCCCGCCACCCGCGCAGCAGCGACCAGTCGAACCGCACGGCATTGCCGCCCGGTCGTGTCGCCTCCACCGGCGGCATTGCGTCCAGCACCAGCCGGTCGGCGCCGCCCGCCGTCGCCGGCAGATCCGCCTCCGTCTCGATCCCCAGCGCGTGCCAGACTGGCCGCCCGAACCGCGCCCGCAGCTCCGCTACCCTGCCGCGCCCGGCATAAACCTGCAGAGCATCGAGCATGATTGCCCGCAACACGCTCTCCACCAGCCCATCCGGCGGATCGACGAACAGCCCGATCCGGCCCGGCCCACCGCTGACCCGCGCGGACAAGGCGGCAGCGGCTTTCGCGGCGACATGCCGCGGCGACGGCGGATAGAAGACGAAGCCCACCCAGTCGGCCCCTGCCTCCACCGCGGCGTCCAACGCCGCCGGATCGTTGATGCCGCAGATCTTGACCCGCACGCTCATGCCAGCACGCAGGAGATCGCCGCCGCTGCCGCCGCCGGATCAGCCGCCGCGGTGATCGGGCGGCCAACCACGATCCAGTCCGCCCCCGCCGCGACCGCCTGTTCAGGGGTCATGGTGCGTGCCTGATCGCCCGCCTCAGTTCCCAAGGGCCGAATGCCCGGAACCACCAGCTTCACCCCCTCACCAAGCTCGGCGCGCAGCGCCTTAACTTCGTGCGCGCTGCATACCAAGCCATCGGCTCCGGCGGATACCGCCAGCCGCCCCAGCCGCAGCACTTGCTCCACCGTCCCTTCGACCACACCGATCGCTGCCAGGGCTGCCGCATCCAGGCTGGTCAGCACCGTGACGCCCAGTAACAGCGGCCTCTCGGTACCGGCGAGCTCTGCCGCCCGCCGTGCCGTCGCCACCATCTCCGGCCCACCGGAGGCGTGGACCGTCAGCATACGTGGCTTGAGCGGCAGCACAGCTTCAACCGCGCGCGCTACGGTGTTCGGAATGTCATGCAGCTTCAAATCGAGGAACACCGGCCGGGCACTGACCCCGCGCACTCCCCCTGGCCCGTTCGCCGCGAAATACTCCAGCCCCAGCTTCACCTGCCCGCACCAGGGCGCCACCGCCTCGGCCCACGCACAGGCCACTGCCGGCGAGGCAGTGTCCAGCGCCACGATCAACCGGCTCGACATTCAACCCCCCGGCGTCGGCATCACCGTCGGGCGTAGCCGCGCCTTAAGTTCCTGCACCTGCTCCTCCAGCAACCGTACGGCTGACTCAGCCCGACGAGCCCGCCGCCACTGACCCAACTCGGAGATCCAGACCATCGCGGCTCCGGAGACCAACGCGAGGGCGGCAGCGACCAGCACCGCCAGCGACAACGGCACGTCCCATCGCACATCCGTCGGCCAGAAGCCGATCGACACCGGCTGGCGATTGGACAGCGTGAACACCACCACTATGAGCAAAAACAACGCCGCGATAAGCCATCGCACCAGCCGCCAAAGGCGGCCCATTACCCCTCGGTGGGATCGTCTGGACATATGGCTACCGGACCACCCCATGCTGGCGTAGGAAGCCAAGCAGTGGCAGCAACGGCAGCCCCAGGATCGCCGTGTGCTCGCCCTCGATCCGCTCGAACAGGTGAATACCGAGGCCCTCCAGCCGGTAGGCACCAACGCTGCTCAGGACCCGGTCCCCTTCGGCTGCCAGGTAATCATCGAGGAATCCGTCGGAGAAGGTACGCATCGTCATGCATGGTCGGGCGAGATGGTGCCACAACCGCTGATCCCCGCGTTGGCAGACGACGGCCGTAGCGAGCGTGTGCGTCCTGCCTCGCAATGCCAGAAGCTGGCGGCGCGCGGCTTCATTGTTTGTCGGCTTGTCGAACCACTCCGCCTCGCACTCCAGGATCTGGTCCGCCCCGATGACCACCGCATCGGGGGACCGCAAGGCGACACGCTGAGCCTTCAGGCCCGCCAGTGTCGTCGCCGCCTGCTCAGCCGTGTCGCCGCCGGTCCTGGCAGCGAACCTGATCTCGGCCTCATCGATCGCAGCCGCCTCGGCGCGGAAACGCAGGCCCGCGTTTGTCAGCAATGTCTGCCGGACGGCGGACGCACTGGCGAGGATCAACCTTGGATCGAGGTTCTGCAACATACGGTTCCAAGGCAATGGCACGCCCGGAAGCCGCAGACCAGGGGGGTTAGCATGTCACGGCCGAACTTGTCTCGGCCATCGCACTCCGGTGCCTTTGCGGGCGGAGATGGCCAGCACCGAGGCTGGCCAGGATGGACCCGTCTATGCCATCGCGGCGGCGGCAGCGCCAATGCAGAATTCGAGCTCATTGCGGAAGGCAATGGCCTGATCCAGGTTCATCTCAACGAACATACGCCGAAACGAGCCGTCCTCCCGTTCCTTTCGCAATCTCAGGAAGATAGCGCCCGGGACTGCCTGGATAGCGAGCTGATCGGCCTCGGCGTCAACGTCGATAACGGGGTCCAGATAAGGCATCGAAACCCTCCCTCTCAATTTCGTGAGCATGGCACAAACCCCTGACCAGGGCAACACGAAATCGTGAGTTCAGGCCAGATCCGGCGTCAGACTGGATCAGATCAACGGCCTTGCCACATTCGCAGCCCTGCCGTGGCGTGCATGCCAGGCATCGATAAGCTGGAGCACGGTCGCCGCCGTTTCCTCGATCGAGCGGCGGGTCACATCGATCACCGGCCAGCCGCGGCGGTTGCACAGCCTGCGCGCCCACAGCAGTTCGGCTTTGACGGCTTCCTCATCCACGTAGTCGCTGCTGTTCTGGCGGACGATCGCTGCACTGTCCTGCGAGGCAATCAACCGCAGCCGGTGGCGACGTATGTCGATCAGCGCCTGCGGCTCCAGGGTCAAGCCAATCACCGGCACGCTGAGCTGGTGCAGGAATTCGGGTTCCGGCAGCCCCGGAACCAGAGGGATATTCGCTGCCTTGATGCCCCGGTTGGCGAGGTAAAAGCACGTCGGTGTCTTGGAACTGCGTGACACGCCGACCAGGACAACATCCGATTCTGCCAGCCCTGCCTGCGACTGGCCGTCGTCATGGGCCAGCACATAGTGCATGGCGTCGATCCGCTGGAAATAATCGGCGTTAAGCACGTATTGCCGACCTGGTCGCGCACCCGCCGGCTGGCCGATTGCCTCCTGCAACAGATTCATCACCGGGTCGAGAACATGGACCACGGGGATGCCGAGCCGCAGGCAGGCAGCATCGAGATCCATGCGCAGCGCCTTGTCTACGAGGGTCGAGAGGACCGGACCGGGGTCCGCCTCAACACCCTCCAGGACGCGATGGAGCTGGAACCGGGTCCGGATCAGGCTCCAGCGATGGTAGAATATCTGAACGTGTTCGAACTGCACCGTCGTCGCCCGGGCGATCGTGTTCAGCGTCTCCCCGGTCGCGTCGGAGACGAGATGAAGGTTCACCCGATCAAGTGCCATACCGCGGACATTAGCAGGCATCCGACAGACTGGCATCCGTGCCAAGTGTCGTGGGGCAGACGCAGTCCGCCGGTGTGCCCACGGCGGACTGGCGTCCACCCTACGCAGCACTGGTCGGAATCCCGGGGATAACTTGCCGGGTCACCGCATCGCCGAGGATACCGACCGCACAATCGGGGACATCCGCGAAGATCTGCATCCTGGGGATAGTACACGTTGCCTGACAGACATCTTGAGGACAATTCCGAAGGATTCCGCAACTCCAGGGAGTTGCCTCGTCTTGCCGCTGTGGACCACGTGGCCGGATCCTCGTGCATGACGGGGTACCCCAAGTCCCACAGGTCTAACTACTTCCACTCCCTATTTTTCCTTTATTCCTTGATCTGTTAAGCGGAAGCCATGGACAGACCTAAATCACTGCTGCGCGCGCTGCGTGGTGAAGCCGTATGGCCGCCACCTATGTGGCTGATGCGCCAGGCAGGACGCTATCTGGCGGAATATCGCGTCGTGCGTGCTCAGGCGGGCGACTTTGTCGCTCTCTGCACAACCCCAGCACTGGCGGCCGAGGTAACCCTGCAGCCGGTGCGACGCTTTGGCCTCGATGCGGCTATCCTGTTCAGCGATATCCTGATGCTGCCCTGGGCTATGGGATGCGATGTGGCATACAGGGAGGGTGAAGGGCCGGTTCTGCCCCCGCTGCGAGACCGGGCGGCAGTGGAGGCCCTGGACAGTACTCGACTGTTGGTGGCAATCGAGCCCATCCTCGAGACAGTCCGACGCGTGAGCGAATTTCTTGCGGCCGAACAACCGGGCGTCGCGTTGATCGGATTTGCCGGCGCGCCGTTCACGGTCGCCTGCTACATGGTGGAGGGCGCCGGGTCGAGGGACTTTGCAGCAACTCGGACCATGGCGTACCGCGACCCGGATCTCTTCACGCGACTGATCGGCCGGCTTGCGGATGCGACGGTGCTTTATCTTGAGGCGCAGATCGAGGCTGGCGTCGATACCTGGGCCGGTCTACTTTCTCCGATCCGCTTCCGTCAACATGTGATCGCGCCGACAGGCATGATCGTGCGGCGCCTCAAGCACCGCTTTCCGTCGGTGCCGGTGATTGGCTTTCCCCGCCTCGCAGGTCAGTTGATCGGCGAGTACGCGGCTGTCACAAAGGTTGATGCGGTTGCCATGGACACTGCTATGGATCCGGCGATGGTGCGAGCCGTCGTGCCATCGACAACGGCACTGCAGGGCAACCTCGATCCGATGGCGTTGGTTGCCGGCGGACCAGCACTGGCAGGGGAAGTTGGTCGTCTGCTCGATGCAGTACGTGGTCACCCGTTCGTCTTCAATCTCGGCCATGGCATCGTGCCGCAGACGCCGCCGGAGCATGTTGCTGAGCTGGCAGGGTTGGTGCGTGCCGCGTAAGGCGAAGCCGCGTGTCGCGGTCGTGCTGTTCAATCTGGGTGGTCCTGACCAGCCGGGGGCGATCAAGCCGTTCCTCTCGAACCTGTTCAACGACCCGGCTATCCTGCGCGTGCCGTTCTTCGTCCGGCCCTTTCTGGCACGCACGCTCACTCGCGCACGGCTGGCTCCGGCGATGGCAAGTTATGCGAAGCTCGGTGGGTGCTCCCCGCTCCTAGAGCTTACCCGTGCGCAGGCGACAGCACTGGAAGCGGCCTTGCCTGAGCTCGAGGCGCGCTGCTTTGTCGCGATGCGCTATTGGCATCCCTTTAGCGTGGAAGCGGCACGCGAGGTCAAAGCGTGGCGACCGGACGAAATCGTGCTGCTGCCGTTGTATCCGCAATTCTCCGTCACCACGACCGGCAGCTCTCTGACGGTGTGGCGCGAGGCGGCCGCCCGGGTCGGGCTGGTAGTGCCGGTGACGACGATCTGCTGCTACCCCGACATGCCGCTCTTTACCGGAGCACTTGCTGCCGCCGTCAGAGCTGCATGGACGGAAGTGCGGGGGCGTGTACCGGATCACCCGGTGCGCGTACTGTTCTCCGCACATGGCTTGCCGGAGGCGATCGTGCAGGCGGGCGACCCCTATCAGTGGCAGGTGGAGCGCACAGTCGAGGCGGTGCTCCGAGCCTGGGGTGACAGGCAAATCGACTGGACGATCTGCTACCAGTCTCGCGCCACGCCGCAGAAATGGCTGGAACCCAGCACAGAACAGGAGATCGAGCGGGCTGCCCGCGATGGTGCGGCCCTCGTTGTGGTCCCGATTGCCTTCGTCTCGGAGCATTCCGAGACGTTGGTCGAACTTGATATCGACTACCGGGAACTGGCTGAGCGGCTCGGTGTGCCCTTCTATGCGCGTGTACCGGCGCAGAACTCAGATCCAGGCTTTATCGATGCACTCGCCGGGTTGGTGTGGGCGAGCCGGGCTGCCGGGCCTGGCCCGCTCAGCCATGCCGGTCGTCGGATATGTCCAGCCGGCTTCACTGGCTGCCCGCTTGTCCATGGTTGATCGGGCGGGGCATCTCCGTCTTGTCATCTTCGACTGCGACGGCGTGCTGATCGACAGCGAGCCGGTGGTGAATCGGGTGGTCGCAGAGGAATTGACCCGGCTCGGCTGGCCGATGACCGCAGAGGAGGCCTGTACTCGCTTCCTCGGCCTCGACCTGAACGCTATGGTACCGCTGATTAAAGCGTCAGTCGGCAGGGCACCCCCGGCAGCGTGGCTGCCAGCGCTGCAGGCGCGGATTGTCGCGACCCTGCAGGCCGACGCTCCGATGGTCCCTGGTGCCCGTGAAGCGTTGGAAGCAACCACCACACTTGGGTTGGCGTGGCGCGTCGCATCCAACTCCTCGCATGAGGAGATGCGGGCGAAGTTCGGCCGCAACGGGTTGCTCCAGGCGGTCGCCGGACGGCTGCACAGCTTCACCGACGTGGCCCACGGCAAACCGGCGCCGGACTTGTTCCTCGCTACAGCAGCCGCGGAGGGCGTACTGCCGGTCGAGTGCCTCGTGGTTGAGGACTCAGTCCCCGGTGTAACCGGTGCCGTCGCCGCCGGAATGGCCTGCCTCGGCCTCGCCCGACATGGCGACGGCGCAGCGTTGGCAGCGGCGGGCGCCACCCCGTTCGGCAGCCTGCTGGATTTGCCGGCGTTGCTGCGCGCGGCGATAGGGCGAGCGGCATGACGATCGGCGTCCTCGCGCTGTTCTCTCCTTGGACCTTGGCATTTCACATCATTGCCATGGTCGCCTGGATGGCCGGCATGTTCTACCTGCCGCGGCTCTACGTGTACCATTGCGACACCCGTCCGGGCTCGGCGGAAAGCGAGCGGTTCAAGGTCATGGAGCGGAGGCTGCTGAAGCAGATTATCAATCCGGCAATGATCGCAACCTGGTTCTTCGGCATCTTGCTGGTGCTGACCCCCGGGTTGCTCAACTGGGCGGCCGGCTGGTGGCACGTCAAGCTGGCCTCGGTCCTGGCACTCTCGGCCTTGCACGGCGGATACGCCCGATGGCGGAAGGACTTCCTGCACGACCGCAACCGCCGTTCGGCGCGGTTCTACCGGATTGCCAACGAGATCCCGACCCTGCTGCTGGTCGTGATCGTCGTCATGGTAGTTGTCCGCCCGTTCTGAATTGATCACTTTTCGGCGCGTCTGAACCGTCCTGTCCCTTGACTTCGGGCTTGCTGCGGGCCACTTCGCGCATTGACGGAGCTCGACGGCTGCCCTAGTCTGCTGTTCTCTCCTCCGACCGCGATCAACCGCTGTCGCTCCGACCCATCATCAGACGGAACAGACCGCCCCGGCGGTCCTTGGCGTACACCCGATTAGCGGGTCCGCCCCTCCGGGTTCAGTTTGCTTGTTCTCCGTCACCACCAAGAACGCCGAGGCGTCCCACCCAATGCATCTCGCCGAACTCAAGGCAAAGTCTCCCGCCGACCTGCTGAGTTATGCCGAATCGCTGCAGATCGAGAACGCATCGTCGCTGCGCAAGCAGGACATGATGTTCGCGATCCTGAAGAACCTGGCCGAGAACGACCAGGCAATCAGCGGTGAAGGCACGCTGGAAATCCTGCCCGACGGATTCGGATTCCTGCGCAGCCCCGAGGCCAACTACCTTCCCGGTCCCGACGACATCTACGTAAGTCCGAGCCAGGTGCGCCGCTTCGGCCTGCGTACCGGCGATTCGGTCGAAGGTCAGATCCGCGCCCCGAAGGACGGGGAACGGTATTTCGCGCTGCTGAAGCTCAACACGATCAATTTCGAGCCGCCGGAGGCAGTCCGTCATCGAATCAATTTCGACAACCTAACCCCGCTCTACCCGGATGAGCGGCTGAAGATGGAAGTCGAGAACTTCCAGTCGGTGGCGAAGGGCCCAGGCAAAGACTTCACGCCGCGGGTGATCGACCTGATTACCCCGATCGGCAAAGGCCAGCGGGCGCTGATTGTCTCGCCGCCGCGTACCGGCAAGACGGTTATGTTGCAGAACATGGCCACCGCGATTGCAGCCAATCATCCGGAAGTGTTCCTGATCGTGCTGCTGATCGATGAACGTCCGGAGGAAGTCACCGACATGGCGCGCTCGGTGAAGGGCGAGGTTATCAGCTCCACCTTCGACGAGCCCGCCACTCGTCACGTGCAGGTCACCGAGATGGTGCTGGAGAAGGCCAAGCGCCTGGTCGAGCACAAGCGCGATGTGGTGATCCTGCTCGACAGTATCACCCGCTTGGCGCGTGCCTACAATACGGTGGTACCGTCGTCCGGAAAGGTGCTCACCGGCGGCGTCGATGCCAACGCGTTGCAGCGGCCGAAGCGCTTCTTCGGCGCGGCCCGCAACATCGAGGAAGGCGGATCGTTGACCATCATCGCCACCGCGCTGATCGACACCGGCAGCCGGATGGACGAAGTGATCTTCGAGGAGTTCAAAGGCACCGGCAATTCGGAAATCATCCTGGACCGCAAGCTGTCCGATAAGCGCACCTTCCCGGCGATCGACATCACCAAGTCGGGGACCCGCAAAGAAGAGCTGCTGGTCGAGAAGGGAACGCTGTCGAAGATGTGGGTGCTGCGCCGCATCCTGAACCCGATGGGTACGGTGGATGCGATGGAGTTCCTGTTAGACAAGCTGAAATACAGCAAGACCAACAACGACTTCTTCGACGCGATGAATACCTGACCTGCTCTCACCCTCCCCCGGCGCTCGCCGGGGTCCCTTTGCGGCTGACCGGAAGCCGCTCCGTCCAGAACCGGTCGAGCTGCAACTTACGCCTTCTGGCGCAAAAACATCGCCGCCGAGCAGTAGCGGCCAAGTCGTGTTCGCGGGAATAGGCTAGACTAGGTCGGCACTACGGCCGGTTTCGGCCGATTCTGCACACCCAGGCCTTCCCCCGTCAGCCACTTGGCAGCCGAAGATTTCTTGGCCCAAGGTCGAATCCGCGAGGTTGGGCTAGCCGCGCCGAAAACCGCACCCTTTCCAGGGTAGCCAAATAGTCGCGACTCTTCGTCGCGCCCTTCGAATTATTGGTGTCCTTCATGTCGAATAAACCTTGACGCAACTGCGGACCTGCGTATCCGGCCCGGCAGCTCGGGCCGCTCGTCAGTTCATCGCCCCGCAGACGTCGTGCAGCTCATACCCGCCGGTGCTCGACGCAAATCGCACCGTCAGCGCACCCGTGCGGCGATCCAGCTCATAGAATCCCCCATGACCCGTATCATGCCACGTGATCCTGTCGTCCGTGATTCGGGCGGGATACGAATCGGCCAACGAACGCCGCTCATCCACCTCGATCTCCCAGCTCGCACCGCTCGCCGGGTTGCGGCACACGAACCGCAGCTCCGCCGCAAGCCCAGGCCGCCAGCTCCCCAACGCTCCTGCCAGGACCACCAAAAGCAGCCCGCGTCTCACCACCACCCGGCCTACATTCCGCTCCCGCCGACTGCCACCGGGTACGTATCCTGCCATCCCCCACCCAGGGCCAGATACAACGACACCAGATTGTCGGAGACATTGGTGGTGCTGGTCGCAAGCTGCTGCTCGGTGGACAGCAGATTGGTCTCCGCCGTCAGCACGTCGAGGAAGTTCGACACCCCTTCCGTATAACGGCTCTGCGCCAGCGCCAGCGCACGCCGGTTCTGATCCACCGCCTGAATAAGCTGATTGCGCCGTTCCTGCTCGCGCCGGTACGCGTCCAACGCATTGTCCACGTCGTGCCATGCCTGCAGCACGGTGCGCTCATAGGCGATCGCCGCCTGCTGCTGCTGAGCCTTGCGCAGCACGACAGTCTGGCGAAGCTGGCCGCCCTCGAAGATGGGAATGCTGATACCGGGCCCAACGGAATACTGGCGAGC
>Ga0335074_10017123_pt1 | contig 10214 bp, 9 predicted proteins | sample Lox_Sample_23_FD_206715 | JGI IMG/M metagenome (GOLD analysis project Ga0335074, IMG submission 206715) | Soil microbial communities from Loxahatchee National Wildlife Refuge, Florida, United States - Lox_Sample_2.3 | ecosystem: Environmental > Terrestrial > Soil > Wetlands | place: USA: Florida...
ACCGCGCACGCGGCCCTGCTGCGCTACTTCGGTCCGGAACTTCGGGCCCTGGGGGTCGAGGTGCGCCGCCTGCCCTCCACCAGCCCGGCCAACGCCGGCTGCCCGCCGGCGGACAAGCTCGCCGCCTGGCGCGCTGCGCTGACGTCGCCTGTCGCGCCTGCAGCAAAATTGCCTCGAGCGCTGTTCCGGCTGGGCCGACCGGAGCCGGGTTCATGAGGGGCTGCAGTTCAGCCTGAAAAACTCGATTAATCGTTCGGGGCACACCTGGTTGATCGTCGGCGTACCGGTGCGCCCGCGCGGCCCGGCATCGCGCTTCAGGAACGCGTACATCAGCCGATCGTCATTGTAATGTCGGGTTTCGCGGTATAGCGGCGCCGCCGCAACGCCAAAGGAGCGCTGGACCATCATGCAGTTGTTGTCGCACATCTCGTAAGACACGCGCCGCTGCGGGTCGTCGCCGACGGACTCGAAGCGATCCACACCGAGCACCGCGCCGGCAGGCGACCAGACACGCCTGAGTGTACTGGCCCAATTATGGCCCGCCGCGGCTTCGAGCATGACACGCACGTGGCTGCGATCCCACCAGACGTCGTCGTCTGCGAACGTCACCCAGTCTGTTGTCGCCCAGATGAGCCCTATCGAACGTAGAGCCGAGCCCGGCGCATGGCCGAAGCGGCCGAAACCCTTCGGCAGCACGATGTTCATGCGATCCGGTGCTTCCAGCTGCGCCGGCGTCGGGCCACCCGGTTCGCGCTTGTCATCCCACAGTAGCAGATGCACCACCGCGACGCCGGCGTCCTGGCTGCGCACGGATTCAATGAGTCGCAACAGACTCCGGCGACCGGTCGTCGGCGTGATGATCGTCAGGAGCGGCTGCACGCGTGGCTCCGCACCTATCGCCCGGCGAGCATGGCGGCGAGTGCCGTGTCGATATCCGCGGTGGAAAAGCCGCCGATCGGGCGCTGACGGAAGCCCGGGATACGCGTGCGCTGCGCGAATTGCGTCGCCGCCGGCCGCACCGTCATCGCGCGCGCCGTCCATGGCGCCCAGCATCGGCCTGCGGTGCCGTCGCCGCGGCTGGTAGTCGGATAGTTCGCCGGAACCCAACCGAGCTCTATCACCGCCGTGCCCGCGGCGGCCGCCATATGCATCGGACCCGCGTCAGGTCCCACGTAAAGCTCCGTGAGGCTCATCAGCGCCGCCAGTTCGGCCAGGCTCAGTTCGCCGAGCGTCGAGTCGATGAGCACACCCGGCGACGCACCGGCGATGATCGCCTCGGCCACAGCGCGGTCGGCTGCCAGGCCGATCAGAACTATCCGGCGGCGATAGGTCGCGCCGATCTGGTTCACGATGTAGCGGTACGTCTCGGGCGCCGGACATTTGAACATGAATGACGCCCCACAGCCGATCGTCACGAACGAGCGATGATCCAGACGGTAGCGACCCCGCACTGCCGCGATGTCGTCGGGCGAGAACCACACCACCGGCTCGGCCGATGCCGACGCACCGACGTGCGCCGCAATTATCCCGGCATAGCGCGATGCGTGCAGGCCGTTCGGTGCGTCCACCAGTTCGCCATAGAACGCGTTCGCGTCGTACCCCGGATAGGGCGAGGCCATCTGCCGGTAGCCGACGACGCGTGCACCGTCTGCGGCCAGTGAGCGACAGATCGGGCCAGCCAGATAATAGTCCTCACCAAAGCGCGGGTTCAGAACCAGATCAGACTGCGCGTGGCTGCGCAGCGAGTCCAGAATGGCACGCAGTCGGGCGGAATCGCGCAGATACGTGTTGTGATGCGGGAGCGCAAGCAGGCCATCGATCAGCGGGCACCGTGCGTAAAGGTCCGCGAGCGCCTCCGGCACGACGAGGATCAGCCTGGCGTGCGGATGCAGCGCGCGCAGTGCCGGCAGCACTCCGGCACCGAGCACCTGATCTCCGAGATTGTCAAGGCGCACGATGACGATGCGCACGGCTTCTCCAGAGTCTCCCGCGGCGCAGCTATTCTCGGGCAGCGCTGCCGCAGTGCTCGTGCAGGCGGCACCGGGCCGTACCCGTACCCGTACCCATTCACGCCACCTCGGGCGCCGCGCTGTGGGTGACCTGCAGGATGCTGTGACGCAGCTGCTCGGACAGCACCAGCTGCGCATCGGCGGCCACGCGGATCAATATGTCGTCGAACCGCAGCAGACCCGCCTCATCCACGCCGATGACGCCGCGCGCGCGCAGCAGGTCGATGAAATTCTCGAACAGCGTGCGATCGAAGAACTCGGGCGAGTTGAAGCCGTAGAGCATGGTCATGCGCTGCGCCATGAGCTGGCAGCGCTCCTCGAGCACCTTCTGCGTGATGGCGCCGCTGCCGGCGCGGATCAGCAGCGCAATGGCGAGATAGTAGCGCTCGATGGTCTGAATCGTGGTCTGCGCCAGCAGCGACAGCTGCATCGCCTCCGGACTGGTCGAGCCCGGACGTCGCCAGCGCCGCGCCGCGCCGTCGGCCTCCAGCAGCCGCAGTGACGCCAGCGCGGCGAGCGCATGCTCCACCACGCCCGGCAGCAGCTCCTCGCGGTAGTGCAGGAACAGCTCCGCCGCCACGTACGGATAGATGCGCGCGGCGAGCCGCTGCACGTCCTCGCTGCCCATCGCCGCGTTACCGAGAAAGCAGCAGGCGATCAGCGACGGCAGGGCCACCAGGTGCAGCACGTTGTTGCGGTAGTAGGTTGCGAGCACCGCGTGCTCGGCCGACATGCGCACCACGCCGCCGGCGCCGTGCGGCTCGCGGGTGATGACCCCCAGCGCCAGCCCGTACTCCACGGTCTTCGCGGCCGTCTCGTGCACGATGCTGACGCGCTCGTCGTAGGGAATGACGCGCAGCACCGCCACCAGCGTATCGATCTGGCGCAGCAGGTCATCCTCCAGCATCGCCTGGCGGGGGGTGGCGAGCAGGATGAGCGCCAGCAGATTGATCGGCGTGACCGTCGCGGCCGCGTTGATGTGGCGCATGATGCCCGGTGCGAGCTCGTCGACCACGGCGCCGACCCAGGGCGGGCGGTCCTGGTCATCGAAGCTCTGCGCGCGCCAGCCGGGCGCATGCCGCTCGAGCAGCCGATCCAGATAGATCGGCTCTCCGAGGCTCACGTACACGTGCCCGAGCCGCTGGCGCAGCATGCGCGCGATGCTGCGCAGCAGGCCGCGCACCGATTCCTTTTCCTTCGGCTTGCCGGACAGCTCTCCGATGTAGGTGCGCCCCTCGAGCACGCGCTCGTAGCCGAAATACACCGGTACGAACACCAGCGGCCGGCGCGGCTCGCGCAGGTAGCTGCGCACCGTCATGGACAGCATCCCGGTCATCGGCGTCAGCAGCCGGCCGGTGCGGCTGCGCCCGCCCTCGATGAAGTATTCGATCGGATGGCCGCGCGCCATCATCGCCGCCAGATACTTCATGAACACCACCGTGTAGAGCGCATTGCCGCGGAAGCTGCGGCGTATGAAGAACGCACCGCCCTTGCGCAGCAGTCGGCCGACGATCGGCAGGTTCAGATTGAGCCCGGCGGCGATGTGCGGAATCGGGTAGCCGCGCTGATAGATCGCATACGAGAGCAGCAGGTAGTCCATGTGGCTGCGGTGGCAGGGCACGTAGATGACCTCGTTGCCCTCGACCACCTGCTGCAGCGTCTCCACGTGCTGGAACACGATGCCGTCGTACAGGCGGTTCCACACGCGCGTGAGCACGTGCGCCATCAGCGACACGAAGATCGGCGAGTAGTTGGCGGCGATCTCCTCGGCGTAGCGGCGCGCCTGTGTGAGCGCTGCGCGTCGCGTGAGCTTGCCCTGCTCGCGCACCGCCTGCGCCACCGCGGCGCGCACCGCACGCGTGCGCAGGATCTCGGCGACGATGGTGCGGCGGTGCGAGAGGTCGGGTCCGAGCCGCGCGGTGCGCAGGCGCGCGAACTGACCGCGCAGCGCGCGTGCCACACGCCGGCCGGTCAATGCGGTGTCGGCCTCCCCGTCCACGAACTGCCGCAGCGACAGCGGCTCACCGAGCTGCACCGTGGTGTTGCGGGCGTTGAACAGCACCGTGAAGAAGCGCCGCACGCGGCTTGCGATCACCCAGTCTTCCGAGAGCAGCAGACGGATGAGTGAGCGCTCCTTGGAGGGAGCGCGGCCCCAGTAGACCGCCGCCGGCACGAGACTCACGTCCAGCGCCGGGTCGGCGCGCAGCGCCTCGATCAGCTCGCGCAGCAGCTCGGGAGGCCGGCGATCCAGGCGGGTGCGCCAGAAGCCGATGCTGCGCGCGAGCGCGACGCTCGAGCGCGCGCCGCGCAGCTGCCGAGCCAGCAGACGGCGCCCGGGCCGCGGCAGCCGCTCGCGCACGCACACCTGCTGCAGCACCGCCAGGTCGCTGCGGCTGCGCCGCTCGAGCACGTAGCAGGTCGGCACCGTACGCCCGTTCAGGCGGGCCGGCGCGTCCTCCGGCCGCAGGATCGCACGGACCCACAGCGCGAGCACTCTGCCGAGCATCCCGAACATGGCTCAGGTCGAATCACGCTCGGGCGGCAGATCCAGGCTGATGAGAAAGTACTCGAACAGATACTTGATCAGGCGCAGCTGCCCGTGCAACTGATGGTCACCGTCGAGCAGGTGCAGCGCCGCGGTGTATTCGCGCGCGAAACGCACGCTGTGCTCGACCGGCACGACCTCGTCGCGCCAGCCGTGCACCAGGCTCGCCGGGCAATCCAGCAGCCGCTCGCGCAGCGGCGGCAGACCCTCCAGGTACAGGGCCGGCGCCATGAGGAACACCCCGCGCGCGTGCAGCAGCGAGGCGGCCGCCACCGTGACATACCCGCCGAGGCTCGAGCCGGCCAGCACCAGGTCCCCGGGCAGCGCCTTGCACACCTCGATCAGCTTGTCGACGCGCGCACGCGGGGTATCGACGCCGCGATAGTCCACGGACTCGACCTCGTAGCCCTCGCCTCGGGCCACGTCGGCCAGCGCCGTGATCTTCTTGCCCCATGGACTGCTGTCCTTGCCGTGGGAGAACACCACATAGCGGTTCGGCATCGTGCAGTCTTCCTCTCGCAGTGGTGCTCGCGCGGGCGCTCGCCGGCCGCATCGGCCGGCGGCTGCCGACAGCCACTACTCATCGCCGCGGATCATACTCCCGCGCTGCGCTCCCGCGCCGCCGCGCGCTCACACCGGGCGCGGCAGCGCCCAGCGATTGACACTGACGGCGCGCACGCTGCTACCCGCGTGGCGATGATCCACCAGGCACGTGTGAAACTCACCCGGCCGCACGATCGCGAAGCCGATCAGCAGCTGCACCCCGCCGCCGCCGCCGCTCGCGCGGGCGGGATCGTTCAGCCGCTGATCGCAGATCACGAAATAGCTGTCCTCCGCGCGGGCGCCGACGAAGGCACCCTCGTCCTGCAGAGCCGCGAAGAAGCCGGTCACCTGAGTGCACAGCTCCCCCCACAGCGCTGGCCCGGCCGGCTCGAACAGCGCCCAGCGCGTGCCCTGCTCGACGCTGGTCATGATGAACAGCGCCAGGCGCCGTGCCGAGGCAAAGCGCCAGTCGCTGCGGCCGGCGGCCTCGGGCCGCAGCGTGCGCAGCCCGAGCCGCGAACGCTGGGCGGCGCGCTGCGCCTGCAGCACGTTCACCCCCGCCTGCGTCAGGCGCAGCTGATCCAGATCGCTCAGCAGCACGCTCGGGCGCATGCCGGCGCGCAGCAGCAGCTCGTCGTCCGCGGCGGCGGACCACACCGGGCGGCGCGCGCTCGCCTGCGCCAGCAGCCCCGCCGCGCTCGGGGCGCAGGCGAAGATCTCCTCGCGCCCGCGCAACCGGTCGAACGCGGTGATGCGCGGATAGAACATCAGCGCGTCCTCGCTGAAGAAGGGCCAGCTGCGCAGATTCCTGCACGCCGTCGCGGCATCCGTCCAGTCGAGCGGTGGATCCAGCAGCAGCATCGCCTGACGCTCGCGGCACAGCCGCAGCGCCACCAGCAGCGCCGGCAGCGCCACATCCCGCTCGCGCGTGAGCGGCGGGATGCACAGCAGACTGAACGGCTCGGTGTTCTGCAGTGCGAACAGTCCGGTGCCCTTATCGGCCTCGCCGATGATGTCGTAGCTGGTCAGCGGCTCGCCGTCGTCTCCATCGTCGCTCGACCCGGTGTAGCCCACCGCCGGTGGCACCGAGGCCGAGCGGGCCGGCCGCGAGGGCGGCAGCGCGCCGAGCACGCGCACCAGGCGCGAGGCGGTCAGCGCGGCCAGGACGCTGCGCTCGGCCCCTGGCCGGATCGAGATGCGGCGAAAGATCTCCTGCTCCTCGATCAGCTCGGAGCCCGGCGTGCGCACGCGCTGGACCACGAGATTGAAGCGGTCGGTATCGCTCGCCTCGATCCCGTCATAATCGACCGAGGCGCGCAGGAACTCGCGCGTGCCGGGCGCCAGGCCGATCAGCGTGAGCGCAGCGGCGGGCGCATGGGTCGCGCCGCCCGCGGCGCCCGCGGCGCCCGCGACACCGGCACCCGTCTGCGCTCCCGGCTCGGTCGCGAGCCGCAGCGTCGGCGCACGCCCGCCATTGCAGACGCGCACGACCAGGCATTCCTCTCCGCCGTTTTCGAAGAACTGCTCGATCGCATAAGAGAGAGTGGACGGTTGCCACAGCCCGCCGAAGACCCGGCGGTAGTCGTCGAAACCCTGCAACCTGACCGGCTGATTCAGCGGTCCCTTCAGGGCGCGCCCGATGAAAGCGGTGACGGCGGTCTTCGCGCGTGCGATCACCGCCTGCGGTCGAATGAGCTTTACGGTATCTGTGCTGGAAACAGCCAGCTCGGCCACGCCCTACCCTCGAAGCCCGGGCGGCGGCACTGTAGCACAGGAAGCCGCTAGAAAACGCTGGCGCCGCGCGCTTTCCTTGCACCCCGTCGCGATGACGCGCTGGCGGGCGCCGAAGGCGCGGCCGGCGATGCGTGTGCCGGCGCCTGCGGCGATGAGTGTGTCTGCTGCACCGGCTGCGCCGGCTGCGGCCGCGGCTGCTCGGCGCGCGCCTCCTGCGCGGCCGCATGCGCCTGTTCCTCGCGCTGCGCGATCTCCGCGAGCATCAGCTCCAGCCACTCGCTGAGCGGACGCACGACGCGCCTCAGGTGCCCGCGGTGCCCGGGGCGTGTGCCGCCTGCGCCTGCGTCGCCTGCGCGGCGCGGGCTCGCGCGGCGCGTGCCTGCGAGGAGTCCTGCGCAGCCGACGGTGGGTTGCCGGCGGGCTCCAGATCCGTGAGCACCTGCTGGGGCGTCCTGGAATTATCGGCGCTCGGATCGTCGGCGCCGTTCCAGTCCGCACCCACCGGAATGCGGTTCTGCACCTTCGGCGCGGCGGCCAGCACCGCGCCCACGCCGGCGAGCGCCTGCGCGCCGGTCACGGGCACGGGAATGCCGCGCGGGGCGGCGGCGACCGCCGCGACCGCCTGCCAGTCGATCTGACGGGCATCGACCTGCAGATCGCGCCGCAGCCGCGGCGACAGCAGCCTCGTCAGCAGCCGCTGCTGCTCGCGCCGCCAGTCGCGCCGGTCATCCTTCAGCACCGGATAGGCCTGCAGGTACAGCTGATGGTCACGCCAGCCGAACAGGAACGGCTGATTCACCACGCGTACCGGAGTGCCCACCGGCACCATCCGGAAGAGCTTCTCGATGTCCTCGGGATACAGCCGCACGCAGCCGTGGCTCGAGCGCAGCCCGATGCCGTAGGGCTGGTTGGTGCCGTGGATCAGATAGGTCGGCCAGCCGAGACGGAATTCGTACTTCCCGAGCGGGTTGTCGGGTCCGGCGGCCACCACCGCCGCATACTCCACGCCGGTGTCCTTGTAATGGTCGCGACGCAACGCGAGCGACGGACGCCACACCGGATTGCGCACGCGCATCGTGACGCGCGTGACGCCCTCGGGGGTGGTCCAGCCGGCCTTGCCGATGCCGATCGGATAGGTATAGACCGTCAGCGGATCGCCGGGCCGGCGCCGCGGATAATAGTAGAGACGCAGCGCCGCCACGTCGATGACGATGCCCGTGCGCGGCGCGGCCGGCAGCACGAACTGCGTGGGCACGACCACTCGGGTGCCGGCCCCGGGGATCCAGATGTCGACGCCGGGATTGGCGTCGGCGATCTCGTTGAAGCCGACGTTGAAGCGCCGCGCGATGTCCAGCAGCGTGTCCTGCTGGCGCGCGATGGTGATCTGCACGGTCCCGACCACGTCGTCGTCGGGATGCGCCAGCACGAAGCGGTGCGTGTCGATCGGGTCGGCCAGCTGCGGCTTGGGCGGCGCGGCAGGCGCAGCGGGCACCCGTGCCACGGGTGGCGCGGGCACGGGGCGCGAGCCGATCAGCGCACACCCGCCGAGCAGCAGTGGGCCTGCGGCCAGTGCCGCCAGAAGCGCATTGCGATGCAGAGCCATGCGCCGATTCTAGAGGAGTACGGGCTGAATGGGCAGTTGGCTCGACGGCGCGACGGCCGCAGCGGCGGCCGCGGCCGCCGCTGCGCTCGGGAAATGCCGCGCCAGCAGCCGGGCCACGCCCGTCACGCCCGCCACCGAGCCCTCGGCGTAATGTCCGTCGCGATAGAGCGACTGCATCTCGCGGCACACGGCCTGCCATTCCTCGGGGGCGACGTGCGCGCTGACGCCCCGGTCGGCCACGATCTCCACGGCGCGATCGGCGCGCAGCACGTAGATCAATACGCCGTTGCTGTGGTGCGTGTCCCAAAGATGCAGGTGACCGAACAGGCGCACGGCGCGCTCGCGCGGTGTCACGTCGTGCCACAGCGCGGCGAACGGCAGCGCCGTCTCGATCGCGAAACGGATCTCTCCGAGGTGCGTCGCCTGGCTCTCGGCGCAGGCGCGCTCGATCTGCGCGAGCACCGCGGGCGTGAACAGCGCGCGCGTGCCCGCGTGCGTGCAGGACAGGTGCCGCAGCATGCGCCGCAGCCGCTGCCGCAGCGACCTACCAGCTGCCCGAGGCTCCGCCGCCACCGAATCCTCCGCCCCCGCCGCTGAATCCGCCGCCACCGAAACCTCCGCCTCCCCCGAACCCGCCTCCCCAGCCTCCCCCGAATCCGCCGAAGCCTCCAAGGCCGCCGAATCCGCCGAAGGGGCCGCCGAAAGGTCCGCCGCGCCCGCCACGGCCGCCGCTGCTCCAGCCGCCGCTGGCGAACCCAAACAACAGCGAGCCCAGGAAGGCGAGCACCCCGGCGCCGATCGCGAATGGAAGCAGCTGCGTGAGCAGCAAGGCGAGCAGCCCCGTGCCCGCGCCCGTGATCACCGAGCCGACGGTGCGCCCGAACAGCATGCGCAGCACGCTCGCGCCGATGAGCGCCGCGATGAACAGCGGCAGCACGGCGCTCCAGGGCTGCGGGCTCGCGCCCTGCCAGTGCTGATCGGGCGGCGGCAGCGACTCCCCGTCGATCAGGCCCATCATCTGATCGACTCCGGCGCTGATCGCCGGGAAATACTGCCCCTGGCGCAGCAGCGGCACCATCGTGTCGCGGATGATGTGATTGCTGGCCACGTCGGTGAGCACCCCCTCGAGCCCGTAGCCGTTCTCGATGCGCACGGCGTGATCGTTCTTGGCGATCAGCAGCAGCGCACCGTCGTCCACGCCCTTGCGCCCGAGCTTCCACGCCTCCACGACGCGGATCGAGTACTGCTCGATCGCCTCGGGAGCCGTGGTGGGCACCAGCAGCACCGCGATCTGCGAGCCCTTGCGACTCTCGAAATCGGCCAGGCGCTGCTCCAGCTCGGCCTGCTGCGCGGCCGTCAGGGTGCCGGTGAGGTCGGTGACGCGGGCGTTGAGCGGCGGGATCGGCTGCAGCGACTGCCCGCGGGCGAGCGCGCCCGCGCCCAGGGCGAGCACCATGCACGCCGCCAGCGCGTGCGGGCCCGGCCTGGGAGCTCTGGGGCGCATCGCGGCCGCGATGCGCTAGTGTGCAGTGCCGGCGGGTGCGCCGCCGGCGGCCGCGGGCGGCGCGGTGGTATCGAAGTCGACCGTCGGCGGCCGCGCGATCTGCGCCTCGTCCTGCACCGCGAAGTTCTGCTTGAGCGGGTACTTGAACATCATCGCGGTGAGATTGACCGGGAAGGAGCGGATCAGCACGTTGTACGACTGCACCGCCTCGATGTAGCGATGCCGCGCCACGGTGATGCGATTCTCGGTGCCCTCCAGCTGCGCCTGCAGATCCTG
>Ga0335074_10017124_pt1 | contig 10213 bp, 10 predicted proteins | sample Lox_Sample_23_FD_206715 | JGI IMG/M metagenome (GOLD analysis project Ga0335074, IMG submission 206715) | Soil microbial communities from Loxahatchee National Wildlife Refuge, Florida, United States - Lox_Sample_2.3 | ecosystem: Environmental > Terrestrial > Soil > Wetlands | place: USA...
CCCACCCCGACGACGAGTCGATCGGCACCGGGGCGACGATGGCCAAATACGCCGCCGAGGGAGCCGGGGTGACCTTGGTCACCTGCACGCTGGGCGAGCTCGGCGAGATCATCCCGCCGGAGCTTGCCCACCTGGCCGCCGACGCGGATGACGGGCTGGGCGAGTACCGCATCGGCGAGCTGGCCGCCGCCTGCGCGGCGCTCGGGGTCACCGACCACCGGTTCCTGGGCGGGCCAGGCCGGTGGCGTGACTCCGGGATGATGGGCGAGCCGAGTAACGACGCACCGGATTGCTTCTGGCGGGCCAACGTGGACGAGGCGGCCGGCGAGCTGCTCGCCGTGATCCGCGAGGTCCGGCCCCAGGTGCTGGCCACCTACGACGACAACGGCTTCTACGGGCACCCCGACCACATCCAGGCCCACCGGGTGGCGTGGCGGGCCTTCGAGCTCGCCGATGGCCTGGTCGGCAAGTTCTACGCGACCGCGCTGCCGCGCTCGGTCCTCGCCGGGGCCATCGAGGCCATGCGCACCAGCTCCGGCGAGGGAAGCGGTCGCGTCGGCGGCGCAAACTTCACTCAGGTCGAGTCGGCGGATGATCTCCCGTTCGGGGTACCGGACGAGGTCGTCACCACGGAGATCGACGCGACCGCGTATCTGGACCAGAAGCTGGCCGCGATGCGCGCGCACGCTACCCAGATCGCTGTGGACAGCCCGTTCTTCGCGTTCTCCGACAACGTGGGCCAGCGCGCTTTCGGCCGCGAGTACTACACGCTGCTGGCCGGCCCGCGTGGCCGGGGAAGCGGGCCAGAGGGGCGGGAGAGCGATCTTTTCGCCGCGATTGACTAGCCTTTCTGCCGTGGACAGCGGGTCAGACCAGCAGCGCACTACGCCACCGGGTGGCGGCGGGCGGCTGGTCGTCGTGGGCGGCTACTGCATGCTGCTGCTGCTCGGCCTGATGGAAGGCATGATCGGCTCGTTTCAGTACAGCCGGGCCCTCGGGTCCTTTCCGGCGGCCGCGGTGGCCTTCGCGGTGGGGATCGGGGTGACCTGCATTCTCGGCGCTTGGGGAATGTACCGGGCCCTCGGCGGGCTTATGCCCGCTGTGGGGTGGTTCGTCGCCTCATTCGTCATGGCCATGAGCACACCGGGAGGAAGTGTCGTGATCACGAACACCGGCCCGGGCAAGTGGTTCCTCTTCGGCGGCGCCATCTGTTCACTGGCGGGTGTGGTGTTCTCCTTCCTGCGGTGGTCGCCGGCCCGGACCGGCGTGGCCGGCCCCCGGTGGACCGGCCGGGGCGGGCTCCCGCCCGGCGGGCACGGCACACCGATGTCGCGCGCGCGAAAGCCCGATTCGTGACGGCCGTCGACACTGCCGCTTTCCGCCGGGTGGCCGGGCAGTTTCCCACCGGCATCGTCGTCGTCTCGGCCAGCCTGGATGGCATCAACCACGCGATGACGGTGAGCGCCTTCACCTCGGTATCGCTGGAACCACTGCTGGTGCTGTTTTGCGCGGAGAAGATCGCGCGGTTCCACGACGCGGTCCTGGAGGCCGGATACTGGGCGGTTTCCATCCTGGACGAGGGGGCGGAGAAGACCGCTCGCTGGCTCGCCACCCGCGGCCGGCCGCTGGACGGCCAGCTGGATACGGTCCCGTATCATCCCGGGCCGCTGACCGGGGCGCCGATACTGGACAGCGCCGTGGCGGCGATGGAGTGCCGGACCACGGCCGTGCACTTCGGTGGCGATCACAGCATCGTCGTAGGCGAGGTCCTGGGCGTTACCGAGCCAGTGCCAGGGGACGGCGAGGTGGCCGCGGGAGGCCCGCTCGTCTATCACTCGGGCCGCTACCGGCGGCTAGCCGCCGGCTAGGCCTGTTCGCGAGGTTCCTGCCTGGCCCAGCTGGGCTCCCGCTTCTCCGCGAAGGCCGCCATCCCCTGCTGGCACTCCTGCGATGCGAAACGGGCGGCGGAAACCTCGGCCATCCGCGCCAGCCCGGTGGCGAACGGTGCCGTGCCCGCCTCGCGGAGCACGGTCTTGGTCACGCCCAGTGCACCTGGCGCCCCGCGCAGCAGCAGGCCCGTGTACCTGGCGATCTCCTCGTCGAGCTGGATCTTGGGCACGGCGCTGGTCAGCAGCCCGACCTCCACGGCGCGCTGGGCATCGAAGGTCTCTCCGGTCAGGAAGTACTCTGCGGCGGCGCGCGGGCTCATCCGGCGCAGGCAGGGCACCGCGATGATCGCTGGCGTCGCCCCGATCCGTACCTCGCTGAACGCGAACGTCGCCGACTGCGACGCCACGGCGATGTCGCAGGCGGCGATCAGCCCGATGCCACCCGCCCGGGCGCTGCCGTTGACCCGGCAGATGACCGGTTTGCGGCTGTCCCAGATCAGCTGCAAGATCTGCGGGAACAGCTCGGGCGCCGCTGCCGGGGTGGCCCGGCTCTCCTTCAGGTCGGCGCCGGCACAGAATGCCGGGTCGGCCCCGGTGAGCACGACCACCCGGCAGCCGGAGTCATCCAGCGCGCCGGCCAGCGCTGCGTGCAATTCGGTCAGCAGCGCGCTGGACAGCGCGTTCCTGTTAGCCGGCGAGTCCAGTGTGACGGTCGTGACCTCACCGGCCGACTCGTGACGGACCAGATCGTTCATGGGCTAGGCGTCCTCTCCGGAAGCTGTGTCCTCCCCGGTCACCGTGGCCAGCACGTCTCCCGCCTGCACCTGGTCGCCCGGGGCGACGCGCACCTCGGCCACCAGCCCGGCGGCTGGCGCCATGATCTGGTGCTCCATCTTCATCGCCTCGAGGACGAGCACTGGCTGGCCGGCGCTGACCCGCCGGCCGGCCGCGGCCTCGATCCGCACCACGTTGCCGGGCATCGGCGCGACCAGCGACCCGGGTTCCCGGGTCGCCGCTGGTTCGGGCAGCCGGGGCACCGGGCTGAGCGCGACACTGGCCAACGCGGAGTCCACCCAGACGACGTCACCGGCTCGGGCGACGTCGAACCGGTAGCGCACGCCGCTGACCTCGAGCACCGCGTGATCGGGTGCTGCCTCGACCACGGCCGGGACGGCTGGGTCGGCGGCGTTGGTGGCCGGGACGGCCGGAGCCGTCGCGGCCCCGGGCGGTTCCCCGGCGGCCGCCGGATGCTCTCGCACCACCATGAGCCCGTCGCGTTGCCAACGGTAGGCGACCTCGATCCGGCCCCGCGGGCCGTCAAACGACGCGCGCTGCGGCTGGGAGGCCAGGTTGCGCCAGCCACCGGGCAGGCCTGCCGCGGCCCGGGCCGCAACCCGGTTCGCCGCCGCGCCGGCCAGGGCGGCGGCGGTCGCCGACAGCTGGCAGGCCTCGCCGGACGGGACCAGCCCGGCCAGGTCGTAGCCGTCCAGCAGCGACGTGTCCGCCTGGCCGGCCAGGAAGGTGGGGTGGCGCAGGACGCTGGCCAGCAGGCCGCGGTTCGTGGCCGGGCCGTGAATCCTGGCCCGGTCCAGGGCGCTGGCCAGCAGGCGCGCGGCCGTCTGCCTGGCCGGCGACCAGGCGATCAGCTTGGCCAGCATGGGGTCGTAGTGCGGGCTGATCTCGCTGCCCGCCTCGACGCCCGAGTCCAGCCGCAGCCCTTGCGCGGCGCCGGCCGCCGGCGGGCCGAACCGCGTGTCCACGTCCGGGATGCGCAGCGCGTGCAGCGGACCGCTGGACGGGCGATAGCCGTCGGCCGGGTCTTCCGCGTACAGCCTGGCCTCGATCGCGTGCCCGGAGGCGGGCGGCGGGCGGTGCGGCAGCGCCAGGCCGCGGGCGACGTCGAGTTGCAGCGCGACCAGGTCGATCCCGTGGACGCACTCGGTGACCGGGTGCTCGACCTGCAGCCTGGTATTGAACTCCAGGAAGAAGAACTGCTCGTCCGCGCTGACGAGGAACTCGGCGGTGCCGGCGCCCAGGTAGCCCACGGCCCGGGTGACCTGCTCGGCGGCGATGAGCAGCCGCGCGCGCAGCGACTCGCCGACCGCCGGGGACGGGGTCTCCTCGATGACCTTCTGGTACCGGCGCTGCACCGAGCAGTCACGTTCGGTCAGGGTCCAGACGGTTCCGTGGGCATCGGCGAGGACCTGCACCTCAACGTGACGGGCGGCGTCCAGCAACGGCTCGCAGAACACGGTTCCGTCGCCGAAGGCGGCCTGGGCCTCGCGGCGGGCCGATTCCAGCGCCGCTGGCAGCTCACCGGCCTCACGGACCACGCGCATGCCGCGGCCGCCCCCGCCTGCTGACGCCTTGACCAGCACCGGATAACCGCTGATCGCCTCGGGGGTGAGCTCGGGCAGCACCGGGACGCCAGCCTCGGCCGCCAGCTTCTTCGAGATGATCTTGGATCCCATGGCCTCGATCACGTCGGCGGGCGGCCCGATCCAGTTGAGACCGGCCGACTGCACGGCCCGCGCGAATCCCGCGTCCTCGGAGAGGAAGCCGTAGCCGGGGTGCACGGCGTCGGCGCCCGCCGCCACCGCGGCCGCGACCAGCGCGCGGGCGTTCAGGTAGGTGTCGGCCGGGCTGGAGCCGGGCAGCCGGACGGCCGCGTCCGCCTCGCCGACGTGCGGAGCGCCCGCATCCGGATCGGAGAACACCGCGACGCAGCCGATTCCTGACCGGCGGCAGGCGCGGAAGACCCGGCGGGCGATCTCGCCCCGGTTGGCGACCAGCACCCTCGTGATGGCTGTGCTCATGTGCGCGTCTCCGGCACGACGCTCATGGCCGGAACACGCCGAACCCGGCCGGGCCGGCCGGCCCGGGCTGGGCGCTCTCGATGGCGGACAGACACAGGCCGAGCACCGTGCGGGTGTCCCGCGGGTCGATCACCCCGTCGTCATAGATCCGGCCGGACAGGAAGAACGGCTTGGACTCGGCCTCGATCTGCTCCTCCACCGCGGCCCGCATGGCCGCGTCGGCCGCCTCGTCGTAGGCCTGTCCACGCGCGACGGCCGCCTGGCGGCCGACGATCGACAGCACCCCGGCCAGCTGCGCCGGGCCCATCACCGCCGACTTCGCGCTGGGCCAGCTGAACAGGAACCTGGGGTCGTAGGCCCGGCCGCACATCCCGTAGTTGCCCGCGCCGTAGGACGCACCCATGACCACGGTGAGGTGCGGCACCCGGCTGTTGGACACCGCGTTGATCATCATCGCCCCGTGCTTGATGATCCCGGCCTGCTCGTAGCGGCTGCCGACCATGTAACCGGTGGTGTTCTGCAGGAACAGCAGCGGCACGGCGACCTGGTTGGCCAGCTGGATGAACTGGGCCGCCTTCTGCGACTCCTCGCTGAACAGCACGCCGCGCGCGTTGGCCAGGATGCCCAGCGGGTGACCGTGCAGCGCGGCCCAGCCGGTCACCAGGCTGCTTCCGTACAGCGGCTTGAACTCGTCGAAATCCGACCCGTCGACGATCCGCGCGATGACCTCACGCGGGTCGAACGGCACCTTCAGGTCCTCGGGCACGATGCCCAGCAGTTCGTCCTCGCCGTAGCGCGGTGCCGGAGCGGGATGGCCGGACGGCCGTGCGCCGCCGAGCGGGGGGGTTTGGGGGGGTCGTCCCCCCGGGCCGGCACCGTTGCGCCAGTTCAGCCGGGCCACGATGGACCGGCCGATCCGCAGCGCGTCGTACTCATCGGCGGCCAGGAAGTCGGCCAGCCCTGACTGGCGCGCGTGCATGGCGGCGCCGCCGAGTGACTCGTCGTCGGACTCTTCGCCGGTTGCCATCTTGACCAGCGGCGGCCCGCCCAGGAACACCTTCGCGCGGTCCTGCACCATCACCACATAGTCACTCATTCCCGGCAGGTAGGCGCCCCCGGCCGTGGAGCTGCCGAAGACCAGAGCGATCGTGGGGATCCCGGCCGCCGACATCCGGGTCAGGTCGCGGAAGATCTGCCCGCCGGGGATGAAGATCTCTTTCTGGGTGGGCAGGTCGGCGCCTCCCGATTCCACCAGGTTGATCAGCGGCAGCCGGTTGTGCAAGGCGATGTCGGAGGCCCGGAGCACCTTACGCAGCGTCCACGGGTTGGTCGAGCCGCCGCGGACGGTCGGGTCGCTGGCGATCAGCACGCACTCGGTGTCGCTGACCACGCCGACGCCGGTCACCACGCTGCCCCCGACCGGGAACTCGGTGCCGTAGCCCGCCAGCGGCGACAGCTCGAGAAACGGCGAGTCCGGATCAACCAGAAGCTCGATCCGCTCGCGGGCCAGGAGCTTGCCCCGGGCCCGGTGCCGCTCGACGTATTTCGGCCCGCCGCCGGCCAGGGCCTTGGCCTGCTCGGCGTCCAGCTCGGCCAGGCGGGCCAGCATGGCTTCGCGCCGTGCCGCGTATTCCGTTCCGCGGGTATCGAGCGCGCTGGCCAGGATCGTCACATGCCGAACGATATTCGCCCCGCACCGGCGGCCACCAGGCACCCGCCGCTCGGGCGTCCGGCGAGCCCGGCTAGACGCGAACCACTTCGACGCGCTGAGCCCGGGAACGTCCGGGTTCCTCGGTGAGGCGGCCCAAGTCTCGCGGGTCACTGGTGAGCAGCATGACCGGCCGGGGCTGGTCGAGTGCGATAACCGCCAGCAGCGCGTCCAGCGCACACCGGTGCCCCGACAGCCCGCTCCGGCCGAGCAGTTCGCCGGCCGCGCGCCCCTGCGGCTCGCCAATCGGCACCACGGTCATCCGGCCGAGGACGCGGTGCATGCGAGCGTCCGAGGGCCCGCCGCGCAGCACCTCGGCCAGGGTCGACGCGGCGGTGACGACAGGACGACCGTCCCGACGAGCAACCTCGAAATGGCTCCTAGTCTGAAGATCGCCGCTGGCCAGCTTGACCAGGCCCTCAGCATCGAGCACCAGGGCGCCGCTTACTCCTGGTAGTCCGGCCACTGGCGCCTCGCCTGTTCGACCAGCTCCTCAGGAATCGGGCCGTACTCGGCCTCTAGTTCCGCCGCCAAGTCGTCAAGCAGATCCTGCCTGACGTGCTCCTGTACGGCATCAGAAACATAGCGGCTGAAGCCGCCGGGGCCGGTGCGGGCGCGCACGGCGTCGGCCAGTTCTTCGGGCATGGACACGCTCACCTTCCGCACCTTGCTCTCGTGCAGCCGGACTCTCTGGTCGAGAAAGACCTCGGTCGGAAGCGCGGCCGCGATGCACTTCACCACCTGGTCGCGCGGTACCGAGGCCAGCGCCTGCTTCAGAGCCTCCTCGAGCGCACTCAGCTTGCTGGCGGCCTCCGGTGTCGGCCGGGTACCACGCCCGCGGTTCCTCCCCGGCGCGGCCGGCTTGCGTTCCTGCGCCTTCTGTTCCTGCCCTTTCCGTTCCGCCGCGCTCATCAGATCATGCTACCGCCGGTAGCAAGAATCACAACCGATTAACCCGGCTAGCTCGCCGTAGGCTGGCTGCGACGTTCGGGAGGTCGCCAGGATGGGCCAGGCTGACACGGGCGCTCCGCCGGCGTGACGTCGCGGCCGCCGAGCTCGCCTTCGAGCGGGCGGCCCGGCTGCAGGAAGAGATCCGGGCCGCCGAGTGGATAACCAGCGAGCAGAAGGTGACGCAGGCCACCCCGGTCGAGTTTGGCGTTCACGGCTGGGCCATGAAGGGCGGTGAAGGGGGGAGCCGGGCCGGGGGCGGGGTCCTGGTCAGCTTCGCGGTGGAGGCCGGCCGGCTCCGGACATGGCGGCAGCGACCGTGCGGGCGGGCGATCGCTGATCCGCTGGTGGCCACCACGCCTGCCGCATGGGTGGCGTTCGCCGAGCGCAACGCCGAGCTGGCCGTCCAGCTTGACCGCGCCCGCCAGCCCGGCGGGGAGCCGGCCGAGGCGTTCCTGACATAATGCCGCGCATGGCCAATGAGTTCTCGGGCGTACTACTCGATTTCGCTGGCACGCTTTTTGATCAGGAGCCGGAAACGGATTCGCTCCGGGCAATCGGTATTCCAGAACTGGCCTGGGATGAGCTGACCGCCGCTATAGCGCGGGCCGACCGGCTGGCCGCTGCTCCGGCGCTCATGCCGCCCGAATTGGCGCGGCAATGGGAGCGCAGGGATCTAACCTCGGCGCAGCATCGTGCCGCTTTTACTGGCCTGCTTCGCCAGGGTGGCCTGGTCCCTGACGTTGCCGACGCGTTCTACGCGCGAACGTGCTCGCCGGAGGCGTGGCTCCCTTTCGATGACACCGCGGTTTGCCTGCGTTCGCTGCGCGCCCGCGGTATCCCGGTCGCCATCGTCAGCAATATCGGCTGGGACGTGCGGGCCGTCTTCGGGCGCCACGGGCTGCTGCCGTTCGTCGACGCATTCGTGCTGTCTTATGAACACGGCGCCATGAAGCCCGATGCCAGGCTCTTTTCGGCTGCATGCGATGCCATTGGCATTCCCGCGGAAAAGGTGCTCATGGTCGGCGACAGCGTCGAGAGCGATGGCGGGGCCACCGCGATCGGCTGCACCTTCGCTCACCTTGCCTTCCCCCGGGCCCGAAGCGCACTGCAGTCAGTGCTGGAACCCGCGATCAGTAAGTGACCGCCGGCGTGACGCTCACGGCCTGCTTCCGCGGCGATGTCCTCACCGAAGAGTGGGTGCATGGCCTGCTTGAGCGGTGCCTGGAGGTCCTTGAGGAATTGTGCTGAGTCAGCGGGCGATCTCCGCGACGCAGTCGATCGCCCAGTCCAGGTCCTCTTGCTCGATCATCAGCGGCGGCGCGAGCCTGATCGTCGAACCGTGGGTGTCCTTGGCCAGAATGCCGCGCTCGGCGAGTTCCTCGCAGGCTTGCCGCCCCGGCAGCGACGCGAACTCGATACCCGCCCACAGCCCGCGCCCGCGCGCCTGGCGAACGACGCCCTCGGGCAGCGCCGCGAGCCGGTCGTGCATATGCGCGCCAAGCTTGGCCGAGCGCTCCTGGAACTCGCCGGTGGCCAGCATCGCGATCACCTCGCGGGCGATGGCGCAGGCCAGCGGGTTGCCGCCGAACGTGGAACCGTGCTGGCCGGGCCGGAACACGCCGAGGATCTCGCTGGAGGACACCACCGCGGACACCGGCACGATGCCGCCGCCCAATGCCTTGCCGAGCAGGTACATGTCGGGGACGACATCTTCGTGCTCGCAGGCGAACGTGGTGCCGGTCCGGCCGAGCCCGGACTGGATCTCATCCGCGATCATCAGCGCGCCGCGCGCCGAGCAGATCTCGCGCACGCCGGCCAGGAACCCGGGCGGCGGGACCAGCACGCCGGCCTCGCCCTGGATCGGCTCGACGAGCACGGCGACCACGCGGTCGTCCACCGCCGCGGCCAGGGCGTCGAGGTCGCCGTACGGCACGATGGTGAACCCCGGCGTAAACGGCCCGAACGAGGCCTTCGAGTCCTCGTCGGTGGAGAAGCTGATGATCGTCGTGGTGCGCCCGTGGAAGTTCCCGTCGAAGACCACGATCACGGCCTGGTCGGCGGGCACGCCCTTGACCTCGTAGCCCCACTTGCGGGCGGTCTTGATCGCGGTTTCCACCGCCTCCGCGCCGGTGTTCATCGGCAGCACCATCTGCATGCCGGCCAGGGCCGCGAGCTCGGCGCAGAACGGGCCGAACTGGTCATGCTCGAATGCCCGGCTGACCAGGGTAACCCGGTCAAGCTGCCGCTGCGCGGCGGCCAGGAGCCGGGGGTGGCGATGCCCGAAGTTGATCGCCGAGTACGCGGCGAGCAGGTCCAGGTAGCGGCGGCCGTCGACGTCGGTCACCCAGGCGCCCTCGGCCTCGGCGATCACGACCGGCAGCGGATGGTAGTTGTGCGCGCCGTGGACCTCGGCCTGCCTGCGCAGCCGCTCCGCTGTTGGTGTGCCGCTACCTGCCATGCTCATCTCTCCTCGCGAATCTCCAGGGTGCAGCACTTGGGACCGCCCCCGGCTTTGCGAAATTCTGACATGTCAACGCCCACGGGTTCGAAGCCTTTATCCGCGACCTGAGCCGCCAGGCCGGTCGCCTGCACCGGCAGCACGACGTGGCGGCCATCGCTGATCGCGTTCAGGCCGAGCACCTCGGCGTCCTCGTCCTTCGCCTCAATCAGGGTAGCGAAGTGGCTGGTCAGCGCGGCACGGCTGGCGTCGTCGAAGGCGGCCGGATAGTAGGCCGCGGTGCCGGAGTCCAGCACGCACAGCGCGGTGTCCAGGTGGTAGAAGCGCGGGTCCACCAGCCGGAGGCTGATCACCGGCAGGCCGAACAGCGCCTCCAGTTCCCGGGCCACCG
>Ga0335074_10017125_pt1 | contig 10213 bp, 5 predicted proteins | sample Lox_Sample_23_FD_206715 | JGI IMG/M metagenome (GOLD analysis project Ga0335074, IMG submission 206715) | Soil microbial communities from Loxahatchee National Wildlife Refuge, Florida, United States - Lox_Sample_2.3 | ecosystem: Environmental > Terrestrial > Soil > Wetlands | place: USA: Florida...
GGCTACCGTAGAGCCACCGTAACATTACCCGAACCCACTAAATATACGAAGGCAGTCGCATAGAGTAACTTATCCGGACACTTTCAGAATAAAATCGCTAAATAAGCAGCCGCATATAATATTACAACTACGCTAGCAAATCTGCACAAATTGAAGGATTTGGAATGAGATTTACTCAATAAATCTAAAACAAAGTTTCACACATATTTTTTAATATGTTCTGTTGTGTATCGGGATACTTTTTGCCTTCGTACTGTGGCTATATAGGGTTCTACAGTGGCTTAACGGTAGCCATACAGGTAGCTACAGGACAAAATACCCTGTGGTCTCGTGACCTTTGACGGTGTTCTCGGTATGGGAAATGTGTTGGATATTACGTTCCCTTTCTCTCATTTGTCTTCTCATATCCGTTCGTACCTAGTCTAGGCGTAAGCCCCCTTTGGGCGCCTACTTGGAGTCATTGAACCGTGACTCATTAAGGCGATATTAATCTATAAATACTGAGCTTGGGCCCAGTATAGTAATGTAATTAAGGTTCTGCTCCCTATACTTTCGTTCCATACAATTTTGATTGATGAGCCTGTTCCAAAGAACCGCCCAACCTGGTTGCACATGCAATATTTTCTACCTATCCCAACAAGTATTATGTTGCAGTGTTGTGCCGCATATACGGCAGAATATACAGAACAGCCTTTAGAACGGACTGCCTCAAGCCACTAGCGCAGACTGCCCGAGCCTACCTAACTCTACCAAGCCTGTTCATCCGCACGAACACCCCCAGAGACCAAGCAAAGCCGGCCTGTATCAGAGCATTGCTACCAGATGTGATTTTACCAGGCATAACCGACTTGATTCTTTTCTACGGGGACTAGCTCAACTATAAGACGTTCCGTACGGCCGAATGACAGATTCCTGAGGCAATAAATGCCTCAGGAATTAGAATTTTAGTCTCAATAAGCCACATTATCGCTTAATGTAGCCGTTGGCATGTCGCTTCATCTTTGGGAAATTCGCCCGTATTACTGCTGCACCAATTCCATCAAGAAGTATATACACATTATACATGTTACTTTTCAGCATAGAAGCTTTGAATCCAGAGGGTTTAACGGAAATAATTCATTTCCAACTTCAAGGTGAGTCCAAATCTAAGAAACTAGTAAAGATGCTCCAGCGTAAGATCCTAGGCTGATACAGTCAACAGAGCATAATGCCCGCAATTACAAACACATGGACTCTAAGTCAAACGGTAACCGATGTGGTGTCTGTGTCAAAAGGTATACTCACCGCGGCGACAAGTGATAATGTACAAGCTCTTGCTGTTCTCGCCTGTGAAGCCTTTGGCACAACGCTTGCCATGTCTCCTGAGACCTGCGGAAAGGTTCATCAATTGTGCAGCCAGAGCCACGAGTCAGCTATGGTGACCTTTCTGAAAGCCAAAGTTGGTTACCGCAAAGGAGACTGTGGTTGGCAACTGGCACAGTCAGATCCAGGCACGAGATTTTTGGGACTAGCCGCTTCTTTGATCAGCCTCGACCACTGGATGGCCGCCGAGGCGTTGAAGAGTTTGATTTTAGATACGGCGACCGATAAAAGACTTGTTCCTACTGCACAGCAACTTAAACATCTTATACAAGTCTTGGAATACAAGCTGGGTCGGTCTTCATTCTCGGAAAGTGCCTTAGGCTGGAGTATTTGGCTAAGCAAGGAGACCAAATCCGAGAATTTTAACACTATCGGACCGTCTCGAGAAGTTCTTGTGCAACTTGTAAAGGCAATTTCCAGCGTTTGTCGGATTGGTCAAGCAGAGAAGTTGGAAGTGACCGTCCCGATCACCCAGGCTCCTTGGATAATCGCATTTGTCAAATGGTGTGTTGGTACGACTCCAAATGTGGTCCTGGAGAATGAGACTGTCATTTGCACCGAGCCAAAATCTCCAGTAATCATACGTGTGTTGATATCCAATCCTCTACGGGACAGCATCGAAATATCAACTCTAAATGAGATTGGAGAAGTTCGTGACTTGATTAAAGATCTTCCTGACGGCTTTGAAACATTTAGAGGCATGGTCGGGATGAGCCACTTCGCCAAGCACCTCATGAGTGATCTTTTTGGCCCCGAAACAAGTACTCCATTTCGTGCGTGTGTCCAGGCTCTTCCTTACGCATGTGCGATGGTCCTAAAATTCTTTCGACTTCTTCATCTTCAACGCGACGGATATAAGGCTCTTGAACGGCAGACCGAATTTGCAGTAGAACAATGCATTGCAAGTTGGGGTAATGTCTTTCCCCAGAACAAAAGAGTCGCCTCTACTGTAGCATCATTCCTGGGAGTCGATCCTACAACCAATATGCACCTCTATATGAAGGAGGTTTCCGATGGCTTTCTTATTCATGATCTCCCGCTGCTAATAATAGTTAAAGATATGCTACATCAAAAGTGTTCTTGTGTAAAGTGCAAGAATACTACTGTAATCAAGCAACGAAAATGTGAGTTCGATCAACTCATCAACAAGATCTCTATTTGCGTGGGATTGGTTATGCAACTTTCTCTTGTGGATGCAACCGACCCGGAAGGAGTCCAGTTATATTTTGGGTCGCATAAGAGTCAGCTTGTGTCTGATGAATTCACCAGCGCAATTAACGACATCCTCGAAGGTGGAAAACCCGCTGGATGCAAATTTACAATGATCATTAGGTCTGTGTTGCAGGTATTTGGCCATAAGACTGGCAATGATTTGGAAAACACCTGGATTATGTCATCCTACCGAGGCCAGACACTCTACCCACGTTTGATGGAAACGATGGTTGCTGAGGAAACAGGGGCCTTTTCTCTGATCTGTATCCCCGGTGCTCTATGGTTCAAGGAGGAAAAATATGCCTACGTCAATCGTTCTCATATTCAGTTATCTCTACCGTTTGAGTCTTCTTCCCTGGTCGATCAAGATACATTTGATCTAGAAAGCCAGGATCAAGAGCCAGTTGCAACAGAACTCGCGGTCATCACGGGCCCCGCTGATTCATTTGCTGGCCATCGTATTGTCTGGCGAGTCTCTAAAGCGGAAGAGAGTCTTACAGTTCGCTTAATCTGCCCCGATTTTCCATCACTACCCCAACGGGCACCCTTGGATGCGGTTGTTGCCGCCGCAGAGTCTTTGTTCGTACATTGCTCCCATGGGCGAAATACTGAATTTACCGATTCAAATGCTCCGCTGTGTAGAACAAATCCTGCCCAACCTGTTCCAAATCCGGCTTCGAATTCACTCATTGGAATCGTCCAATGCGACCGGAATGAGAAAATGCGTTTCTTTACTCTAGCTGCCGGTCAGAGGGGTGTGATTCGGGGGGATGCTTGTATTCAGTGTTGTATCAAGTGTTGTCGAATTGCTGGGCTAAAATTTGTTGTCTGTTAGATCAAAATTCCCGTATAACTACCGCTATTATAAAGCTGCTCCTATGTATGAATATAGAAATGAATTTTAAACATGAAAAAATTCGTCAAGGCAAGGTAGAGTATCAATCTAATACCGTCTCATTCAGAGTAAGTAAACTGAGCAGAGAAGAGAAGAGGATTCATAGCAGGACGAATAACAAATACACAGGGGCAAGCGCCCATTCGTTTCAGTGTTATGGTTGCTAAAGTTGCAAGAGATGTTCGCTGAATCCATAAAGGAGTGGAATAACTGAGACTACGCTGCCCTAAAAAAGGCCTTCCCTGCTGAATACAGTAACGATGACACCTATCAGCTTCTCAATTCAGTCCCATTCCTCAAAAACTACAAGAATATTCTTCGTACAAAGAAGAATGACATCTTAGACTACTGCCGCAAGTTCGACTGGATCGCCTAGCACTGCATGGAAAGGAAGGTTCTGACAGAATACACTGCAAGGGTCGTGGTTCATCCATGCATTACCACTTTTGAATGCAAGAAATCTCATCTGTGACACAGAGGACCCGGATACCGTCAATTACCAGCAGGAGCTTGACATGTGATACAGCAGACAGCGTCCAGCAAAGCTATCCAAAGGATGAACGCCACACGGAACCCAACCCAGTAGAATGAGGTAGTCAATCAGGTGGTAAAGCAGCTACAGTCTACGATTTCTATAATGAAGGCGCAACGCCTTGCAGAGCCAGTGATAAAACTGACTAAGTCTAGCAATTTGCTAGAGATCGTTGTCGACCAGCTTACAAAGGCTTTCGAGAAATTGAGCGTGAATCTACCACAGCAATTGTAGCCCTAACAGCGCCCTCACCCTCAAGTTGTAAGAACTTACGGACAATACACTCGCAGTTATGGACCGCAACCATCCGTGAACCCTCTGGAAGCCTCGAAAGGAGAGAGCTTGTTGAGTTCTCAACAAGGTCTTGCCGGTTCTTAGGAACAAACTCATCAATTTGAAAATGCATTGAATTGCATGTAGAGATCAATCTATCTTTCCCTACGAGAATAAGGGTTTAAGGAGTTGTCTCTGAAACAGTTTACATAAGAGAAGCTAATGAGTGTTCGCCTTAAATGTGAGGCATTTACAACATATGAGAACACAAATGAGAGAAAGGGAACGTAATACGACGGCGGCGGCAAAAGGTAATTTAGCAAATTTTGGCGAGCTGAAAATTCAGAATTAGCATGGCAGAATCACTAAAGTGTCGTACTTAGGCATTGCACGCTGCTAAATTTCAGGGTTATTATCACTAAACTACAGCGCTCGTATATGACATGTGGACTAATCGGTGTTTTCCAACAGACTTCTAATATTAGGATTTTGTAATACCGCAATTTCATGCGGTATTAGTTTACTAAACTTAGAGTTCTAGTTGTGGTATTATTCTGTGTAAATTAATTTTGTTGGTTTAATGTTCCAAATTTGCTAAATTACTTCTGCCGCCGCCTTCGTATCCAACAGAGCTTGCCGCCCGTAAGCATTGGAGCGTACGCGGCTGGAAGCCGGAATCGCATCTGGGAGGTCGACGGGCGTGTGTTGGTATTGCCACAATCGGAATCCTTTGTACAAGGACCCACCACATTACGTGGCTGTAAGAACAGTTCTTAACCAACCCTTAATCGGCAAAGTGGAAGACGTATTGTAGGGGATAGAGTGGATGTGCTGTTGAAGTGCGCGGTTGTAAAGTCGATAAAATAGGTAGGGTGTAACGCCCTTCGTTGTACCGTGTACGAACGAAAGTAGAAGCGTAGCTGTCTGATAGATCTTAAGTAGGGTAATAAAGTAACACGAATATTGCATGTTACGAATAGTAATCCAAGTAATAACTAGATATATTGAGTTGAGCACGAGGCTCCTAATCCTAAGGAAAACTATTTGCTTATATAGACTTTCGTGCTCAATGGATCCCTAGGATCCTGTCACATGGAAAGACGTCACTGTTGCAACAGGAATCACTCTGGCAACCTCTAAGGTTGGCTACCCCTATATAGTACACTATACATAGATAGCGACCCCTTCAGATTCAATTCAATCCAATCCCTCCGACATAGGTCCCGCTCTCCCACGTGACAGACTCTAACCCCATTGACCGTCGATCTGGTTGCGGGTGCACGGGCCATTAAGGGGCCGGTTCTACATTAACCTAGGCGAGCCTGATTGACAGTCAACTGGATACAACAGAGGAGGCAACGCTCTCGGAGGTTTTGCACAGCCTCAAGTCACATCCCTACAGAGGGGCAGTATTTGCACTATCATGAACTGATATTATTAGTATACTAATTGAGCCTAAGTGTGCCAGGAACGAGGAATTTGCAGGCCGGCTTGCCGGCCTGTTAGGCTTTAATTACTTTGTAAGGGCAACTATTATTATGTTTGCGGCCCCGGCTGCGCCGTGACCGCCACCGTTAGCGTACCCGCAACCGTGTTTGTGAGAGTACCCACCGCCGCACATATACCTGCACCTACATTCTCACCTAGACTTGCACCTCCACTTGCACCTGCACTTACACATGCACTTACACCTAAACTTACACCTACCCCTACACCTGTGACGATATCCGTAAGACCGCCTATAGGACTATTTTTAAGTAATCCTCAACTGTTAAAGGTCTCTGTAAATCACAGGACAGCACAGAACCACACATATACTGCTGCTGTCGATGTTGTAATTTAAGCTCGTACTCTTCATATAGTGCTACCCATTTCTGCAAATGATTCTCGATTTATTGTAGAGGTATGATATTGAGGCTGTGTCTGTCTTCTATGCTGAAGAGATTTCGTATTCGTGGAACGGCTGAAGTTGCAAGTAAAAAATGTCTAAACTGTGTATTTCGTCGTTGTTGATTACATCTTGAACAGAATATAATAGGAGGATCTACTAGAACCTGCCCTTCGCTAGATTCTTGTTGTGTCTTTTGTGTTTGAATTCGCTGGCGTCGATTCACTCGTCGGATCTTGCAATGTATACACGAAAGTTTGCGAAAACCAGTTCTTTGAAAAGGGAAGTCCGTAATAGGTCGAAACGCTTTACAATCAGGGCACCGTAATCGATTTGCAGGAAGGTTAGGTGTAAGTAATCGAGGATCCGCCATATTTACAGAAAGGTAAATGGAAGTATGCAAAGGTTTTCGTGTTTGTGTTTGACAGAATGGTACGCGATTAGATAAGTCACGCACATATAAAAATTGGCAGCGGATGGCTTATCTCAGGCTGTTATGCCTGCACTTCATCAATTGTATATATCTTCGTACATAATCGACTCCGGATGCCCCCCTAATAGAGGTATCCCAGCCACCTGATTTATTAGGAAATTACCCTTCTGATATCACCAGATTACGTAAGCACATCCTGCCAGCGTTTACCGTCCGTGTGTAGTCAGGTGACAGCGTCTCAATATAGGGGCCAATTGTGTTTTCTTTAGAAGGATTCTAGCGGGGTCCTGCCTGCCGCCTGCATGAATAGTTGTAAGGCTACTTAAGATATGATATTGAATTCTAGACATGGTAAAATAAAGTCTTCACATATATGGCGACTCGTTCTCCTCTTTCGTACTCGGTATTTTCTACTGGAGCAATACCGGTTAAATGCCTCGCTGATTTGCCGAATTCGGATCAGTTGCCAATTACCAAATATATTTAATTTAGTGGTTTAATATGTAGACATCTAGTAAGCTTTCTATTGAGAAGAAAGTTTTGAATATAGAATAACAGTAGGCAGTTGATGGAGCGGACCCTAGACAGTGTTGGGCGTCAGATACGATTTGCCCAGATATATCTGGGTACCTATCTGAGCAATCTCCATATCTCAGGTACTTATCTGAGTTATTCTAGGTCAGATATCTGGGTACCCAGATATATATCACGTGGTTATATCCAGTCCCAAACACGCATTATGTTTGGAGCTGGAGTTGGATGTGGGGTTAGGGCTAGGCATGGAATAGATTAGCATAAAGCTCCAAATAGTCGAAAACTGCAATAATAACTGTCAGGATTAGTTATTGTACGTCAAAATAGGTTTAAATAGTGGCGATTTCCTAACTTTTGCACTTAGTCCTACCCTAATAAATTTGGTTTTTCAAGGAAACCGAGGGCTGGTTCTTTTAATACGATACTAATCTATATGTTAAGCTCAACTTAAGGTGGATAGTCAATCCGGGGTCTGGGTTGTAGTGTATTAAGTGTTAAAGTTGTAAGGTTTTGCACGTTACACTAACTATAGTAACTTTAGCGGTTTTTAAGGAAACCGAGGACTGACGCTTTTAATATAATAATAATCTATTAGTTAAGCTTTCACTAGAGCGGATAGTCAATACGGGGTCTGGGTTGTAAGTTATTAATTATAGAGCTTTAGTAGTAACGTTTTTCATGAAGCACTAGTCACTCTGGCCACCACTATTAGTAGGCACCTTAATGGAATAGAGAGCTGGCATTGATAATCATTTTACTGTATAATAATTAAGGCTTGAGGATCGTAGGAACCCATTCTGGGGTCCGGGTAGTCCAGAATTATGGTCAAATCCGCGAAATCGAGGTGATTCTATTGGTTTTATAGATGCGCTCGCCCTCTAGCGGCTTTGGGAGCTGGAATTGGGCACTAGGACGTCTAAAACTATGATAAAATCAATTAGTGTATGCTCTATTAAGCTCCTATTGAGTGTATGGAATGGTCTTGGTGTATCTATAAAAATAGTCAGATATACCCAGATATATCTGGGTAGTTGCCAAGAATCCAGGTACCTATCTGACCCCCCTCCTCCACATACGTATCTGGGTACCTGACGCCCAATACTGACCCTAGAAAACTCTAAGTGGCAGGTTCACATAAAGAATAGGGAATAAGTGCCTAACTTTATAAACATTAATAACATCACAAAGTAAGTGAATTCGCTGTCCATATCAGCCATCTGTCTCACAGGTATCTCAAGGATAGATGAGGTGATCGATTTACTAGAATTTTTGATCCTTTATACCATAAATAACAGAATAGACGGTTGACACTGATACCGTTTGAATAAATCTAATCCAGGGATATAAGGAATGTGAGAGATACCAAGCACAAAACTTAAAACTTCTAGACCAGAATACATGCATCACCCAACAGACTAACCATAACGAATGTTCCGCAGATAGGATCGCACACCCTTATCATGTATTCCGAGCCCCAATAGCCCGAGGTGCCAGCATCTGACTTAAGTGCATCCTGTAGGCCGGTTGCTCAAGCAAACATCAGCTGCGCTTCGCTTCTTAGATCCTAAAACTTTGTTTGCTTGCACGCTGTACGTGTTCAAATCCTGCGAACTGATAGCATCCTGGACCATTTCCTGCGCAAGATATCCTGGGAATGCCTCAACCGCTGACCATGAAATGCACGCAATCACCGCGCCAGGCCCACCGCCCGATGTGCACCAGTTTCTCGGCGAGGTTGGGAGGTTGCTGTAGATTGCGTTGCCCAACACGCCGGCCAGGACATTCATCGCAAACTGGGAGCTGACATGCCGAGTAGATCTTACCCAGTTCCAGATACTGCGTTTCTCGATGACACTAGCCTCGATGGTGTCTCGCTTCTGGACACCAGCGCACTCGTTGACATTCGGCTTCATAGTATCGTCGAGCTCGCCGCATAACCAGGTCGTGTCGGCTGCCTGAGCTGGAGTCATGGTTCCAAACATGGTGACGTTGAGGAAGGCGACCAAGATCTTGCTCTCGTCCCCGGTGGCCCAGGCAGCATCGAACAGGTGCACGGCTTCAACTGCGCCCTCTGGTTCTGGGTGGACAATGAAGTCGTAATCATGGGCGTCTTGCCCAAAGATGGTGTCTGTCACGTTGGAGATGTAGATGCCAACTGCGTTGTTGGCACCGTCCCGGCGGTAGAGATCCGATTTAAATATTTCTAGGGCCTTGGTAGTGGGCATGGCTTGCGCCTTAGGAATGTTGTTGTAGATGGCAGCACCGATAGCGAAGGCCGCGGTGGAGAGGGCGAGCTTTGTAAATTGTTGCTTCATTTTTGCTGGTGGATGAGAGATTGAGTTGGCTCGAGGCTTGGAGGAGGTTATGGATGGTCTGAAGATTGAAAGAATTCAGAGATACTGTAGGTTTAAGAAGAATGTGAGAGTTCCTTGGGGCATTGAAGGGATACTTATACCCATTAGAAAGCTTGTCAGACTGCCAATCTGAGCTTCTAAAAATTGCACTTATTGCGCCCTTCTTGAGATCGTCATATTCACAATGATATTTTTGGAAAGTTCACCATATGGTAGAGCTTCTGGTAGGATGTAGAGACATGGTGGACGAGTTAATGAGATATTAGATTGGTAGTGCAGTACCAGGGTCCAGGTTTACTATATGGGATTGGTGGCGCAGTACGAGGAATTGTGTCAAAAGTTATGAAACTCGCCTAAAAAGTAGACTAGCATGGACACGCTAAACTTTCAGGGACCTTTAGCAAAGAAGCCTGAAAATTGGTGATATGCCCCCACCGAAGAAGCGATTTGTCGATATTTATCACTAAATGTTGAGATTTTGGGGGTGTCACAGAGTGCATTCAGTGATTCTGTCGCGAGATTGTGGGCGTTGTAGCGTGGAAATTGCTTCTCTTAGCGACCAACAACCTGTGGCATCTCTAAGACCAGACTAGCGCAAGTTTAAGCGAGTTCCATAGCTTTTGAATAGAGCTTCGTACTAGGGTCCAGGTTTATTAAATGGGATTGGTTGTGCAGTACTAGGGTCCAGATTTGCTAAATGGGATTGGTGGCGCAGTACTAGGGTCCAAAT
>Ga0335074_10017126_pt1 | contig 10213 bp, 8 predicted proteins | sample Lox_Sample_23_FD_206715 | JGI IMG/M metagenome (GOLD analysis project Ga0335074, IMG submission 206715) | Soil microbial communities from Loxahatchee National Wildlife Refuge, Florida, United States - Lox_Sample_2.3 | ecosystem: Environmental > Terrestrial > Soil > Wetlands | place: USA: Florida...
TGCAGCGAGTTGGAAATGCCGGACCTGACCAGCATCGATCCTTCCGAGGACACTCGGAGACTGGCTGCTCAGGAGCACCTGAGCTTTCGTGTTACCTGATAATTTGCTGAGAAGAGCTAGGATTCTGCTCAAGTAGTGGGGTGCGAGATGATTTTCTGGCTCTTCGATGGCAAACAGCGTTAGAGCAGGAAGTCTCGACGCATCAAGATCAAACAGCTTTGCGTTGCTGCCGACCTGTTGTTCCAAGCTGAATCTTGCCCCGACCAATGAAAAGTAAAACAGCGAGCGTAGGCCATCGCTCAACCGATCCAATGGCTGAGCCGAAGTCGGCTGTGTAGGCTCGGCAAAGAAGACCGCCTCTATCTGTTTGACCAAGCTGTCAAACTCGGCGCTCAACGGCTGCAGTTGCACATTGGCGAATGCGGCGAGACTTTGCAACTCTTTCCATTCGGCCGTTATTTCCTTTTCCAATGCCTGAACAGCCGCTTCTTTTCGGACCGCATCACGGACGCTTTTCGCAGATTCTATTACCGTCGTTCGAGTTGTGGTACGCCACTTTATCGCTTTCAGCAGCGGCTGAAGCAATGTTCCCGATGCCTGCCTGAGCTGTGCAGACGGATCTCTGGATGCGGGAACGTAAATGACCGATATGTTCGCGCGGTCTTGAGCTGACATACGGCGTTTTGCTTTTTCAGGCGGGTTGGAATTGCCTGTCACAATCCAGTTCAAAAACATGTCCACGTCGCCACCGGATGTCTCATTCCGTGTCCAGGTGGCATCCAAGCGGATTCGACAGAATGGTTCAGCTCCGGGCGAATTCACTGCCATCTGACGAAAACACTCCGGAACGCCAGGACTCGCGGCGCCCTCTGGAAACTCGATCCAAGCCTCTATCCAAAGCTTTAGTTCCTTCACGCTATTCGCATCTGTTCCAGGCGCTAAGTGAAAATCAGAAAAGTCGAGCGTGCGATCTGTGGCTCGACTTCCAAACAGGCGCAACAATGCCGTGAGGAGCGCCGTCTTGCCAGTGCCATTGGTTCCTATCAGAACAGTCAAATCGTCAACATCAATCAGTGTTGGCGATGCACCAAAGCAACGGAAATTGCTGAGACAAAGCTTAACGACCCGCATATGACTACTCCTAACCTTTCACGAGCATCTCTGCCGACGGACAGCCTGTGGCAGGCTTGTGCATGCAGCGGCCCGTTCAGCGCCGATAAGAGCTACGACCCATTCAAAATGGTGGGAAAAGACTCGCATACGTCCGTGAACCAAAGCACGAAAGACTGCATTTGAGAGCTCTTCATCCCCTAATACTTTGCGGACTTCCGGTCGCGCCAGAATGTCAACAGTAGAGCAAATGGCCAGACCGGGAAATCTCTGCGCGCAGATATTGGTGGCCTTCCGTTCATCGATCACAGCTGCGGCGTCTTTGCTGACGGCGTAAGCGATTGTTGCCGCCTCTCCGTCATCTAAGGTCATGACCGCCGGACCAATCACAAGGCTTTCAAAATGACCGGTCGAAATGGCGTTAAGCTTCACAAGCCCGAGGTGCCCGTCTGCCACTAGGCTGTTGAGCAAGTCGGCGTCGTGGCGGCCATTGCGCCGTCCGTCTTCGAGTTCATCTCGCACAACATCCACCACTACGAACTGGCTCCCACACGCTTCGAGAATTTCTCGGGCGCAGCCGGTTGCGTTGAGATTGATGATGGTACTCGTATCCGCCGTTATAACGCACGAACTATTTGAGGAGCGTGGCGACGCCATCTGCTTCGCTCCCTTCCGACTCGACTGCACCAAGAAGTTCTCGCAACTCCAAACGATCTAGATTGAGTAAACGCGCTAGTTGCCCTTCGCTCAGAAGTCCCTGGCGATAGACCTCCGCTGCCAGCAGATTTAGTCGTAGCGTCGTAGGGCGGTCCGCCTCCGCCTTGTAAGAATCGGGTGTCGACAAATCGCCCAAGACTTGACGCGCTTGGTCATCCGTGATGCTGCCATTGGACTGAAACCAATCCCACGTTCCCGGCTTCACCAATCGAAGCTCTTCCAGGCGACGCACCATCGCTTCGCGAGACACACCAAAGAAATGAGCAAGTACGATGACATGCCTACGCGTGAGTCGATTTGCCCCAGCGGTGACCTCTTGAAATTTCTGTTTCACTCCGCGCTCTGGCGTCAAGAAGGCTCTACCAAAAGCATTTGCATATCGCTCTTCCCGCGAATTCTCAGTTTCGTGACTGTGGAGTACCTCGGGCTCTCGTCTGGTCGAGATGAAATGTCCAGTTTCATGTGACGCGGACTGTGTCCGTCGCTCACGCGGATGATTGGCATTGAGAAGAATGCAGGGACCAAGTGCATCATCGTAAGCAAAGAGCCCAGAGACTTTGCTGTCAAGCCTTCTGACGTATACGCGGACGCCAAGTTCCATCTCCAGGAGCGTAATGATGTCGGGTATAGGACTGATCCCCAACCCGAGTCGCTGCCGCAGCTCCATCGCGTCCTGCTCAGCCTGTGCCCGCACGTCGCCAGGTAAAAGGGGCCTTTCCATGGGGTAGTTCTTCGCCCGCCGGAAGCCGAGAAGGTTCTCCAGCTCCACTTCCGCGGTGGCCAGTTCTGCTAATAATTGTGCCGCTTGTTCCGCCGCGATATCGCTGCTGTCCAAAAGCTTGCGGAAGCGCGGAGCAAGATCGACTTGTATCGCCTCGTCGCGAAGAATCGCATTGACGGACGTCTTGTATAGTCTGGCGAGTTGCTGTAATTCATGGATGCGAATTCGTCGTTCGCCTTTCTCAATAGCGACAAGAGTCGTCCGTGCGATGTCGATTGCGGCGGCCGCATTCGCCTGGCTCATGCCTGCCGCTTCACGAGCGCGCCGTAGGCGCTCTCCGATTTCAAGTGGATTCATTTGATCTAGGGACATCATAAGCTCGCGTCAATGGCCCAATTGGCCACGAAGGAATCCTGCCCGAGGGAATGCACGAAATTCTTCCACTCCTTTTCGTGCTGCATTAGCAAGCGATTGAGCTTTTGTTGAACTTCCTGTTCAGGGAGGCGAAGCGATCGACTGAGTTGGAAGCCATTCAGACCGAGCGTTCGCGCATTCGCCGGCGACGCTAGTAGTCCGGCAAGATGGTCGAGATGTAGTGCCCCAGCAATCGCATACTCTTTCATCTTGCCGGTAATCTTTTGGCGTGAAAATGAAGGGGTAGCACCTTCCTCGAACCTGCTCGCCGTTAGATCTTCCCAGACGTAGGTCTCCTTGGATTCAGTGAGCCCAGCTGCATGGATGCTCATACGGCGCAGCATGCAGGCAGCGCATATCCCACACTGTCTCCTCTTCTTTTCGACACTCACTTGCCGGCTCTGTTGCCAACACGATAGCGTCGCAGCCCAACCCGACGAGTCGCACTCTTCGATGAATTTCGCCAGAGTTTCAGCTTTGGAATGCCAAATCCTGGGAAACTGGAAGCGTACTTCATGCTGGAAAAGAGCCGCGAACAGTTTCTCCATCCGGTTTGTGAAAAGCGGATGCGAACGAAAGTCTTCATAAGCCTGGCCCACAGTGACCAAGGCCGGTCCCAGAGATCCCTGTCCGCTTTCGGAGACGACAATATGTTCGGCCTTCGCGAGATACGCGGCGAGTCCGCAAATGAGGGCGAACTTGAAACCGCGCGACCGGGCGCTTGATTCAACAAACCTTCCCGTTCCTGGCCTTACGTGGTACGGCACAGAAGTAAATGGATACCGGTATCGCCGCGACGAACGATCATCCGATCTCTTGGAACCAAGGCGCACGAGAATCAGCTTGTCGCCGAGTTCCTTGGTCATCAGTCCAGCTACCGCAAGCGAATCGAGGCCGTCGCTAAACGGGAGAACCGTGGTAATCCCTGTAGGGAGTTCGAATCGCTGCTGCTGCACGGCATCCAGCGGTTTCGTACGCCTCCGGAACTCAATCTGCCACCGGTCACCCGTCAGGAAACTGAGCGCATCGTGGAGTGCCCCCGAGACCTCGCCATGATTCCAGCGGTCAGGATCATGAACGGGTATCCGTAGCTCCAACTGCCGGTCCCATATAAGAGCAGAACGATGCTGGATTCTGTCCGCAAACTCTACGGCAGCGGCAACCAAGAGAGCGTCATAAACCACAGGCTCCCAATTCGTGAAGCAATACGTCTCCAGTCCTTCCGTTGAAAATGCGACGTGCTCGCCGATCTGACAGCGGACATGCCCGCGTCTACCGCGCGCAGAGGATTCCATGACGTCAATCGCGATACAGGGTGTCGCGATAAGGCTCGTATTCTTCTGCATTAGAACTTCACTCCGTCATCCAGACCTTGCTGCATCGTTACTCGTGGCGCCGGCGCCGATTCCACATGCAAGACTCGACGCACTAAACCAGCGACCTGAGCGCCTTGGATCGCTTCCTCGATCCGCGCTCGAACATGGCGCGCACGCGGCGCAGTGGACTTCCGGCAATAATGTTCCTCAATCTGTCGCGCGCCTTTCGCAGCACGGTCTGCAAGTGCGTTCGTCATCGCCTCTACAAGGCCAGCTCTTCCGGTTTTCCCGCGCTCAGCTACTTGGATTGCTTCTTCTAGGACGACACGCCCTAGTCCCGAGCCAGCAGCCTGCCTCAGCGCTTCAAGCTGCGGCGCGATTTGAACCATGAATAAGGACGGCTCGGGATCGTTAAATATCCGCCAGGCGGCGTCCAGAAACGGCGATGACAATTCCTGTCGACAATCCTGTTCAAGTGCCACGACAATCGCCTCGGAGACCTCCTCCGACGCAAATGCGCGCTTGTCGCTTCGCTCGGCGACGTCCTTCCAAGCCTTTCTCATCGGCAGACTTCTATGGGGACCATCGCTCATGCTGACTCCCAATGTCAGAATAATACTAATATATTGCTGACAATGTCAACGCGTGTTCCAATGCCTCGATTTACACCATTTTGCATCTTCTTGCACCATCTTGATGTAAGATGGTGCAAGCAGATGGGAGGATCAGCGACGTGGCCCAATCCAGCACGGAAAGATCAAAGCCAGATGTAATTCGCGTTTCTGTCACTCTGCCGGCCGACGTGCACAGGACGCTTGAGCAACTTGCACGTGAAAAAAGAGTCTCGCTCGCTTGGGTCATTCGCGATGCGGCTGAACAGTACATCGCCAACAGAGAGCCGCTGTTCGGTCGCGCGGGAGAAAAGTAAGGGATTTGGTCGATCGAAAACATCCCCAAACTAATCCCGTAGACACTCATTGCCTGTTTCGAATTCTCGAGGTGAGCCAATAACGGTTGTTCGATCGAGGGCACTCAATGCACCTGAACTACCTGCCATTACGGTTCACATCTGATGCTTTCGAGGGTGGGATCATCACCTTCGCTGGAAATTCAAAGAGGTTTTCGGAAAAGGACAGCGAACTGTCCATCAAACTTCGTGAACTCCGGGAAGATCATCGCAGCACCCATTTTTTCTATCGTTCTGGAAATGCGATTGCTTGTATCCCGCTCACCGCGAACGCGCCTCAAGTCGGAGACCGCAAACAATTCACTACAATTGCCGATTTCCAACTTGCAAACGCACTGGCGCGAAACAGCCTATACGATTTTTTCAAGAATGCAAACCACACAGTAGTTGCGCACAGGCCAGTTACAATTCTTCTGCCGAATCGTAACCTTGCAAGTGCCCGACCAGACGTGTTCGGCATCTTTCCTGAATACACGCTCGATGTTCGGCCACTTGCACCCCATGAAGGACTGATTACAAGTGGCGTTCTTATCGGTTTTGGCATTCGATACGTCTTTTTGAAAACTGCGAGCGAACTTCTAACTGAAGGAGTTCCTCTCGAAGGGCTCTATGCAATCCGCGTTGCGGACCGACATGGTGACTCGCCATCGACTTTCGACCGTCGTTACCTTGGCAGAATTGAAGCCGTAAACGGTCAAACAGCTACGCTTTCCGACTCCGATCTTTCCGAGATTACCTTAGATAAGTGCTACCTCGAAGGAAGTCGTGGCAATGTCGAAGTAGTTGGCCGGAGACTTTTGGATAAGGGTTATGAGGCGTTTTCCGACTCGCTCCTGAAGTCAACTTACGAAGTGCTCGGTGCCCAAAATCAAGTTCAACGTCTCAATGAGCTTGGGATCTGGCTAGAAAAAAAGTCCCCCATGCCCTGCTGTGTGGACCTGAATATCCGAATTCACAAAACTCCACACGAGTGCGAGCCAGGAACGGATGCGGGAACTTCACACTGGTTCAAGCCTCCGAGTTGTGTACTACGTCCCGGAGGCTCAATCACAGTTGACTGGCCGGTGGATAAGCAAATCGATCAACACGGCCCATACGACGCTGAGTCGTTTCCCGACAAGCGCGTGAAAATATCTGTTATCTGTCCCCAGGAGTTCATCGGGGATGTCGAAGAATTTCTTCGCCAGTTCAAAGATGGGGTCCATTCGCGGAACCCGAAGGCACCGTTTCGCCAGGGATTTGTACGCAAATACCACCTGAATAGTTGTGATTTCGTGTTTCATGAGGTGAGGCGAGCTACGAGCACTTCGTCTTTGGAAGAAAGCTACAAGGCAGCATCACTGGAGGCTCTCAAGGATAAATCGCATTTGGCGGTCGCAGTTATTCGGGAGCAGTATCGCGAATTACCGGATACAGCCAATCCGTATTACGCGACAAAAGCTCGCATGATGGCTCAAGGCGTGCCAGTCCAGCTGTTGAAAATAGAAACCGTTCGTAAATCGAATCTTCCATATACGCTCAATAACATCAGCCTGGCGATGTATGCGAAGCTCGGAGGAATTCCATGGACGCTCGCACCCAACCAAGACCTCGCACATGAAATCGTTATTGGCATTGGCAGCGCGAGATTGAGCAATAGCCGGCGCGGCGCAGGCGAGCGAGTCATCGGAATTACCACAGTGTTCAGCGGAGACGGTCAGTATCTTTTGGCGAATAATACGCGCGAAGTGCCATCGGAACAATATGTAACCGCTCTAACGGCTTCTCTAGGCGAAACAGTCGCAGAATTGCGCCGCCGTTTTGGGTGGAAGCCTCGCGACCGGGTGCGGTTCATATTCCATCAAAGCTACAAGAAATACAAAGACGTAGAAGCCGAAGCGGTGAAGCAGTTTGCGGCGTCCCTTGCTGACTTTGATGTTCAATATGCTTTTGTGCACGTCAGCGACACACACAACTGGATGCTCCTCGATCCTAAATCGACCGGTGTCGAGTGGGGCAATACCGTTAAGGGGAAAATGGTGCCGCAGAGAGGTCAATGTGTTCCGCTCGGCCCCCACACGGCGCTTCTCACACTTACCGGTCCTTTTCAGCTGAAAACTGCTCACCAGGGATGCCCGCATCCAGTGCTGATCAGCATTCATGAAGACTCGACCTTCAAGAGTCTAGACTATCTTGCCCGCCAAGTTTTCAACCTGAGTTTCATGTCATGGCGCGGGTTCACTCCGTCAACCTTACCAGTTTCAATTTCGTATTCTAATTTGATTGTTGATTTGCTTGGCCATCTTCGCCACATCAGGAATTGGAATCCCGAAACGCTGACAACCGCGTTAAAGGAGCGCCGATGGTTTCTGTGAACCCCGAACTCTACCTTCAGCCCAGTCTTGACAAACTTCGTCTGTCGATACTTGAGCACAATCGGCCCGGATCACTCGAAGGGCTGCTGGCGCACCATGTTCTGAAGGATGATTCCCGCACCAAGATAGACTGGCAGGTTGCCTGCACACCACTTTGGATAGAAACTGTCTTCAAGCCCACCAATATTGACCACGTCTCAGCGCTCGGCTTTCATGTTTGGTCACAGCAGACCCCTCAATTCACCTCGCAACTCACAGACGGCCTGGAAAGAGTCCGGGATAGGGATGCTTTTCTAGGCGAGCATCTAAGCCTGGCGCACAGCCCATCACGACTCCTTGGCATTATCCTGGGATCAATTGCCCTTGGCGACACGGCCACGGAGACTCTAGCATGGTGCCGCGACGTTCTGGACAAGTTGAAAGAAAGAGGAGATACGGAATTTGATCCGTTGATGCCTTATCTGTCTTACCGTGCCTTTGGAACCAAAGCTGCTCTCGCTCCAAAACAAAATTCCAGCCTCTATGAATTGGCGCTATTCGACTGGCTGTTGCGTCACCAAATGTGCGAGGCCGAGCCATCGCAGTATCAGCTGGAACAATATCGACAGCGAATTCTTTTTGATGCTGCGACCGACCTCCGATTTGAGTCTGCTCCCCAAGCGGCCTTTATCTGGTCAAGCGTCGTCGCAACTTTGTTTCACGCGCTCGGCAAGGCTACAGTTCAGGCAATTGACGTTGTGGCGGTTCTTGAGAATTTCGAACCTGCGATGAAACGCTGGCGCTGGGATGGCGACCAACTGCAAAAGCCGATCAGATGGACGATCGCCCAAGAACGCGAAGTGCAGGATATTTTGTGGTTGATCCTTCGATCCTATTTTTCGGAGGTGGTAGACGAGGAGGCGCTGCCAAAATTGGGTCATTCATCGTATAAGGCAGACTTCGCAATTGGATCCTTAAAATTGATCATTGAAGTGAAGTTTGCGACATGCAAAGACGACTTCAAAAAAATCGAAAAGGAAGTTCAGGAGGATTGCATTCCGTATCTTCGCGATCTCCGCTATGAATCCCTAATAATCTTCATCTACGACGACTCGGCTTCTGTGCAAGAGCATGAAACCACACGGCAAGCGTTGATGGAATTCCCTGGCGTGGTTGGAGTAGTGATTGCAAGTCGCCCATCGCAGGTTCAGCCACAATCAACCAGAATCCCCACTAGAAAGAACAAACCGAGGGGAATTTGATGCTCCACCTGGTGGACTGAGATCTCTATTGGCTGTTCGCTATTTCAATCAATTTCGTTTTGATTCTCAATTCCACTTGAAACCGATGAAGGGCCACTCCAAATTGCGTTATATGCCAGATAACGCTCTCGAATCTCGTCATCATGGTTCAATTTGAAATGACCATTCTGCATGACAATCATCCTGAGCATCAGGCGATGTGCGAATTGGATTGCCAAGGCAGCCTCCTCTTCGGAAATGTCCTTATACTGATAACCATTTGCAGTCTCTATCAGTCGCCGTTCAATTCCCAGACTATTCGCATGCGCTTGGCAGGTTCCCTCAATATAGATAGGGCCATATAGCTTCTCCAAATCAACGTCCACTTCTCGTGCCATCACGTCCAAGCTCACTCTGGTCCAGGCCTCGTTTGTCACAGGCTGATGACATTTGGAACACATTTGCTGCTTTCTTTTTGCCTTGGCGGCTTCGGCGTCCTTGCGCACTTGGTCCATAAAAGCATCGTCGTACCGTGTCTTCAGCTCTGGAATGAGTTCGCGCAGCCGAGTCAAATAATTAAACTTGTAAATTGGAGAACTCTCCGCAAAAAGACGTGCTTCTGAAGGCTTCTTTGCCAAGTACATCGCGGTAATCAGACGCTCGTACATGCTGCGTAGATGAATAAACGCCGCAAACCCCGCCCCGTTACCGCTAAGTTCCAGAATCTCACCGAAATCGTCGGCGGCCATTCTTCCGAGATAAAAAATGAGGTAATTCGCCGTTGAACGGTCTTCAAAATCGAGGACGGCGGGATCGTTGTCCGCAAGATGGAGAAGCGCCTCGCGTTCACTCTCATCTGGCGGCTGGACCGTGCGAATGAACATCTTGCTATAAAGCTCAAATAGCGTCGGATATTCGGCCAAGAATCTCTGATGACGCTGAATGAATCTCTGCTGCGCCGGTGCATTACCGACGCCCACCGGAACCATCGGGAGGTGCTGCTCGTCTGCGGCCTCTTTCGTCTCTTGCCAGTCATCGCCCTCCGTGGAAAACAGGCGCTTGAGTTTGAGTCCAAACCAGAATGGTCCCCCCAATCCACTTATGAACAATACCGCTCCAACCGAAGTAATGACCCAGCGGTAAAGAATACCGGGGCCAATTGACCAGTACACTCCCGTGACAGACAGCATCCCGAAGAGGAACGCGACCCAGAAGACTTTAATCATTTCAGGCGGTACACAACATGGAAGACCACAAAGCCGATACCGCGCTTTGAAAGCCTGTGGGGATCTCGGCCATCCCCGTGACCTGACCCCATTCTTCGTCCAGTTCGGTGTATGAAATCATAACCCACATTTTTCTGCTTTTCTTTCCAGGTAAGAGATCTCTTGGCC
>Ga0335074_10017128_pt1 | contig 10212 bp, 6 predicted proteins | sample Lox_Sample_23_FD_206715 | JGI IMG/M metagenome (GOLD analysis project Ga0335074, IMG submission 206715) | Soil microbial communities from Loxahatchee National Wildlife Refuge, Florida, United States - Lox_Sample_2.3 | ecosystem: Environmental > Terrestrial > Soil > Wetlands | place: USA: Florida...
CGCGCACTGCCCAACATGGCCATGATGGCGAAGAAAGTGGGCAGGGAGGGCGACGCCGCGCGCTACCTGGATGCCGCGGAAAAGCTGCGCAGCGCTTACTACGATCGCTTTTACGACCCGGCCACTGGAGTGCTGGGCGGATGGCGCAGCTCCGACGGCAAGCTGCACGATTACTACTTCCTGTTTGTCAACGGAATTGCCATCCACTACGGACTGGTGACGAATCAGCAAGCCAACGACATTATGGACAAGCTGCTCGAGAAGATGGCCGAGGTGGGCTACGACAACTTCTATATCGGACTGCCCGGCAACCTGATCACGGTAGCTTTGCCGGATTGCGTAGACAAGCGCGGCTACGGCCGTTTTGGCTGCGGGGTGCGTCCCGACAACTCCGACGGCTTCGAGAACTATGAAAACGGCGGTGCGACGGGCGCTTTTGCCTTCTTCACGATAGCGGCGCTTTACGATCTCGGCCGCAAGGCGGAGGCGGATAAAATACTCTTCGCGATGCTCGATGAATACGGCCGTGAAGGCTTCTCGCAGCGCGCCGCAGATGGGCTCTCGACGGACTGGCGGCGATGGGACGGAACTCCCAAGGGCTACGAGGGCTATCTCTGCGACGACTATTACGCCATGCTCGCCGTTCCACTGCGCCAATCGGAGACATCGTGGCAGAGCGGCTACCGCCCAGCGACGGATTTTGCGTAAGCGCAGCAGGGCGCGCTGGTCTTGCAAATCGGCCAGCGGCTATTGCACCTGCGCGCGAAACCTGACGATTGCCGCGGTGGCACTCTGCACGGTCAGTTTGACTTTGCCGTGTTTCACACGGCCGGCGGGTGTCCATTTGCCTGCCCACGGCGCGTCGTTGGCAATCGCAGCGCCGCCCAACGTCGCGGTCGTTCCCGTTGCGTTTCCCGGGTCGCCGTTGGTGAGCACGATATACGACACGATGCCATGCTCGAAGCCGGGAGCATCGATCGTCACTGCCGCGGCGGTCGCATCGTGCGAGAGCATATGGGTCTTATTGATGACCGTCACGTAGAGGTCCTGTGCCGTTCCCACGGCATAAGCGGTCAGATTGATGTGATGCGGGTTTGTAACCGTCACCGGCTCGACGAAACCGCGGCTGCCCAGGGCAAAGGCCTTCATGCCCAGCGCCTTCGGACTGACGCGATAGTTACCGCAGCCAGCCGGCGTGCAAGGGTTGGGATCGGGAACGATGGTGTCAGTGGGAATCCAAGGGTTGTTATGAAAGTTCACTCCGGCCATGTGGTGCGCTGCCCACCAGTGCATGTAATCGAGCGCCCACAGGGCCGAGGCGTAGCCGTTGCTGGCGCCAGGCACACCGTGCAGGCAGTCGTTGGCCTCTGTCATGCGGTAAGGCACGCCCATCGAAACCACCGGCGTGAGCACGCGCGCGTAGACGAATGGATAAGGATGGAACTCGGCGCGCCCTCCGTCGTACGCCGGCTGGTGCCCGATCGATGGATCGTCGTCCCAAGCGCTCTGGAGCATGTCGTTGATGGCTTCGGCATCCGTCGTGTTATCCGGACCGCCCCACACGTAATCGTGCTGCAGCGCCTCCACCAGCAGCCCGCTCGACTTCAGATCCTCGACGAACTTCACGGTCCACGAGACGCCGGTCGCGGGGTTCGGCGTAAAGCTGCTTTTGGCCGAGACGGCCGTGTCAGGACCGGAGAAATTCGCGTGTGGCGCGGCCTTATGGATCAGTTCGGCGAAGTGAAGCCAGTCGGCGAGGTACGAGGGATACGCCGACCCCGGAACACCCGGCACCGTCTCATAGATCGCCGGATCCAAAACGTGGCCGGGCCGCGAATGATACTGGGACACATCCGGCTCGTTGCCAATGGCGAAGCTATCGACATAGGGCCGGTACTTGTCCCAGATATACCGCACGATCCTCGCGTCCTCCTCGGCCAGGTGCGGATCGGCGCACGCGGCGACGTTCAGCAGCCGCACTGAATAGATCACCTTGATGCCGGCGGCTCGTGCGAACCCGAAAAGCCGGTCGATGTCCTTATATCCAGGAATGGGCGTGGAGCAGTGCTCCGTCTTGCCGGAGCCGTCGGCCGTTCCTCCGCCTACGCGAATCTCTTTGATGCCGATGTTGCGGAACAGGGTGACGAGCTCCGTATTCTTGGGCGTGAAAAAGTATCCGTGCACGCCATATGTATTCGGTAACACGCTTTTGGTCTCGAAGCCCAGTCCCACAAAGTCGCGCGGGATGGCAAACTCGGGCTCGGCCGTGTTTACCGTAACCGTGACCGGCGCCTGCGCCCGGGCCGCACCCGACAGAAGCAGAGATGCGCAGGCAAGAGCCAATTCCCTTCTCTTCAAAGCACCCTCCGTTTCCGTGCCGTTCCTGGATTAACAGGGACCTCGCGCGGGTTCGCTTCGATTCCGCTTGCGCGCACACTCGCCGGCTTCCCTGCGTCAATGTGCTTAAGCAAAGCGGCTCACAGCGGAAGGACTAAACCAGCGTGCAAACCTGAACGGGCTTGTCTTCACGCGGCGCGATCCGGATCGGATTTCGCAGAGCCCTTCCCAGTGACGGAAACTGAATCTCCATCCAGTCGCCGTCTTCAAGGTTCACGCCTTCGCCAAAACTAAATGCATCCGCACCGAAAAAGTGAATGTGCAGGTCTCCCGGCCTGCGGTGTGCCTCGTATTTAAAGTGGTGGTGTTCCAGGTTAGCAAGCGAGTGGCACATGTTCGATTCGCCGCTGTACACGGCGGATTGCCAGACTGTCTGACCTCGCCGCGCGATCGTCGCCGTGCCGGCCACATCCTGAAACAGCTCTGCGCCTCCGACGGCCAGCTCGGGTCCCACCGCGCAGCTCCGCAGCTTGGAGTGCGCCAGATAAAGATAGTTCTGCGTTTCCATGACGTGATCGGAGAACTCATTGCCGGCCATGAAGCCGATGCGGCAAGGCTGGCCGTCGTCCGCGATCACATAGGCACCGGCGATCTCCGGCTCCTCGCCGCCGTCGCAGGCGTATGCGGGAATCCAGAGCTCCTCGTGGTGCGCCCGCAGAATCGATCCGTCGCCCTTGTAAAACCACTCTGGCTGCGCCCCCACGGTTCCGGGCGCCGGGCGCCCGCCGTCTTTGCCAAGCTGATAAATCTTCATGCTGTCGGTCACCGTGGGCATTGCTCCCCGGTGCATCGCCGCACGGTTTTCAGCGCTCACTTTATGGGTAAGCCCCGTCCCGCTTACGAGAAGGCGCGCCGGATCGGTGGGATGATCGAGCGGAGGCAGTAAACGCCACGCCGACGCGCCCGCATACACAGCGTCATAGTCGATCGCTGTTCCGGACGCCACCTCGCGCGTCAGTCCGGTGAACGATCTCTTCTTCCGGAGTGCGGCGAGCGCCAGCTCATAGACGGAGTCGTGCCCGGCAAGCAGGCGCAATATCCCGCCGTCGACCACGCCCACGGCCCGCTCTTCTCTTCGCTTCAATTGGACAAGGTGCATTGCGCCAGGCTTTACAACTTCACGGTCCCTGCCGGCGAATGACCGTCGGCGGACTGTTCCACGCCGCTGGCCCATCGCTGCAGGTGCAATTCATCGACCAACAGAAAGCGCTCCAGGCTCAGCATCAACTCTTCCAGCTTGTTGTGCAGATGCCGCCGCATGGCCGCATCCGCCTCCTCTTCGGTTCCATCGGCCAACGACTGGGCCAGCCGCTCATGCCAGTGTGCCGGCAGCTTCCGCCCGCCGTAGAGCTGCTGGTCGTAGAACCAGTTGAAGACGAGCAGCTGGTTCCGCTCGATCTGCTGCCCGAGAAACGGCAGCTTCGTACACTCGGCAATCCGCGTGTGATAGAGCATGTGCAGGCAGCGCCACTCATAGAGCGCGTGAGCGTCAGGCTCGTCGGAACTCGTCGTGCCTTCGTGCTTCACGTCAAGCGTTTTGCCCAACCCGATGAGTTCCGTACGCTCTTTCCGCGTCGCCATCCGCGCGAAAAGCCGCGCCGACTGAGTCTCCAACCCTTCGCGCACGGCCCAGAACCCACGGATGTCCTGGGGCGTGGGGATCTTCACCTTGGTCCCGACCCGCGGCGTGTTCTCGATCAGGTACTCGTGCTCCAGCCGGCTCATTGCCTCGTTCACCGGCACAAGGCTCATGCCCAGTTCTTGAGCCAGGTCACGCCGTGAGATGATCGTCCCAAACTTATATTCGCCCTTAAGGATACGGTCCCGGACAACCCGGTACACCTGATCCGACAGGCCCTCGCTCTCCTGCTTTCGTGCCGACATATATTAACAATATCACGATCTGATACATTCACCAATGCACCGTGAAATAACACGCCTCTGGTCGTGCACGTTTGGCGTCCGGACGTCACCATCAGCGATCTGGCGCTTCTTCGCTTCGTTTTCTTTGCTGGCCGAATCGGGGATCCAGACTGCGATCACTCCCGACAGCAATGCGGGGATGATGCATCTGATTGATAACCAATTGGAACCGATTACAAACTTTGCATCATCTTGTTCGACCTGTATCCCGGCAAGCTGAAGGGGCGCCTTACAGGGCTAACCGGCATCTCCGGAGGTCTCAGCGGTTTTCTGCTTCTGCTGCTCACAGGAATTTGGATCAATCGCTGCTCTTACAAACTGGTGTTCGTCATCATTGCGCCCGTGGCGATTCCGGAGACGGCTGCTCTGTTCCATTCGGGCTGCGGTTAGAGCATTTTCGCTTCACTTATCAACATTGCCGCATTCTTCAAGGTGGCCTTTTCTTCAGGAAAAAGCCACTCGGCAGTACTGGTTCTGTAAGCAGTAGAAGCGAAGATGCCGTAGCGAGCGGCATCGGTTTGCGAATGAAGTGTACCGATCTCATGCCTCCATCAGCACCGCGGCCGACCTTGCGGGAATCTGAATTGGTCCCGAACTCGGCCGCGCGTCAGGGTCTTCAGGTGTTGCCAAGACGAGTTTACCTTGATTGGGCAACGACACTTCGGCTGAAATCGGCCGCTTCAAGTCCGAATTCACGACAATCACAGTCCGCTTTCCGCTCGCCGCAACAAAAACGGTGTAGCGATGCGCGCCATTGGAGGAGACCGACGCGCCAAGGGTATCGCGGAACTCGGCGTCCCACAGCCGGTCCTTATAGCGGCGCCGGAGCGCATCGATCTTCCCGCCATAAGCGAGGGTAAGTGGGAAATCCGTAACATGCCCCTTGAAGTTATAGGGTTCATAACTGATGATGTAACGATAGAGAAGGATCAGATTGAGCATCTCTCTGTCGTCGAACCCGGTTACGGCAACCATGAGCGGCGCCTGCGAGTCAATATAGCGGCAGACGGCGCGCGAGCCGTAACCGATGCGAAAATAGGAGCAAGGATAATACTGCATCAGCCAGTCCTGTGGGCCTTCCCCAGCAAAAAGAAAATCGGGGCTATACTTATCGGCGGCGGCCCGGAATTGTCGTGCCAGAGGCATATCGCCGCCGTAGATGTATCCGGGAGCGGCATAGCCGTGGTTCGGATCGAAGGAATAGTACACGCCCGCGTGATGACAAACCTCGTCAAATAGCCATCCGGCCGGCTCGAGCGCGAGTATCTTCTCGAACTGCTCTGTGGCTACGTCGCGATATGCCTGGCACTGCACATCCATAATGGCCCGGCGCCGGTTATTGATCCCGGTTAACTGCGTCGGAGTGGTATAGCTGTAGCCGCCGGCTTGGTAGGGAATTCCATAAGGATCGGTCGTATCATACCTATAAAGTTGGTTCTTATACCAATCCGTGGTCAGATCGGCCCAATATAACTTGCCGAACATGATCATCTTCACGCCCTTGCTCCGCGCGTGCAGAATTGCCTGATGGAGTTCATCCCACGTGCCAAGGCCGGGATCCGTGTCCAGGCTGGGATCGCCTCCGTCCTGTCCGCCCCGATTCCATCCCACCAATTGAATGGCGGTTACGCCATTGGCCGAACACTCGTCGATATATTCCGGCAGCTGGCGATAGGGAATGCTGAAGTCCTGCTCCGCGCCGTCTATCTGTAACTGCAGCCAGGAGTGCACGTCCTTGACCCAATCCGCAATGCGCGGCTGCTGAAACCAGACGGCGCGCCGCTTCTTGTAAACATCCACGCCCGCGTGCCAATCGCCGTCATAACACCGCATAACTACGGGGACCAGGTCTTTGGTGGAGCGGGGATGCGTGTAAACAAAATGACAAAGCCGAAACTCAAGATGTACCGGCCTGCCCGAAATTTCATCCTGCTCCGGAACCAGGCTGTCGGTCCCGCTGATCACTCCCGGGTGCTGCTCAAACGTGTATTCCAGCAGATAGGGCTGCGACGGGTCGCGCATCTCCACGTACATGCCCTGTTTTTCCGCCTGAATCAGACAAAAGAGGCTTTGATTCGACTGCAGCATCTTGATCGGGTATCGGACGCCCCAATAGCCCTTTTCATTGGCGAAATGGGGATGGATCTCATCCCCAACCAGGTTGCCGTACCACATATGTTCGGTGACCAACCGCTCGCCGGGCGAGGGCGGATTGAGGTCGCCGAAGAACGGATACGCCACCGTGTCGACCGTCAGGTCTGAGTCGTTCGCGAGAGTAGCGTTGAATACGAGCTCGGTCCCGCGCAATTCGACCTTTGCAGTGAGCGTGATCGGCAATACTCCGCCATGTTCGCTCTGAAGGTCCTTCCATACGATCTCGATCTGGCTGTCGGAGATCTTTTGGACCTTCGCGGCTGCCTGCTTATGGCCCATGACGAAATTGGCGTCGCGGCCGGGCAGCGGAACAAGCAGCCGGAAAGAAGCTCCTAACTCCGGCCTGCGTTCGATGACCCACTTAGTAGATTTTCTTTCCAGCCGCACGATCGCTCCGGTCTTGCTATTAACCGCGACCAAGAGATACTGATTCTCGAGTAGGACCTCCTGGCCCGACGGCACGTCCCCGTCCCCGTTTTGGCGTCCGCTTTGCGCTGGCAAATCTGTAGCTTCCGTCACGGCGGCAATTGTAGCCAGACCTGCAAGCTTGCTGAATGTCCTTCTGTTCATATCTCCTCCAACACGGTTCCATCGGTCGCGGCTCGCCAGAGATTCCAGCTGTTGAATTTACCAGGGTGAACTGTCTAGCACCAAGACCTTGTGTCCGTGGCTAGCGCGGCTGCCGTGATACGAGTAAAGCTACTTCCAAGGGCCCCAGGGTTACTTCGGTTGTGCCTTCCCTCTCCGCGATCAGGTCGGTCATCGGATGCGGCAGTGCGATTTTGTCTTGCACGGTATCCGTCATATTGAGGAGAAAGTAATAGGTTGTCTCCCCGTCCTCCCTGGTTGTCACTTCGACGGCGGGCGGAGCATCGAGCAACGGCGGCAGCGCGGCAACCGCTCCCACGCGCCGCGCAAGGGTTTCGTAAAAAGCATCGTCTGCGCAGTCCAAGCCGGCATAGAATACCCATCCTTTTCCGTAGCGGTTCTTTGTGACCGCCGGCCCGCCGGCCATGGGCCCTCCGCCCTGCACAGTCGCGATGACCTCGGCACCTGCGAGCACCAGCGACTCAACGATGGTGCGCGGGCGAAAGACCGGGTCACCGGAAGCGAAGACAATTGTCAGCTTCGACTCCACGCCCTCTTCAAAGTCGCCGTTCTGTGGGTTGTACTCCGTCAGATCGAGCTTGGCTACCGACTGGACACCCGCCATATCTGCGAATGGTCCCGGGGCAAGCGTTCGCCTCATGCTGCAATCCGGGTACTGCGTGCCCGCGCGGGCGTTCAAAACTAGAATTCCTCCGCCGAACACGAATTCATGAAGGCGAGCGACCGTCGCGTCGTCCACAAGCCGGAGGTTGGGCGCCAGGACCAGCCGGTAGGACGAGTAGTCGACGGACAAGGGGGCAATATCGATGTTCCGCTGCAGGACTTTGAAGCCCCGATAATAGCGTGGAACTTCGCCGTCGTAGCGGGTCTCCTTATCCCCCAGCACCCCAAATCCCTGCGCCCACTGATTGGTGAAATCGAAGAGCAGTGCAATGTCAGCGCGGGTTACAGCGCTCGCCAGTTGCGGACCGATTCGCGCCAACTCTCTGCAGATCTGTTCCAGTTTTTGTTTCGCGGGATTGATGGCGCCGTTAAAACCCTTGATGAACGATGGGCGATACTGCTCGTTTCCCGCGAGAGGACGGCGCCATTCAAAATAGAAGTGGCCGTGCGCGCCGTGGGCCAGGTCGCTGTAAGCCTGCAGCCGCAGTCCTTCCACGGACGCGTTGGGGGGAACGTAGGCATTCTGTTCCGCGCAGAGAAAGCGCTGATGCGGGCCGGCGCAGCGCGCGAAGTCGTGATTGAAACTCGCGATATACTGGCGGTGATAGTTACTCAGCCCTGGCGCGCTCACGTAGTTATCCCACGCCGTGGCCTCTAAGAATTCAGAGGCCGCGGTAAAGACGTTCACGCTCCAGGCGGGCGCGGGCCAGTTAGTGAAGATGAACTGATTTTGTACCTTTCCCTGCAGAATCTTCGCCTGGCGGCGCAGATGATTCAGGAAGGAGTCGGAAAAAAACTCGCGGTACGCCAGCGTGATCGCCGGCTGCCAGCCGCCTTCCGCGGAATTGGCAGGAAAGTGGATCTGCGACCAGTCCGTGTACTTGTTGCTCCAGAACGCTCCGTTCCACACGCGATTTAACTCGGCGAGCGTTCCATAGCGTTCTTGCAGCCAGCCCCGGAAGGCCTGCTCCGAATCCGGATCGAAGCTCTGAAAAGGATAGCCCGGTTCGTTGTCGAGCTGCCAGCCGATGATGCTGCCGTTATGGCCGTAACGCTCCGCAAGCGCCGTCACGATGCGCGCGCAGGCGGCCTGGTAATTGGGGCTGTTGGTGTTGTATCCTTTCCGTCCGCCATAGGTATAGGGACCGCGCTCGTTGCCACTCAGCACATCCGGATGCAGTTGATAGAGCCAGGGGGGCACAGACGCAGTGGGCGTGCCGAGCACCACTCCGATGCCGTGGCCTTTTGCAATCGCGATTGCGTCATCCATCCAAGCAAAATCGAATTTCCCCGGCGCCGGCTCGAAGATGGCCCAGGCAAATTCGCCCATGCGAACGGCGGTAATGCCGAGTTCCTGCATCTCGCGGAAATCGATCTCCCACTCCGCGGGCGGCCACCACTCCGGGTAATAGGCCGTTCCGAGGAGATACCGTCCCCATGAATACGCGCCCACGCTCCCCATTGCAGATTCCACAGGCGGCTCGCCTATCGCAGGGGCACTGCCGGCGATGGCGTGAATTCCAGCAAGGCCCGCGAGTTTGTTAAAGGTTCTTCGATCCATTCTCTCCATTCCCGTTTCAGAGAACGGCTAGGTTCCGGGTGAAATCTCATCAGGCCACGCGGAGACCGCAAGATGCCCGAGCGACGCTGTCGCCTCTCTCCAAGGCCCACCCCGCACACTCCTGATTTTCCCACCAAGCCGGCAGTGGGTTTGACACGACTCCTGCTTTGCGCGCGCAGCGGACGCAATGATCTCCGGCGAAACGGTGCTGCGCTGCGCGTCCAAAATGCCCTCCGATGCAAATGCCAGAAGCGAAGACCGATCGCATTCGCATCTGGTCTTTCAGGTGATCATGGTTGGTTTTCCCGCAGCTTTGATTCCTGGCGCGCTTGACCATTACCTGAGAGGCACCAGGAGATTTACAGGGGCGGGACTTCCTGCCGAAGATGGCCGAGGAGGATACTAGGCGCGCGGGATGGAGAATGTCAAGAGATCAGTCTCTCAATATTTGATATGTTTCCGCCCTCGAATCGCGATCTTCCGCAAATGCCTTACTTGCAATAATTTAATATAGTATTTGCCATCATCGGAAACTCCGCTTGACGCCGGACCGTTATCGCATGTAAGGTTCTTTTGTCGCATTTGAGAGACCGGACTCTCAAACCCTGCGCAATTTATAAAGAAGAGGTTCCTCAGGATGGGTTGGAGACGACAATGAAGGCAACCGCTGATTCAAGCCACGCAGCTCGCCGTGCGCTGGAGACCGGCGCAGGCGTCCTGAGGCTGGCGCCGACCTGGGTGCCGAGATCGTACCTGGTGCCGGGAAGAAGGCTCAAACTCGACCCACGGGATTTGTATGCGTACGGAACCCACCGCGGCGGCATCGATGAACGCTGGTTCGCCTCTACCACGCCCGCGATGAACGACAACCGCACCCCGGACGAGGGGCTGAGCTACGTGATGGT
>Ga0335074_10017129_pt1 | contig 10212 bp, 7 predicted proteins | sample Lox_Sample_23_FD_206715 | JGI IMG/M metagenome (GOLD analysis project Ga0335074, IMG submission 206715) | Soil microbial communities from Loxahatchee National Wildlife Refuge, Florida, United States - Lox_Sample_2.3 | ecosystem: Environmental > Terrestrial > Soil > Wetlands | place: USA: Florida...
CGTCCTCCATGCTGGAGTCTGTATCGCTTCGCCAAGACACTTCATGGCTATCGGGCGTTGTGCTGCTATCCTAATTTCGTTTTGCTCCGCCGTGGCCCGGTGGCCGACCGCTTTCTTCATTCCTTCCTCCGACATCCATAAGAGACCATGACCGTCGGGTTCCAGATGAGGAGCTTTTTCGTGTGGAGGCTCTCGAAAGAACACCTCCCCCACTGTTTCTCCCTCGGCCGGGGGCATGGCTGCGATATAGGCCAGGCCTCGAACCCGGCTGTCACTTTCGAGGGCGGTTATCACGCCGCCGGAGTAAGAGTGAGAGACTAGGAGGATTGGTCCCTCGCCCGCCCTTTCCAGAGCCACTTTCAAGGCAGCCACATCGTCAGACAGCGAAGTCATTGGAATCTGGGCAGCGATGACCTTAATGCCCGCCTTTAGTAGTGGGCCGATCACTGCAGACCACGAGGACGCGTCCGCCCACGCGGCATGCACCAGAACGATCGTTGCGTTAGAAGGAACTTTGTTCATAATTCACCTTTCGCCGAGTCAAAGACGCATGTGGTGAGCCAGTTGTCCGACAAGATTGGCACTTGAGCCCAGAATGTTGTGCGCGGACAGGCAGTGGTCGCACTGGTCGGTATACGCGATCACAACCGCCATGCTCGCGCTGCTTACTATTCAGCTTGCCTTCGCTCAGGGGAGCGCCAAGGCCGAGGTATGCCTTAAGCGCGACAGGCGAAGCAGCCAACTTCTGCGCCAGGTTCGTACCAGATCTAGCTTGCGCTGAGGACCAATAGAAAGCTGCTTGTTCGGGGCCAGTGGCCTCACTCGGGGTGATACTGCGGAACGTGGACATCGGTTTTTTCTCCCGCAGTATGGGAGGGGTCGACACTCGTAAAGGTTTCAGACACCGGTGTTATTTCGGGGTAGATCGGAGACTCTGTATGGCAATTCCCTATGCAGCAGATAAGGAATGGCGTGGAAATAGCGAGGAGTCCTCAAGCTGATCGCCACTGGGGCGAGCGCAGAGTATGTTCGATCTCGTGCGGACAAAACGGAACCGCGGCGCGGGAGACAAATACATCTGAGTCTCAGCTCTGTTAAACGGATCATCAAGAACTTGATTCTGATGCGACTCGCTCGCAGCAACCCCGCACTACTTGATCAGCCGACCCCAGGATAGCGCCACGAGCGGAATTCCTAAACTGCAACTGCTGATTCGGCAGTAGCCGCGTAGATAAACGAAAACTCGGGCGGTGTTGCATACAGGGTTGCTGCATCGAATCACCGCTTCGCTCGATCAGCCGCTGCCTGCCCGCTTGGCCCCGACCGCGTGATAAACGGGATTATCACGCACGGCGAGTAACGCTAAGAGACTCCTGAGTCAATAAGTGGATTTGGGTTGGGCCGGTGCGATAACGCCACTCTGGTCAGGGTCTTTCGCCTAGCGTCTTGCTGACCGTCTGTCACAGCATGGTCCCCTTGGCGACAAGGATGGGCGTAACCAGGTGTGCTCGCCGTGGTTAACGGAAGGCAACAACGGGTCTCGCATGTGAGTAGCGGTCCAATAAATCCTCCATTGCATTCAGCGTAGCCGCTGATGCGCCCAGAAGGCCGCGGCCGACTTTCCGGCCCTTTGAACACGCTGATACTTGCCTGAAGAAAAACCAGAGCGGCTGGAGCCATTTAAAAGGCTCGACCTCACCAACGAACCCGAGACGGTTTGCTTTCAGGTCTCTATCCAGCTGCGCTGCCGCACTGTGCCTTGGATTTGATTCCGCAGGAGATCATCGCCGAACAGCATGCTGACCGCGTATTCGGTAACGCTAGGGGACCCGGGATACAGGAGGGGATGATTGTTTCAGCAGCAGGCAAATTCCACTTGAATGTGGCGCCGCCACAAACGCTATTACCCATTCCGACCTGGACGGCCTCGGCTCTTCATCTTTGTCACGTTCATTGGCAGGCGGAATCCGTGGCGTCCACAGCGATTACCCGTGTCGCTAGAGGGGTACGCAGATGGTCGATAGCAAGATGGACGAAGAAAAAGCCACGGAGCAACCGTGGCTCTTTTGGCGAACTCCTTGTGCCTTTGACTAGAAAAGTTGCGCACAAACTGCTCACAAAACGAGGTTTTTTTAGGTCGTTTTGTGGCACTCTACAGGTGTAAGTTCCACAGAATCAAAAGGACTTAGCAGCGACCTCTTGGGCTCATAATCCAAGAGTCGGTGTAGCCTTCATGCGTTCGACCTCATAGGGAAGAGTGAAATGGAAACTCGCGCCCCGCTCGGAGTCAGAGGTGGCCCATAAGCGCCCTCCATGGGTTTCTATAATGGATCGACTGATGGGCAGCCCCATACCCGTGCCGTGCGCCTTGGTGGTAAAGAATGCACTGAAAACCTGTTCCGCCTGTTGCGGGGGCAATCCGATCCCGGTATCGCTAACCGAAATCAGCAATTGGCCATGTTTAACTTGTTGCGACTTTATCGTGAGTTCGCGTGTAGTGGATACGTCCTTCATGGCGTCGATGCCATTAAGCATCAAGTTCATGAATACTTGCTGCAATTGGATACGGTCTGCCATGACCGGGTGGATATTCTCGGCCAGTTCGGAGCGGATTGAAATCGAATACCGGCCAGCCTCATTCCGCAATAGAACAATCATCTCTCGAATGAGAGCATTTACATCCACCGACTCGTGCTGCACAGCGCCCTTCTTGAAAAGCAAGCTGATTCTGCTAATGATCTCCGCCGCCCGTGTTACGTCTGACACGATTCTCGATGCGGCGTCGCGTGCTTCGGAAAGATCCGGTTCGTCGCGCCCGAGCCAGCGCAAGCAAGTCCTGGCGTTGGTGACTGCTGCGGTAATTGGCTGCTTGATCTCGTGCGCCAAAGAAGCAGTAAGTTCGCCCATCGTCGTCACCCGATTGATATGAGCAAGATCTTCCTGGGCCTGCCGCAATCGTTCGCGCTCCTCACGAGCTAACTTGCGTTCGATGGCAATGCCGGCGAGGTGAGTGGCCAGGTCCAGAGCGCGGACCTCCGGCGGAGTTGGACTACGGGGTTCTCGGTAATACATGGCAAACGAGCCCAACGGCTTGCCCGAATGCGCAAGGATGGGGGTGGACCAGCAGGCGCGAAAGCCATAGGGTTCGGCCATCGCTCTGTAAGGCTCCCACAGAGGATCCAGCAAGATGTCAGTAACCACAACAGGTTCTCTGCGATACATGGCGGTCCCGCATGATCCCGCTTTTGGGCCGATGGGAAGGCCGTTAATCGCCTCGGAATAGGACTTGGGAAGGTTCGGAGCAGCGCCGTGTCGGGCGCGCTGCCCGTCCCGGTCGAGAAGCAAGACCGAGCAAAGCAAACCGGCAAATTGCTCTTCCACAACCAGGACCAGGCTTTCCAGTATTTTCTCCAGAGGAGCGTCGCGCGCTATCATTTCCAGAATTCGACTCTCTCCATCGCGCAGGGCCTCGGCCCGCTTACGGTCGGTTACATCCGTAATGGCTCCGACAAATTTGATGTTCCCCCTCTCTGCCATTCCAGGATGTCCCACTACCCTCACGCATTTGATTGAACCGTCAGGCATCAGCAATCGATGTTCGAAATCAAGGGCAGTTCTCTTCTGAATCGCCTCATCGACGATGCGCCGGACCAGCGCCCGGTCGTCCGGGTGGGTGCGTTCGAAGATCAGTTCCACCGTGGGTTGAATGGTCCGATCATACTCAAGAATCCGAAAGGTCTCCTCCGACCAGATAATCTCTCCGCCAGATACATCCCAGCCAAAACTGCCGGTGTGGCTGACTCTCTGTGCTTCCGCTAAATAGGCCTCGCTCTGCAAAAGGGCAGCCTCGGCACGTTGGCGTTCGAGTATTTCCTTGGTCAATTCTGTGTTGACCGCCGTCAATTGGCTGGTGCGCTCCACGACCCGTTGTTCCAGTTCGTCGTTCAGGCGCTTGATTTCGGCCTTCGCCTGTTTGTGTCCGGCGGTTTCAATAACATCCCAGCTCCCGCGTCGCCTTGTTACCGCAAACTGATGTGTTCGCACCACATCCAGGATTTCAGCAGCTCCGCAGGTGGCCAGGGGGTACGTGCATAACGCCGCCAGACGCTGATTGGCGACCGCTTGGTTGAGCGACTCTTCGTACTTACAGAAGTCCTTCCAATCCTTAGTTTTGAGCCAGGAGGTGTCTCCGGTCACCCTTACGCCGGCGTAACCTCTGGCCGACGCGCGCACAAGTTTCTCGCCCCAACCGGCAATGACTCGATTCAGATCAAACGTGCCGTCCTGCAAATACCAGTCGTGCGCCGCGACAATTTCTATGCTGTGGTTAGCGAGGTATTGATCGAAGTCAGGAACAGCTTGTTGTAATGCATGTGTCGCGTCTTGTCCCGTAAAGGGTTCGGCAACCACCCACATGCAGAACTCCTGGTTCTCCAATCCAGCTTTGCAGTAGGACACCAATGTTTCGAGAAGATCCGCTCCTGTCTCGTAGAAAAGACAGAAGTGCGTACTCCAGGGCATGTCGCCGACGACATCGAGTCCGGTCTTCCGCATCTGGGTGTTCATTGGGTTGCCTTTCGGTTTCTGTTGTTGCGACAGTGGCCTGAGTTATTAAGCGTTCCGTTGCGGTGATCGTTACTGAGCCGGTCGGGAATAGATTTCTCGCAACTGTTCGCGAGGCTCAACATTGTTGTGCGGCGCCGGACGCGAAATCCCAAGCTTCTTCATCTTCCAGAGCAATGTCGTCCGCTTCACTCCCAGTTGGGCGGCAGCGCCTTTCGGACCACCGATCACCCAGCCTACTGATTCCAACGTATGCAGAATAAGAGCATGCTCAGAGCCCTGCAGAGTAGTGGGAGCGGGAAAGCTAGCGACCGAAACTTCCGTTGGCAGTGGGTTGGGAAGAACACCGTCGTTCGACAGGATCACCGCGCGCTCAACCAGGTTCTGAAGCTCACGGATATTGCCGGGCCAGGAGTACGACATGAAGGCTGCGAGTGTTTCCGGAGGCACGTGCTCGATGGTCTTTCCCATGCGACGGCAGCATACCTCGACGAAATGTGTTACCAGCGCGGCTATGTCTCCGCGCCGCTCGCGCAGCGGCGGCAGCAGGACCGGAAAGACATTCAGTCGATAGTAGAGATCGCTGCGAAACTCACTCCGCTTGACCATCTCACCGAGGTCCCTGTGTGTGGCAGCAACCAATCGAACATCCACTTTGTGCGTGCGCCCGCTTCCCAGGCGCTCGAACTCCTGTTCCTGTAATACCCTGAGCAGTTTAGGCTGCAACGCCAGTGGAATATCCCCGATCTCATCGAGGAAAAGGGTGCCACGGTTGGCCATTTCGAAACGGCCTATTTTTTGTGCAATGGCTCCCGTGAAGGCGCCTTTCTCGTGGCCAAAAAGTTCGCTTTCCAGCAAATCGAACGGAATAGCTGCGCAATTAAGTTTGATGAAGGGGAGTCCGCACCGCGAACTGATGTTATGAATGGCCCGTGCGACGAGTTCCTTGCCAGTACCCGTCTCGCCTTGGACCAACACTGTCGAATCGGTAGAAGCAACGCGCGCAACCTGCGCGAGCACCGCGTCGAGCGCCGGGCTATTGCCTATGATCTGCTCGAATCTGCGTTGGCCGCATCCCGAACTGATTGCTTCACAAACCGCCACAGGGGATCTCCTGAACGACTGCCCGAAAGGCTCGCCCCCTCAACTTCCGAGTGCCGCTCGAACATTTTCCAGCAAAACCTCATCGTCAAACGGTTTCGCCAGAAACTCTACGGCGCCGCCGCGCAATGCTTGCAAACGCATTTCCGCGTCGCCGTGCGCAGTAATGAAAATAGTCGGTATCCTGCAGTGCTCGGCGTTCAGCCTGTTCTGCAAGTCCAGACCTGACATTCCCGGCATGCGGATATCCGCAATCAGGCATGCAGTTTGGCGTTGCAGGCCGGACTTCAGAAAGTCTTCCGCTGACGCAAAAGCTTGTGCCGGTAAACCCACCGACTTCATCATGCCCTTCAGCGCGAACCGAACCGATTCGTCATCGTCGACAATTGCGATGATTCGGGTGTTGCCGTCGCGATCCTGCACCGGTTTCACCTCGCTCTGAATAGCCATACTCGCAACCTACCTTTCCACCTACTCTTGCACAATCATGCTTTGGTATGAGGGCCCTAATACCTCCGGGAAGCGCAACTCTCATCCGGAGTGTCCTACAAAAAGCAGAAACTGTGCCAACCTATTTGGTTCTTGCAAACGAGGGGCCATTGAATCACTTGTTGGCCGGAGGCAGTTCAAGTTTGGCTGCCATTTTGACCAATTCCGCCAGGGATTCAGCCTGCATCTTCCGCATGACGTTTCCGCGCTGTATTTTCACGGTGACCTCGCTGTTTCCGAGTTCGTATGCTATTTGCTTGTTCAGCAAGCCTGAAACCACCAATGACATCACGTCGCGCTCGCGTGCCGTGAGCAGTTCGTAACGTTTTCGCAACTCTGCCACTGCACTCTCCTGCTCACGCGTACACCGGTCCAGATCCAAGGCCTGGTAAATCGCATCCAGCAGGTCCTGATCTCGGAACGGCTTAGTGAGAAACTCTACCGCTCCAAGCTTCATGGCCTTCACTGTCATGGGAATATCTCCATGCCCGGTGATGAAGATGATGGGAATCCGGATACCCGCGTCGGCCAACTCGTGCTGAAAGTCCAGGCCATTGATTCCGGGAAGTCGTACATCGAGAATCAGGCAACTCGGCCCATCCGGCCGCTTGTTCTGCAAGAACTCTTGCGGCGTCGCGAAGGTTTCAGAATGCAGGCCCACCGATTTCAACATGCCATGGATCGCCGCGCGCACGGAGGAATCGTCATCAATGACGAATACCGTGGGCATGGCCGAGACTGTCATGCATGTGCCCCGCTGATAATAGGCAGGGTAAAGTAAAAACTTGCGCCCTGCGGCGAAGGCTTGTCAGCCCACAGACGGCCACCGTGGGATTCGATAATGGAGCGGCTGATCCGAAGTCCCATTCCGGTTCCATCGAGCTTAGTGGTAAAAAATGGATCAAATATCTGCCCTGCTTCCATCACTGGAAGCCCCACACCGGTATCGCTTACCGACACCACGACTTGCTCATCTTCGGCTCGCCGCGATTGAATGGTCAACGTTCGCGTCGCATCCACCTCCTTCATCGCATCGATACCGTTGATCATCAAGTTCATCATGACCTGCTGCAACTGCACGCGATCTCCCACCACGTGTGGAAGCTCCTCCGCCAGTTCTGTCCGGATCGATACTGAATGTCGCGCAGCCTCGTTGCTCAAAAGCGTGACCATCTCGCGGATGGTTTCATTCAAGTCCACCGGCTCCCACGGTGAAGTTCCCTTCTTAAATATGAGGCGCACCCGGTTGATGATTTCGCCCGCACGGGTCGCATCTTTGACGGTCCTCGACGCAGCCTCACGCGCTTCTTCCAAATCAGGGTGATCACGCATAAGCCAGCGACTACAAGTCTTGGCGTCGGTGATGGCAGCGGCAATAGGTTGATTCACCTCGTGAGCCAGCGAAGCCGTCAGCTCTCCCATCATGGTCACGCGGTTGACGTGGGCGAGATTCTCCAGCGCCTGGCGCCATCTCTCGCGCTCTCGCTCCGCCTGCCTGCGGTCGGAGACGTCCATCACCGTGCCCACAAACTCAACGATATCGCCGGATGGGCTCAGGACCGGGTGACCTATGGTGTGGATGTCCCTAATGTTGCCGTCAGGATGAACGATTCGATAATCGTGCTCGTAAGGTATCTTTTCACGGAGCGCTCTCTCGGCGATGTCCCTGACCGTGGCTCGATCATCGGGATGGACGCGCTCCAGAAATGTTTCGAATTGCGCCGGCCCGTCGTGCGGCTCAAAACCCATTACGCGGTAGCATTCTTCGGACCAGTACCTCACCTGGCCGGTGCTGGCGATCCGTGCCCAGGTACCCGTATGGCTCATTTTCTGCGCTTCCGCCAAGTATGCTTCGCTCTCCCGCAGCTTTTTCTCGGCATGTTTACGCTCGTCGCTCTCGGCCTGCAATGCGTCGTTTGCCTTCTGGAGTTCTTGAACGGTTCGCTTCAAGTCATCACGCGCATGCATCAGCGACTCCGTCGCCCTTCTTTGAGCCGCGGTTAATAACGCTACAAATAGTGCGGAGAGGAGAAAAAGGAGGCCACGTGGTATCTCGTCGGCGTTCACAGAAAACGAAGAGGTGGGGGCCAGAAAGTAATAGCTGAAAAGGAGACAAGAGAGGAGGGTCGCAAGCAGCCCCGGCAACAATCCTCCGACCCAGGCGCTCACCATCACAGCGCAAAGAAACAGCGACACGGGAGCGCTTTGTAGATGGAACGACGGCGCGCGCGAAACGATCAGTGCTGCAGCCACCGATAGAACTGCAATTGCCAAGCTCCAGATTGCGTGCGGCTTGCGTCTCACGACTTGCGCCTCATGAAAGGGATTGGAATTCGGCATACTTCCGCTCCGGTGGCGACGGCGTGGGGTCGGCTGCGTGCGAGCAGAATCTTAACATCAGAGGCTATTCCTGCAGGAGCTGTTGGGCGTCGATGGTCGCCAGTTATTCGATGGAGCAGATTATTCCACTGCAAGCGCGACAACCGACGAGGTCGGCGTACTTACCTGCGCAAGTTCAGCAATCTCCGCAAGCAGCCGCCCTACGCCGGCGCCTTTGTGGATAAGAACGTCTACACTCGTCATTTCGCTTGGCGGGATATCGGTTGCACCCGAATGTAGGATCGTTTTCAGCTTGGGGCAGATCGATCTCAGCCGCTCCGCAAGCGCGCATCCGTTCATGACTGGCATGTTGTAGTCGAGAACGGCGAGGTCAATTCTGCCGTCGAGCTTCTGGGCCATCATGGAAATAGCTTCGACCGACCCGTTCGCTGCAAAAACTGAAAACCCGCACATTCTGATGATTTCCGAACAGATTTTTAACTGTTCAGCATCGTCGTCCACTAGCAGAATCCTCGGACGTGGGAGAAGTTCGAGAGCGCTCATAACTACCTCCGAATCGTACAGAGCACGAGGGTTGCCAAGTCGTCCTCCGCGCGTGTTACCCACGCCAACTGTGTGACAAGTTTGTACTACGCAAGTCAGCAAGCCGGTCTCTTAGGCGGCCAGAGACGCCGGACTCCGGCGGCAATGACGGCAGACGGCTCCGGCGGGTGTCGGCCGACGGACACGGTGTCAGCGGCGGGACGCATGTCTCGGCCTGAAAAAACTGTCGTCCTTAGCCTTCTCGCCAGATATGCCGCTGAAAACGCACGTGTGGGAGACCCGACGGTTGTTGGAAAGCCGCGTGCTTTTTCGAGAACATAGGCTTTCATTTCATAAGAAAGGATGAAGCAGATGGAATACACAGTCATCTCCGGCACAGACATGAAGGTTTCACGAATTGCGCAAGGCACTTGGGCGATTGGTGGTTGGATGTGGGGAGGCACCGACGAAAGCGAATCGATTCGAACGATTCATGCCGCCCTTGACAAAGGCATCAATCTGATCGACACGGCGCCGGTTTATGGCTTCGGAGTTTCCGAAGAGATCGTCGGAAAGGCAATTGAGCAGAGAGGGCAGCGGGAAAAGGTTTTCATCGCGACCAAAGTTGGACTCGAGTGGCATAACGGGTCGGTCTCGCGAAACTCCTCGCCCGATCGCATCCGGAACGAGGTCCAGGATTCCCTCCGTCGACTTCGCACAAACTACATCGACATCTATCAAATCCATTGGCCGGACTTGGCCGTGCCCATCGAAGAAACGGCTCGGACCATGCAGGCGCTTTTTAAGGAGGGCCTGATCCGTGCGATCGGGGTGAGCAACTATTCACCAGAGCAGATGGACCGGTTCATGTCCGTCTCTGAATTGCACACCGTCCAGCCTCCCTATAATCTCTTCGAGCGTCAAATTGAACGCGACGTGCTGCCTTATGTGCGCGAAAAGAACCTGAGCGCTTTTGCCTACGGGCCTCTTTGCCGCGGACTTTTGACCGGCACAATGCGGCCGGACACCAAGTTCACCGGCGACGATCTCCGGCAATCGGATCCAAAATTTCAGCCGCCCCGCTTCACGCAATACCTGGATGCAGTTCAGCAACTGGATAACCTGGCCCAAAAGAAATACGGAAAACGCGTAATGGATCTTGCCGTGCGCTGGGTGCTGGACCAGCCCGGAATCACT
>Ga0335074_10017130_pt1 | contig 10211 bp, 6 predicted proteins | sample Lox_Sample_23_FD_206715 | JGI IMG/M metagenome (GOLD analysis project Ga0335074, IMG submission 206715) | Soil microbial communities from Loxahatchee National Wildlife Refuge, Florida, United States - Lox_Sample_2.3 | ecosystem: Environmental > Terrestrial > Soil > Wetlands | place: USA: Florida...
TTCACCGCGTGGGCCCACTGCTCGTCCGTGATTGCCACGTACCGAATCGGCCGTCCGATGGCTCTGCCCAGAGCTTCGGTAATCTCTCTCACGGTTGGCGTTTCGCTGAGCAGAGGGTACGCGCTTTGAAGCGGCGCGCCAGCATTGGCAAGCAGGGTCGCGGCGACACGGGATACGTCTTCCGCGCCGACCAGCGGAATAACGGTCGTATCCTCACCCCATGGCAGGAAGATGGTGCTACTCTCGGCAACGCTCCGGCTGACCAGAGCACGCACGTTTTCGTAATAGGGCGGCGCCTGCAGATGCACGGCGGGCACATGCGCCCAGGCGAAGATGCGGTCGGCCAGCCGGTGCTGCAAATTCCGGAAGCTTGGCGCACGTTGTAGATCGCCAAAGGCCGGATCGCCAGGCGTACCCTGAAACTGCGAATTGTTCACCACCAACTCCACGGCCGCAGTGCGAGCCGCTGCGGCGAAGATCGTGGCCGCCTCAAGCAGACCATCCGTCACGGGGTACGTGAAGTAAGCACGCTTGATATTCCGCATGGCGGCCTGGACGAAAGCCGGATTCAGCAAGTCGCCCTCGACCACCTCCGCACCTTGTCCACGCAGATCGTCGGACCTGGCATCGAGCTTATGCACTAAGGCGCGAACCGAAATACCTTGTTCCATCAAAAGACCTGCGACCTGCCGTCCGGTCGACCCTTGTGTTCCGCCAGCGGCGCCTGTAACCAAAATTGGCCCCGACATCGAGTTCTCCTTCGCCTCATAGGATGATGCCTATAATCTCATGGATTCGGGATTTTTTGATCCGGCCTGTGCGGCTTCTCAGGGGTTGATCCCCCAGCTTGCGTCCTGGGATGGTTCGCAGCATCCTATATAGCCATGCGTTACCGGCCCGAACATAAAATCGAGATCCATCGGAAGATTGTGAAAGACGCTTCACGGCGCGTCCGTTCCGAAGGCTTGAATGGTGCGGCGGTTGGCGCCGTTATGCGCGACACCGGACTGACGCATGGAGGCTTTTATAAACATTTCGGGAGCAAGGACGACCTGCTTGTGGAATCGCTAAGAGAGGCTTTCCGGGAAATCGAGGAAATCTTGATTCCTGCCGCGGAAGAGGCGCCCCCCGGCGAAGAGTGGAAGGCAATTGTCGAAACCTACCTGAGCCCGGAATTGTGCGAACACCCGGAGCGCGGCTGCCCCCTGGCCGCATTGGCACCCGAACTGGCGCGGGTGGATAAGGGGATGAAGCCCCAGATCGTGGCGGAGCTCTTGAACTACAAAAGCCGAATGCTGCCGTTCATGCCCGGCCAGCGAACCGTGGATAAGGAACGGGCTTTCTTTGCGATTTTTTCAACCATGATCGGAGCGGTTGAAATTGCGCGCATGCTACCCGACCCCGCCATGCGAGAAAAAGTGCTGACGAGCGCCAGGGATTTTCTGTGGCGCAGCTTCGGACCTCCTCAAGCATGAGGCCCAGGAAAGTCTCTGGCACGTGGCTTCCCCAACCCGAAGCTCGCTGTTACTACAGCCGCTTGCGACGAATTCCTGGCCCCGGTGAACCACCAACCCAACGGATTCTAAAATCCGTTTGAAGTCGCCGCAGAGACACCGCCGAGCCGCAGGGCAGACGTGACTTTTCCTCTAGCCTGAATTTTCGCGGCAATTAGTCAGCTAACGTTTTTGGGCGCTGTCTACCGGAACCGCAGGGCCAGGGGGCGTCCGTCCCACCAGGGGATCGGTGTGGATCCCTGAGCGAGGCCGGCTGCGAGCAACAAGGGATTGTGGGCTCGCTTGGGTAGGATGACTTCGACGCGTTTGTCGGTGATCTCGACTTCCGCCGGGGTATTCAGAAAGTGGCGGAACAGTTGGCGGGATTGAGCGGATTCATATCCGGCGAGCCGACGGCCCAGCATCCGATACAGTCCGCTGGCCACTTCGGTCAGAGTGACGTCGAAATCGATCTTCAGACGGACCGCGGAGCTCAACGCATCCAGATGAAAGAACTTGACGGCGTCGGCCAGCCCGTTTTCGATCAGCATGCGTTGGGCATAGCGGGTAATGCGTTTGGCCGCCGTAGTGCGCAGATCGTTGGTGAGCAGGACGGTGGGTTCCTCATGCCCCAAGTCGGTGATCAACATTTGCCGAATCAGACCGTCATAGTCGCGCAAAGTCACCTGTTGGTCGACGACTTTGGGAGTCTGGTACATGCGGTGCGGCACATCCAGGTGTACGGTGCGCCAGGCCGACCGGGGAGTGTTGGCCACCTCGCGCAAAATCCCTGGGGATCGGCGGCGCAGGGTCATGAAGGTGATGCCCATCTGGTTCAACCGGTTCAGCTTGGCATAGGTGGTCAGCTTGGAGTCGAAGACCAACTCGGGCGGTAGCTCCCCATAGGCCGTCTTCCAAAACCTGACGAAATCCAAGACCGCATCGGATTGGTCCCGTTTGAGCAAATCGGCCTTGGAGTAACAGAACACATGGCTTTCGGCGTCCTGCGCCAGGAAAACCAAAATCGACTTCTGGCTCCGGCTGCGTTTGGAGAGATAGTGACGCTCTACAAACTCGTCGGCTCCGAAGAACGGAATGGAGTGGAAATCCAGATTGAAGCTCTCGCCCTTCAGTAATTTCTTCTGCCGCAGGACGCCGATCCAGAGCTTGCGAAGTTTCTCGTTCGTTTTGGGTGAAAAACTATGCGAGTAGGTATCCAGGTAGGTCGTCTTGGGTACCACGTTCAGTCCCGCAAACAGAGCCAGTCCTTCATCAAAGACCAGATCCATGACATGGCTTTTGCGCTCGGTGCTGGAGAGCTTCAGTCCCAGCATGGAGAGCCACGCCTGAGGGGCCGGGATCATCTTGCTTCCGGGATAGCCGGCCTGTCGAACCAGGCCGGGCAAGTCGCAATCCACCAGCAACGGCAGAAACAAGAACAGGCCGCCAAGTTGGGTCGAGAAGCGGCGGGGGGCCAAGGAGAACCCGCGGCAATCGGCGACGTCTGCGGCCGTGGGATGGAGGGTCGCGGGACGTTCGGCATCCTGGCGCCGGGGCAAGCGGGCGAAGCCTTCTTCGTGCAAGATCTCCCAGATGGCGGTGGCACTCAAGGGAGTCTGCTGAGTCTTCAATGCGCTTTCGATGTCATAGACAGAGAGGTTCTGCTTGCGCATCCCCAGGATCAGTTGGCGGACGGCGTCTTTCTTAGGTTGGGTATGAGGGCCGTGCTTGAGTTCACGGAAGAAGTCGGGCTTGGAGCGGCGGAAATGATGGCACAGGACGCGAAAAGAGCCTGGGGTGTAGCCAAAACGGCGGGAGGCGTCGGCAGAGGAGACCCCTTCAACAAAATAGGCGCGGAGGGCCTCGTACTGGCGCTGGGCCGAGGAAGCGGGTTCGAGGAAGAAGCGGGTCTCGGAGGTTAGCACATCTGGTGAACTCTCCACAAAACAAATACTGACACGTATGTTTCACAGAGTCAACAGAAATCGCACCTGCCGCGGCGCAACAGAGGAGAATACCGCCTGGAATGGGCATTGATGCCGCAATGACTGCACGATAGCCAGCGACGACCATTTCCACTCAAGTCCAAAGAGACATAGCAGTTTATGTAGATAAATTCACCAGATGGATAACGATTCTCGTGGCGGACCCTTCCATAGCTGGGGATACGGGGAAGCGGAACGTTATCTCAGGTTCTGGCGCGAAAATTCAGGCTAGTTTTGTTTCTTATCAGCGTTCATCTGCGTTGATCAGCGGCTTTAGAGCTTTGGCGGGGCAACCGCAAACCATTAGCCGCTGATGAACGCTGATGAACGCTGATAAGAACAAACCCCCTAAGATCCGTGCATCGGTGGCCGATTCCTCCCCGCCGATACCTTGAAAATCGGCGCCACTCAGTCCCGCAGAATCTGAGCTTTACACAATTGCAGCCCCTCCCGTCTCCTGGGCCGGCTCGCGCCCATTTTCATCTCCTCCTGTGCCAAGCGAAGCGCCGCCATTGGCATTCGCCAAAGTCGCCCAACAATCGTCTCAATCCTGTCAATTATTTACAGACTTACCCCTGCGGAACCCCAGAACCCGCATGCTACCGTGAGCTTGTAAACAAGGTTGCTCGCTCGCCGAGCGCAGCCCGTTTCGTAGAGTACGTACCGGCGCCTGAACTGATCAGAGGCCTTAAAGTCCGGTTGGCATGCGTATTCGAGCTTTCGGAAGGCGACTGGTAGCGGCAGGTTCTCTTTGACGGGGAGAATCAGTCGTTATCGGACGGGTTACGGAACCGGTTCCCATGTCCCGGCGCCAATCAGCGCCGCAAACGAGTCAGAACGAAGCGCACAGAACCAGAAAGATAGCGTCAAACCCATCGCGCCGCCGCCGCGCACCCTCCCTGGCCCCTCAACATCCTGGCTTCAATCTACAATGCTGCCCCGATCGTTCGACAACCTTCCCTGAGCGTTATCCGCATGGCGATTTTCGGTTCCGCGAATTACCGCCTCGCCGTCTCGTCGCGGTGCTGTTGCAGGCTATATTCCCTTCCCCGCTCGTAGCCTTTCCGGAAGGCATCGGAATCCCATGTTTCTGGGAACCACCATTTCAAGCAGTCGGCCTCCTCGTCGATCGATTTGCCGCGGCATTGGCGGCGTTGGGCAGACTCGAAGCCGGATCGATAGGCCGCCTGATCCTTTTCGAAATCGTCTCCCGAAAACCGATAATGCTCCTTTTCCGCGTCGTGCAGCCCCAGCCACCATCTTTCCCGCGCCGCATCGATGGACTCGGCCCCGGCCTCCCCCATGATCCGGCGTGCGCGCGCTTCGTCTACCTCATTGGCGGCAAACACCAGCATTACGGATCGTCCCTGGCGCAGGGCGCTCTCATAGAAGAAAATCTCATCCTCGGGGATGCCCTCTGTGGTCCTTTCTTCGGCAGCCGCGCCGGCTGCGGCGCCCGCAATCGCTCCCCCGGCGCCCAGCAAGGCAGCACCTGCCATGCCGAACGCAAGAACGGGTCCCACTCCGGGGATTAGAGCGGTCGCGCCGATTCCCAACTCAAACCCTCCCGCCACGCCAAGCGCACCGCCCAGTACGCCTCCAATCGCCCCTCCCATCCCTGGTTGCTCGGTTTCCGAGGTCGGAACCGAATGGATTTCGCTTTCCCGTGACTCCGGGAACAATAGATTGATCGCGTCCGGTGAGAACCCGGCGGCCCTCAACCGGTCCAGCGCGACCTTCGCATTCTCCTTGGCCTGAAAGATACCAGACACAGTTTTCATACCGAAACATAGGCACGAGTTATTCCATGCGACCACCGCACCCGGGAAACAGCCGGAAACGAATGTCCCGGCCTTCACAGTTCGACGGCATCAGCCGTAATCTGTCTACTGGCGGCCGGCAGTTCTCTCTAACTGACCTCCCAAACCTCGCGGCTTGACGCCATGAACGTCACCCCTCAATTCCGCCCATCGGACCGCCGATCCGGTCCCTCCCCAGCGCGGCGCAGCAGACTTCCGGCCCGCCTGCTGCTACAGTAAATGGTCACTGATACTTGAAAGGCATCGTTCATGGATATCGTCTCACCAGGCACCACGCGCATTTTGAACTCCAGTCTGGAGCGGAGGATCATGAGCGCCGACGAAGCTGCGGCGCTGATTCGGTCCGGCCAACAGATCGGCATGAGCGGCTTCACCGGCTCTGGTTATCCCAAGGCCGTTCCGATCGCACTGGCCCGCCGCATTGCCGACGCCAATTTGCGGGGCCAGAAGTTTCAGGTCAGCGTCTTCACCGGTGCTTCCACCGGTCCCGAGCTCGACGGAGCGCTGGCTATGGCGGGAGGCATCCATCTGCGTCTTCCCTATCAATCCGACCCCGAAACTCGCAAGCGTATCAACGCGGGCGAAATGGACTACATGGATATTCACCTCAGCCATGTCGCCCAGTTCGTTGAGTATGGATTTCTGGGCAAACTCGATCTCGCGCTGATCGAGGTCACTGCTGTGCTGGAGGACGGCCGAGTCGTGCCGAGTTCGTCCATCGGCAACAATAAGACTTGGATTGACCAGGCCGAGCGCGTGATCCTGGAGGTGAACTCGTGGCAGCCTGCCGCGCTGGAGGGCATGCATGACATCTACTACGGCCTCGAGCCGCCACCGAATCGCGTGCCCATTCCGCTGGTGCGTCCTGGCCAGCGCATCGGCACGCCTTACCTCCAGGTTCCTCCCGAAAAGGTCGCGGCCATCGTGCTCACGGATTCCCCCGACCGCAATAGCGCCTTCAAAGCGCCCGATCCAGCTTCTAGGCGCATCGCTGGTCACATCCTGGAATTTCTCACGTGGGAAGTTCAGAAGGGCCGTATGCCTGCCAATCTGCTCCCGCTGCAATCCGGCGTCGGCAACATTGCCAACGCGGTTCTGTTCGGGCTTGAGGAAGGCCCCTTCGAAGGGCTGACCGCCTACACCGAAGTTATTCAAGACGGCATGGTTCGCCTGCTGAAGTCAGGCAAGGTAACCTCGGCCTCGGCCACCGCATTCTCGCTTAGTCCCGAGATGTTGACTGAAGTGAATGCCGATATGCCGAACTATCGGGACCGCATTATTCTGCGCCCGCAGGAAATCTCCAATCATCCCGAGATCATTCGTCGCCTCGGCGTAATCGCCATGAACGGGATGATCGAGGCCGACATATACGGCAACGTGAACTCCACCCATGTGATGGGATCGCGCATCCAAAACGGCATCGGTGGCTCCGGTGATTTCGCGCGCAACGGATACCTCTCGATCTTTATGGCTCCCTCAACCGCCCAGGGCGGAACTATTTCCACCATCGTGCCCATGGTGTCGCACGTGGACCACACGGAGCATGATGTGCAGGTCATTGTGACGGAGTACGGGTTGGCCGATCTGCGCGGACTATCGCCGCGTCAACGGGCGCATCTCATCATCGACAAATGCTCCAATCCGGACTACAAGCCTTTGTTGCTCGACTATCTGGGCCGATCGGAGCGGCTATCGTTTGGGAAACATACGCCACACCTGCTGACGGAATCGCTGAGCTGGCATAGCCGTTATCTGCGAACCGGACAAATGCGTCCTCGGGGACTGGACTAAGCAACCACCGCCAGTCACAAGGACGGCAAACGCAGGAGTCTCGGACAGCCCGAGTCATGACCGGCGCCAATCCACCAGCAGCGGAAATTCCTGGCCGCGATGGAGCCGGGCGGGAGCGCGGTCCAGCAGGCCGAAATCGACCTGGTCAGCGGCCCTGCACGGGGTCGACTGGATGCATGCCCGGCGGGGGACTTGATCGGCGTGGCGGCCGCTGGTGCCATGGTGCGCGCCGCGGCTTCCCTGAATATCGCGGTCGCGTCGAAAGGCGCTTGCCTCAGGAGCCGCCCGTGCGTCAAACTGAAGGTGTCCACGTGGGATATCATGCCGGAATTTTGTACATGCGGCGCGCAACTGCCGCCCGACGCGCTTTTCTGCCATAAATGCGGCAAACCCCAGCGGGAAATCGTTGTCCCTGAGACGGTTGCGCCACCCCCAAGGTTTGCGCCTCCCACACCGCTCCCCGTTCCCCCTGTCCCGCCCGCGGCGGCGCCGCCGCCACTCAACTTCCATAACCGCGCAGCGGTGAAGATTGCGCTGCTGGTGGCGGGATTGGCTACCCTGCTCAGCTTCCTGCTCTACCTGAACTGGTTTTTGGCGGGTTTCCTGGCGGTCTTTCTGTACCGCCGGCGCACCGGCCAGACGCTCAACCTGGAATCGGGCGTGCGCATGGGCTGGATCACGGGCCTCATGACCTTTGGGATTATGGTGTTGATTCTGGGCTGCTTCGGCGTTTCCGTACAGGCCATCGGCGGGGTATCGGCGTTTGAGGCCGAATTCAGGGGAATGATGGACCCCCGCATGACCGACTTTCTCAAAATGCTCGCCAACCCGTCGGAACTGGCCATGGTGCTGGTGCAATTCTTTGTCTTTACGACGCTGCTGAGCATGGCGGGCGGGGCGCTGGGGGTCAAGCTGGCCGGCCAGAACCGGCCGACCGGGTCCTAGCCGGCGCGGCAAAGTGCTTCACCGCGGCCACGCTGGCGAAAATGATGGCCATGGAGACGCCCTCACGGAGGCCGAACGCCTCGCGGTAAAACAGCCAACCCAGGAAAACTGCCACCACCGCATTGACATACGGGTAGATCGAAACGATGGCGACGGGCAGGTGGTGCAGGGCGTACGAATAGGAGCTGAAGCCCACCAGCGACCCGAAGCACACCAGGTAAAGCAGCGCCAGCAGGCCGCGCGTGCCCCAGTGAAGCGGATGCTGGGGAATCAGTAGCGCGAAGGGCCCGAGGATCAGGCCGGCGGCCAATTGTTGGACACCGCCGGCGACGATGGCGTGGGCCTTGCCCGCCTTGCGGCGCTGGTAGATGGAGCCGAACGACCACGCCGCCATGCCCACCTGCAGGATGAGAAAGCCGTTCAGCAGGCTGTGGCCCATGGCGTGAGGGCCCAGATCGGGAGCCACCAGCAGGCAGGCGCCCGCCAGTCCCACCAGCATGCCGCCAATGGTGGGCCCGTGCGGCCGCTCGCCGCCCGGAAGCAGCGCTTCCGCGCCGACCATCCAGAAGGGCGAGATGGTAATGATGAGGCCGGCCATGCCGCTGGGCATGTTCACCTCGGCGAAGGACAAGGCGGTGTTGCCGACGCCCAGGATCAGGAAGCCACTGAGGCAGGCCGCCGCGAGGTCGCGGCCGCGCGGCAGGTACAGGCCGCGAGCCCGCGCGAAAAGCACCGTGGCGCCGCCCGAAAGAATGTAACGCAGGCTGACCAGTTGGAGTGGCGCGAACATCTCCAGGGCCATGCGGATGCCCAGGTAAGTGGTCCCCCAGCAGATGCAAACGGCAGCCAGCGCGAGATACGGCTTAAACAGCGGATGTCGCGGCAATCTCCAGCGTAGCATCGGACCGTTCGGATCACTGTGGCGCCGGCCTCACGGGATGGCGATTAGCAGACCTCGCCAGAAGTTGTACTCGAAGCCGGGTTCGAAATACCATCCGAGCCGGTGCTCCGGGCCCACGCCGAGCGCCGCGAGCTGTCCAAAACATCCCGGACTGGCTTGAGGCGGCCACCCTAAGGGACGGAGACACATGTCGCGTTTTTCTCGCACGCCCCACGTGAGGGCGGTAGCCGCCGATCGGCCTTTGTGCGTATGATGGCTGGAATGCGCGCCGGAGGGTTGGTCTTTGCCGTTATGCTCGTGGCGCGGCTGCCCGCGGCCGATCCCGCGGAAGTGCGCATCCGCAGCGGACCCTACGCGTTTCCGCATGCCACTATCGCGGTGCAGGCGAACCTGGTGGAAGGCGGGGTGACGGTGCGGGACCGGCGCGGTGCGGCGGTGGGCGGATTGACGGCCGGCGATTTCGAGATTTTCGACAGCGGCAAGCCGCAACGGATCACGGTGTTCCTGGAGCAGCGGAGCGGCCCGGCGGCGGCCGCAAAGGCTGCCCCAGGAACCGGAGCGCCGGTGGAATCGGCGGGCCCACCGGCAGGAGCGCCCCCGGCGCCACGCTCGCTGGCGCTGTTTTTCGACGACACCCACGCGAGCCGCTTCGATTGCCGGAAGTCGGTGGAGGCGGCCGAGAAAGTGCTGGCGGAGGCGCAGCCCATGGACCGGATTGCGCTGTTCACCGGATCGGGCTCGGTGACGGAGGATTTCACCACCGATCGGGAGAAGCTGCGGGCCGCGCTTGCGCGGATCAAGCCGCACTGGACCCGGAATCAACTGGACAGTTGTGTCACCATGGACCCGTACCAGGCCTACTCGATCGCGAATTACCTGGATCTATTTGAAAAGCACCGTGCTGTCGCCTTGGCTATAGGGTGCAATTGTCAGGATGGCAATCCGGAGTGCGTAAAAGTCCAGCCCGCTTGGGTGCAGGATGCGGCGGAGAATTCGTGGAACATGTATAAGGCCGGCTCCCAACTGGTGCTCGAAGTGTTGCGGATCGCGGTCAAGAGACTGGCAGCGATGCCGGAAAGCCGCATTCTGGTGATACTCTCGCGCGGCTTCGTAACCGGCGGCATGGACGGCCAAAAGGACTCCATCGTGAATGATGCCTTGCGCGCCCACATCATATTGAATGCGTTGAACACGGAGGGACTGTCCGCAAGCCTCGCCCGCAACCTGATGCTGCGGCAAACGGTTCTTGAGGAAATGATGGCCGGTGTTTCCAGCG
>Ga0335074_10017132_pt1 | contig 10210 bp, 12 predicted proteins | sample Lox_Sample_23_FD_206715 | JGI IMG/M metagenome (GOLD analysis project Ga0335074, IMG submission 206715) | Soil microbial communities from Loxahatchee National Wildlife Refuge, Florida, United States - Lox_Sample_2.3 | ecosystem: Environmental > Terrestrial > Soil > Wetlands | place: USA...
CGCTCCACGGCCGCCAGGCGGGTAATTTCGGAGGTCGACATCGTGAGAAGCTCCATGGGGAGGGATTCCTCTCGATGGGGACATCTCTATTGAGTCCAAATGGGGACATCTCTATCGAGCTCCGATAGTTCCACAATCCGCCTTGCAGACTGGGGGTGCCCCGTGCTACCATCCCTTGGTTGTCGCGCGGCCTCACCGCGCCGTCTTTTCACCTGCCGCAGTAGAGATAATGCCATGAACGTCATCGACGTGCTCAATAGCGAGCAACTCAAGGAATCGGTTCCGGACTTTCGGTCCGGCGACACGGTGAAAGTGTATTCAAAGGTCGTCGAAGGCGGCAAAGAACGCGTGCAGATGTTCGAGGGCGTGGTAACCGTCTGTAAGGGCGGAGGCAGCCATGCATCGATCACCGTGCGGCGCGTCGCGCACGGCGTCGGCGTCGAGAAGACGTTCCTGGTGCACAGCCCGCGGGTCGAGCGTATCGAAGTGAGCAAACGCGGCGTCGTGAGGCGCAGCCGCCTCTACTATCTGAGCGAGAAGGTCGGCAAAGCGGCCCGCATCAGAGAAAAGAAAGCAGTCAAGTAAGAACTGACGCCGTTCGCACTCTTGGGACTGATCGCACTTTTCGCGGTCGCCCGGTTGGCACTGAGCGGCAGGGCTTTCGCGGCCGGGCACCGAGAGGCGCCGGCGCTGCCCGCACTGCGGACCTATCTCGACACCCTGATCGTGGTGGGCTTGGTCGCGCTGTTGCTGGTCGTTTTCGTCATCCGCACCTACTACATCGACTCGATCTCGATGATTCCGACGCTCCAAGTCGGCGACGTCTTTCTGATCGACCAGCTCGACTATCACCTGCGCGCACCGCGCGACGGTGAAATTGCGGTCTTCAAGCCGCCGGTCCCCTCGGGAGGAAACGGGTTCATCAAGCGGATCATCGGCGCTCCGGGCGACGCGATTCGGATTTCCGGCGGTATCGTCTATCGCAATGGCCATCCGCTCACCGAGCCGTACGAGAACCAGCCCCCGAGCTACGACCTCGCAATCCGCAATTATACGATCTACGTCAACGGCGCGGCACTCCAGCCCGCGCAGGCCGACATCCCCCCGCGAGGAAAATGGCAATCGCCCGACCATATTCCCGACGGATTCTATTTCATGCTCGGCGATAACCGGAATTATTCCGACGACTCGCATGTTTGGGGATTCGTGCCGCGCAGCTCGTTCGGCGGTCGCGCCTTTATGATCATCTGGCCGCTCTCGCGATTCTCGATTTTGCACAGCTAACACGAACGAAGGAACATGACACCGTACGATCTTCTCGGTTTGGTTGCGATCATTCTCGTCTCGAGGATCGCGCTCTCGATTCGCCCGGTCACCGCGGCCTCAAAAGGACGCAGCGTCGCAATCGCTCGAGAATATCTCGATCCGTTCATCTACGCGGGTCTTGCGGCATGGCTGCTCATCACGTTCGTTGCACGAACCTACTACATTCCCTCAGCCTCGATGGTCCCGACGCTGCAAGTGCACGACGTGCTGCTGGTCGATAAGTTCGAATATCGCTTCCATCCGCCGCACGAAGGAGACGTGGTGGTCTTTCCACCGCCAATCCCCACGCCGGACGATTTCATCAAACGGGTGATTGGGCTTCCCGGCGAGAGGCTGCGTATTACGAACGGCGTCGTCTACATCAACGACGTACCATTGCGCGAGCCGTACATCGCGCAAAAGCCCGACTACGACTTGAAGATCCAGAAGTATGGCATCTGGGTCAACGACGGATTCGGATGGCGCGCGCTCGATCCGTCGACGGCGAATATCCCGCCGAAATCGCAATGGACTTCGCCCGACACGATACCGCCGAATTGCTATCTGATGCTCGGCGATAATCGCAACGACTCCGAAGACTCGCACATCTGGGGTTTCGCGCAGGACGCCGGTACGTTCGCAACCGGTCCGCGGGCCGGTGAGCGCGCCGGCTTCACCGGCCGCGCGTTCCTGATCTTCTGGCCGCCGAGCCAAATGAAAATCTTGAAATAACCGCGAATACGCCCAGGCGTGGTCCGCTTCGTGCAACTGCGCTCGCTCGCGAGCATCGCACTGCAACTTGCGATCCTCTGCGTGCTGATCGCCGCAACATTATTCGTCCGCTTACCCCAGGTTTCCGGACCGTCGATGGCGCCGCACATAAGCTCGGGCGAATTCGTCATCATCAACACGCTGGCGTATCGATTCGGCAAGCCGTCACGCGGCGACATCGTCGCCTTTAGGCACGACTCCGTTACGCCGGAGCTCTACATCAAGCGGGTCGTCGGTTTGCCCGGCGATCGCATTCGGATCGACCACGGTACGGTGTATCTCAACGGCGCACGGCTGGAAGAGCCCTACGTCCAATTCCGCGACGACCGCAGCCTGCCCGAGGTTACCGTGCCGGCCGGCAGCGTCTACGTGCTCGGCGATAATCGCGCGGTGAGCGAGGACTCGCGCGCATTCGGCCCGGTACCGGACGCGGAACTCATGGGCAAGGCGGTGGCGGGCGTATGGCCGCTCGGCTCGATCGGCGCGCTGTGAGCGGGCAGCTCGACAAAGTCGTCCAGTGGTATCCCGGACACATGGTCCGGTCGATGCGCCGGATCGCCGATTATCTCAAATTAATCGATATCGTGATCGAAGTGATCGATGGGCGCGCGGCGCGCAGCGATACGAACCCCATGCTCGACCGCTTGGCCGGCGAACGATCGCGCATCGTTGTGCTCAGCCGCGATGATTTGGCGGACCCCGCGATAACCAGCCGCTGGATCGAGTGGTTCGCACAGCGCGAACGCGAAGCGATCGCGGTCGAAGCGCGCAATCAACAGAGCGTCTCCCGCATCCTCGCGGCGCTCACCGCGCAAGCCAAGGAGCGCACGGGCATTTCGCGCGCAATCGTCGTCGGGGTGCCGAATTCGGGCAAATCGTCGATCATCAACGGTCTCTTGCGCCGGGGAGCGGCCAAGACCGAAGACCGAGCCGGAGTCACGCGAGCGCTACAATGGTTTCGCTTGGCGCCGAAGATCGAATTGATGGATACACCGGGCATCCTCGTGCCGAAGATCGAAGGAGCGCAAGCGCAATGGAAGCTCGCTTTGATCGGCGCGGTGCCGCGCGAACGTTACGATCCCTGCGAAGTCTGCGCCGAATTCCATCGTTGGCTGCTCGTTCGCGGCAACGGCCGAACGAACGTCCCGGATCTTGCGACCTTCGCCGGTGCGCGCGGATTCGTCCGGCGCGGCGGGGAGGTCGACGAATACAACGCGGCGCGGTCGTACATCAAGGCGTTCAACGACGGCGTATTCGGACGCATCAGCCTCGAGGCGCCGGACGATGACGGCCAAGCAGCGTAAGGCAAAGACCGCCTACGAGCGCGAGCGCCGGCGGCTCCTGCGTCTTCACCGCTTCGAGCAAGCCGCACGCGAGCGCGGTTTTACGTTGATCGGCGGCGTCGACGAAGCCGGCCGCGGACCGCTCGCGGGCCCCGTCGTTGCCGCCTGCGTCGTTGCAACCCAGCCGTTGATGCTGCGCGGGCTCAACGATTCAAAAGTCGTTCATCCGGCGCGGCGGCGCGAACTCGCGGAAAAAATTCGAGCGACGGCGGCCGGTTACGGCATCGGCGTCGCGAGCGTGGCCGAAATCGATCGGCTCAACATCTATTGGGCCAGCGTGCTCGCGATGGAACGCGCCCTCGCCGCGCTCGCGTGCGGTCAGCCCGAATTTCTTTACACGGACGCGGTCCGCATCCGTTCATTCCCGGGGCCGCAAGAGCCGCTGATCAAGGGCGACGCGCGCTGCGCGGTGATTTCCGCCGCGTCCATCTTGGCCAAGGTCCACCGCGACGAACTCCTCGTCGAACTCGACCGCGAGGATCCGCGCTACGGCTTTGCCGAGCACAAGGGGTATGCAACCGCATCGCATATCGCCGCGCTGCGCCGGCACGGTCCATGCGTCCACCACCGGGCGGCCTTTGCCCGCGTCCGCGAATCCCAGCTCGAACTCTTGTTCGCAGACGAGACGAGCGCAGAGGCGGCGGATGAGTTCTTTGAGTACGAGCCGCAAGGGACGCCGGGGTGAGGACGTGGCCGCTGCGTTCCTGACCGAATGCGGGTATCGCGTGATCGCGCGCAATCTGCGCACGCCCGGCGGCGAAATCGATCTGGTAGCGGTGGACGGTTCGACGCTGGTCTTCGTCGAGATCAAGCGGCGCGAAGGCCACACCTTCGGCTCGGCTCTCGCCGCGGTCGATGCCCGAAAACGCCACAGGCTACGCGCGATTGCGGCGGATTATGCCCAGATCGTCGCCCCGCGAGCGCGAATCCGGTTCGATATCGTGACGATAGACGGTAATCGCCTCGCTCTGCATCGAAACGCTTTCTGACCCATGGATAGAGCGGGCTAGTGGATTCACTCCAAGGACGGACTCTCGGCGGACGCTACGAGATCGCCGAGCTCATAGGACGCGGCGGAACCGCCGACACCTATCGCGGGCTCGACAAGACGCTGCGTCGAGACGTTGCGGTCAAGGTGCTGGTCGAACGTTCCGACGAGACCAACGCACGCCTTTTGATGGAAGCCCGCGCGATGGCGCGGTTGAATCATCCGTGCATCGTCGCGGTCTACGACGCAGGCGAAGATTCCGGCATCTCCTACATCGTGATGGAGCTGGTTCGCGGCCGGACCCTCTCGGCGCTCGAGGGTGGTGAACTCGGCTACAAACAGGCGCTCGGCTACATCTACGAAGTGCTCGAAGCGCTCGAGTACGCCAATTCGCAGGGCATCATCCACCGCGATATCAAGCCGTCCAACATCATGATCGTCGAAGACGGCAAGCACACCAAGCTCACCGACTTCGGGTTGGCGCGGCGGGCGAGCGAGGTCACGCAGACGACACGAACGGGTCAGATCGTCGGAACGATCTCCTATCTTGCGCCCGAACGGTTCTTGAGCAAGCCGGCCGACGTGCGCAGCGATTTGTATTCGGTCGGGATCGTGATGTACGAAATTTTCACCGGAACGCTTCCGTTCCGCAACGATCGCGACGACATCGTCGCCACGATGTACTCGCACGTCCACGACTTGCCCACGCCGCCCCGCGAGATCAACCGCAACATCCCGGAATCACTCGAGATCGTCATCATGCGCGCGATCGAGAAGGATCCGGGGCGGCGCTATCAGACGGCCAGTGAATTCATGGCCGACATCCAAGCGCTGCTCGGCCCGACGGTCCCCCTGCACTCGCACCCGGCACCGGTAGCTGAAGCCAAGCCGCTCAAAACGTTCGCGCCGTCCACCGGCGGTAAAACGACGGATCCCACGCTGCGCCAAGCCCTCGATCGCGCGCTGGCCAGTTCGCGCAATCGCAGCGACGCGCTCGAAAACGTGCTCAAGGGCATGATCGCGACGCGCCGGCGCGAGTACGACGAAGCGCGAGACGCCTACCTTTCCGCCATGCACGAACTCTCGGCGATCAACAACGAAGTAGAATACGCGAAGACGGCGCTCAAGTACGCGACGATGGTGCTGCAAAAAGCGACCGACGGAAAGCGCGAGCGCACCGAACTGCGGGACGGGGTCAACCGGCTCAACGAAGCGCTGCGCATCTTCCACGAGTACGGCCTTCACGAACAGTACGCGCACACCGAATATATGATCAACGCGCTCGAACGCACCGCGATCGGGATCATTTTCTAACGTAACGGATGATTGATCGAAAGCCGGAACTCCGGCGCTCCGTCACGCCCTGGGGTTCGTTTTCGTGGGGATACTCAGACGTCGGCGCCGACATCTTCGTCGGCCTGGGCTTGGTGCTGGGCGCGGCGGCCGGCGCCTCCAACGTCGCGTTTCTCTTTGCCGGTATCGTCTACGTTTGCATCGGCCTAGCCTATACCGAACTGGCGGCGACCTATCCGGTCGCCGGCGGCGGTCAGTACTTCGTGCTGCGCGGGCTCGGCGACATCTTCGGATTCATCGCCGGCTGGGCCGTTCTGCTCGACTTCACGATCGATATCGCGCTCTTTGCTTGGAGCTGCGTCGATTATTTGAGCGAACTGCTGCCGATTGTGGGCCAACCCACGCACCCGTGGGCACATTTCATTCTGGTCGTGGGCTTGATCGCAGGACTCTGTATCCTCAACATCATCGGTGTTCGCGAATCGACGGCATTCAACGGCTTCGTCAGCGCACTGGACGTGGTCAGCGAAACCGCGATCCTCTCGCTCGGCTTTCTCTTCGCGTTCAGCCCGGATCTTCTGGTGCATACGATGACCAACGCCTGGCCGACACCGTTCGAGCTGATGAAAGGCATTTCGCTCGCGATCGTTTCGTTCGTCGGTTTGGAATCGATATCCCAGGCCGCGGAGGAAACGCAGCGTCCGGCTTCCATCATCCCGCGCACCTCGACCGCGCTGATTTTGACGATCTTGATCTTCGCGCTCTCGTACGCAAATTTAGCGCTGGGCATGCACACCTGGCACCCGATACCGCTCGATGCGCACGGTCACCCGCAGATGCTCTGGCAGTGGCTGGGCAACACCGACAACAATGGCAAAGCGGTCGCGCTCATCGCGCGCGAGGTTCCGTACTGGGGCGCGATCGCGGCGTTCTACGTGCCCGTCCTAGGCGCGATCCTGTTGCTCATCTCATCCAATTCCGGCGTGTTCGGAAGTTCGCGTATCGCGTACGCGATGTCTTCCGGCGGTCTGCTTCCCTCGATCTTCCAACGCATTCACAAGCGGTTTCGCACGCCGACGATCTCCCTGCTGGTGTTCACCGGCGTCGCGCTGATCGAGGTCATCTTCGCGGCGCTGCCCTCGCTCGATCCGAGGATGGCCGCCCTCTACGCACAGCACTTCAACAACGAGAGCGGAATCGATTTCCTGGGCGACTTGTACGCCTTCGGCGCCGCGACGAGTTATTCGTTCGTTTTCGTCGCGCTGGTCGCGCTGCGGCTGGTCGATCCGCTGAGCCCGCGTAAGTTCAAAATCCCGATCAACATTCCGATGCGCTTCCGCGGCGAGCGCGTCGAGTTTCCGCTCGTCGCATTGATCGGCTTCATCGGTATGACGGCGATCCTGACCTTCACGTTGATCACGCATCCGATCGGACGCATCGCCGGCCCGTCGTGGATCGCATTCGGCGTCGTCTTGTATTTCATCTACCGCAAGCGCAAACAGCTTCCGATGCTGCGCTCGCGCAAACGCGACTGGCGCAGCGAACAGATCGAGATTCTGCGTCGCGCCGGCGAGCTCGAACTGATGGACGAGTACGTCGCGAACCTGAAGGCGAGCCAAGAGCGCGCTGCCGCGAAAGCGGCGGAGCACTAGCGCGGTGCGCACCGTTCGCGCGATCCTGGCGGTAGCGATGATTGTCGTCGGTGCGATCATCGTCGGTCGGATGGTTCGTTACCCGATCGGGGCCGCGTTCACGGGCATCGTTCTCGGCTTAGCAATGATCGCGCTCGGCATCGTGCGGCTTCGCATGCTTGCGAGCCGGGCTCGGCGCTCATGATCTATTCCGACGGCACGATCACCATCACGCTCGCCGGCGCGATCATCGCGCTCATCATCGCTTTTGCGATCGGCTCGACGATCTGGTGGATGCTGCATCCGCCGGCGTCGTTCGTACAGAAGATGGCCAAAGAGGCGGCCAGCGAGCTCGAGCGGATGGTCGGGTCGATCATCGTGGTCTTTTCGGCCGATATTCTTTCGACGCATATGATGGCATTGGCCGCCAAGCTCGCGCGCGGCGAGCGATCCGAACTGCTCGTGATCTATGTGATCGAGGTTCCGTACACGCTGCCGCCCGATGCGGAGATGCCGCTCGAGGAGCGCGCCGCACTCGACGCGCTTGGGACGGCCGAGACGATCGCGAGCGCAAGCGACGTGTCGATTCGCACGGAAATCATCAAAGCCCGATCGGTCAAACAGGCGGTACTCGACCTGGCAAAACGCGAAAGGGCAAACCTGATCATCGTCGGATCGTTCCGCGAGGGGAAGTACACCGGAGCGCCGCTCGGGCGCACGATCGAAGAAATCGCCGCCGACGCCAAGTGCGACGTACTCATCGGTGTCGAAGGCAAGCACGGGACACTGCTCTACGAAGAACCGGGACCGCCTGGTCCACCCACGCCGTAATCGGAGGATTCATGCACAAAGGGTATCTTTCGCTGGCCGTTATCGCAGCGGTGCTCGTGGCGCTCGTCGCGCCTGCGGGCGCCCGCGCCGCACAAACTGCTCCCGGGATCGACGCGTTCAACGCTGCGTTCGCGCAGGTGAACTCGTTCACGTTCAAGCTGCACTCGCACGAAACCAAAGGCACCGCCGTGCAGGACCGCGTCTACGATTATTCGTTCATGAAGCCACACTTCGCCAAGACGTTGATCGAATCGGGCGACGGCCGCGGCTCGGGCGGCGTATGGGCGGGCGGCGATCAAGTCAGCGGACATCAGGGCGGTTTTCTCTCGGGGATCCATCTCAAAGTCGGCCTGCACGACGGCCGCGCGACGTCGCTGCGCGGCTACACGATTCCCGACGGCCTGCCGCAGAACATCGTCGCGGCATACACCAGCGTGCCCGGCGAACTCGCCCAAGGCCCCGGCGGAAAAATCAACGGCGTTCCGACCGACCTGCTTACGCTCAAAGTCGCCGATCCGGCCAGCAACGGCGGCGTGAGCCTGCAAAAGCTCTATCTTTCGCAAGAAACGCACTGGCCGGTGCGCCAAATCTTCTACGCAGGCGATACGGTCGTGTTGGACCAGTCGTTCACGGATTACAACTTCAACGCGAACCTGACCCAAAACGACTTCCCGTTCTAGTGCATGCTGCACGTGCGGTTTAGTCGTCTCGCCAATACCAAGCCTCTTCACAGGCGTACCCTGAGGGGCCGAGGGGTATCAGGGCGTCCTCCGCGTACTCAAACCGCGTTCCGCACATGTGCGGGCATTTTGCGGCGGCGTGGCAATCGTTCAGCACGATTGAATCGGGTCCGTAGTCTGGCGGAACGTCTGCGACCGTAACAAAGAGCGCGAAAAGCGACCGCGGGCCAACGAAGGCGTATTTGAGGTACGGGGCCGCCCGGGGGGCTAATTGCGCTCGTACGGCGCGCACCTCGGCAACCTCGGCTCGAGTGAGGCCGCTTCGCTTCAGGCTGCTCTCGTCCGCAAAGTAAATGCGAACCGGGGGTGGAGACTCTAGAGCTACACCTTCAATCAGTTCCATAGTCCCAGCGGCGAGGTGCCCACTTCTCGCGAGACTGGCAACAGGTAGAAGCGCTAGGACAACTGTCGACACGAAAAGGCGTTTCAGTCCCATGCCCCGTCGCTTAGACTGCTTTTGCGAGGAATTCCTTTCACGCCGATCAAATGCCTCGCCTGTTGAAGTCGCGCTACGGGCGAACTAAGACGGCTAGGGCATGCGCCTTTTCGGGGGAGGGCTACCATGTCAACCGCGCGCTTGCATATTGCACTTGCTTTATTCATCCTCGCCGCGATGCTTGGCGCTTGCGGCGGTGAGAGAAACTCGTCTGCACTGCCCTCTTCAGGTCAGCTTTCACAAAGCGCGATCCGGCCCGCGTCAACGCGGAGAATATCAGTAAGCTCGGATTCGCGGAGCTTCGCATCCGAGAGCGGCAAGCGGATCACCGACGCCGACATAGATCGTTTTATCGACCCATCAATAACGGGCAGCGACCGGCTCCTCGCTCATGAGCTACTTGCCATGGAACCTCAGAATATGCGTGGCGATTTCGTCTACGTTAGGAGCAACGGCACAGTGTTCTCGAATCGCCCTGCCCTTGCGGCGGCCACGGTTAAGGAAGCACTTACCGCGAACCTCGATAGGCCGTCAGGCCTATCGACGAGGGCAGCGCTAGCCGGAAACGCCCGGTCCCTGGCGTACCCGCCGCCCGTCACGACCGGCACGGGTCCATATGTGAGCGAGTACTCGGGCCAAGGCGTAACCGCATTCTACGGATACGTGGCCGTCCCGTGTGGAGATACCCAATTCTACTATAATGAATATGGGTACCTCGATGTTGGTTACCTCTACTCGGGCAGCTTTGGGATCGTGTCCCAGCGCGTGGTGTATGAACCGCGGCTCGGCGAGGTGGGCTGTCAGCCGGTGATCACCGCTGAAAGCCTAGCGGCCTGATTGTCGCTGAGCGCCGTGAGTCCTTCGAGTTGCAT
>Ga0335074_10017133_pt1 | contig 10210 bp, 6 predicted proteins | sample Lox_Sample_23_FD_206715 | JGI IMG/M metagenome (GOLD analysis project Ga0335074, IMG submission 206715) | Soil microbial communities from Loxahatchee National Wildlife Refuge, Florida, United States - Lox_Sample_2.3 | ecosystem: Environmental > Terrestrial > Soil > Wetlands | place: USA: Florida...
GCCGGCTGCACATTATCGGCGCTATCGCCAGCCTGCGCCAGCCGTTTGGCCCGTTCATTGTAAATACGAAACAGGGCGTCCGCAGACGGATTTTCGGTCCGATCCAGGGACTCCTGTATGCGCGCTAAGCGGGCCAGCGCGCCAGCCCAATCCAGCCGATTTTTCGGACGCTCAGTCATACGGATGCGATATCACTCCCCCCGGATCTGCTGATGCATGATGACCTGCTGATGCATGATGATTTCCTGATGCATGCGAATCAGCTCCCGCAGCTCTTCTACATTCATCCCGTCACCACCCTCCACGCTTTCCTCCGCGGCACGCGTTTGTAGAAGCTCGAACGCATTGCGGAACGCTTTTTTAGCGTCGGACAAGGAACCGGCCTTTTGCAACAGCGTCCCAAGATAGTAATAAGCCAGAGCGAATTTGCGGTCCACATAAACGGCGCGGCGCAACTGGGCGATGGCTGCTTCCACCGAGCTGGTGTGCGCCAGGATCAGGCCCAGCGTGAAATGCGCGGGAGCGTTCAGCGGATCGGCTTCGAGCAGGCTACGGCAGATTGCCTCCGCCGCGGCCCACTCACCGCGATCAGCATGCATGCGCGCGTCTTCCAGGTTGTTCGTCGAGCTTGCCGTCGAGCTTGCCGAAGATAGCGGCGGCGCAATCACTTCGGCTGCTGTCGCCAGATGCGTGGTCGTCTCTATGAGCGAAACGGACTGCACTTCAAAGTCCCGGTCTGTCCATGGCGTCCAAGTCGCGGCCGGAGTTTCCTCGGGTCTTTCGGCGCCATCCAGCGGCTTGCGATAGGCGGTCACACCCGGAAAGCGCACGGATTCGAATTGCTCAAATAGCTCAATGCCGGATTCGGCGTGGCCCACCAGCAGCCAGCCGCCATGGGACAGCCGGCGGAAAAACTGCGCCGTCACCGCGCGATTTCGCTCCGGCGAGAAATAGATCATGACATTGCGGCACAGGATCAAATCAAAGGGCCGATGGTCCGGCGATGGGGAAGCCGAATCGTCAGTCAGGTTGTGATAGCGGAATGTGACGGCGCGGCGAAACTGAGCATCCAGAATCCAGCGCTTGCCGTCCCGCCGAAAGCAGCAGTCTTTTATCCGGGGCGCAATATCGCGCAAGGTCCATTCCGAAAAGTTTCCGGTCCGCGCCTGAGCCAGAAAATCGGGATTGATGTCGGTACCGAGAATGGACATGTCCCAATGTCTTATTTGGGCCGCAAATTCGGTATAAAGGAGCACCGCCACCGAGTATGGCTCGGCCCCTGTGGCGCATCCGGCGCTCCAGATGCGCAGTTGGCGGCTCTCAATATTTCGCTGGAGCAGGTCCGGAAATATGCGGGTGCGCAGCAGTTCGAAGTGCTCATTCTGCCGGAAAAAGTAAGTTTCGCCTATGGTGAGTTCACCGACCAAGGCATCGATTTCCGAAGGATCCGGCCCGCCGCGGCTCAGAAGGTTGAGATAGGCGCTGCAACTGGGCGCCTGGACGATGGCGAAGCGCCGCGCCACTCGAGTTGCGAAATCCTCGTCTTTGTCGGCGTAGTAGGCCAGGCCGGTGTGATTCAGCACGAACGCTTTCAGGCGGGGATAATCGGAGTCGGAAAGGATCTCTCGAACCGTCATCGTGCCACGGGACCGAGTGCGTCCAGCCGCTGCTGGGTCGCGGCCTGGAGCTCGCGCAGGCACTCTTTCTCTTTGGCTAAAAGCAGCTGATCGCAGGAAAGCATCAAGACTTCGTGGCCGTTCCAGGTAAAGGCCGACTGGGCGCAATCGTTGAGTGAGTGACTTTCGCCCAGTTCGCGCATTCCCGTTGCATCGATTTCGACGACCTCTTCCACGCCGTCGGCCTCGATTGCCACCGGCATCCCCCCGCATTCCAGGATGATGAGCGGCGTGTAGAGCCGCGGAACGCTTTTTTCAAAGGCAAACAATTGCGAGATCCGGACAACGGGGATGGCCGCGCCGCGCATATTGAGAAATCCGGCGACGACGGACGGCTGGCCGGGAGAGGTGAGAAGCGAAGCCATGTGGACGATCTCACGAACCCGATGGGTGGGAACCGAAAAATGATGCGCGCCAACGCGAAATATCAGGACAGGGCGGCTGGCGGAGGGTCCCATAGAGCAGCTGGAACCATTATGTCTCGTGATCGGCGCAGGCGCAGAGGAGATCGCCATCGGCGTTGGACGGCCAGCCAAGCCGGCAATTGCGCAAGCCTACGATTTGGAGCTATTCCTGGCGGGCCTAATATGTAATGCGCGCTCCGAACTGGACCTGGAATGAATTCGGAGTTGTGGAAACGGCTCCGAATCCGCCGATGTAGCCGGTGGGCAGCTGGTAGGTGGCCGTACCCTTCACGTCGCCGTAATTGTTCCCGAAATTAGCGCGGTCGGTGATGTTATACAGCTCGCCGAAGGCAGCGATTTTGAGCCGCCCATCAGTGCCGAACGGAAAGATCCTCGATACCCGCGCGTTCAGAATGAACAGATCGTTGCCGCGCGCGTCGCCAATGCCCTCGGGCACTCCCGCGCTGTTCGTAATTTGCAATAAACTACCCGGTTCGCCGCTGGGATTCTGGCCCTGGAATAAGGTGTAGGGCCGGCCGGTGGCGAAGGTCAGAGTGGGCGCGACTTCGATTTTGTACGGAAGGTTGAATACGCCAATAGCTGTGATCCGGTGCCGTTCATCGTATGGCGTCGGACCCCACTCCCAGGGCTCGAAGATATAGCCGCCGGTCGGCGACGGAATCTGCGGGTACCCGACGCCCATAAGGCTGCGAGGCGTGGCATCGCCGTCGCCCGCCATGGCATCCGCCCAGGAGAGCACATAATTGACCTGGAAGCTGTTCCCTTTGGCAAAGCGGCGCTCATAATGGAACACAGTTTCGTCATAATGCGAATGATCGACAGCCGCCTGGATGTACACCGGCCCCAGCAGCGATGCGCTGCCAAAAGTGCTCTGCAGTGCCGCAGCCAGCGGCCGCACGCCGTTGATAATCGGATTGATATCGAGAGTACGCCACAGGTTGTATCCGAAGATGTCGGTGTGGTCGATGGAAAGCACGGAGTTGCTTCCGAACAGATGCGACCAGCCGGCATGGTACTGTTGCGACTGCGCGTCCTTGGTGTGGTACGGATCGTACCAGGCGCCAGCCGAGTTCAGTCCAGCCGGGAACGTCGTCGAGATCGGCGGAATGGCGGGCAGCGGGGTCAACGCCGGATTCGGATTTAATCCGAAACCCGGACTGACTACGGCCGAAGTGTAGAAAATACCCGTCTGCGGAGGGCTCTGCTGGTCGATCAGATAGGTGGTGTTCTTGAGCTGATCGTCATAGAAAATCCCGTAGCTGATGCGGAAAACGTTCTTTCCGTTGCCGCCCACGTCCCAGGCCAGACCCACTCGCGGCTGGTAGTCATGCAAGTTGGGCCAGCCTTTGGGAAGGACACCGTAGGGGCTGCCGATGGCCTTCAGCACCAGATATGTCGCCTCCATGGAACGATTCTCCTCGCTGTTAAACGTGCTGTACGCATCCCAGCGAAGGCCGAGATTCAGCGTGATGGTGGAAGACACTTTGAAATCGTCCTGAATGTAGGCGCCCGCGGTCCAGTTGTCATTCGAGTAGTCCGAGCCGACAAGCTGGCCACCGCCGTCGGCGGCGAGGCTGGTTTCGAGGTACTCATAGATGGCGTTGGGGGACTGGAATCCTTGCGGATACAGGCTCTTGTTGCTGGCAATTACAGTTGGATCGGCGGAGAGGTATATGGTGCCGGGAGAACCGCCGGCGAAGAAACCGCCATCGGTCGGTTGATAAACGTAATCCACCCCCGCCTTCCAAGAATGCCGGCCGATCTGTTTGGAGAGATCATCCCGCCACTCCCACCTCCGATCTCGCGTGAACCAGTTCGAGTAGGCGTTTGAGATACCCGACGTCAGGTCCCCGGAGACGGTGGCGATCGATTCGCTGAGGCAGGCATCCGGGCCAAGGGCCGCGGTAAAAGGGGTGGTGTTGACCAGCGGACATTGCGGGAATAGCGTGTCGTGCTTGAAGTTGATCCACTGCGTCGCGAACTGGTTGACCGTGGTGGGGTTGATGACCCATGTGTCGCCCGCGGCGCCATTCATCAGGTTCTGCTGGTTCTTGTCCTGGTACGGCTCCCAGTTCAAAAGGATTGCCGTATTACTCGAATAGTCGTTCTGGATCGATCCCACCTCACCGGACCAGCGGAAGAACTCGGTGTGAGCCTCGTTCGGTTGCCAGTTCACCTTGCCCATGTAAATGTTATCGGTGGAAGGCTGCGGAATAGAACTGCTGGTGACAATTCCATACTGGGGCAGCGCGGTTGCAAGGGCATCCAGCTCCAGATCCTGCTGCGCCGAGCGGGCGACGCTGTAATGCTGTTTGATGTATTCGTACGACCCGAAGTAGAACAGCTTGTTCTTGATGATGGGGCCGCCGACCGATCCGCCATATTGTTCGTGCAGGAACGGAGGTTTGCCAAGCCCGCCATGCGCGGGATCGGAAAAATAATCTGTCCGAACCAGATCCTGATTGCGGAAATAGCCGAACGCCGTGCCGTGGATGCCGTTCGTGCCTGACTTGGTTGCGATCAGAACCTGACCGGTGCCGCGGCCGTATTCAGCCGGTGCGCCGTTGGTCAGGGTCTTGAATTCCAGAACGGAGTCCAGACTATAGACGATCGAGACCCCGCCGCACTGATCTTCCTTGTCTTCCATGCCGTCCACGAGCGTGTCAAAATTCTGGCCGCTGCCGCCGGCGATCGATACCCAGTTCGACGATGCGCCATGTACCGAAACCGTTCCGGCGACTTCTCTGGCCCCCGGGATGAGGGTGATCATGGCGGCTATGGTGCGGTTGAGAATCGGCAGTTCGGCAACTTCACTCGGACGGATCGAAGCGCCCGGCGTGGATTGATCGGATTCCACCAGCGCCGCCTGTGCATTCACAGAAACGGTTTGCTGCACGACGCCGAGCGACAACTGACTGTCCACTGTAAGATTGGAACCCGTCAGCAGTTCCACGCCTTTCGTTTCCCTGGCCGAAAAACCCTGAGCCGTTACTTTGATGTTGTAGTTTCCGGGAGCTAGCGACGGTACGTTGTACAGTCCTTCATCGTTGGTTAATGTCTCGCGAGCAATGCCGCTGGCGGCGTTGGTCACCGTCACCGCGGCTCCTGCTACTGGATTCCCCTGTGGATCGGTCACACGGCCGTTCAAGCTCGCCGAAGCCTGACCGAAGAGCGAAATCGTGGACAGGAGGAATAGCGGAACACAACCGAATATTTTGATTAATTTCCGTTGCACAGATCGTTGCACAGATCGAGGATAACGGCGGGAGTCGAAGGTGACAATTATAGGTTTATTTATGCAGGCAACAAATCCTCGCTTAGCGTGTGAGAGAGGAGACAGTTGGGGGACTCCGTCGATGTTCTATAATCACGCGAGTGGCCCCTTCTAGCCCGCAGAGCGTGACTACCGCCCCCCCGTTTTATGGGTGGAAGCTGCTGGCTGCTCTCGCAACCATTGCTGCCATTAACCAGGGAGGGACGTATCTGGGGGCGGCGGTCATCAATGCGCCCATGGCGAAAGACCTGGGGATGAGCCGCGGCACGCTCGGATTAGGCTCCACGGTCTTTGTTCTGTGCATTGCTCTGACGGCGCCGTTAGCGGCACGTATGGTGAATTCATTCGGCAGCCGCATGACCCTGTGCACCGGCTCGTTGCTGGTAGCGCTGGGATCCATCCTGCTGGCGGCATTTGCGAGCCGCGGGTGGCACTTTGTCGTCTGCTATGGGTTTCTGCTTGGCACCGGCTGTTCATTCGGCTCTATGGTTCCGGCGCAATCGTGCGCTACGCTTTGGTTCGAAAAGAGGCGTGCCATGGCTCTCGCGCTGGTCCTGGTGGGTGCCGGTTTGGGTGGTTCGATCTCCGCGCCCTTGCTCACCAGCGTAATCGCCGCGGCGCATGGAAATTGGCGGGCAGGCTGGGTTTGCCTTTTTGCCGCCGCATTGACAGTGGCCCTGGTGTCGATCCTGTTCGTGAAGAATCGTCCAGAGGAGCTGGGACAGGTCGCGGACGGACAGGGGAAACCAGACAGCGCAGTCTCCGGCGATGTCGCGGCACAGCCTTCGCGCATTTATCGCACCCGAGAGCATTGGACGGTACGAGAGGCGGTGCGCACCCCCGCATTCTGGCTGCTCACTCTGGCCTCGGTCGGCGAATCTGTTCCGGGTACCGCGTCAATCGCCCATGCGGTACCGCATTTGCGCGATCTGGGCCACACCGCGGCGGCGGCCGGTTCCGCAATCGGGATTTTTTCTGTTTGTTCGATCATCGGAAGCCTCATGATCGGATTCCTGTGTGACCGTATGGATCCGCGCATCGCGTGGGCAGTCTGCATATTGATCATCGGGTCCGGCGTGTTCATCGCGACCCGCGCCGGGAGTGATGCCGCCATGTATCTGTTTACGGGGATGGTGGGATTCGGGTCGGGGGCCGCTCTGGCGAGTTGGCATGCCACGGTGGCTAACTATTTCGGGCCGGCCTCATTTCCATCGATCCTTGGCGCGCAAATGCCGGTGAGTACTACCCTGGCTGCAGCTTCTCCTTTCCTGGTTGGCTTGGTCTACGATATGCGCGGCAGCTATACGCCGGCCTTTCTTGCCCTTGGTGCGTTTGCTGTCCTGACGGCAATCCTTTTGTTTTTTGCCAGTCCACCGACGCGCAGGTCACTTCCTGCCGCGAGTTCAAAAGCGGCAGGAGTATAAGGTGCATCAGCTTCCGCGACGCCGGCCTTAGCGCCGAACATCGGCGTGGACTGAGACCCCAGGAATACAGAAGCTGAACGTAGCCCCGGGACCTTGGTTGTCCTCGGCCCAGAGACGCCCGCCGTGCCTGGCGATGATCGATCGGCTGATAGACAGGCCGACGCCCATGCCTTTCGCCTTGGTGGTGTAGAAAGCCTCGAACAGCCGTTCGATGATGGCAGGGTCGATACCCGTTCCCGAGTCCCGAACCAGCAGCTTGACCATGCCGGCTTCGTCGAGGCCGGTCCGGACCAGCAGCGTCCTCGGGCGATCTTCAATCCCGGACATCGCGTCGGCGGCATTCAGCAGCAGGTTCAGGATCACTTGCTGCAGCTGGACGCGGTCGACTTTCACCTGAGGCAGGTCATCGGCGAAATCGGTCTCCAGAAGCGCGCCGGCCCGCCGCAACTCGCCCATCGAGAGGGCAATCACTTCGCGGGCCAATTCGTTAAGATCCGCCTTTTCCATGGCCGCGGTCTTGGTGGAGAACATCGCACGCAGGCGCTGGATCACTTCCGTGGCGCGATTGGCGTCCCGGATGGTCCGGCGAGCTGTCTCGGCGGCAATGGCCAGATTCGGAGGATCGGCGGCCAGCATGCGCACGCAAGTGTTGGCGTTGGTCATGATCCCGGACAGTGGTTGGCTCACCTCATGGGCGATGGAGGCGGTCATGGCGTTGAGGGTTGCCACCCGCGCCACATGGGCCAGCTCGCTGCGCGCCCGGTTCAGCGCTTCCTCGGCGACCTTGCTTTCCGTGACGTCCTGGATAGTGCCCATGAAGATGGGGCGCTCGCCGATCTGCTCGATGACCTGAGAGACGCCGCGAAGGTATTTCAGGCCGCCATTGGGAGTAACGACGCGAAAGTTGAAATCGCCTCCGGCGCCTTCCAGCCTGCGCTGCATCTCCGCGTTGAAGACCGGCAGATCCTCGGGATGAATCCGGTCGCGGACCGCGTCCAGCCGCGGCGGCGTGGCGCGATCGATCTCGAAGATGCGGTAGAACTCGTCCGACCAGCGGTGCCGGTCCTGCTGGATATCCGAGGTGAAACTGCCGGTCTTGCTAAGGAGTTGTCCCTCGGAGAGCTGCGCCAGCGCTTCGCGCAGTTCCCGTTCGCGCGCCTGCAGGGCTGCGTCGGCCTCTGTGCGATCGATCGCGATACCCGCGATTTTTGCGAACCGGTCGATGAGGCCTTCTTCCCGGGGATCTGAGGCTACAGTAGTGGAACGATAGATCGCCACGACGCCGGAGACCTCGCCTGAAGCGGACAGGATGGGCGTCGCGCGGCACGAGCCGAAGCCGAGGCTATTCATCACCGCCTGCCAGGGCGAGTGCTCCCATCGGGGGTCGCCGGCCAGATCCTCTGTGACGATCGGGGTCTTCTCAATGACCGCCAGCGAACATGGGTCGTGGCCGCTGTCGATAGCCTGGCCGTCGAGGATGTGGTGGAAAACGTCGGGTAGACTGGGACTGGCGGCGATGTGAAGGTGCTTCCTATCGGGCGCGACGACCAGGACGCAACAGCAACAGCCGCTCCGTAACTCTTCCACGTGACGGGCGAGGGCGTTTAGAACCTGGTCTAGTGCTTCGCCTTGCGCCACCATCTCAAGCAGCTTCACTTCGGCGGCAAGGAGAGCCTCCGCCCGTTTCAGGTCGTCAATATCAACCTGGCATGTCACATAGCAGACCACGTTGCCCTGAGCGTCACGCATGGGGACGCATATGGCCTGCATCCAGCGATAGGCGCCATTCGGGTAGAGGAAGCGAAGGTCGGTCTTGTAGGTCTGGCCTGAGAGCAGGGCCTGGACATGTTTGTAGTTCGTCTCGTGGTCATCCGCGTGAATGATCCCGGAGCTGGTCCACTGATTCAACTGCTCAAAGGTCATATTGAAGTCTTGGAGCGACTTTCGATTCGCGAACTCCAGAACCATGTCCGTGTTCAGGAACCCTATCTGGAGGGGTATCGCGTCTAACAGACGACGCAGGCGTCCGTCGGCAGCGGCGCTCTCGTCGGCATACGATCCTAGCCAACACCAACGCGGATAGGGGCTGTCCTCCTTGGGTGGCGGGGAAGGGTCCGGTAGCGGGGAAGGGCGAAAAACGAACCAGCGGTATTGCCCGTCAAAGCGGCGCAACCGCGCATCGATGTCCTTGCCGATGCCCGATTGTCGGATGAGATCCCAAGACTGGACGAAGGAGGTCAGATCGTCGGGATGGATCGCGGTCTGCCAGCCGTGGCCGATGGCCTCATCCAGGCCAAGGCCCGTGTATTCGCGCCATCCACGATTCACAAAATCGCTCCGGCCATCGGCCTGCGTGGTCCAGACGAGCCCAGGGAGCGTATCCACAACGTCGCCGAAATCGATGTTCATCCCCGCACGTTCGTCACCGCGCATAGGCGCTAGGTCGCCTCAGGCCGATCGGGCTCGCCCAAGCCCCAGGCTGGCGGCCATGTTGACGAGGTCGGCCAGAGAGTCTGCTTTCATCTTCTGCATCACCCGTCCGCGATGCGCCTTAACCGTAATTTCGCTGATTCCCAAATCGGCGGCAACTTGTTTGTTGAGCATCCCTGTGACTACCAGGGCCATCACTTCCTGCTCCCTCTGGGACAGGGATTCAAAGTTGTCGCGCAGCGTCTGCAGCTCTCCTTCCCGGCGCAGCGCCTCGCGACTTCGCTCGATCGCCTCCCGGATCGCCCCCAGAAGAGCCTCATCCGTAAACGGCTTGGTCAGGAATTCGACGGCTCCCGCCTTCATCGCCTCCACCGTCATCGGTATATCCCCGTAGCCGGTGATGAAGATGATCGGCATGTCGGCGCGATCGTTTGCGACGCGTTTTTGCAGCTCCAGGCCATTCAGTCCCGGCATCGAAACGTCCAGCACCAGACAACTGGGAACAGCCAGTCGAGATCTGGGCGACGCCAGAAACTCGGAGGCGGAAGCGAAAATCTCCGGCTGCCAGCCTTCCGAACGAATCAGCAGTTCCAGAGATTCACGAACTGATATGTCGTCGTCGACAACGAAGACTACCGGCATGGAGGGTGTCATTGAAGACATCCCGAGTTGACGCGCTACACGATCCAACTCATTAATGTTATCGTTATCGACGAAACACTTCAATGCGGGGGCATCACCGCGGGGTCATCACCGAACCCAGGGCCTGCAGAAGGGCCGTGTCGCTAAACGGTTTGGTCAGGCAGGCCACCGCGCCCAACTCGACTACCCGCGCACGAAGCGCGTCGTCCTGCGTCGCTGAAATGAAGATGATGGGAATCCGTTTATCGCGACGCTTCAGTTCAGCTTGCAACTCAATCCCACTCACACCCGGCATCGAGATATCGAGGAGCAGACACCAGGTCTGGTCCAGCGCATCCG
>Ga0335074_10017134_pt1 | contig 10210 bp, 4 predicted proteins | sample Lox_Sample_23_FD_206715 | JGI IMG/M metagenome (GOLD analysis project Ga0335074, IMG submission 206715) | Soil microbial communities from Loxahatchee National Wildlife Refuge, Florida, United States - Lox_Sample_2.3 | ecosystem: Environmental > Terrestrial > Soil > Wetlands | place: USA: Florida...
GGAGAGAATGCCGGGGATGTTGGCTGCGGCAGGGATGCCAAACTCCCGGGCGACGATGGAGCCGTGGCTCAGGAAGCCGCCCGTCTCAACGACGATGGCCGCGGCGCGCTGCAGGAGCGGGGTCCAGCCGGGATCGGTACAGGGAGCAACGAGGACATCGCCGAATTGGAGACGCGCGGAGTCGGCGGGAGTGTGAAGAATGCGCGCCAAGCCCTGCGCGCGGCCCGGCGACACGCCCAGACCAGTCCATGTACCGTCTCCACGGGCCGGGGCCGGCTGGATCGGCGCAGCAAAGCGGCCGTCGGGCTCTTCGGTGATAAGGTCGGGCGCGGATTCGGTGAGCCACGATTCGCGGCGGGCGATCCGGTCCGCGGCGAGCGCACGCGCACCGTCGCCGTCCCAGTAGCCGCGGAGCCAACTCCAGAGATCGATGAACGTGAAGTACAGGGCCTGTTCCGCGGAATCCAGTTTGCCTTCGGCAGCGAAGCGACGGCCGATCTCCAACACGATGCGGCGCACGGGCAGCATAAGACAGACCAGCGCCGATTTTGCGGCTTCGCGATCGGCCGTGGCGGCGCGGAGCCTGCGCACGAGCCAAAGCAAGAGCGGCGTGCGCCAGCCGAAACGCTGCTTCAATTCCTGCTCGGCGCGGCGGCGGATTTGGGCGGCGTTTTCGCGCAGATCGATCGTCTGCGGATTGGCGCGCATGATTTTGAGCTGTTCGAGGATCCAGGACGGATCTTCGGCCCAGCGCGGATTGAGGAACTCGGCTTCGTGCACAGCATGATGGCCGAACTCTGAGAGGAAGTCTTCGAGCGAAGCTTTGCCTTGGGCCACATCGCTGAGGCGATAACCGGTCTCGGCGGTGGCGATTGTTCCGGTTCCCGTCTGCAGACGCGCGATCAGGCTGGCATCGCGCACCTGGGAATCGAGCGCGAGGCGCCACGGACCCGCGCCGGCGTTCGAGAGTCCGGCGATGTCGAGGCGGGCGAGCTGCAGTTCGCCAATCTGCTGGAAAGTGCGGAGCAGATCTTCGCGCGACGCCAAAGTCCAGTCCATGGACCGCAGACGACGCTGGTACTCGAGAGCACTGGCGAGAGCCGCGCGTCCTTTGCCGCGATTTGCCCAGAGGCGGCGCAAGAGGCGCAGGCCGGCCAGGCGGCGACGGCGTCCGATGGGGCCTTGGAGCGGATTCGGGGGAACGGGAATCTGGGGCTGGGATCCGCCGATGGAATTTACCGTATCCGCGGGCGCAACGCCGAAGGCATCGTAAAAGGCCCACTGCATGCCGGTGAGTTCGAAATAGGCGCGACCATGGAAGCGCCGAATGATTTCGATCCCCGGCGGGATTTCGTATCCTGCTGCACGCTGCGCTGCGTAGAGCGCAAGCGAAACGCCGTTGCAAACCGAGCTCCATGAGAGCTCACAGGGCACGCCCGGAAGGTTGTCCTTGAGGTTGGCGGTGGACCAGTAGCAAGGCAGCGATGCGGTCTCGGGCCATCCAGTGCGAGGCAAGACGGTTACGGGGCGCGCCTGTAGGATCCAGGTGTGTTCGCCGTCATAGGCCCATTCGACGTCCTGGGGGTCGCGGCCCTCACCCAAGGCCCACTGTATGCGCTCGACGATATGCGCGAGCTCCTGTTCGCGCTCCCGCGGGAGCAGGCCGGCGGATTTGGGATCACTCTCCCGCAATAGCACGCCGCCGAATCTGCGCCAGGTCATGCGGGTGGGATTGACTGCGCCCTGGACCAGCTTGTCGCCCAGACCTTCCGCGGCGTCAATCAGGATGAGATCGCGGCGGCCATTGGCGGGATCGCAGGAGAAGGCGACGCCCGCGCTGAGGGCGTTCACCATTGCGCAGACGACCACCGCGCAGCGCACTTCTTCATCGGCGAAACCCATGCGGCGGCGGTAGCTTTGGGCCTCGGGCGTGGAGAGCGAATCAATGCAACCCTGAGCGGCCTGCTTTACTGCCTCCTGGCCGAAGACATTCAAGTAACTTCGATGGACGCCGGCAAAGGAGGCCCGCGCGGAGTCCTCTGCTGTGGCGCTGGAGCGAACGGCGACCCTGGTGTTGTCGAGTCCCAATTGCGCGAGGCCGGGACTCATGTCGGCGATGGACGCACCCGCCGGCAGCACTCCACCGCGGGGCACGCGAAACCCGTAACGAGCGAGCCGCGCCAAGTTGTAGCCCTTGCCGCCACACACCGAGGGACCGGCGTCGTACGCCTCGGCCCAGTTCAGGAAGGATGTCATCGCTCCAGGTCCGATTCCGAGGCAGAATTGGAAGCGATGCCGTGCTCCAGCTTCTTCGACAGGAGGATGCTGGACAGGCAGAAACCGAGGAACAGGTAATAGCCGGGCAGGATTTTGGAGGAGTCGGTCGGGATCGAGACTTGCTGAACGTTGGGCATGCTGCGCACCCCGTCCCAGGCGCTGCCGATGACGCCGTTGAATGCGACGAAGGACATGAAGATGGCGAGGACCATGACGTCGGCCATGGACCACTTGGATAAGTCGAAAGCCAGTAGCTTGACGATGCGGCTGGTGCGCAACAGCGCGGGGCGAAAGAGACTGGCGGCGAGAGCCAGCATCTTCAGCGCCGGGAAGACAACGCTGAAGAGAATCACCAGCACGCCAACCAGCGTCATCTCCGGCCGGCCCATCTGGATGAGTGTCTGGAAGACCTCAAGCACGGTTTTGCTGCGGTAGTAGAGCGACTGATCGTGAAACTGGATGGGCGAGCCGAGCAGGGTTGCGTGCAGGCTGGTGACGCGGACTTCCACTTCGAGCATGGGGCTGAGTACACCGCCGACGAGCATGGTGATCGAGAACAGCATGAGCACCACCACGGTGGGTCGCGAGAGTGTCCGCTTGCCGGCCATCAGCAGAAGGAACGCCAGCGCCGCCGATACGAGCACGATAAGATAGTCGCGGGTCAGGGTGCTGTCCGATTCCTTGACCTGCCGGCCAAGAGCGTCTTCGCAGGCTGTGCCGCTGGAGCACCCATAGCGCTTGAGAATGGCGTTATAAGTGGTCATGTCCGTAGAGCCGAATGTGTTTTTGACCGCGTCGTCGAGGACCTTGCGGATTGCGTCCTGGAAGCTCTTTTGCGTTTGCGGATTGGCGAGCTGCGCCATCACCACGCTGGTGTACTCCGGCACATGCGGACGGAGGGAGGCGACGATCATGTTCACGAGCATCGGGTTGGAGCCGCCGGGCTTGCCCGATGCCCCGGGTTTGGGCGACGTCATCTGCGTCTTGATGTTGTCCAGCAGCGCGTAGAGGGACCGCTCCACCATGGGGCGGAGGCTCTTGCTCTGTCCGTTGAGATCGAGCTTGTCGAGTCGCGCGTCGAGGATGGGACCGATGATGCCGCGCCATTGGTCGGCGCTGAGGATTCCGTAGCGCGCGTGCTGAAGCTCGGCGAGATCGGTGCGGAGATTGCGGCGCGCGTCCAGGCCATCCACGGTCTTCCAACTGAACCAGACGGCCGGCAGGAGCAGAATTATGCCGACAATAAGGCGGAAATGGAACCAACGCGACTGCTCGCGCCGGGAGGGATTCGAGGGTGGGTCGAGGTTCTCCACGATCGTGATATCGAGTATAAAACCGGATACAATCTGACCCCTGAAACCTAAGGCGCGGCAGGCGTGGCTTTCCCGCTATCGCGGGATGGCGCGGAAGGCGCGGGTGCGAGCTTTTGGTAGTTCATCAACGTGTTGAAGAGCATGCGGTACTCGCCCACGTTCTGCCAGCGCCAGGCGGGGTTGGTGGTGAACATCACGACTTCGCCCTTGCCAGTCGGGACGACGGCGGCGGCGGCTCGGCCTTTGATGTCGTCGGGGCCGTTGAAGAGGCCGCTGAGCACGGATTTTTCGCCGCCGGGGAAGCGCATGAGCACGTCGTTCTTGTCCATCTCTTCCGTCATGCGCAGCAGTGGGCCGTTGGCATAGCGCACGGGTACGGATTTGGACGAGTAGCCATAGAAGATGGGATTCTCGGGTTGGAGAATGTCTGCCTCCACAATGGGGCCGGGCGCGTAGAAGTGTGCACCGGGGCTGCTGGTTTCGATGGTCGGGGTCAGGCCGAAATCCGGAGGGAATGCGCTGGAGGCGCCGAGGGTCACGAGCGTGCCGCCGGTGTCGACGAACTTCTGGAATTCGGCTACACCAGTTGCGCCCATCCCGCCGGTGATGTCGTCCGATGAGCCGTAGTCTCCGAGGAATTTGAATTGGTCAGTCTTCTTGTAGGCAAGCGGCTTGTCCCTTTTGGGGATGTCGAAGACCAGGGCTCTCGCACTGCTCATCTGGGTGGGAATGAGAATGAGGTCGTAGTCCTTGGCGAGGTCGCCCTGAAGGACACGCTCCTTGAAGATGAGATCGTAAGGGACCTTGTACTGGTCGAAGGTGTAGCGGACCCAGCCTACGTCCTGCGTGCCGCCCCAGGTGCTATAGATGGCGAGGCGCGGAAGTTTGGATTCATGTGCAGCCACCTTGGGAGACGCGACGAGGCCGAAGACATCGAGGCCGAGCTTGGCGGCCAGCGGCTTCAGGTCCGAGGATGCGCTGGCTGGAACAAGAAAAGTGCCGGCTGGGAACGATGTGCCGGCGGCGGTGAAGGGCTTTTCTGCGATTTGAATGCTCACATCTTTCAGGGCATAGCGAAGTGTGACCATGTTCGGCGAGCCGTGGTCGGGGATGGCGTAGACGGCGGCATTCGCCACGTCTTTCAGCTTGCCCTCGGGGACGAACTCGTCCACAGGATCGACGGCGAGGGCTTGCACGGCGATGTCCTTGGTCGACTTGACATCGGTGTTGGTCATCAGGCCCATGGTCCACGCGGAGTCGTCGTAGGTACGGAGGTCTTTGTCCGGATCGTCCTGCTTTTCGAGCAGCGTTTTGGCGAGCGGGCCGTAGGGCTGGTTGGTTTTGACGATGAAGGAGCCTGCCGGATAATCGCCGTCGCTTAGTTTGAACGCCGATTTGGCGCGGCCCACCTCAATGCCCTGCATGCGCAGAATGTGGATCACGAACGCCACACGCGTCATGTCTTCCTGGCTGGACGGCAGGATGTAGCCGTATGGCGCGTCTTTTGTGCCGGCGCTGATCGCGTCGCGGCTCTTGACGTAGAAATCTTCGAGGATGGTCTGGGGAAAGGCAGAGACAAACTGGAGCGACGAGAGCGCGCCGGTTTCGGCGTAGTTGGTGTTGTCGCGCATGGACCAGAGTACGGTCTTATAGGGCGGATCGGGACGGTACCACTGGCGCTTGGTGATGTCGCCGAGGAAGCCTGCGCCGCCGCCAACGATGGCGGGATTCGGCTCGAAGATTGTGCGCTCCATCGTGGTGGCGCCGGCGTTGCCCATGATCTCGTAGAAGCGCATGAGGCCATTGTGGTTCGTGGCCATCTGCGCCACGTAGCCGGGCGACCAGGCGTCCACGTAGGCGTGAGTCCAGACGCCGGGCATGCCATAGCGGGTCAACTGGGTCATGTCCCAGTTGGCGAGCATCGGCAGCTCGCTATAGACGATGGGGCTCCACAGCGGATTTTGCGGAGCCTGGCCACTATAGATGTAGAGAAACGGCACCGACTCGTGGAGATCGTGAATGATCTGCGGATGCCAGTCGAGATACCAGCGCAGAAAGTTCTGGTTGGCCATGCCGGAATAATTAATGTCGCGGTTGTTGTCGTGCTTGATGTACTTGCCCCAGTAGGGCACGCCGGACATTTTCTCATAATCTGTGACGTCCACGTTGTGGGCGTAGTACCAATCGATGGAGCGGTCCCGGCCGTCGGGATCGGCCACCGGCATAATGGCGACGATGACGTTCGCGCGAATGTTCTGGATGAGCGGCGAGTCTTCCGTCGCCAGGCGATACGCCAGCTCCATCAGCATCTCCGGGGGCCCCAGTTCGGCGCTGTGCAGGCCTCCGGAAAGGGTGTAGATGGGCTTGGTTCTGGCGATCAGGTCATGGGCCTCGGCGTCGCTGAGGCCGCGAGGGTCCGCAAGCCGCGCGAGATTCCTGCGATTCTCGTCGAGGTGCGCGATCGAGTCCTCGGAACCGACGAAAACGATGATGGAGTCGCGGCCCTCCTCGGTTTTGCCGATGCGGATGACTTTGACGCGGGGCGTATGCGCGGCCAGGGTGTCGTAATAGCGGAGAACATCCGCGTAGTAAGTGAGTTGTTTCGGCGCGCCGATGTGATGGCCGAGGACATCCTTCGGAGAAGGCACAGCGGAGCCCGCGGGCAGATGGTCCACCAGTGGGCTCATGAACTCCGGCTTGGTTGTCCATTCCTTTACGCGCGCCGCGTAGTCGGAATCCATGGTCTGAGCCAACGATGCGATGGAAGATGCAGCAAAGAGCGCTAAGAGCGCCACATGGGCACGCCTGAACATGAGCCGGTTCTCCGGGGATGGGATTCTCACTATCGTAACCCGCCGGGAGGAACGGCGATCCGCCGTTCGTTAGAACGCATGGGCGTAGCCCCAGTCGAAGGTCTCCAAAACCGGGAGACCTGGGGCTCCCGCGAACTGCCAACCCACCCTTCGCACGAAAAGACCGTGAACCCGTGCAGTGGCGGGTTCAGCTTGTCATCACCTCAGTGAAGGCTTTGCGGAAAGTCATCATCTCTTCGGGAAGGCCGACGGTGATGCGCACCTGGGTGGGGCAGGAGGGCCATGGGCGGCCGATGTAGACCTCTTTGGCGGCCATGGCGGCGATAACGTCCTTGGCGGGGCGGCGCGTGTCCACCATGAAACAGTTGCTCTCAGACGGCGTGACCGCGTAGCCCTGCTGCTTGAGCCAGGAGGTGGTGTCGGTGCGCGTGGAGGCGATGGCGGCCTTGCGCGTGGAGACGAGACTTGTGTCCAGCAAGCTCGCCCGTGTGCCGAACATGGCCGGGGTCGGCAGCATGTTGCGGCCGAAGTAGTCGAGCTTCTTCAGGAGATCGGGGCGGCCGATGGCGAAGCCCATGCGCAGGCCGGCCATACCGTAAATCTTGGAGAAGGTGCGCAGGACGATGACGTTGCGGCCTTCCTTCACGAAGTCGAGGGAACGGGGCTGATCGCAGAAGTGGATGTAGGCCTCGTCGATGAGGAGGATAGTGTTCTTGGGGGCGTGGTCAACGGCGTATTCAATGTCGGCGCGGGGCGTGCAGGTGCCCGTCGGGTTATTCGGATTGCAGATGTAGATGACGCCGGTAGAGGGAGATGCGGCGAGCATGGCGCGGATGTCGTGGGGCGCGGCGCCTTTGGGATCGGAAAGAGCGATTTTGAGGACGGGCGCGCCCGCGGCTTTGGCGGACCACTCGGCGGCTTCGTAGCCGGGGTCGGCGGTGACGAGCGGATTCGAGGGCGAGGTGAAGGCGAGGACCGTGTACGCAAGGGGCTCGCTGGAGCCGGCGTAGAGGCGCACGGATTTGGGATCGAGGCCCTCCTGCTGCGCGAAGAGGTTGACGACTTCCTCTTCCATGTTGAAGTAGTAGCGGCCGCCTTTGGGGATAAGGTCCGCGATGGCCTGGCGTGCGGTATCGCAGGGACCCATGGGGTTCTCGTTGGAGTCGATGTGGACGCCCTTGTTGGGGTCGCCGGAGCGGTGCGCACGCTGCGCCCAGGCGAGATGCGCTTCCGAGACGATTGGGAAGGCCGCGAGAGCGGAGGCTCCGGCGGCGAAACGGAAGAAGGAGCGGCGGGAGATAGTGGCATCGAGGACGGGCATGGGACCTCCAGGAAGCAGTTGTCAGTTTTCAGTTGTCTGTCGTCAGTTCAGAGTTTGGATCGGGACCTTGCCTCGGGGACGGACTGCGCTTGCAGAACACGTTAGACCCCGGGGATGGCAGTGGACAAGATGGAAATGCATAAGGAAAGGGCGGGAGGGCGGATTTGGTGTTGCAAGGGCCGGATTTCTGGTACTATCCGGCACAAGCGCGAGGGGCGCAGCCGGTCCGCGGAAAGGGCTTGAAGCCCACCCTTGATGGCAGTTCCGGACGAACCTTCTTTCGGCCCGAAGACGAGCGGACCACGGGCGTACACACGAAAGGAGGCTTCATGCCCGACGATTCCCTTCCCTCCCGCACGCTTCCCGACCAGCCCGATTTACGGCACCTGAAGGACCAGGCCAAGGAGCTTTTGCGCGCGGGTGGCGCGACAACGTTGGCCCATGCGCAGCTTCAGATCGCTCGGCAGTACGGATTTCAGAGTTGGCCGCGGCTCAAGCATCATGTGGACTCGCTACATGAGGCGGGGATGCTGAAGTGTGCCATCGACCACAATGACTTTGGGGCGGTGCGCACGCTGATGACACGGAATCCCGAGCTGCACCGGGCTCCAATGGGCTACGGGAAGAGCGGGCCGCTGACCTGGGTGGCGGAGTGCCGGATTCCGTGGGAGACGCCGGGGCCGGTGCGGCTGGCGATGGCGCAGTGGATGATCGACCACGGCAGCGATGTGCATCAGGGCGGGGACGGGCCCCTGATGCGAGCGGCGCTGGTGGATGCGCGCATTCCGATGATGGAACTGCTGGTGCGCAACGGGGCCGATGTGAACGCGGAGTGGAACGGACGCTTTCCCATCCTGTTTGCGCCGTGCGAGACGCTGAATCCACTGGCGCTGCAATGGCTGCTGGAGCATGGAGCGGATCCGCACCTGCCGGAGCGGAGCGGGCATGAGTCGCCTCTGGATTACGTGATAGGGACGTATTCGCGTTCAGCAAACCAGGCGCAGTGCATTCGCCTGCTGATGAAGGCGGGTTGCCGGTCGCGGCGGAACGTGCCGGCGGTGCTGGAGTTGATGCGTGGACGGCTGGACGAACTGGGCAGGATGCTCGACGAGGACCCGGGACTGGTTCATCGGCGATTTGCGGAGCTGGATTGGGGATCCACTGGTTATCGGCGGATGACGCTGCGCGGCGGAACCCTGCTGCACGTTGCGGCGGAGTACGGAAATGTTCCGGCGGCGCAGATGCTGGTGGCACGCGGGGCGGATGTGAACGCGCCGGCCGGCGTGGACGCGGATGGAGTTGGCGGACAGACGGCGATCTTTCACGCCGTGAGCCAGTTCTACGATTACGGGCTGGCGGTGGCACAGTACCTGGTGGCGAGTGGAGCCAATCTGAGCATAAAAGCGCGGCTGCCTGGGCATTACGAGCGCGCGGAGGAGTTCGTGGAATGCACGGCGCTCGGATATGCGCTGCGGTTTCCGGGATCGGATAAGACGGACAATGCGACGGTGCGATTTCTAAGGGAGGCGGGCGCGCCGGAGTAGTCGAAGCGGCGATGGCGCGGCCAGGGCTGTGCGCGATACACTCCATGTAATCGTTTTCAGATAGTGCTTGCGGGCGGTAGGCTTGCAGTGCAGTATTCCGGGCCCGAGGATCGGTTGCGCGCCGAGATTGCCGCTTGACAAACCATGGAGTAAAACCATTTACTTGGGGCGAACGCTCCAGTGCAACTGGCGTCTAAGCCCCCGATCGGGTGACTCATGTTCGGATTGGCCCCACTCTCTGCCTCCGCGCCCGCCCTGATATCGCTGCCCGCGATGCTGGCGACCAACGTGCCGCTCGCGCATCTTCGCGGACTGGACATCGCCGTGATCGCGATTTACTTCGCGATGGTGATCTGGATCGGCTTCTATCTCAAGGGCCAGTCGAACACCAGCGAAGAGTTTTTCATGGCCGGGCGCGAGATGACCGCGTGGATCGCCGGGCTGAGCTTTGTTTCCGCCAACCTGGGCTCGCTGGAGTTGATGGGCTGGGCGGGATCGGCATATCAATACGGCATCCTGGCCACAAATTGGTACTGGATCGGTGCCATCCCGGCCATGGTGTTCCTGGGCCTGGTGATGATGCCGTTCTACTACGTCTCGAAGACGCACTCCGTCCCGGGCTACCTGGATCTGCGCTATGGAGGCGAGGCCCGCACCGTATCGGCGATCGCGTTCGCTCTGGAGATGATCCTGATGAGCGGCGTGAACATGTTCGCCATGGCCGTGGTGATGAAGGTGGTGCTGGGGTGGGACATCAACTTCAGCATCATCGTGAGCTCGGTGGCCGTAGCGCTGTACGTTGGGCTGGGCGGACTGCGCTCGGCCATCTTCAATGAGGTGCTGCAATTCGTTCTGATCTGGGGCGGCGCGCTGCTGGTGCCGATCCTGGGGCTGTATCAGGCCGGCGGATGGACGGGGCTGCAGGCGAAGATCGTCACCAAC
>Ga0335074_10017135_pt1 | contig 10209 bp, 10 predicted proteins | sample Lox_Sample_23_FD_206715 | JGI IMG/M metagenome (GOLD analysis project Ga0335074, IMG submission 206715) | Soil microbial communities from Loxahatchee National Wildlife Refuge, Florida, United States - Lox_Sample_2.3 | ecosystem: Environmental > Terrestrial > Soil > Wetlands | place: USA...
CTGTCGGTGCCTGATTGGCAGCCGGCGGGCCGTCCGGTGCTGCTGCCGCCCCGGCCGGCGGAGCTGGTCGGCCGGGAGGATCAGCTGGATGTGCTGCGCGACCGGCTGACCGAGCCCCATGGACCATGGCCGCGGATAGCGGTCCTGCACGGCCTGGGCGGCACCGGCAAGACGAGCCTTGCGGCCGAGTACGCGCACCGCCATCAGGCCGGCTTCGGGATCATCTGGCATCTGGCCGCCGAGGACCGGACCGGCATGGAAACCGGGTTCGCCCGGCTGGGCGCGCTGCTGGGCGTTGCGGGACGAGTGCTGGACTCGCGCGATCCTGTTGCGTCCGTCTATACGGTCCTCGCCGACAGCGGCCTGCCATGGCTGCTGATCTTCGACAATGCCCCCGACCCGGCATCGGTCCGGGACTTCCTGCCCCGCGCGGGCCGGGGCCAGATACTGATAACCAGCCAGCACGGCCTGTGGCCGCCCGGTCAGGGCATCGAAATCGGCGCCCTTGACGTCACGGTCGCGGCAGACTTCCTCGCCAGCCAGACCGGTGACCCGGACCGCGCAGCGGCCCGCGACCTGGCAGCCGCGCTGGGAGGGCTGCCGCTTGCGCTGGCGCATGCCGCTGCCTACACCGTAGCCGCGATCGGCAGCCTGGCGGGTTACCTGGAGCTGTTCGGGCAGCGCCGGGCCGAGGCCCTGGCCCGTCGTGAGGACGACACATCGGAACATCCGGCGGGTGTGGCGGTCACCCTGGGCCTGGCAGTGTCCCGGCTGGAGGCCACCGCTCCCGCAGCGGTCGCTCTGCTGCGGCTGCTGGCCGTCCTGGCACCCGAGCCCGTCCCGGTACGCCTGCTGCTAGCCGGCAAGCAGCCAGCTCGGGACCTGGACCCGCAGGTCGCGGACGCGCTCAGCCCGCTGCTGGGCGACGAGCTTGCCAGGGGTAACGCCATTGCCGCGCTGCGCCGGTATTCCCTGGTGACCCCGGCCGGCGGCGGAACGCTGCTGATGCACCGGCTGGTCCAGGTCGTCACCGCAGACCAGATGACCGCAGATATGGCCCGTGCCTGGCGTCAGGCCGCGGCCGGGCTGGTGGAAGCCGCCGTTCCCGCCGACCCCGATCTGCCGCACACCTGGCCGTTATGCGCGGCGCTGCTCCCGCACGCCCGCGCTGTCCTGCCCGGCGGCAGCAGCGGGATGGCCCGGATCGTGAACTACGTCGGCGCCAGCGGCAGCTACGCGACGGCCCGCGACCAGTACGCCGCGCTGCTAGCGGTGCGCGAGAAGGTCTTCGGGGCTGAGCACCCTGACACGCTGACTGCCCGCGCCAATCTCGCCTTCTGGACCGGGCAGGCGGGTGATCCGGCCGCGGCCCGCGATCAGTACGCGGCGCTGCTGCCGCTGCGCGAGAAGGTCTCCGGTGCCGAGCACCCAGACACGCTGACCGCCCGCGTTAACCTCGCCCGCTGGACCGGGCAGGCGGGTGATCCGGCCGCGGCCCGCGACCAGTGCGCCGCGCTGCTGCCGCTGCGCGAGAAGGTCTCCGGTGCCGAGCACCCTGACACGCTGACCGCCCGCGTTAACCTCGCCCGCTGGACCGGGCAGGCGGGTGATCCGGCCGCGGCCCGCGACCAGTACGCCGCGCTGCTGCCGGTCATACAGAAGATCCTCGGTGCCCAGCACCCTGACACCCTGACCGACCGTGCCAACCTCGCCTCCTTTACCGGGCAGGCGGGTGATCCGGCCGCGGCCCGCGACCAGTTCGCCGAGCTGCTGCCGGTCTGTGAGCGGGTCCTCGGCCCCGAGCACCCGCAAACCCTGAGCGCCCGCACCAGCCTCGCCCGCTGGACCCACCAGGCGACGGTGCCGGGCGGGCCGACATGCCTGGCTTCCCCGTATTCACCGGGCAACTAGCAACGCCGGCTGGTCCCGTCGCTGCGCGGCCCGCAGAACGCGGAGTATGGCGGAAGATACTGGTGATCACGTCTGGTGTCGGTGCCGGACGGGTCGCCGTGCGTGACGTTCAGGCATGGTGGCGCCGTGCGCGACGCCGGGGCTGTGTGACCGCCCAGGTCATCGACGAACGTGTTTACGCGCCGGCCGGCCTGGACGCAGCGTCCGCCGTGGACGGGCGCGTGCTGGTGTCTGCGGAGCACCGCTGCTCCTTGGGGTTACTCCGGGCCAGGTGATCGCGCCTGGCCGCCCCGCCAGGCCTGCGGCCACCCTCGACTGAACCCGGCCGAGAGTCGCCGGTCCTGGCAGCTATCGGGGAGGTTGGCGGCCGGGATCAGCGTCGTTATGACGTCACTTGCGGGCCGGACAAGAGGCGCTTCACGGCTCGCTGGTCGTCGGCCCCTGGTAGGTGTAGGTGTAGGTGAACGGGAAGGACCCGGGGACGCCGACGGGCGTAACGTCAATCCAGGCTAGGAGCTGACCGCTGGCCGGGTTGATCACCAGTGTCTGACCGCCGAGCGTGAGAGCGGTACCGGTCCGCCCGAGCGCGTCGATGTAGTCTTCATTCACCGCGATGCCGGGGATGCTGGCTGCCACTTCGTAGAGTGCCTCTCGCAGCGCGGGTGATGCCGGGGTCTCTACCAGCAGGTCGGTTATGGTCGACCAGAGGTTCCTCGCCGGACTGCCATCGATCAGGCCGACGCTGTCGCGCGTGAGCAGCGGTCCGAGCTTGGCCGGATCGGTGGGCAGCGCGTAGAGCTCGTCCCAGGTCAGCCATCCTGGCTTGCTGCCGAGGGTGCCGAGGCCGGAGCCAGCGGGCTGGACCGGCTGGGGACCGGGCGGAAGCGGGAGGAAACTGTCCTCAAGGATAGCGTCGCCGTTGTGGGCGATCCATATGTCGCGATGGTAGGTCTTGCCATCCCGGACCTCGATCGAAGCGGCGTGCCAGTAGGCAGCGTGAGGCCAGCCTTCCTGCTGCGGATCGGCCTTAGTGGCGTTGGCGGCCTCGCGGAGCACGAAAGCCGCTGTGACTGCGGTGCTGTGTGCCGGGGCCGGGTGCGCGGGTGCGGGGCGCTGGCCTGAGAGCCTGGGGACCACGGCCACGGCCACGGCGGCCGCTGTCGCGGCGGTGCCCGCGACGATGATCTTTCTGCGCGGGCGAGGGGAGCGCAGGTTTGCGGATTGTCGCGCCGGTGCGTGGCGGGTACGGGCACCGCGGATCGTGGAATCGAGGGCCGCACGGGCGTTGCGCAGGCTGTCCGGTGTGATGTCTTCGACCCGGCCAGTTGAGTCGAGCAGATCGTCAAGGAGGTTCATGCTGGCATTTCCTTACCCGTCGCTGCGGTCATTTCGACTGCTGGCCTGCTAGGGACGCCGCAGCCAAGCGCCTGGAGCGCGCGTCGCCTGGCGCGATGGAGTCGGCTTCGGGCCGCTACTTTGCCGATGCCAAGGACCTCGGCCGCCTCGGCGGGCGTCAGTCCTTCCCAGGCCACGAGCAGCAGCAGTTCGCGGTCATGGTGGGAAAGGACGTTCAGGGCCGAACGGAGCTGCTCGCGTTTCGCCTCGGCGTCGAGCCGGGCATCGACCGCGTCCCAGTCCATCTCCGGATCCTGCGCTGCGCCCCGCTGCGCCGATTTCTGCCGGAAGTTCCGCCGAAGGACGTTCATCGCGATGCCGTAAAGCCACGGCAGCGCGCTGCCGCTTTCGTGGGCCACGACCCGTGTCCCGCCGTCGAGAGCGGCGATGAAGACCTCAGACAGCAGGTCCTCCGCCGTCGACGGGCCAGCACGTCTAGCCAGATACCGGAACACGGCGGCGGCGTGTCGCTCATACAACACGCCCATCGCTTCGGGCCGGTCGGGCAAGCTGGCGAGGATCTCACTGTCCGACGGCTGGTGTCCTGTCACACCCCTCCTATGCCAGCAGGACGGAAAGCGTTGCAACAACAGGTTCCGCATCTGAGGCTAAGCACAGACGCGCCGGACGGCACCAAGTCGAAAACGCGAGCCACCTGTGACCGCGGTCCCGCGAACGCTTGCAGTAACCGACGGTGACGGGCTCTGCCGCTAACCAGCCGCGGCTCGCCGAGTTGCGGCAGATGAAGGCTGGCGCTGGGAGTGAGTGGTCCGCGCGATCGCCCGGCTACGTCGCTGGCCAGGCTGACGCAGAAGCCGCGGCTGCGGCCCGGATTCACACCTGCACAGCTCTTCTACGCACAGTGATACCGCGTGGTATCATAATGGGTATGGCCATGACACTCAGGCTCAGTGATGCTCAGACAGAGGCGCTGCGCCGCAAGGCCGAGGCCGAGCACCGCTCGATGCAGCAGGTGGCGGTGGCAGCGATTGACGCTTATGTCCAACAGCCGACGTTGCAGCGTCGCCGCGCCGTCCCTGTCGCGGAGCTTCTCGACCTCTTCGCCGACCTGCCTCCGATGGACGTGGCGTCGTTCCGCAACGAGCTGGACATGAGCGTCGACCAGGATGCGTACTTCGACGTTTACGAGCGCGCCGGCCAGAAGCAGACTTCTGAATGACTCAGTATCCGCGCGGGCTTGGCGACACCAGCATCATCATTCATCTGGAGCAGCTCGCTGTTGCCGACCTGCCGACAGAGCTGCTCATCAGTGCGGTGACACTGGCAGAGCTTGCAGCGGGTGTGCACTCGGCTGACGACGGTGCCGAGCGCGGTCGCCGTATCGCCCGGTTGCAGCGTGTCGAGGCGGCATTCAGCCCGCTGTCGTTCGGCGCGGAGGCTGCGCGACAATACGGGGTGATAGCGTCCGAGGTCATAGCGATGGGCCGCAAGCCGCGCCGCCGGGTCGCCGACCTGATGATCGCGAGCGTGGCAGCGGCAAACAGGCTCCCCCTCTTCACCACCAATCCAGATGAATTCCGCGGCCTCGACCGGGTGCTGGCAGTCGTGCCCGTACCCGTGCCCTGAACTGGCAAGCATCTGCCGTAGGGATCGAACCGGAAATGGCACACCCAGCTCTAGGTCCGGCTTGCCCTGCGCAAATGCAGCCGTAACCGCGTTGTGCTCGACACGCTGAAACTGAACCGCGCTCGACGAGACAAGATCCAGGAACCCGCGCGGCGCTGACCAAGGTGCCTTTGGCGGCATGGACAAATGGCGGACCGATAGCGCTCGCCACCTCACCGCCATTGGAAGCTCACAGGTCGTGTGCCACGAACGCTGAAGGAGGCGTGTGACGCCCAGCGCTCGACGTCCGGGGGGATGCCAGTGGCTCTTTCTCCTCCGCCCGGCCGATCCCGGTCGCGCTGGTTCTCCAACTACGTCAGCCTGGTAATCGACAAGGATGTCCTGGACATCTCCCGTACGGCAGCGCGAGATGCTGCCCCACCTACTCGGCCAACTCGCCGCCCGATCCGGCCAGGTCCTGAACATGGCGGCGATCAGCGGAACTATCGGCCTGGAGAAGTCCACGGCCGAGAACTACATCAAACCGCCAGAAGCCGTGTTCCTCATCTATCGCCTGCCCGCATGGGGCACGACTCTAGGCCCGCGCGTCGCCTCGCCGACTAGCGCCAGTCGCCGAGCAGGTAGAACGCCGCCCAGCGTTGCGGGTCAGGGAACTTCTGCCTGGCCGAGACCTGCGCGGCGCGAACACGCTGCGCAGGTCGTCGGTAGTCGCCAGGCTCGCATACAGCTGCTCGTCGCCGACGTGCAGGGTCAGGGCCTGGCCGCGGTGCAGGCCGCGGCGCTGGTCCTGGGGGCGTTCCGGGAGGCCGCCTATGACGCGTCGGGCCTGGCCGAGATCGCCGCCAGGATCGAGCTCAGCCTGCATCGGCAGCCGGCCGAGGAGGAGTTCGTGACCGCGGTGCTGGCCGAAATCCCGGCCCGCGGGCCGGTGGTCACGATCCTCAACTGCGGGCATCCGCCGCCGTTGCTGGTCAGCGGCCGCCAGCAGCAGTTCATCGAGACGGCCAGCCCGGGCCTGCCCCTCGGGCTGGAAGAGCTCATGGTGAGCCCGCGCGAGACGACGACGGTCAGCCTGGGAGCTTCCGGGCGCATCCTGTTCTACACCGACGGGATCAGCGAGGCCTGGGACAGCTCGGGACAGTTTTACCCGCTGGAACGATGCGCGTCGCTGCTGGTCGGCCATGACCTGGATGCCGCGCTCGATCACCTCCGAGACGACGTCGTCCGCCACGTCGGCCACCACCTGCCCGACGACGCCGCGATGCTCCTGATCAGCCGCGATGCCACGGCGGCCCGCGACGGGCCGGCTGCCGGCATCAGCTAGCCGCCATGTGCACCGCCTCAGCCCCGCCAACCCCTGACAGCACGCCTGAGGCTGGGGCGACCGGCATGGTCAGAAGGGCTTGCGCGCGCTGCCGATGATGTGGCCCAGGGCGCGCTCGGCCGGGTAACGCGCGGCGAGGTGGTCGCGGGCCCTGGCCAGCAGCGGGCTGGTGACGAACATTGCCCTGGCCAGGCGCCGTGACTCGGTCTGATTGCGCTCGATGACACCGCGGCACCGTTTCTCGTACCGCTGCAGGGCCGGCGGAACCGTGGAGGTATCGGCGCGGGAGAGCTCATCGGCCAGGCCGGCCGCGGCGCGCATCGCGCAGGAGGCGCCAATGCCCGCGGCCGGCAGGAACCCGGCGGCCGCGTCGCCGCACAGCACCACCCGTCCCCGGGCCCACCGGCTGGCCCGGACGTCGGACATCGGCCACTTGTACGCCCGGCCGAGGTCGCCAAGCGCCGCGGCCACCGCGGGATTCCGGCCGGCCAGGGCGGCCAGGCGATCGCGGAGCACGGGCTGCGAGTCATCGCCGCCGGCCATGCCGGCCGGGACGCCGGCCGCGCACATGACCCGGCCAGGCACCGGGTAGACGCCGAAGAACCAGCCCGGCCCGCACCACTCGCGGGCGACCCGCGGGTCAAATCCGTAGCCGCCCGTCCACCAGGTCCACAACGTCCACCCGGTGTCGAATCCTGCCGCCGGGCCGAACACCCGCTCACGGGTCAGCGACGACATCCCGTCACAGGCCACCACGGCGTCAAAGCACCCCGACGTTCCGTCACTGAACTCGGCCTCGACCCCATCGCTGTGCTGCGTCAGCGAACTGACTGTCACGCCGCGGCGCAGGTCAGCCAGCGCGCAGCACGCCTCCAGCACGTCCACCAGGTCACGGCGGCTGACCATCAGCAGCGGCCCGATCGCGCCGGTCAGCACCGACATGTCCAGCGACTGCAGCACCCGGCCTGAGCCAGCCGACAGCTCATACCGTTCCAGCACCAGGGACCGGGCAGCCAGGTCCCGGTAAGCGCCGAGGCCGTGCAGCACGCAGCTGCCCAGCGGGTACAAGCCGATCGCGTAGCCATCGGCGGGCGACGCCGACCGCTCCACGATGACCGGCGGGCGCTCCTGCCTGCACAGCAGCCCCCCGAGCGTCAGCCCGGCGATCCCCGCACCGACCACCAGCGTCTTCACGACCCCAACCCTAGGATCGTCAGACCCGGCGGCGCTCAGGCTCCGCACGCGTGCCGGGGCAGGCAACTGGGCGAGGTGCCCGCTGGCGGCGAGCATGACCACTCAGCGGAACTGGATGGCGCAGGACCCACCCGGACTCAACGGGAAATGATCCATTACCTGCATCGCGCTGACCAGGGACACTCCGCGGCCACGGACAAATGGCGGACAGGAAGCGGGTTTCACCTCGCCGTTATCGGAGGATCCGCAGGTCAGCGGCCATTCCGATGGGTCGGGAAGGGCGGGCTGTAAAACCGTCGGCTCAGCCTACGTTGGTTCGAACCCAACACCTGCCACCGATCACAGTTCGTAGTTCCTGCAGATTAGCTGGACAATTAGCGATCTTGTCCTGGTGGACGTAGGCGGCGTTGTGGGTCGGTCACGGACGCATGGCGGACAGGGAGCAGGCTGTGCCGTGGTGCGGAGAACCGCTTGCGTCACCGACGGTGACCGGGCCTGCGCGCTGGCGCCCTGGCGCTCCTCGCTGCGCAGGAAGGGCGCGGAGGCCAGGAGCCCAGGGTGAGGTTCAGCTCACTTGACTGTTTGTTCCCGGGCTGGTTCCGACGCGAACGCGCTCACAGACTCCCAGGCCACGTCCGCCAGCAGCTGCCGCAGCCCGGTCAGGTCCACGGGGGCGCCCGCCAGGTAGCGGCGGCACGCCTCATGGGCGGGGCCTAGGACGATGAACTCCAGGGTGGAAGCAGGCCAGGGCGGCCAGGCGCCTTTGACGGCAAGCGATGCCAGGTGCTCCATCACCGGGACCGCCAGCCTGGCCTTCAGTTCCGCCAGCTCTTCCCGTTCGGTCCTGGCGAGTTCCAGCGCCATGGCCTGATACATGAAGCGGGCTTCGTCCTCCTGGCCCAGGACCCACTGCAGGTGCCCGTCGACCAGGGCGCGGACGGCGGCTTCGGGGCGGTGTTCGGCCAGTACCCGGCTGGTGACGTTGGCGAAGAGGCGCTCGAAGGTGCGAGCCAGCAGGACGATGGTGAGCGACGGTAGGCCATCAAAGAGGTTGTAGACGCTGGAGGGGCTGGCGCCGGCGGCCCGGCGGATGTCTTCGATCCGCGTGCCGAGCAGCCCGCGCCGGGCGAAGCAGGCGAGTGCGGCGTCGAGGATCTCGTCACGGCGCCGGAGGCCGTCGCGACGCCGGGAAGCCCGTCCGCGCGTCCCGCCCGAGGTCGCGGCAGAAGTCATAGTTGAAGGATCCCTCCAACTTGTGGCATGATGCCAATCATCAGTAGTTGGAAGAGTACTCCATCAAGCTGGAATGCCGCGGGAGGTGGCTCATGGACCTCGGGCTGGCAGGACGGGTGGCAGTGGGTCAGGTCGATGTGCTGGTGAACAACGCCGTCTACTGGGGCGACCGTGCGCCCGCCGGACGTGCCCTTGTTCGAGGAGCTGGCGCCTGAGGAATGGCGGATGTACTTCCGCGTCAACTTCGAAGGAGCCTACAGTGCCGTGCATGCGGTGCTGCCTTCCATGAGGTCTTGGGGTTTTGGCCGGATCGTCAGCATCTCCTCCGGCGTGGCTGCGGACGGGTTCCCTGGGACCGCGCCGTACGGCGCGGCCAAGGCCGCGCTCCATGGCCTGACCAAGACGCTATCCAAGGAGCTCGCGCCTGCCGGCATCCTGGTGAACGTTGTGATGCCGAGCCTGACACTGACCGAGCGCATGGTTGCCCAGCTGCCCGCACGGGCCCCAGAGATGAGCGCGCAGGCGTCGCCACTGCGCCGCTTGCCGGGCCCGGATGAGGTGGCGACGGCGATCGTCTACCTGTGCTCGGGCGCCAACACGGCGATCACTGGCGAGATCGTGAGGGTGGGTGGTGGGGCAACGTGAGGAGTGCCGCGTTTTCAGGTGCGGACGGACCGCCGGTCATAACCGTTGAGCACTTGCGGAAGGCCTACGGGGCGACTGTGGCGGTGGACGACGTCAGTTTCTCGGTCCGCCGTGGTGAGATCTTCGGGGTCCTCGGGCGGAACGGCGCCGGCAAGACCACGACCGTGGAGTGCATATCGGGCCTGCGGGTACCCGACGCCGGCGAGGTACGCGTGCTGGGCCTCGAGCCGCGTCAGGACCGGGAAGAGCTCCACGAGCGGCTCGGCGTACAGCTCCAGCAGGGCGCGTTGCCGCCCAAGCTCAGGGTGGGCGAGGCCGTACAGCTGTACGCCTCGTTCTACGACAGGCCAGCCGACGCCGCCAGGCTCCTGGAAAGGCTCGGGCTTGAGGCCAAACGCGGCTCGTACTGGAGAGCCCTGTCGGGCGGGCAGAAGCAGCGTCTGTCGATCGCGCTCGCCCTCATCGGCCAGCCCGAGGTTGCCGTTCTGGACGAGCTCACGACCGGGCTGGATCCCGAGGCCCGCAGGGAGACGTGGGACTTGATCGCAGGCGTGCGGGACAGCGGGGTGACGATCGTGCTGGTCACCCACTTCATGGACGAGGCCGAGCGGCTCTGCGACCGGGTGGCGCTCATCGACCAGGGCAAGCTCATCGCAATCGGCAAGCCGGCTCAGCTGGCAGGGCAAGCCGCGACGGCCAAGCGCGTGCGCCTCCGGGCCCCTGGGCAGCAAGGGGAGCAGGTCCTCCGGGCACTGCCCGAAGTGAGCGCCGTCGAGCATCACGGCCCCGACATCGTGGTCGCGGGATCGGGGAACCTCGTCACCGTGATAGTGCTCGCGCTGGACCGGGCCGGCCTGGTGGCCGAGGACGTGCGCACCGAGACGGGCAACCTCGAGGACGCCTTCCTGGCCCTCACTTCC
>Ga0335074_10017136_pt1 | contig 10209 bp, 19 predicted proteins | sample Lox_Sample_23_FD_206715 | JGI IMG/M metagenome (GOLD analysis project Ga0335074, IMG submission 206715) | Soil microbial communities from Loxahatchee National Wildlife Refuge, Florida, United States - Lox_Sample_2.3 | ecosystem: Environmental > Terrestrial > Soil > Wetlands | place: USA...
CGACGCGCCCACGATCGCCGCAGCCAAGCGGTACTACGCCATCCGGAAACTGCCAGCCGACCTCAACGTCTCGCTGCTGCGGATGTGTATCGAGGCCATCAGCGAAGGCGACGGCGACCTGCCAGGCGATCCCGAGCGACTACTGCCACGCGACTATTCGGCATTCATGGAGCTTGCAAGGCGAGCCGGGATCGGCCGCTACCGGCATCAGCTCTTCGAGAAGTGGATGTCCACCTAGTAGACGGCTGGGGTTACCCCGTGAAACCCGTGCTCAGGACAACCGTAGGTACTACACCCGAGGCCAATTTCCTGTCAAGCAGTGCAGGTCAGCCGATTGCGCGACCGTCAGAAAATCTGACTCCTGTCAGAAAATCTGACTCCGCGACCGTCAGAAAATCTGACTCCCGGCATAACTCACAGAACGGACAGCGCCGGTGACTGACATGTCCTACGACAACGGCATGTTCGCGAAGAACATGCTCCGCTACCACGGCTTGCTCGCGCTCGACTGTCCGCGTTCGCTGACTTCCGGCGAGCCGGACGACTGTCCTAATGGTCCGAGTCGCGCATGTCGTGCGTGGTTCCGGCATAACTCCACAGAACCGGACACAGACGTTCCCGCAATCCGGCGGGGCGAAGCACCAGCAACCCGAAAGGTCAGGTAATGGCTGAAAGCACGATCACGGTCGCGGTCCGGGACGAGAGGCTCGCCGCGGTCCGCAAGTACGCCGAAGGGCTCTACAACCTCAGCCTGCAGATTGACGTCCTCGGCCTGTATGAGCACGCCGGGAATGTCGGCCCGGCAGCTGAGCGCCAGCTCCGCGAGCTCGGCGAGCGCATCGGCGCGATGGCCGACGTCTACTTCGACATCAGCCGCGCGTCATGAGCGCCGACGGGACAGTCGACGCCGAGCTGGACCAGCTGCGCGAGGCGATGGTCGCACTCGACCTGGCGCTCACTCCCGGCACCATCACGGCCCTCGAAGATAACGAGCTACTCGCCGTCGCCGGCTGGGTTACCTCGTTCCCGGAAGGCAACCAGTTCAGGACCAGGGTCACCGCTGAGTGCCAGCGGCGCGCACGGCAGGCCGTCAGGTTCGCGCCCTGGCTCGACTAGCACAAATGCGGGCCGGGCGGAATCCGCCGCCCGGCCGCAGGAAGGAGACCAGTGCTGACGCCCAAGTTCGACGTGCTCACCGCCATCGTCATGGTCGGCCTGCTCATTGCCGTCGCTGCCGCGATCGTGGCGCTCCGGACCTGACAAGGGGGAAACCTGATGGACGACATCAACGCCGCGATTGCGGCAGCCATCGCGCTCATCCGCGCGACCGTCGAGGATGACCGGCCCGTCATCGACGCGCTCGCCACCGGCTGCGACGCGACTACGGCCAAGATACTGGCCCGGATCGCCGCGACGCTCATCGTCACCCGCCGCGGTGCAACCCCGGAGTCAGTCGCCGGACTGCTCGACAGGCTCACCGATGAGGTCCGCCGCATGATGGCCGCCGGAGGCTGACCGTGTGGACGAAGACCGCAGCCGACCGCCAGCGAGACGCTCAGGTCTACGGTGCGGAATGGCGGAAGGCACGCGCCGCGCAACTGAGACGACAGCCAGACTGCGAACTGCGATACGACGGCATCTGCCTCAGTGTCGCGACGGAAGTCGACCACATCCTCGGCGCCGCCCGTGACCCCAGACACAGGTGGCTGCGGTCAGTGTGCAGTCCGTGTCATCGCAGGGTCACTGCCCGGCAGGGCGGCGGATACCGCAAGACCAGTCAGCAGGAACCGCAACTGCGGCAGGCGACGCTGTGGTGATTCGGAATCCGAATCGGTTTTGACAGAGCAAAACGGGTGAAGAATCTACACTCATTAGCACCGCTAACGGCCTGCCGGGGCCGCGAAAGTCCAGAAAGCTAAGGGGCCCACCAGAGCCACGGGATCTGGTACCCCTCCCCGCCCTTTTTGCGGGGGGGTCACCGTCCTGGTCTGCGAGGATGGTCCGGATGGTCGAAGGAGGGCCGGAGATATGCCCCGCAAGCCTGTCCTGCATGACGCGGATGACCTGATTTCGCCTTCGCTGGAGCTGGCGATCGCAGCGACCGACCCTCCTGACGCTGATGCGGGCCTGGTGGCGCTGGCGCGGATCCTGGCACGGGCGCTGGACCGGATGAGCGACGCCGAGCGGCGGGCGATGCTCGGTCAGACGTCCCCGCAGCTGCTGCGGGTGCTGGTGGAGCTGGACCGGCGCGCTCAGCGCCGCGGGAGCAAGCCGGCGGAGCCGGAGTCGGGGCTTGAGCGGCTGCGGGCGTCGCATGCGTCACGTCGCCGCGCCTGACCGAGGGCATCCGGCCGGATAGGCGCACCACGACCGGAGGATTTCTCGTCTGACAGCCGTCTGGCCGTAGATTCTGTCGCATCGGGCCGCTAGGCTTGGGGTAAGTCAGCGCCAGTGGCCACACAGTTCGTGAGGGCCCGGCGGGTCTCGCCGGCGTGACTGTGACCGCCGGGAGGTTCCCGCACATGCAAGTGACTGACCAGCAGGCCCGCGAGGCCATCAGGCAGTTCCGGGCGTCCGCGCCGCCGCTGACTTCCGGCGCCGTCCCCGCCACCCGCTTCGCCGAGATCGAGGCTGACCGGGACCGCGACCTCGAGCAGCGGATACGCCGCTGGGAGAAGAACAAGCCGATGCGCGAGCGGGCCGCAGCAGCGATGCAGCGGGCGCAGGAACGGCTCATAGCCGAGCTCGGCGAGGGCCATCCCGGCCCGGTGCCGGTCTTCGCGGCGGCGTGGTCGGAGAAGCCGGCCAAGTCCCCGGTCTGGTGACGGCGTGTCCCGCAAGTACATCAACCCGAACCGGCCGCTGAACGCCGCGCCGGACGATGACGACAACACCTGCCAGACATGCGGCGGGACGGGGCGGCTGAAGCACCCGGCGACGGGCAAGCCCGGCAAGGTCTGCCCCGGCTGCGGAGGGTCGGGTCAGGCACCGGAGCCGGAGGAGCCGGAGGCGCGCGCAGCCAGGGCACTCAACGGCCAGCCCTGGGCTCGCTCATGGTCACACTTCCTGGCCGCGCTGGCAGACAAGCAGGACCGCCGCGGCGCGAAGGCGTTCATCCGCAACGCCGAGATGTCCGAGCGGGTGCCATCGGAAGGCGGCTTCACCGTCCCGGAGATCCTCGCGAACGAACTGCTCAGCTACGTGGCCGGGGCGGTTATCTGGCCGCGGGCAACCGTCCTGCCGATGTCAACCTTGCGGCTGCCCGTCCCGGTGATGGAAGACACCGACCAGGACGACGGCGCGCAGGCCCTGGCCGGGCTGACGTTCAGCATGGTCGAGGAAGGCGGCGAGTATCCGGTGTCCGCGCCGAAGTTCGGCCGGCTCGCATTGGAGGCCCGGAAGTTCGGCGGGTACCTGGCGGAAGTGCCGAACGAGCTGCTCGAGGACGCCTCGGACGCGATGGGGACGCTGCTCGGCCGGATCCTCGGCGAGGGCTGGGCCTGGTACGCCGACGACCTGATGATCAGCCAGGGTGACGGGGTCGGCGCCCCGCAGGCGCTGCTGAACGCGCCCGGCGCCTACACCGTGGACCGGCTGACCGAGAACGTCGTCGGCGTGACCGACCTCGCGAACATGATGAAATACCTGCACCCGAAGGCCGAGCGCGGCGACGCGGTCTGGCTGGTCGCCGACCAGGTCTTCAGCACGCTGCTCGAGCTGTCCCTGGGTGTCGGCGAGTCGCCGTCCGCCACGTACGTCCCGGCGTCGGAGTGGCTGAAGTACGACGAGGCGAATGGCTGCTGGCGGCTGCTCGGCCTGGAGTGCATCCCGCACGACCACCTGCCCGCCATCGGCAGCACCGGGGACGTCATTCTCGCCGACCTGTCCCAGTACCTCATCGGCCGCCGCGAGGTCCTGACGGTCGAGATGGCCGCTGCCGGTGCCGGGTTCATCGCCGACACCACCGACATACGCATCCGCAGCCGGATCGACGGCCGGTTCTGGCCGCAGAACACGCTCACCACCGCGGCCGGGGCGACTGTCTCGCCGCTGGTCATCCTGTCCGCTACCACCTCATAAGGAGCCCGATGAACGCCGGCCAGATGCAGCACGCGCGCCGGGAAGCGATCACCCGGATCGAGTCCCGCCGCCGCCCGCAGGTGACGAAGACGTGGACGTATGGCGACGGCCGGGCTCAGGAGTACGTGGAGAACGACGGCCTGCCGGCCTTCTTCCCGCCGGAGAACCTCGCTGAGTGGTGTGATGACCAGCTGGCCGTGATGGCCCAGTACCGGGGCGCCTTCTCGGAGGTCACCGTCGCCGTGCTCGAGGCAGCCCGCACGGACGGCGAGAGGGCCGCCTGCGGGGCGCTGCGCCCGGCGAAGAAGCTGATGAAGGGCGACCAGTACAGGCTGGTGACCGGCGACCTGCAGACGCTGCGGAACGCCGCCGGGGACCTGCCCGCCGCCCGGCAGCTGGTGGCCGCGCTGACCCGCGAGGCATCACGGCTGCACCTGGCCGAGCGGCGCCCTGGCTTCGCCGAGGCCGAGCTGGACGAGTACAGCAAGGGCGACAAGCGGAACGAGCCCCGGCCGGGGAGCGGGCGCCTAGAGCCGGTCCCGGCTATGCGGAGTTTCGAGCTCGCGCACGGGCTCGCCTGACCAGAACGAGCACAGGAGACAGACATGGGAATGAACCCGCTCGGAATGACCGTCGACCAGGTGCCGACCGCTTCGGGCGTGCTGCTGTCGCTCAGGTATGCCGCCGGGGTGATGTTCACCTGCGTCGGCGCCGACACGTACACGCTGAAGTCGGCGACCGCCTACAACGGCAGCCCGACGACGCTGGCGGACATCGACTTGTACTACACCAACGCCAGCGCAGCCGGCGCCGACCAGTGGGCGGATGTGACCCAGGCTGCGGCCGATGCGATCACGATTGACTCCGGCGTCGCCGCGTTCTACGTGGACGCCGCGGACCTGCCCGCAGATGCCCTGTGGGTGTCCTGCACGGCCGGGGACTCCGGGCTGGTGCAGGCCACGCTGGTCGGCTTCAGCGTGCAGCGAGACCCGGCACGGCTGCCGGTCAGGTCCGGCAGCGCGTCGTGATGGGCAAGATCACCAGGCATCAGAACGTGCCGGCGTCGGTCCCGGCACGCGGAGACGCGCCCGACGAGGCCGTCTCCCCGCAGGAGCCGGAGACGGCCGAACGGGTAGCGGCACCGTCTCCGGCTCCTGCCCCGCGGCGACAGCAGACCGGGGAGACGACCTGATGGCCGGCTACGAGATCGACCCCACCACTTATCATCTGGATTTCGCCGACGCGGGGATGCCGGGACTGGTGGTGTCGGTGCACGCCCCGCCGCTGGGCATCCTGGCCGACGCGGTCGGCAAGCTGGACGGCGACGTGTCCGCCGCGCTGCAGGTGTTCGAGTCGTTCGCCGGCTACCTGGTGAAGTGGAACATCACCAGCGGCGGCAAGCCCGTCCCGGCCACGTACGCCGGGATGCTCACTTTGGAGACCCCCGTCGTCATCAAGATCATCCGCGCGTGGGTGAACGCGATGGCCGACGTGGACCCTACCTCGCCGGCCTCATCGGCGAATGGCGCGACCTCGGCGGAGACGGCGATGTCGATTCCGGTGGAACCGCTCCCGGCGAGCTGAGGGCAGCTCAGATGGTGCTGGCGGTGTGCGACCGGTTCGGGTGCCTGCCCTCGCAGGCCCGCGCCGAGCCCGCGGACGTGCTGCGGCTGATGCGCGTCGAGCAGCTCGCGAAACCGCCGGAGGACGCTCATGGCCTCGAATGACATCACCATCCGGGTCAAGTCCGAAGACGACACCAAGGCCGGGTTCGACAAGGCCAAGGAGGACGCCGAGGAGTCCGGCGATGAGGCCGGCAAGTCCTGGTCGGACAGCTTCGGCAAGCGGCTGCTAAGCGGCCTGCCGTTCTCCAGCGCGTTCCGCCACGCCGACGACGAGTCCGAGAAGTCCGGGGACAAGTCCGGCGGCGACTGGTCGAAGAGCTTCGCGCAGTCGATGCTCGGCGGCCTGACCGGCGACGCGTGGGCGCACGCTTTCAGCGGCGGGGACGATGAGGCCGGCAAGTCGGGCGACGACACCGGCGGCATCTTCAGCAACAGGTTTATGCAGACATTCGCCGGCGGCAAGGGGCAGATGATCGCCTCCGGCCTGTCGGTCGCGCTGGCCGCGCTGCCCGCCATCGGGGGCCTGGCCGGCGTCGGTGTCGGCGTCGCCATGATCGGCGGCCTCGCCGGGGAGCTGCTGTCGAAGGACTCGAAGATCAAGTCGGCGTTCTCGAGCATGGGCACTCAGGTCATGGGGACGCTGGAGAAGACGATTCAGCCGCTCGTCCCCATCGTGACCAAGGTCATCGGCCAGGTCGAGCCGCTGATCAAGTCGCTGGCCCCGGCGCTGACCGGCGTGTTCAAGGAGATCGGCCCGCAGATCGAGCCCATCTTCAGCAACGTCGCCGCGATCGTGAAGGGCCTGGTCGGCGTCATGCAGGCCGCCGCCCCCGCGTTCGGCCCTTTCATAAACGCGCTGCTCGGCCTGGTGAAGAACGTCCTGCCGCCGCTGGCCGCCGGCATCAAGTCCGTCGTCCCGTTCATCGGCGAGTTCGGGTCCACGCTGGGCACGGTCGGCAAGGACCTCGGCAGCCTGTTCGACTCCGCCGGCCCGGCCATCAAGGCATCGATGACCGTGCTCGATGACCTGCTGAAGGTCATCGGCGGGCTGCTGCCGGTCCTGGTGAAGCTCGGCGGGTCCATCGCCAAGCTGCTCGCCCCGGTGTTCGGCCAGCTCGGCGGCGTCATCAAGGCGCTGATGCCCAGCATCGACATGCTCGGCAAGATCCTCGGCCAGCTCGCCGGCGCGGTCCTCACCAACATCGCCGGCGGCCTGAAGGCGCTCGCCGGGCTGCTCACCGCGGTCGCGCCCGCGTTCGGGATGCTGACCAAGGCCATCGGGCAGGCGTTCACGCTGATGGAAAACCGGGGTGTTCTGAACGACCTGGAGGACGCCATCGAGGGCCTGGTCGGCCCGCTGGGCACCCTCATCACGGCCCTGGTGTCCGGCCTCGCGCCGATCCTGCCCTCGGTCATCGGGCTGCTCGGCGACCTCGCCGGCACCGCTCAGGGCGTGCTGATCAGCGCCGTGAAGTCCCTGGTGCCGGTCGCGATCGAGCTCGTCAACGACGCGCTCAAGCCGATGCTCCCCGTCATCAACGCCCTCATCCCGGTTATCGGCATGGTCGCGAAGGTGATGGGCGCCGGGCTGGCTGCCGCCATCGGCGTGCTGGCGCCGGTCCTGAAGACCCTCGCGCCGTGGATCCTCGCCATCGTCGCCGCGGTGAAGCTGTGGTCAGTCGCGCAGGCCGCGCTGGACATCGTCATGGACGCCAACCCGTTCGCGCTCATCGCCATCGCGATCGTCGCCCTCATCGGCGTCATCGTGGAGCTGGTCAAGCACTGGCAGGACGTCGTCACCGTCGCCAAGACGGTGTTCGACGGCATCAAGACGATCATCGGCGACTGCGTTGACTGGGTGAAGGCGCACTGGCCGCTGATCCTCGGCATCCTCACCGGGCCTATCGGCCTGGCCGTCGAGCAGATCGTCACGCACTGGCACGCCATCGAGAACGGCACTAAGGAGATGGTCGGCGACGTCATCAGCTTCTTCAAGTCGCTGCCCGGCAAGATCCTGGCCGCGCTCGGCGACCTCGGCTCGCTGCTGCTCGACGCCGGCAAGGACCTCATCGAGGGCCTGATCCACGGCATCGAGGACGCCGCCGGCGGCCTGATGTCCGTCGTCAAGGGAATCGCCTCCGACGTGTCCGGCGCATTCAAGGACGTCCTCGGCATCCTCAGCCCCAGCAAGGTCTTCGCCCAGCACGGGCAGGACATCGTCGCCGGCCTCGTCCAGGGCATCAGCAGCGCCACCGGCTCGGCTACCGCCGCCGCGTCCCGGCTGGCCCGTCAGGTGTCGACTGCGGCCGGAGGCACCGGCAGCGGCGGCCTCAGCGCCGCCGGAGCAGCGGGCGGCACGCAGAAACTCGAGGTCGAGTTCACCGGGGGCGGCAGCGACGAGCTCGTCTCCTGGCTGAAAAAGCAGGTCCGCATCAAGGCCGGCGGCAACGTGCAGACCGCGTTCGGGTTCGGGCATCGTGGCTAGCCGGATCACCGTCTCCGGGCCGCTGTGGGACGGCGAGGCATCCGCCGCCGTCACCGCCTGGCTCGATGACACCAAGCGCGAGCTGGCCGCCTCCGGGCAGGAACTGCTGCGCGCCTTCCCGATGGATAAGTCCGGCCGGGCGACCGGCGCCCACGTGAGCAGCATCACCACGCTCACCCAGAGCAGCGCCGAGCTCGTACAGGCCAAAAGCACCAAGGGGAAGGTGTGGTGGCCGTGGCTGGAGGGAACCTCGCACCGCAACGCCACCACGCGCTGGAAAGGCTACGGAGCGGTCCGCAAGACCCGGCTCAAGATGCGCCGGGAAGCCAACAAGGTAGCCCAGGCCAGGCTGGACGCCTACATCGGCCGGATGGGCGGCGGGGCGTAGACAGCAGAGCGCCCGGCCAGCCGAAGCCAGCCGGGCGCTCTTGGTGACGGTCTAGACGGGCAGCGACCGCACGGCCGACGCGTAGGTGGAACCGCGCGGCATGTCGAGTTCCTGGCATTCCCAGCCGGGCAGCGTGTCGGTGCAGTTCCACAGCCGGGTCCAGTCGCCGCGGCGCATGGTGCCTGCGCACCATCTCGATCAGGTCGGCGACCTCGGCCGAGGTCTCCTTCGGCGACGCGGCAGGCCGGGACGGGGCGATCTTCTAAACCGGCCTCGCCGTAGGCCAGCCAGCGTGCATACCACTTGGCCAGGCAGCGGCGCGAGACGCGGGCCTCGGCGGCGACGTGGGCGATCGGGCGGCCCGCGTCGATGCGAGCGCATAGCACGTAACCGGGGCCGCTTACGGCCTGAACTGGCGCTTAATCGTCACGGTCCGCCGGTCCGCCATCCACACCGGGATCCACAGCCCGCACGTCATCACCGTCATGATCAGATGAAACGTGGTTGTGTGCCGCTGCACCGTGACCTTCTCCCGGCTGTCGCCCGCCGGGCCGTAGTAGCTGCTGCCGATCGACTGCCTGATAGTTCGCATCGCTGTCTCCTTTGGTGCGGGGTTAACCCCGAAGGATTCCTTCGTCATTTCGCTTGCCTCGGTTACGACGCCTGCGGCCCGGTGTAGCGCCCGCGGACGACAAGCCTTCCCGGTGCCGGGACGTCGGGGAGTGCCTCCAGCGTGGCCGCCCGGCCGGTCATGTCGCTGTACCACTCAAACGGGGCGACCGCGCGGTGCCTGCCCTTCGGCGGATGGTCCTCATCCCACCCCGACACCAGCGCGCGGCCTTCGGCGAGGCCGCGCAGGTACCCGGCACGGAACGCGGCACCGGCCCCGAAGTCCTGGCCGTCCTGCCGCCTGCGGAGCCTCACCGGGAAGTCCCGATCAGTGACCACGCTGCCGCCATCACGCCGGCAGCAGTCACGGCCAGGAAGCCGAACACGGCCACGGCGATCACCGGACCACGCTCAGGTGCCGCTGCTGCCGGTCCGCCTCGCGGGATTCCGCCTCGCCGCGGCCGAGTGCCGCGAAGTAGCCGAGAATCCCGTCGAAGGTGCGGCGCAGGTCCGCCAGCTCGGTCTCCAGCGCCGCCACCCGCGCCTCCAGGACCGCCGTCACAGCGAGCATCCCGCATGGCTGCCGCCGCGGTAGTCCCGCCGGATTGCGTCTCGCAGCGCTGGCGCGTCCGGAGCGGTCAGCACCCGGCCGTCGTCACGCGAGACTGCCTGCCAGCGGCCGTCGACAACGGAGATCGTGTACGCCGACCCCCAGTGATACTCCAGCGACAGCAGGTCCGCTGCCCGCAGCCGGGACAGCTCATCGTCCGGCACGCCAGCCCGTTTCCTGTTGGTAGATGATGTGAGCAAGTGCTGACCTCCTCGTAGGTCGGTGCCCAGGCCCCGCTCGCGAGTTCTGACCTCGCGGCGGGGCCGCTTTGTGTTGTCCGGGGGACCGGTCCCGGTGCCAGCTGTCACGCCCTCCCAGGCAAACCAGGCAGCAGGCACCGGGAACCGGGGCCATTCCCCGCGCCGGCACGGACCGCGGCGGCTGCGCCCCGCCAAGATGCATCGACAAGGAC
>Ga0335074_10017139_pt1 | contig 10207 bp, 6 predicted proteins | sample Lox_Sample_23_FD_206715 | JGI IMG/M metagenome (GOLD analysis project Ga0335074, IMG submission 206715) | Soil microbial communities from Loxahatchee National Wildlife Refuge, Florida, United States - Lox_Sample_2.3 | ecosystem: Environmental > Terrestrial > Soil > Wetlands | place: USA: Florida...
AACTGCTCGAGTTCCTCGGCGTGGCCCATGGACTTGTGCAGGCCGGTGCCCTGGCTCTTCTTGCCGGTGCCGAACTCGGTCAGCTTCGCGAAGTCGTCCAGGATGGCCACCTGCCCGTGGGCGAACACCGACAGCCGCTCCCGGGGGAACCCGGGCGCGCCGCACTCGTCGAACACGATGGTGGCGGCCGCCCCGTCGTAATGCAGGGTCACCGCGAAGTTGCACAGCGTCCGGATGTCGTCGGGCAGCTCACCCAGCGCCCGGGCGGTCAGCGAGACCGGGCGCTTGCCGATGAGCAGATTGCACAGGTCGATGAAGTGCTCGCCCTCGGTGATCAGCCGCCCGCCGCCGTCGACCGGGTCGAGCGTCCAGTGGTCCGGAGGGACGAACGGCTGCGCGATCACGTATTCGACGAAATCGACCGGGGCGCGCAGCGACGTGCGGAGGGTGTCGACGAGCGGGGAGTAGCGGCGGTTCAGCCCGAGGGTGACCAGGGCCGGCTCCTCCTGCATGAGCCGGAGCAGGTTGCCGAAGTCGTCCATGCGGGTGACCATCGGCTTCTCGATGAACACCGCCTTCTTCGCCGACACCGCCGCGCGGATGTGCTCGTAGTGCTCGGGCTGGCTGGAGCAGATCATGACCGCGTCGGTGCCCTCGTCGGCGAGCAGCTCGTCCACGTCGGTCGTGATCATCGTGGCGCCGAGGCCCTTCGCGACCACCGAGGCGTTGCGCCCGGTCGCCGACGCGATGCCGCGCAGTTCGACGTCGCGCATGGACTTGAGGTTGGGCAGGTGCTTGCTCAGCACATGGTTGCCGAACCCGATCAGCGAGATCCCCACCCGGCCGTCGCGCTTCGGGCGCGGGTTGATCTGCTTGGTCCGGCTGCGGTCCGGGTCGGGGCCGTACGAGATCAGGGCGGCCACGCCGGGCAGTCTCCGCTCGCGGATGGCGTCAAAGGGCTCCTGGGCCCGCTCGACCGGGTAGACCCCGGCGATCAGCGGCTCGGGATTCACCGACCCGGCGGCCACCAGCCGGATGAACTCCTCGAGGTTGCGCTTCTCCGTCCAGCGGATGTACCCGAACGGGTAGTCCACGCGGCCCTTCTCGTAATTGGTGTCGTAGCTGCCCGGTCCGTAGGCGCGCGAGTAGCGGAGGTCGATCTCCCGGTAGAGGAAGTTCTTGGGGTGGATGTCCAGCTTGACGTAGCCGACGAGCACCACGCGGCCCTGCCGCCGGGTGATCTCCATCGCCGAGTTGATGATCTCCTGCGAGTCCGAGCTCGCGCAGATCACCGTGGCGTCGACGCCGTTCTTCCCGGTGAAGTCGAGGATGCGCCGCTTCCACTCGGGCTCGGACGGGTTCACCACCAGCGCGGCGCCGGCCGCGGTCGCCAGCTCGTTCGCCTTGGCGTTGATGTCGATCCCGACGACCACGCATCCGGCCGCCTTCGCTATCGCGGCGCAGAGCTGCCCGACCAGGCCGAGGCCGTAGATGGCCACCGTCTCGCCGAACTTCAGGTCGGCCCGCCGCAGCGACTGCATGGCGATGCCGCCGACGGTGACGAACGCCGCGTGCCGCAGGTCCACCCCGTCCGGGACCGGCACCACATGGTTGACGTACGGGGCGGCCACCTCGGCGTGCCCGCTCGCGGCGTACGCGACGGTCTGCCCGACCTCGAGCCCCTCCACGCGGTCCCCCAGCGCCAGGACCGTGCCGGCGCCGCTGTAGCCGATCTCCCTGGGCGTGATCATCTCGTGCCAGACGCGCCGGGCGGTCTGGCTCGGCCCGGTAGCCAGGACGGTCTGCTTGACCACATGGCGCATCCAGGGATCGGAGATGGTCTGGCGCACCAGCTCGGCCGGGGTCTTCGAGAGCGTTCCCATCTCGGTACCCGAGCTGATCAGCGAATAATGGCTCTGCACCAGTACCTGGTCCGGACCGATGTGCGGCACGGGAAGGTCAGCGACCTGAACCCGTCCGCGGCGGTCGATCACCCTGCGGAACACCTGCTTCATGCCGGACCTCAACCTGCTTTCGGTCAAAATCATCCCGACCGCGTTGTCTATGCCCGCGGCGGCTCCATTTGTCGGTGCGCCACGCTACCAGAGTCATTGCGCCGCGCTGTTCGCCGAGGCCCGGGTGCATCCGGCCGGTACCGAACGGGCATGCGGCGCGGTTTTCCGCCAAACCGGGCGCTACGCCAACCGAGCGGTCACCTGCTGCTAGCCTTTACCGGTACTTCGAAGCGTTTTAGCCCACTGGACCTCTGCTCCAGGCACGGCACGCGTTATCCGCTCTGGGTTTCCGGGCGCCAGCAGATCCGAGGTTACCGCCGCAATGACACAAGACCGAGCCACCGCCCAGCGCGAGGCCGGTACCCATATGAACGTGCTCGACCGGGTGCTGGAGACGGCCCGGTCGGTCAGCTACGAGGGGTACTCCAAGCATGACGGGCTGAACTCGCCCCTGCTGGCCTTCCTCGGCGGCAGCTCGCGGCTGACCCGGCTCGCCGCCATCCAGGTGGTGACCCGCAGCCCGGTCGACATCCGGCCGCTGGTGGGGGTGCGCAAGGCCAGGAACGCCAAGGGCCTCTCCCTGTTCGCCCGGGCCCTGCTGGCCCGGCACCGGATGACCGGGTCCGCGGAAGACGCGGCGCAGGCGCGCGGGCTGCTGGACTGGCTGATCGACCACCCGGCCCAGGGCTTCGACGGGCTGTGCTGGGGATACCCGTACCCGTGGCAGGACGTCGGGTTCTTCGCCCCGCGCGACTTCCCCAACCGGGTGGTCACCGCCCACGTCGGCCAGGCCCTGGTCGACGGGTACGAGACGCTGCAGGATGAGCGCTACCTGGACGCCGCGAGCCGGGCCGTGTGGTTCCTGCTCCAGGCCCCGAAGACCCTGTTCGAGGACGCGGATCGGCGCTGCGTCAGCTACGTGCCCGACGAGAAGATCGACTGGATCGTCATGGACGTCTCGGCCCTGGCCGGGGCCATGGCCGCCCGGGTCGGCGCGATCACCGGCGACCGCGACCTGATCACAGAGGGCGGCCGGCTGGTCAGGTACGTGGTCTCCAAGCAGACCGATGAGGGCGCCTGGTTCTACGCCGACCCGCCGTCGGCCAGCCACATCACGCACGACAACTACCACACCGGGTTCATCCTGGACGCGATCCAGCAGTACGGGCTGTCCGCGGGCACCGACGAGTTCGACCAGGCCTATCGCCAGGGCATCGACTTCTACGAGCGGCGGCTGTTCGAGCCGGACGGCGCGGCCCGGTTCATGAACGACCGCCTGTACCCGATCGACATCCACGGCTGCGCCCAGGGGATCATCACGTTCTCGCTGCAGCAGCGGCACCAGGGCACCGGGGCCGCGACCGCCACCCGGGTGCTGGACTGGACGCTGGCCAACATGTGGGACCCGGCCACCGGGTGGTTCTACTACCAGCGGCGGCGGGGATACCGGACTCGTATCCGGGAGCTGCGCTGGTGCCAGGGCTGGATGTCCCGGGCGCTGTCCTGCTACCTGGAGAACTGTGACGAGAGGGCAACACCGTGAAGGGATTCCCAGGCCGCGAGCTGTCGCTGGACCCGGGCCGCAGCAAGTTCGAGCGGATGTACGCGAACCTGCTCGGCGCGCCGGCCAACGGACTGCGGATCAGGCTGCGCCGGGTGCTGCCCGCCACCGACGGCCACTTCAAGAAGATCCTGGACGCCGGCTGCGGTTCCGGGGTGTTCAGCTACGAGCTGGCCAAGCGGCATCCGCAGGCGCAGGTCACCGGGGTCGAGCTCGAGCCCGACCTGGTCGACCGGGCCAACGAGATCGCGAAACGGGCGCACCTGACCAACCTGCACTTCGAGCAGGGCGACGTCACCAAGCTGGACTTCGAGGACGAGTTCGACCTGGTGGTGAGCGTCGACAACTTCGAGCACGTCGAGGACGACATCGCGGCCATGCGCACCCTGCTGCACGCGCTGCGCCCCGGCGGGCGCCTGGTGGCCCACACGCCCGGCTACGAGCGGCGCTGGATCCTGTTGAGCCGCCGGGTGAACTTCGACGTCCCGGGGCACGTCCGGCCGGGCTACAAGGCCGAGGACCTGGTGCGCAAGCTGACCGAGGCCGGCTTCCAGGTCACCGCCCACCAGTACACCTACGGCCCGCTCGAGACCCTGACCAACAACATCTCCTACCTGATCACCGGGGCTGACCAGAAGCGCAAGATGCAGTACGCCCTGGTGTTCCCGGTGCTGCTGGCCGTGTCCTACCTGGGCAAGTTCTCCCGGCCCCGGTGGGGGGCGGGCGTGCTGGCCGTGGCCCGCCGCCCCGCGCCCGCCGGCTCGGACACGCCGGCCGCCGCCGCCCCCGCCCAGAGCTTCACGGCGGGCCAGGATTCCGCCGTGCCGGGGCGTAAGGATCACTGATCCACATGCGCGTCCTCGTCGACATACTGCACCCGGCGCACGTCCATTTTTTCCGTAACTTTTACGCGGAGATGGAAAACCGGGGACACGAGGTTTGCATTACCGCAAGGGATAAGGACCGGTCGGTCGAGTTGCTCCGCGCATTTGATCTTCCGTACCAGCAAATCTCGTCACAGAAGAGCGGCGCCGGGCTGGCCGTCGAGATGGCTCAGCGCACTCCCCGCCTGATGAAGATCATGCGCTCGTTCCGGCCGGATGCGATGGCCGGAATCATGGGCCCGTCAATAGCACTGGCCGGCGCGCTGCGACTGCCCCGGGTGCCCGCCGTGGTGTTCTACGACACCGAATTCGCGGTGCAGACCAACCGGATCGTGTACCCGCTCGCCTACAGCGTCTGTACCCCGGACTGCTACCAGGGCAAGGTCCCGGGCCGCCACCCGACCTACGCCGGGTACCACGAGCTCGCCTACCTGCACCCGAACCGCTTCACGCCGGATCCCGCCGTCCTGAACGAGTTCGGCCTGAGCCCGGACGAGCCCTACTCGATCGTCCGCTTCGTCTCCTGGCAGGCGGTGCACGACGGCAGGGAACGCGGCCTGACCGTCAAGCAGAAGACCCACCTGGTCGAGCTGCTGCAGCGCCGCGGGCGGGTGCTGGTCTCGTCCGAGGGCCCGCCCCCGCCCGAGCTCGCCGGCCTGGCCCTGCGCGGGCCGGTCGAGAAGATCCATCACGTGCTCGCCCACGCGCGGCTGGTGGTGGGCGAGTCGGCCACGATGTCGTCCGAGGCCGCGGTGCTCGGCGTGCCCGCGGTGTTCATCGCGACCACCGGCCGCGGCTACACCGACGACGAGGAGCGGCGCTACGGCCTGGTCCGGCACTTCACCGACAGCCAGTACGACATGGCGCTGTCCGCGATCGAGGAGATCCTCGCCGCGCCGGAAGCGACCTGGCAGGCCGCCCGGCAGCGGCTGCTGGACGAGAAGATCGACGTGACCGCGTGGATGGTCGACTACTTTGAGACCACGTTCGCGGCGCAGGGCAGGGGACGGTAACGGCGGTGTGCGGGATAGCGGGCACGGCCGGCTTCGGCGATGAGGACCTCGTCCGGGCCATGGCCGACACGATCGCCCACCGGGGACCGGACGGCGAGGGGTTCTATCACGCCGACGACGTGCACCTGGCCAACCGCCGCCTGGCCATCCAGGACGTCCCGGGCGGCTCGCAGCCGATGGCCAACGAGGACGGCTCGGTGGTCGTGGTCTACAACGGCGAGATCTACAACTACCCCCAGCTCCGCGAGCTGGTGCTGGCCCGGGGCCACCGGCTGACCACCCACTGCGACACCGAGATCCTGCCGCACCTGTACGAGGACGAGGGCATCGCGTTCGCGGCCCGGCTCAACGGGATCTTCACGTTCGCCCTGCTCGATCGCGCCAAGCGCACGCTGTTCCTGGGCCGCGACCCGCTCGGGGTCAAGCCGCTGGTCTACGCGATCCGCGACGGCAAGCTGGCGTTCGGCTCCGAGGCCAAGGCCGTGCTGGCCAGCGGCCTGATCGGCGCGCAGATCGACGAGGCCAGCCTGCACCTGTCGATGAACGTCCGCTACATCCCCGGCGACCGGACGTTCTTCGCCGGCATCCAGCGCCTGCCTCCCGGGCACGTGCTGGAGTTCAGCGCCGGCCGGTCCCGGCTACAGCAGTACGCCGGCATCGACTGGACCCCGGACCCGGCCCGCGGCAAGGACGAGTGGCTCGAGGGGATCCGCCACCACTACGGCGAGGCGGTCAAGCGCCAGCTCATCTCCGACGTCCCGGTCGGCGTCTCGCTGTCGGGGGGCATCGACTCGAGCTCGATCGTGGCCATGCTCCGGCGGACCACCAGCGGCCCCATCCAGACGTTCAGCCTCGGCTTCGACGAGCCGACCGACGAGACCGGGGACGCCCGGTTCGTCGCCGAAACCTACGGCACCGAGCACCAGGAGGTGGTGCTGCACGAGCCCGCCCTGGCGCACCTGGCCGACGCCATCCGGCACACCGAGGAGCCCAAGGTCAACTCGCTGCAGCTGTACCTGCTGCACCGGTTCATCGGCCAGCACGTGCACGTGGTGCTGTCCGGGCTCGGCGGCGACGAGCTGTTCGCCGGCTACGACTTCTACAGCTACCTGCTCCGGGCGGGCCGGCTGCGGACGGGGGCGGCCGGAGCGGCGGTGCGCGCCCTCGCGCCCGCCCTGGACTGGGCCGCCCGCCGCTCGGCCGGGCTCGGCCGGCCCGAGCTGGACCTGGCCACCCGCAAGCTCGAGTGGCTGGCCGCCTCGGGCGACGCGACCCGCAACTACCTGCTGCTCCGCAACGCCTGGGACTTCAACCCGGCGCTGCTGCGGCGGGTGTACACCCCCGAGTTCGCCGACCGGCTGACCACGTCGGTGCGGGACGAGTACGGCGCGTACTTCGAGGACTCCAGGCCGCTGGAGAGCCAGGCGCTGCGGGCCGAGTTCGCGACCAAGATGGTGTGCGACCTGCTGCACAACGAGGACACCATGTCGATGGCGCACTCGGTGGAGTCCCGGGTTCCGCTGCTCGACCTGGAACTGGTTCGGTTCGCCGCCCGGATCCCCGACGACCTGCGCTTCGGCAGCGGCCCCAAGGGCCTGCTCAAGGAGGCGCTGACCGGCGTGCTCCCCGACCGGGTCCTGCACAAGCGCAAGTGGGGCTTCACGTTCGACCCGGTCGAGCAGTACCAGAAGGACCTCGGGCCGATGGTCCGCGAGACGCTGTCGCCGCAGCGGCTGCGGCGGTCCGGTATCTTCAACCCGGAGTTCGTCCGGGCCGTGCTCAAGGCCGAGCCCCGCCAGCGGTTGCGCTGGCACTACTTCCTGCTCTGGCAGATGATCGGCGTCGAGACCTGGCTCGCGACGTTCACCCAGGACCAGGCCGCGCCGGTCGGCGCCGGCCCGGCCGCCCGCTCGCGAAGGAGCATGACCGCATGAAACCCCAGCCGGGCAGCACCGTGGACACCGTCCGCGACTTCTGGCAGGCCCACATCAACAACGAGTACTACACCGACGCGGAGCGGGCCTCGGACTCCTATTTCGACGAGATCGAGCAGCGCCGGTACGCCACGCACTACCACCTGCCCGAGCTGTTCGCCTCGATGGACGGCGCGGGCAACGGTGCTGCCTCGGGGGGACGACCCCCCCAGACCCCCCCGAAGACGATTCTCGAGATCGGCTGCGGCATCGGCGTCGACAGCATCCAGCTGGCCAAGCGCGGCTACGCGGTCACCGCGGTCGACCTGACCGAGAACGCCCTGGCCGTGGCCAGGCAGTTCGCCGCGCACCGCGGGGTCGCCGTCGACTTCCGGCTGGGCAACGCCGAGGGGCTCGACTTCCCCGACCAGAGCTTCGACGCGGTCTACTCGTTCGGCGTGCTGCACCACACCCCGGACATCGAGCGGTCGGTGGCCGAGGTGCACCGCGTGCTGCGCCCCGGCGGCACGGCCTACGTGATGCTGTACCACCGGGATTCGCTGGTCAACCTGGTGCACCGGGCGCTGCGGCTGCCCTACGAGTCGCCCACCGACCGCCAGGACCACTGCCCGGTCGTGTACACGTTCAGCCGCGGCGGCGTCCGCCGGCTGTTCCGCGGCTTCTCCGCCGTCGAGGTGCACGCGGACTACCCGTTCACCTACGGCTTCGGCCCGCTCACCACGAAGACCCCGCTCGCCCTGCGCCGCCCGCTCGGCCGCGCCATCGGCTGGCACCTGATGATCACCGCCAAGCGCTGAGATCAATTCGGAGTCTTTTACGCTCCGTCGCCCCCAGGCCTGGGCCCGGCCGGCCTCGGCGGGCGCCTAGCCTGATCCACAGGAGCGACACGGGATCGGGAGGCCGGACGTGGAGCGAGCCGAACTACGGCGCATGGAGCGCATGGTCGACCGGGAGATCCGGGCCCGCTTCCCGCGCGGCACCGTCCGGCGGGTCGCCGTGCTCGGATCCGGCGACCAGGAAGACATAGGTCCCGGGGAACTGCTGGTCCGCGTCTTCGTCACGGCGGGCGGTCCGGACCCGGGCGAGCCCTCCCTGGACGAGTGGGCGGAGGCTCACGGCGTCGGGATGCGGCGGCTGCGGCGCGAGCTCTCGCTGCGCCTGCCCGAGGCCAGGCTGCTGGAGTTCACCGTGGAGACCGGCCCCGGCGCCGACGACCCTGCCGCCGCGCCCCGGGTCACGATGCCGCACGACCAGGCGCTGGCCGACGAGCCGCTGACCGCGGGCGAGATCGTGACGACGGCGGTCTCGCTGCTGCGGGCCGGCTACGTGTTCCCCGACCTGGCCGAGCAGGCCGCCGCGGCCATCGAGGCGCGGCTGGCCGCCGGCGAGTACGACGACCTCGAACCCGAGGCGCTGGCCGAGCGGCTCACCGAGCAGATGCACGAGGTGTGCCAGGACGGGCACCTGCGGGTGGGGGTGAGGCCGCCCCGGCGCCCCCGGCCCGAACCCGGCCCCGGACCTGGCGCGGGACCCGGCCCGGGGCCTGGCCCCGGACCTGGCGCGGGACCCGGCCGGGCCCGGCCGGAGCACCGGCATCCAGGCAACTTCGGCATTCACCGCGCCGAGCGGCTACCCGGCAACGTCGGCTACCTCGACCTGCACGGGGTGGCCCCGCCCGAGCACGCGGGCGAGGCCATCGCGGCCGCCATGCGACTGGTCTGCGGCACCGAGGCGCTGATCATCGACCTGCGCCACAACCACGGCGGTTCGCCGCACGGCGTCGTCTTCTGGTGCAGCTACCTGTTCCCCGACGCCGACACCCACCTCAGTGACATCGTCGACGCCAGCACGGGCGAGACCAGGCAGTTCTGGACCCTGGCCTACGTGCCGGGCCCCCGCTATCTGGACCGGCCGGTCTACCTGCTGACCAGCCACGAGACGTTCTCGGGCGGTGAAGACCTCGCGTACAGCCTGCAGGCCCAGAGCCGGGCCCTGGTGATCGGCGAGACCACCGGCGGCGGGGCGCACCCGACCCGGCCGATCCCGATCACCGAGAACCTGGTGATCGCGGTGCCGTTCGCCCGGTCGGTCAACCCGCTCACCGGGACCAACTGGCAGGGCACCGGCGTGCGACCGGACGTGGAGGTAGCGGCCGCCGATGCCTACGACGAGGCGTACCGGCGGGCGCTGCGGCACGTGCTGTCCGCCGCCGTGCCGCCCCCGGTCGCCGACGAGGCCCGCGAGGCCCTGGCCACCCTGGACCCGCCCGGCCACCCCGACCCGGCCTACCTGCCGGACCCGTCCGACCTCCCGGACCTGTCCGACCTGCCGGACCCGTCCGACCTCCCGGACCCGTCCGACCTCCCGGACCCGCCCGCGCCGCCGGGCGACCCCGCCTAACCCCCCGCCAGCAGCTCCGCCGGGATGTCCACATACCGGGATCGCAGGTACTCCCCGAGCCCCTTGGCCTGCGGATCCGGCCTCGTCGAGGCGGCCACGCCCAGCCCGAGCAACCCGACCACCACGAAGTTCACGGCGAGCAGGTTGGGCAGCTCGTAACGGCGGATCTCCAGGTCGGCCGCCTCGGGCAAGAGCTCGCGGAACCGGCCGACGTCGAGGTACCCCCGGAGCCAGGCATAAGCGTCAGGTTCGCTGGCCCAGAGACCGACGTTCGCGTTCTGACCCTTATCTCCGGAACGCGCGCCGCAGACGAGCCCCAGCGGCGCGTGCCGCGTCGGCCCCGCCCCGCCCGTCACCCCGGCATCCGAGCCCTCCCCTACCCCACCCATCACTCCCACCC
>Ga0335074_10017140_pt1 | contig 10207 bp, 11 predicted proteins | sample Lox_Sample_23_FD_206715 | JGI IMG/M metagenome (GOLD analysis project Ga0335074, IMG submission 206715) | Soil microbial communities from Loxahatchee National Wildlife Refuge, Florida, United States - Lox_Sample_2.3 | ecosystem: Environmental > Terrestrial > Soil > Wetlands | place: USA...
GTCGCGGTTCTCCGCTGGCCGGAATACGCGGCTGAGCCGACGACGGAGGAACACGTCACCGCTAAAGGCGGCGCGGTCGCTGCTTTGAAGCGCAAGTTCCGGCATGCGCATATCGACAGCTCGATGATCGACACGGTCAAGGGTGACCTCAGGCCTGGTACGTCCGCCATGGTGCTGCTGAGTTCGGACGCGGACATGGACGCCGTCGTTCATGCCTTCGAGGGCCAGCCCCTGGAACTGGTCAGGACCGACCTGTCGGTGCCTGAGCAGGACCGGCTGCGGCTTGCTGTCAACCAGGCCCGTGAGCGCGGTCGCGGGGGAGACGCTCCGGTCTGATTGGCGGTGCTGCATATCCGGGTTGTCAGCCCTCCGGCCGATACACCGCGCCTCGTCTCGCGCCTGCGCACTGACCCTGGCATTCTCAACCTCGTGGTATCGCCCGGTGCCGCGGTCCCGTCCACGGCAGGCACCGGGCCAGAAGCCCCGCCCGGAGACGCGGTCCAGTTCGACGTCGCGACCGCAGCCGCGAACCCGGTCCTGGCGCAACTGCGAGAGCTCGGCATAGACGCCGGCAGGCCGATCGTGGTCGAGACCATCGACGCTGCCCTTGTCGACGGGCCGCGCCGGCCGGCCTGGCGACCGGTCTTTCACGGCGATCATGCGCCGGTCTGGGACTTGGTGTATGCCAAAATCGCTGACGACGCGAGCTACACGCCCAGCTTCTTCGCCTTGCTGATCTTCGCGGGTCTGATCGGCGCATGCGGCATCCTGACGAACTCGCAGATCCTTATCGTTGGCGCGATGGTGGTTGGGCCGGAATACAGCGCGATCATCTCGGTAGCGGTGGGCATTGAGCGCCGTGATGGCCAGACGGTCGGCCGCGGGCTGCTGGTGCTGGTCGTCGGGTTCGCGGCGGCAATCGCGGTCACGCTGGCGTTCGCGCTGTGCATCCGGGCCGCCGGCCATACGCCGAAGCTGTACCTTCGCGGCGTGCGGCCGGTCTCTGACCTGATCAACTCGCCCAACCTGTTCTCGGTCGTGCTCGCCGTGGTGGCTGGGCTCGTCAGCGTGGTGTCTTTGACGCTGGCGAGGGCAAGCACGCTCATCGGGGTGTTCATTTCGGTCACTACCATCCCGGCCGCCGCCGACATTGCGGTGTCGATCGCCTACGGAGGCTGGCGCGAGGCGCGAGGCTCCACGGTGCAGCTACTGCTGAACGTCGGCCTGCTCATCGTCGTTGGCGCGCTGGGGCTGCGCGGGCAACGAATGATCTGGCGGCGCTTGACACAGTCCTAGGGCCACTGCGAGAACCGCTGCGGCGGCGCCAGCGGCCAGCCCCCGGCCGCGAGCCGGGCCCGCACCCTCGCGATATCGGACTCGCTGGGGCGTGCGTGCGTGACGTCCTTGATGGCCGCGCGAATCGCCTCAGCCGAGTCTGGGTCCGCGCTGTCCTCGAGGACGGTCGCGATCGCCTTGACCTCGTCCTCGGTTAGCTGGCTGCCGAGAAGGGCGAATAGCGGGATGTAGTCGACGCTGGGGACCCCGTCGGGGTAACCGGCCCGCAGCCAGCTGACGATCTGTCTCAGGGACGAGGGCAGTGGCATGCGCGGTAACTCCCGTTTCTGGGTGTTAGCCCGGATTACTTAGCTCCGTGGCCGCTGATCACGATGATGTAGATGCCATAGCCGATCGCTGCCAGCACGACGGCGATACAGACTGTGGCGATCGCTATCCCGGCGGTGCTGCCGCCGGCGAGTTCGTCGTCGGACGCCGTGACGTGCCCTTTCCCCGGCATGCCCAGTGCCCGCAACCCGAGAGCGAAGATGGCTGGCAGCCCCGCTCCGGCGAGCAGGCCGACGACGACGATCTCCCCGACAGCCTGCAGGTTGATCCAGCTGCTCATCGGGTTACCCAGCCTGCGCCGGAGCCACGGTGCCCGTCCATTCGGAGTTCACGTTCTTCCGGCTCACCCTGGTGCTGCGCGATCGCCAGTAGATGCCGGCCGAAATGGCAATAAGGATCAGCATGTCGACCAGAATCCCGGCCGTGCCGCCTACGCCGTCCGCGATGAAGTAACTGATCGCGCCCATGAGGCCGGCCGATGGCAGCGTGACGATCCACGCGACGCCCATCCGGCCTGCCACGTTCCAGCGCACCTGCGCGCCCTCCTTGCCCAGACCGCAGCCGAGGATCGAGCCGGTTGCTACCTGGGTGGTGGACAGCGAGTAACCAAAGTGAGTCGACAGCAGGATGACTGCAGCCGACGACGACTCCGCGGCAAAGCCTTGCGGCGGCTCGATCTCGACCAGGCCCTTGCCCAGCGTCCTGATGACCCGCCAGCCGCCCGAATACGTGCCGGACGCGATTGCCAGCGCGCACAGCACTATCACCCACAGCGGGGTCGTCGCGCCCGCGGCCAGCGTGCCGTTGGCTATCGGCGCCAGCGTGATGATCCCCATCGTCTTCTGTGCGTCGTTAGTCCCGTGAGCCAGCGAGACTAGCGAGGCCGAGCCGATCTGGCCGATCCGGAAGCCGTGACGCCGACTGCCTTCCCGCATCGAACTGGCGATCCGGTACACCAGGTACGTGCCGGCGGTGGCGACCAGCGCCGCGATGAACGGCGAGAGCTCATGGCGCGATGTTACGCAGCGTAGTTTCCGGCTACTTAGGGCGACTCCAGGGCAGGCGTGCGCTGGGGTCAGGACTGGCTGGCCGGCAGGCCCCGCTCAACCTCGGTGACATTGACCTTGTCAAGGCGCAGTGCCCTGGTCAGTTCGCCGAGCACCCGCTGTCCGTCGATCGCGCCGCAGCTGAAGAGGTCGATCGCGATCAGGCTCTCCTCGGGCCAGGTGTGAATGCTCAGGTGCGACTCGGCCAGAATCAGGACAAGCGTGATCGCGCCATTCGGGAAGACGACGTGGCTGGTATCCAGCACGTGCCCGCTGCCGGACTCGACCGCGGCAACAGCCAGCTCGGTCAGGGCGTCGACGTCCGTAACGGGCGAGGCAGGGGTGCACACAGCGTCTAGCGCGTACAGTCGCTTGGCCGAGACGGCTTCGGTACGCCGGAGGTCGGTGTAGCTGCTGGCCGCTTCCATACCCGGCATGATGTGCGAGGATACCGTACCGCCCGCTGGCCTGCCCGGACAGTCGCGCCGGCCGAGTAGCGTCACCTAGAGCGAGCATGGCGACTAGAGCCGGAATGAGAATACGCAGCCGATGGATGTGGACAAGGTCGTGGCCGAGGTCGCGGCAGCGGTCGGCCTGGCTGAGGGCGAATCGGGTATCCGCGACATTCTTGCATCCTTGCTCGACGCCGAGCCCGCGGCGGTCCGCGAGATTGCCCGGCTGGCCGAGCTCCCTGTGCCGATCGTGGCCGCTGCGTGCAACGAACTGCGCAGGCACGGCGTGGTGGATAGCCAGCGGCCAGTCCGCTTTACCGCGGCCGGACGGGCGGCCGTCGCTGCTGCCGCCGGGCCGGCTGGCCTGCATGTCAGCTGCCGTGAGTGCGAGGGGCGGGGCGTGGTCGTTCCGCCCGAGCTGGCCGGGCTCGCCGCGGCGCTGCAACAGGCAGCGGACGGGGCGCCGGGTGCCAAGACCGAGCTGGATCAGACGCATTGCACAGTGACTACCAAGCTCAGCCGGGTGCTCCGGCTGCACGCGGCGCACGCGCTGGCCGGGCAACGAATCCTGCTGCTCGGCGACGACGACCTGATCTCGGTGGCACTGGCGCAGTTCGCCGCGTGGTCAGGCAATCCCCGGCTGATTCGCCGGCTGACCGTGATCGACGCCGACGCGGACGTGCTGGACTGGATCGGCCAGCAGGCCGGCGGCACCGATGTGCCCGTCGAGCTAGTCCATTTCGACCTGCGAAAGCCACTGTCACCGTCGCTGGCGGGCTCGTTCGATGTGGCGATGACCGACCCGCCGTACACCGTCGCCGGCGCGGAGCTCTTCCTGAGCCGCGCAGTGTCCGGGCTGGCACCGCAGCCCGGCCGGCATGTGTTCTTCTCCTTCGGCGCGCGGCGTCCCGACGAGACGCTGGCGGTCCAGCGCGTGATGGCCGAGATGGGCCTGGTCCTGCGCTCGGCGACCGCAGGCTTCAACTCCTACCTGGGCGCAGGGGTGCTGGCCGGCACGAGCAACCTCTACCACCTGCGAACAGCGGCCGGCGCCAGCCCGCTCATCGAGGGTGAGTACGACGGCGCGCTCTATACCGCCGACAACAGGGCTGCAGCCACCCGGCCGTACCGGTGCGCGCGGTGCAAGGTCGTGCAGCAGGTCGGACCCGGCAGTCGGTGGCCGAAGATCGCTGCGCTGCAGGCAGCTGGCTGCCCGGAGTGCAGCGGAACGATCTTCCGGCCGATGCCGCTGATGCAGCGGCCAGCGCGAAACGCGGTGCGGCCGTGAAGCCCGACACTAGTTACCTGATCCGTCAGGCCACGCAGGATGACATCGAAGCGCTCGTCCGGTACGAGATCGAGATCGCCGTGGTCTCGTTCGCGGACGAGGCCATCACCGATCCCGCTCTGCACCGCAAGCGGGTCGCTGGCGCGCTTGGCAAGCCCGGCGAGGTCACCCTGGTCGCGGCTGCGCGGCAGGCACCGGCTGTCCCGCTCGGCTGGGCCTGGCTGTCGGCCCGCACTAACTCGCTGACCGGGGACCGATACGGCAACTTCAGGTCGCTCGCGGTGTCGGACGTGCCGGACCGCAGCCTCATCGCCGACCTGCTGATGGCCGCCGTCCTAGCCGCGGCAGACGAGAACGGGATGACGCAGCTAACCGGCAAGGTTCACGCAGGCAATCTCGGCATGCGAGCGCTTTACCGGAAGTTCGGCTTCACCGCCACGCACCTCACGATGGAGCGCAAGGCGGGTTCATGATCAAGTGCGTGGTCTGGGACATCGATAACACTCTGCTGACCGGCGTCTACCTGGAGTCCGGCGCGGACCTGCCGGGCGCTGACCCAGGGCTGACCCGCGTGCTGCGCGAGTTGGAAGGGCGCGGCATCCTCAGCGCCCTGGCCAGCCGCAATCCGCCTGCTGCCGCCGCCTACGTAGAGCAGCTGACCGGCGCAGACTTCGCAGCGGTGGAGTGCGGCTGGGGCAGCAAGGCGGACGCGATCACCCGGATAGCCGCCGAGCTGAGCCTGGCGCCAGATGCGATCGCTTTCGTCGATGACGACATGCTCGAGCGCGCCGAGGTAGCCGCGGCGCTGCCTGATGTGCTCGTGCTAACTCCGGAGGAGGCTGCGCAGGCACCTGCGTGGCCGGAATTCAGCCCCGCCGTGATCACCGATGAGGGCCGCCGCCGTAGCCAGCTATACGCCGAACGCCGCCAGCGTCAGGCTGCCGCGGCCGAGTTCGGCGGCAGCCGCGATGACTTCCTGCGGCATGCCGGGACTCAGATCACGATCGCTACTGCCGGGCCGGCCGACCTGCCCCGGTTGCACGAGCTCTCGGTTCGCACCCATCAGCTCAACTCAGCGGGCCAGCCGGTGGCCGAGGCCGATCTCGCCGGCCTGCTCGCCTCGCCGGCGGACGCGGTGATCACGGTGCGGCTGGCCGACGACTTCGGTGACGACGGTCTGGTCGGAGCAGCGATCACGACCGGGAACGGCGGCAGCAACGGGCCGGATGCCGGCGTTCCCGCTCCGTCGATGGTCGTCACAGTGCCGTTGGTCATGATGTCGTGCCGAGCGCTCGGCCGGGGCGCGCTGGATGCCCTGCTGGCCTGGCTGTGCCGGTCCGGCGCTGCCGACGGGGCGGCTGAGCTGCGGGTACCGTGCCTGGTCACCGAGCGCAACGTGCCGATGCGGCTGGCGCTGGCGGCGGCCGGGCTGCGGGCGGAGCCGGAGAGCGTGGCACCCGACGGTCGCGCGATCTTCACCCGCCCGCTGACCGGTGAGCTGCCTGCGCTGCCGGACTGGGTGATCGTCAAGTGACTGCTGAGCAGGCTGGTGCGGTGGCTGATGAGTTGCGGGCGATGCTTGCGCAGGTAACCGGCAGGCCGGAGTTGCTGGACGTCCCGGTGGCGGCTGACACGAGGCTGTTCGGTGCCGGTGTCGGACTTGATTCGCTGGCCGGCACGCTGCTGCTGCGCCAGGTGCAGCGCCGCTACGGCGTGGACGTTGCCGCGGACGACCTCAACCTGGATTCGCTGGAAACGCTCGGCACGCTTGCCGCCTTCATCGCTGCCCGGATCTGACGATAGACCTGGGGCCCGGCACGATGCCGGGCCCCAGGCCTGATCTGCCAGCGAGCAGCGGCCCCGACCTGCGGGCAGGGGCCGCTGCGCCGGGTTATTTCACCGGGTGGGAGCTACCTCATCCGGTGTAGTGGTGCAGGAAGATCCTGGCGTCGGTGCGGGATACGTTGGCCAGGGTGCCGTGGACCAGCGCCGGGCCGAGGGCCGTGGTGTTGTTATTGCCATTGACGAACTGGTGCGCGGTCCAGGTGGTCCCGTTGAAGGTCTGGTACCGGATGTAGAACCCGCTGGGGCCCTTGTAGGCGAGCAGCAGCGGACCGTCGCCGTGGATGTCGGCCGAGGCGACCGCCGGGCTGCCGGTTGTCTGCGCCTGGCCCGTGCCGTCTGCCACGGTGCTCGGCGCCGACCAGGTCAGCGTCGCGTCGCCGTCCAGGCCGCTGCCCGCGAGGTCGGTGGTGGTGGCGTAGTAGATCGGCGCGACCGCCCCGTTGCCCTTCCAGAACACGTACACGGTGCCGTTGCCGCCGGCGCCGAGGATCTCGGCGAGGGCTGGCTGCGCGCTGGTCTCACCGCTGGTCGTGCCGCTAACCCAGGCGGATTTCACCTTCTTGGTGCCCCAGCTGAAGCTCCGGCCGGAGGTGCCGATCTCGGTTCCGATCTCGATGCGCACATGGGAGAAGGGACCGCGGTAGGCGACGATGACCCGCGGGTGAGTCGCGTTCGCCGGGAAGAGCAGGGCCGGCGAGGCTGAGGTCTTGGAGTACTCGCCGCCCGGCAAGACATGTGGCTTGGTCCAGCTGATGTTGCCGTTGTTGGCGACCACGCCGTCCGAGTAGTCGATGGCGCTCAGGCCGCCGTTCTTGCCGATGGTCTTCCACGCGACCAGCACTGCCTGCTTGCCCAGCGTGGTCGCGAACAGCGCGGCCGACGGCGAGGTGTTGGTGTAGGCACCGGGGATGACCTTGGTGGCGTGCCACGTCCCGTTCAGCCGGTACTTGTACTGCACCTTGTTGTCGGCCTGGCCCTTCCACGCCAGGAACGTGCCGAGCCGGCCGTTCACCTGGATCTGGGACAGGGCCGGGGTGGTGTTGGTAAAAGCGTGCGGGACTGCTGGATTGGACTTTGACCAGGGCGGCGTCGGCGCTGCCATGGCGGCGCCCGCCGCGGCGAGCGCACAGATTGTGCCCGCGGCGGCCGCGACGGCGAGCCTTGCTTTCGAGCGGTGGAGCATCGTAGATCCTCGCGTTCCGTGGTCGGTGAGCCTTCCGCAGGTGCGGGAGGCCATCAGAACGCTAGGCCCGCACGGTAGCCGCTGCTTCGTGAAAACCTTTGGACTTAGCTGGGTTTTTCCTGAGTGCTCCCGCAGACAGGGGCGCAGCCGGCGCATAGGCACGTAACCTGCATGATTGATCTCGTGGCGGTGACTCCTACTTTCCCCAGCCGGGAGACCCTGGACCGGCTCAGGTTCCGCCCGCTCGACGCCTTCGTAGGGATTGCCGTGCTGCTGCTGATCTATGCGGCGGTGCGGGTGGGTGCCGGGGCGAGGGCTCCGGCGCACCCGTCGTCGACGATCAGCCTCGACCCGTCGAACCTGCCCTACTACGCCGCGCGCAGCCTGCTGCGGATGTTCATCGCGCTGTTCTTCGCCTACGCCTTCAGCCTCGGCTACTCCTACGTGGCGGCGCGGAGCAGGCGGTGGCGCCGGGTGCTGATCCCGGCACTGGACATCCTGCAGTCCGTCCCGGTACTCGGCTTCCTGGCCATCACCGTGACGTTCTTCGTCGCGCTCTTCCCAGGGTCGGAACTCGGGTTCGAATGTGCGGCGATATTCGCCGTCTTCACCTCACAGGCGTGGAATATCACGTTCTCCTTCTACCACTCGCTGATCAGCCAGCCGGCCGAGTTCAACGAGGCCAGCAAGCTGATGGGGCTGTCGCGGTGGAAGCGGTTCTGGGCCGTCGACGTGCCTGGCGGCGCGATCGGACTGGTCTGGAACGGGATGATGAGCTTCGGCGGCAGCTGGTTCTTCCTGACCGCATCCGAGCTGATCACGGTGAACAGCCGCAGTTACACGCTGCCCGGAGTGGGCTCTTACGTCGGGGTCGCGGAGAGCGAAGGCAAACTGGGCTACGTGCTCTGGGGCATCGCCACCATGATCATCATGATCCTGGTGGTGAACTTCTTCTTCTGGCGCCCGCTGGTCGCCTACGTGGACAAGTTCCGGGTCGAGCAGTCCGAGTCCGGCCTGAAGGCCAGGTCGCTGGTGCTCGACGCGCTGCACCGGTCCAGCTGGCCGGCCATGCTCGGCCGGGGCAGGCGCGTGTTCACCCAGCCGGTGAACACCTTGATGGGCCGGGTTACCGGCATCGACGACCAGAGCCTGGCCGGTAGCGCGTCTCGCCGCAGGGCGGCTGACCGGGCTTTCGCGATCGTGATCATCGTGGTGCTCGGGTACGGCCTGTACAGCATGCTCGCCTACATCGCGACCGGCAGCGACGGCATGGCCGTCTTCGGGACCGCGTTCGCCGATGGCTTCGTCACGTTTCTGCGCGTCGTCGTCGTGGTCACCGTGTCGTCGCTGATCTGGGTTCCGGTCGGAGTCTGGATCGGCTTCAACCCGCGGGTCGCCCAGTTCATGCAGCCAATCGTCCAGGTGCTTGCCAGCTTCCCGGCCAACTTCGTGTTCCCCTTCGCCATAGTGATCTTCCTCGACCTGGGCATCAGCCTGAACTTCGGCGCCATCGCGCTGATGGCGCTAGGCACGCAGTGGTACGTGCTGTTCAATGTGATCGCCGGGGCGAGCGCGGTGCCGTCTGACCTGAAGGAAGCCATGGACAACCTGGGCGTACACGGACGAGAACGGTGGCGGCGGCTCATCCTGCCTGCCATCTTCCCCGCATACGTCACCGGGGCGATCACGGCGGCGGGCGGCGCGTGGAACGCGACGATCGTGGCTGAGATCGTCAGGTATAACCATCATCAGCTCGTGGCCAAGGGCCTGGGCAGCTTCATCGCCCTGAACACTGGTCATCTGCCTGCGTTGTTCGCCGGGCTGCTGGTGATGGCGATCTACGTCACCGGGCTGAACGTGCTGCTCTGGCGGCGGCTCTACCATCTTGCCGAGACGAAATTCGCGCTGGCATGACCGGCCCGTCGTCCTCGCTCGCAGCCCTGGGCGCACCTGCCCAGGCGACGCCGCTCATCAGCGTGCGTTCGCTGTGCAAGTCGTTCTCCGGGCCTGGCGGCCGGCCTCTGCCCGTGCTCGAGGACATCAACCTGGACGTAGCCGAAGGCGAGTTCGTCGCCTTGCTCGGCCGTAGCGGCAGCGGCAAGTCCACGCTGCTGCGCTGCATCGCGGGGCTGATGGCGCCGACCGAGGGCGAGGTGCTGTTCCGCGGCCAGCGGCTCACCGGAACGAACCGGGAGACCTCGATGGTCTTCCAGACCTTCGCGCTGATGCCGTGGCTGACCGTCCAGCAGAATGTCGAGCTCGGCCTCGAGGCCCGCGGAGTGCCCACTGACCAGCGGGCCGAGCGGGCGCTCCGGGCCATCGACATCGTCGGTCTAGACGGCTATGAGACGGCCTACCCCAAGGAGCTATCCGGCGGGATGCGGCAGCGCGTCGGTTTCGCCAGGGCCCTTGTGGTCGAGCCCGCCGCACTTCTAATGGACGAGCCGTTCAGCGCCCTGGACGTTCTAACCTCGGAAAACCTTCGCGGTGAACTGCTGGAGCTCTGGGAGGGTCACAAGTTCCCGACCAAGACCATCGTGATGGTGACGCACAACATCGAGGAGGCGGTGCTCCTCGCCGACCGGATTCTGGTGCTCGGAACTAATCCTGGCCGGATCAGGTCCGACATGCCCAACCCGCTGCCGCGGCCGCGCCGCCGCCGGACCCCTGACTTCGACGACCTCGTCGACCAGATCTACCGGATGATGACCAGGCGCCCCGCGGCGGACGAGCGGCCCGCGGCTAAGCCGGCCGGCACGGTTAGCGACAC
>Ga0335074_10017141_pt1 | contig 10207 bp, 7 predicted proteins | sample Lox_Sample_23_FD_206715 | JGI IMG/M metagenome (GOLD analysis project Ga0335074, IMG submission 206715) | Soil microbial communities from Loxahatchee National Wildlife Refuge, Florida, United States - Lox_Sample_2.3 | ecosystem: Environmental > Terrestrial > Soil > Wetlands | place: USA: Florida...
TTGAGCAGACCCGACGCCACGCCGCTCTCGCGGCCCTGCACGCCCTGCATCGCGACGATCGTCGAGGGCACCAGTGAGAAGCCCATCCCGAGCGCCGAGAGGAACGCACCGAGGAGGACGTCGCTCATGTACGTGCCACCCGGCGCCACGTCGCTCAGCAGCAGCAGGCCGGTGGCGGCGGTCAGCATCCCGGCGGTGATCACGCGCCGCGGACCGAAGCGGGCGACCACTCGCGGCGCCAGTGTGGAGGCCGCGAAGATCGACAGGGTCATCGGCAGGAACCCGAGTCCAGCCTCGATCGCGCTGTAGTGCAACACCTGCTGGAGGTAGAGCGTCAGGAAGAACCAGCTGGGGAACTGGGAGGCGTACAGGAGCACGACCACCAAGTTGGCCGCGCGCAGGTGCCCGATCCGGAAGATCGACAGCGGCACCAGCGGCTGCTCGGCGAAGCGCGCCTCGACGAGCAGGAACGCGCCAAGCAGAGCCAACCCTCCGATCAGAGGCACCAGGACGCCGGCGCTGCCCCATCCGAGCGTGTCGGTCCGCACGATCCCGAACGTGAAGCTGACGAGCGCGGCGGTCACGAGCACCGCGCCGGTGACGTCGAAGTGGCGCCGTCCCTCGGCCGGGAGGTGAACCGGAATCACTCGGAGGCCGAGCACGACCACGAGGACTCCGAGCGGCACGTTGACGGCGAAGATGGCCGGCCAGCCGAACGCCTGGGTGAGCACGCCACCGAGCAGCGCGCCCGACGACGCGCCGAGGCCGCCCACGGCGCCCCACGCGGCCAGGCCACGATTGCGCTCGCGGCCTTCGGGCAGCGATGAGGTGATGATCGACAGGGTGGCCGGCGAAAGCACGGCGCCGGCGAATCCCTGCAGACCGCGCGCGCCAATGAGCAGACCGCGCGAGTCGGCGAGCGCGCACAAGAGCGAGGACAGCGAAAACAGTGCGACGCCGACCAGGAACACACGGCGGCGGCCCAGGAGGTCGGCCGAGCGCCCGCCCAGCATCAGGAAGCCCGCGAAGGTCAGCGTGTACGCGTTGACGACCCACTGCAGGCCGGTGGTTGAGAAATGCAGGCTGGAGCGCATCGAGGGCAGTGCTACGTTGACGATTGCGACGTCCAGGATGACCATGAACTGGGCCAGGCAGACGACGATGAGGAGCGCGTTCGTCGAGCGGTCGGACTTGGAGCTAGTGGCGGTAGTTGAGTTCACGAGGGACACTGTGCAACAATCCCTATCCAGGTACAAGAGAGGGGTTTATCCTGGTAGTAGATCTCCCACCCAGTTCTGAGAACGGCAACGGATCCGGATCTGTGAGAGCAGCGAACGGCGACCGTCCGCGCGGCACCAACGGCGACCGCCGGCGCGCCGAGCTCGCCGATTTCCTACGCACCAAACGGGCCAGCCTCCAGCCCGAGGACGTCGGGCTACCCGACGGCGGCCGGCGTCGGACGCCCGGTCTGCGCCGTGAGGAGGTCTCGCTGCTGGCCGGGGTCGGCACCACCTGGTACACGTGGCTCGAGCAAGGCCGTGACGTGCGCGCGTCGCTTGACGTGCTCGAGGCCGTCTCGCGCGCGCTGCGGCTGACGCCGGCCGAGCGGGCGCACGTGATTCTGCTCGGCCGCGGTGAGGAGGCCCCGCCCTGCAAGGCGCCGGTCGAAGAGGTCTCGCCGACGCTCCGTCAGCTGGTCGAGAACACCGGCCCCGGTCCCGTGTATCTGCTCGGCCGGCGCTGGGACTACCTGGCCTGGAACACGGCGTTCGAGCGCGTGTTCGGTTGGGAGCCCGGGCCCGAGCCGCTGTCGCGCAACCACGTGTGGGCGTGGTTCATGGATCCGGCGCGGCGCGAGCTGTGCGCGAACGACTGGGGGAACAGCGCTCGCCTGCTGGTGGCGAAGTTCCGCGCCGACAGCGCGCGGCACATCGGCGATCCCGCCTTTGAGGAGCTGATCTCGGCACTCGAGTCCTCAAGCCCCGAGTTCCGCAAGCTGTGGAAGCGTCACGAGGTGGCAGGCAGCGGCGACGGGCGCAAGGAGCTCAACCATTCTGTGGTCGGCCGGCTCTCGTTCGCCCACGCCGTGTTCCTTCACGGCGAGCGAACCGAGCAGCGCCTGGTCGTCTACTCGCCGACGTGCGAGAACGACACCCAGGCCAAACTGGCCCAGCTGCTCGAGCAGGACCAGCTGGCGCTCGCCTGACGGCGGGCGGGCGGGCTTCGTTACCAACGTCACGACCGCGTAACGGCCATCTTCATGACCTCTTATGAGAGGTTGACGTTGCTCTGCCGGACGACTGGTGTGATTCACCCATGACGACCCAAGCGCCCTCCGAGATCCCAGAGTCCCAAGTCGCGACGGTCCCCGATCAGGAGACCGCTTCGCTCCAGGCGCCAGATACCGAGCCGGTCCTGGATTCGTTCCCGCTGCTGGACCATCGCACCCGCAGCCGGGCGATCAGCCGGCGGCTGGCCCCCTTCGGCCATTACCTGGCGCTCGCGGACAATGGCACCGAGTGGCTGGTGCCGCTGGCTTCCAAGGTCATACATATCGGTCGTGGTCTCACCTCCGACGTGCGGATCGAGGAGCAGCGCGTCTCTCGCAGCCACGCGATCCTCGTCCGGCACGGCCACGGCACGCGCCTGCTCGACAACCGCAGCGCTAACGGCACGTTCGTGAACGGCCGTCCGATCATCGCCACCAATATCGCGGATGGCGACGTCATCCGCCTCGGGCCGGTGGTGATGACCTACCTGCAGGTCTCCTAGAGCCCGCACCGCGCGTCGCCGCCGTTGGCGGCGACGCGGTGCGAGGCCGGGGGCCGACCGCTCTTCGCTACGGCGCGTGGGGCGACGGCGAGGGCCGCCGGGACCGGGTGCGCGCCGCCGCGGACCCCGCCTTCTGTGCGCCCGTGCGAACTGCGCCGCTGACCGCGGTGAGCGGGCGGGCGATGCCCTCGAGCCGACAGCGCTCGGCCTTCACGCCGCACAAGAGCTCGACCACACCGCCGACGATCATCAGGATCGCGCCGATGGCGAGAGCGAAGAACACGTCCGAGGTGTTCCCGGTGGGCACCAGGCGCCCGAACAGCTGGGGCCCGATGATCCCTCCGATGCCCGTGCCGATCGCGTAGAACACGGCGATCGCCAGGGCCCGGGTCTCCATCGGGAAGATCTCTGAGACCGTGAGATAGGCGGCGCTGACGCCCGCCGAGGCGAAGAAGAAGACCACTGCCCACGAGATCGTGAGCGTGGTCGCATTCAGCTGGTGCTGGTCGAACAGGTATCCGGTGATCAGCAGCAGGACGCCCGAGAGGATGTACGTGCTGGCGATCATCGGCTTGCGGCCGACCGTGTCGAACAGGGGGGCGAGCAGGAGCGGCCCCAGCAGGTTCCCGGCTGCAAACGCCACGAGGTAGTAGGGAGCGTCCGCCGTGGCCACGTGGAAGAACGTGCTCAGCAGCGTCGCGTAGCCGAACAGGATCGAGTTGTAGAGGAACGCCTGCCCAATGAACAGGGCCAGTCCGAGCACGAACCGCCGCGGGTAGTTGCGGACGATCGCGCGGGTGATTTCCCACAGGCCGATCGATTTGCGCTGCCTGACCGTGATCGGGTCCTCGTCCGGCTCCGGGAGATCGGCGCCGGTCGACTCCATCACCTGACGCTCGATGTCCTGCGTGACCGCCTCCGCCTCGTCCTCGCGCCCATGGATGAACAGCCAGCGCGGGCTCTCCGGGACGTGGCGGCGGACGATCAGGATGGCCGTGCCCAGTACGAAGCCAAGGCCGAAGCACACGCGCCAGCTGAGCAGCGGCGAGAAGATGTGCAGCGCGGCCACGGACAGGAGCGCGCCCGCGGCAGCCCCGGCCCAGTACGTGCCGTTGATGACGACGTCGATCCGGCCTCGGTGCTGGGCCGGGATCAGCTCGTCGATGGCCGAGTTGATCGCGCTGTATTCGCCGCCGATGCCCATCCCGGTTACGAATCGGCAGGCGAAGAAGAACAGTGGCGTCCAGGCGAACGCGGTCGCGACGGTGGCCGCCAGGTACACGCCCAGGGTCACCATGAACAGCCGCTTGCGCCCGAAGATGTCCGTCAGCCGGCCGAATAGCAGCGCGCCGAAGCACGCTCCGGCGACGTACATCGACGCCGCCCATCCCGCGACCTCGGCCGAGGAGATGTCGATTCCGCTGCCCTTGGCCGAGATGGCGCCGGCGATCGAGCCGACGATCGTCACTTCGAGGCCATCGAGGATCCAGACCGTCCCCAGACCGACCAGGATCCGCCAGTGCCAGCGTGACCACGGCAGACGGTCCAGCCGCGCCGGGATGTTGGTCTCGATCGTGCCGAGGCCTTCCTCAGCGGTGCCTGAAATAGTGGCCATTTGCAGCACCTCCTCGCTGGAGTTCCCGGCCACTCATGTTTCTACCCGGCCCTTCCGGGGCGAATCCCCCACAATCGACAGCGCGATGACAGAACCGGCGACACCTGTCAGGAGACACACACCGGCCGCAGTCGCCTTCGCCGGCGACACGCTCGACCGGGCCCCCCACCTGCGCGCCGACGCCGAGTTCGAGCGCGTGCGCGGGCTCGACAGCTCGCGCGCGGTCCTCGTCGGGGCCGGCCAAGACGTCGCCCTCGGCCCCGATGGTGCCCTCGTGCGGGTGCCGCTCGCCGAGCTGCCCGCCGACGCGGCGCTCACCTTCCTGGGCCTCGAAACCTCGGGCACGGCGGTGTTCGCCTACGACGCGGCCGGCGACGGAGCGGCCGGCGACGGAGCGGCCGGCGACGGCGCGGCCGGCGACGGCGCGGCCGGCGACGGCGCGGTCCCCGCGCGCGAGGAGCGGTTCGTCGGGCTCCGTGGCCTGGCTGCCGAGCTCGACCCGCCGGAGGGCGCGCTGGCCGCCTACGCGGTCGGCATGGTGGGCTGGCATCGCGTCAACCGCTACTGCGGGCGCTCGGGTGACGCCACCGTGGTCGAGGCGGCCGGCCATCGCCGCCGCTGCCCCGGGTGCGGCCTGGTCGTGTTCCCACGGACCGATCCCGCGATCACCATGCTCGTCACCGCCGGCGAGCGCTGCCTGCTGAGCCGACGCCACGGCGCACCCCGGAATCGGTGGTCGGCGCTGGCCGGCTTTGTCGAGCCGGGCGAGACGCTCGAGCAAGCCGTGGTGCGAGAGGCCCGCGAGGAGACCGGCATCGACGTCGTGGCCGTCGAGTACCTCGCCACTCAGCCCTGGCCGTTCCCGGCCGCGCTGATGATCGGCTTCTGGGCCTTTGCCGATGCCGACCGCGCGGGCGTGCCCGAACCTCAGCCCGACGAGCTGGTCGATGCCCGGTGGTTCGAGCGCGGCGAGCTCCGAGCCGCGCTGTCAGAGGAGCGGATCGCCATTCCGCCCCCAGGGACCATCGGCAACTATCTGATCACGACCTGGCTCGCTGGCTAGGCCTGGGCGAGAAAGCCGAATATATGGCGACTTTCTCGACCAGCCTCGGATCGGGAACGCCCTAGCTCTGGTCGAGTAGCGAGCGCACGACCCGCTGGTGCTCGCGCATCGTCTCCATCCCGTCCGCGCCCGGCTGACGCCCGAACCCGCAGTACATGGCCACGCCGAAGTTGCTCAGGTATCGAGACGCCGTCGCGTGGCGGCGCCGCAACCCGGCGACGCCGTCGATCGGCTGCACGATCCCGAGAAACACGCGCGTCTGGACCGGAAGCTCCAGGTCGACCAGCGGCCGGAAGAAGCTTCGGTCCTCGCTACGCAGATAGCGCGGGCCGGCCATGTGCACCCAGTCGACCTGGCGGCCCGAATTGGCCACCGCGTAGTTGGCCATCCGGACCAGCAGCCCCATGTCGCGCGCCTCGTACATCGGCCATTCCGGGAACGTGCCGTAGCAGAAGTGGTAGCCGAGCATGACCTCTTCGGGGATCTGCGGGGTCAGCCGCGACACCGGGCCGGCGAACCGCTCCCACGCCCCCTCCGCGGTCCACGCCAGCACGCCCTCTATGTCCTGCGTCTCGTAGGCCATGTCCCACTGGATCGCGAGCTGGGCCGGCGGAATCTCGGACATGAGCCGCACGAGCTCGCGCCCGACCAGCTCCTCATAGGCCCGCTCGGCGACCGGATAGTCGGCGGCGAAGTCGGCCTTGAACCCGTTTAGCGCACTGGACGGAAACGGCAGCCCGACCTGAAAGCGCAGCGCCTCCGGGATCACGCCATCGGAACGCAGCTCGCGGAACACCTCATAAGACGCGATCGCGTCGTCGATCCGGGGCCACGTGTCCCAGTGCAGCTCGCCGGCCCCGGCGCGGATCTTGAACACTGGTGTCTCGTAGGCGTGGCGCGGGATTCCGGTCGGCGACTCGGTCTCCTCGACCACCTCGACGTCCGGATTGGGCCGGACCAGCTGCTCTCGCTCGTAGCCGACCCAGGCCCGGCGCGGACCCGTCTCGCCATCGGGCAGCGCAAACACCATGTCACCGAACAGCTCGGCGCCGGCGCGGAGTGCCTGCTCGGTGGAGTCCGCCGGCAGGCTCCCGACCAGCAGCAACTCGCTGGCCGCCCGTCCGCTCACGACGCCTCGCTCAAGACGCCTCGCTCAAGACGCCTCGCCTCAAGACGCCTCGCTCAAAGACACCTCGCTCAAGAGGCCTCGCCGACCACTTCGTCGCTCCCGGCAATCTCGCTGATCCCGGTCACCTCGTCGGTCACGTCACGCGCCACCAGCGCAGCGTACGCGCCACCGCGCTCCATCAGCTCCTCGTGCGTGCCGCGCTCGATGATCCGACCGTGGTCGAGCACGACGATCTGGTCGGCGTCGCGCACGGTCGAGAGGCGATGGGCGATCGTGAGCGTGGTCCGGCCCTGGGCAAGTCGCTCGAGCTCGGCCTGCACCGCCGCCTCGGTCTGGGTGTCCAGCGAGCTCGTCGCCTCATCGAGCACCAGCACCGGCGGGTTGCGCAGGACCGTGCGGGCGATCGCCATCCGCTGCTTCTCGCCCCCTGAGAAGCGGTAGCCGCGCTCGCCGACGACGGTGTCGTAGCCATCCGGCAGCGAGGCGATCAGGTTGTGGATCCGCGCGGTGCGCGCGGCCTCTTCGATCTCTTCATCGCTGGCGTCGGGCCGCGCGAACCGCAGGTTCTCGCGCACGCTCGCGTGGAACAGGTAGGTCTCCTGGGACACGACTCCGACGGTGGCCGCAAGCGAGGCGAGCGACGCGTCGCGAACGTCGACGCCGTCGATCGTCACCCGGCCCTGCTGGGGCTCGTAAAGCCGCGCCGCCAGGTAGCCGATGGTCGTCTTCCCGGCGCCGGTCTCACCCACGACCGCGGTTCGCGTCCCGGCTGGGACGACGAGGTCGATCTCGCGCAATGTCCATGGCGAATCCGCTGGCGCCGGGGAATCGGCTGGCGCCGGGGAATCGGCTGGCGCCGATTCCCTGGCGAGTTCGGCTGGCGCCGAACTCGGGGCTCTCGCGCCAGCGGAACTCGGGGTCTGATCGCGCTCCCCTCCGTAGCGGAACGAGACATTCTCGAACCTCACCTCGCCGAGCAGTTCGTCGGGGCGCAGCTCTACCGGGTGCTCGGCCTCGACGATGTCTACGGGCAGGTCGAGGTACTCGAAGATGCGGTCGAACAGGGCCAGCGATGACTGCATGTCGGCCTGGACCCCTAGAAGCGACTGGATCGGGAAGAGCAGCCGGGTCTGGAGCGTCGTGAACGCGACCACGGTTCCGATCGAGATCGAGGTGCCGATGAAGGTCTGCCCGGCGAGCCAGTAGATGATCGCGGGCTGCACCGCGAAGGTGAACTGGATCGTGGCCATCATCCAGCGGCCCGCCATTCGCGAACGGACCTCCAGGTCGGCGATGTCCTTCGACTCGCCCGTGAACCGGCCGGCAAGGTCCGTCCCGCGGCCCATCGTCTTGCCGAGCATGATCCCGGAGACCGACAGCGACTCGGCCACCAGCGCCGACATGTCGGCGAGGCGGCGCTGCTGCTCGGTCGTGATCTTGCGACGGATCTGACCCACCCGCCGGGTCATCCACACCGAGGGCGGCACGAACACGAGCGAGATGATCGCCAGGCGCCAGTCGAGCAGGCACATCGCGACGAGCGAGGCGACCACCGTCGTCGCGTTCTGGGCAATTGTGGTCGCGGTCGTGGTGACGACGCTGTCGAGGCCACCGATGTCGTTGGCAATCCGCGACTGCACCTCGCCGGTGCGGGTGCGGGTGAAGAACGCCAGCGACATCTTCTGCAGGTGCTGGTAGACAGCGGCGCGCAGGTCGTGCATCACCCGCTGGCCGACGACGTTCGACATGTACGTCTGCCACACGCTCGTCGCGTTGGTGAAGATCGAGATCGCGATCATCGCCAGCACGCTCACGGTCAGCACCGTCTCGTCGTGCTTGAGAATTCCGACGTCGAGCGCCCTCCGAAGCAGGAACGGCTGAAGGATCGCGATGCCGGCCGAGAGGATGATCAGCACCAGCACAGCCGCCAGGCGCAGGCGGTAGGGCTTGAACAGGGCAAGGATCCGGCCGGTGTCGCGCTCCCGGGTCGGGTCCATCAGCGGCGGCGGCTTCTTGTCAGACCCGCCCGCCCGGCGCAGCGAGCGCATCGCCCCGGAGCCTCCGGCGCCCATCGATGCTGCGAATCCGTGATTTCCCGAACTCATCCCGCCATCATGATGACACCCGTGACACGTTTCGCCCGGGAACGAAATATCGCCGCGCTACCCTGAGTGTCATGCACGGCGATGCCGACATCGCGAGCATCGGGGCCCTGGTCGCCGATCCCGGGCGGGCTCGCATTCTGCTCGCGCTGGGCGACGGCCGCGCACTGCCGGCCAGCGTGCTCGCCGACGAGGCCGGTGTGGCCGCCTCAACCGCCTCCGCCCACCTCGCGAGGCTGGTCAAGGGCGGCATGCTACGGGCCGAGCGCCACGGCCGCCACCGCTACTACCGCCTGGCCGGTCCCGAGGTCGGCGAGCTGATCGAAGCGCTGGCGCGGATCTCTCCCCCGGCGGCGGTCCGCTCGCTCAAGCAGGGCAGCAAGGCCCACGCGGTTCGTTTCGCGCGCACCTGCTATGACCATCTGGCGGGCATGCTCGGAACGCAGCTGATGCAGGCGCTGCTCGAGCATGAGCTCATGACCGGCGGCGACGGCGTCTTCGACCCCGAATCGGCGCGCGAGCACCGGCTGGCCGCGTTCGGCTCAGACCTTGACTACCGGCTGACCGACACCGGCGTCCGCGAGCTGAAGGCGTTCGGGATCGACTTCGACTCGCTGCCTCCGCGCCGGCCGCTGATCCGCTACTGCGTGGACTGGAGCGAGCAGCGCCATCATCTCGCCGGCTCACTGGGTGCAGCGATGGCGACGCGGATGCTGGACTTAGGTTGGGTTCGGCGGGCCGATCGGAGCCGCGCCGTGCACATCAGCGACGCCGGATACGACGGACTGCGCGATCAGTTCGGGCTTGAGCTGGGCTCGAACGGCAACGCCTAAGACCCCGCTCACACTTCTACTCGAGGGCATACTGAGAAGCGTGTCCGGTCAGGAGCTTGGCCTCGCGATCTCGGTGTTCCTCGCCTGCACGGTCGAGGCGGTCGAGGCGCTCACGATCGTGCTCGCGGTCGGCGTCACCCGTGGCTGGCGCTGGGCACTGTTCGGAGTGGCCGCTGGCGCGGTTGCGCTGGCCGTGATCGTCGCGGCGCTTGGTCCGGCGCTGACGGCGCTGCCGCTCAACGTCCTGCGAGTGGTGGTCGGCGCGCTGTTGCTGGTGTTCGGGCTGCAGTGGCTTCGCAAGGCGGTCCTCCGCGCCGCCGGACTGAAGGCCCTGCACGACGAAACCAAGGCCTTCGCCGCCGAGACCGAAGCCGCCCGGGCCGCTGCGGGCGTCGGCGGCGGCTTCGACGGCTACGCGTTCACGATCGCCTTCAAGGGCGTGCTGCTCGAAGGCCTCGAGGTCGCGTTCATCGTCTTGACCTTCGGAGCCAACCAGCACGACATCGGACTGGCCGCGCTCGCCGCGGTCGTCGCGGTGGCGGTGGTCACCGCGGCCGGATTTGCCGTTCGCGCCCCGCTCGCGCGGGTGCCGGAGAACGCGATGAAGTTCGGCGTCGGCGTCATGCTCACGTCGTTCGGCATCTTCTGGGGGACGGAGGGCGCCGGCGCGTCGTGGCCGGGTGGCGATGCGGC
>Ga0335074_10017142_pt1 | contig 10207 bp, 6 predicted proteins | sample Lox_Sample_23_FD_206715 | JGI IMG/M metagenome (GOLD analysis project Ga0335074, IMG submission 206715) | Soil microbial communities from Loxahatchee National Wildlife Refuge, Florida, United States - Lox_Sample_2.3 | ecosystem: Environmental > Terrestrial > Soil > Wetlands | place: USA: Florida...
CGGGCATTAGAGCTGTGCGAGGTGATGATGCGCGACGGCAGGTTTATGAAGACAAAATATCTCCCACTCTGCGGCCTGTTTCTGGTCTTCGTCTCCGGCGGCGGACACACGGCTGCATCCCAGCAGGACAGTTCACGCATTCGCGTGAACGTAGTCCTGGTGCAGCTCAATGTCGCCGTCACTGACCACAAAGGAAACTACATCAGCGGCCTTCGTCCCCAGGACTTCGAAATCACGGAGGACAAGATCCCGGAAACAATCGCCACCTTCGAAGAAGGTGACGAACCCGGTATAGCTGCCGATACGTCGGACGCAACCGCCAAAACGCCGGAACAGGCTTCAGTCGAACCGCAGCCTGAGGCGGGCAAGACCACGACATCGCAGCTGCCGCATATGGGCGCAAATGTTTTTGTGCTCTTCGATACCAGCAACTACATGTACCGGGGATTCGTGTACGCGCAGGATGCCATTGCGGACTTCGTCCGCTCGCTCGAACCGGAATATAAGGTAGCCTTCTATTCCTATAGCCGCGACCTCTCCAAAGCTACGGCTCTCACTCCCGATCACACCCAGGTGTTGCGCGGCGTGCGCAGCACCGTAGCCGGCGACGATGCAGCTCTCTACAACTGCCTGTTGCTCACGGTCAAAGACGCCGCGCCGTTAAAAGGCCGCAAAGCCATCGTGGTCTTCTCAAACGGCCCTGACAATGCCAGTTCCGTCCCGCCGGAAAACGTGGCAGAACTCGCGCAGTCGACGGGAACCATCATCTACATGATCAGCACTCAGGCTGCAGAGGGCGATCCGGTATCCACCGCGGTCTTCGAGCGCATGAGCAAAGCAACCGGTGGCAAAGCCTACTTCGCCAAGAACTGGAAAGATGAGAAGCAGGCCTTCTCTTCTGTGCGCGATGACCTCGCTCACCTTTATTCGCTCAGCTACTACCCGCAGGCGAACCCCAATCGCGGCTGGCGCACGATTACCGTGAAACTCAATGGCAAGGAACTGCAGAAGTACCACGTACGCACGCGAGATGGCTACCGCCTTTCTCAGCAGGCACAAACCTTCTCTGAGAACGTATCGGAGGCGCCAGTATCAAATTCCACTCCCAATTAGCGGCTCAGTGAAAGTCGTGCGACTGCACTTCCAGCGCGCTGTCCGATAGAGCCTTCAGGCGCACAGCTTTTATGTGAATCACGTTGTCCTGGTTCTGAAGCGGGCCTTCGAAAATCAGAAATTTGCTGCGCACCACCAGCAGACGATCGCGATCGTAAAGATCGGGCGTGATAATCACGTTGGCGATCCCCGTCTCGTCTTCCATGGAAAGAAAGATAAAGCCCTTAGCAGTACCCGGTCTTTGCCGCGCTATCACGCAGCCTGCTGTTCGCACATATTCACCATTCCGGCAGGTGCGCAACTCCTCGGCCGACAAAATATTCCGGCGTCGGAGCTCTGCGCGACGATAGTGCATCGGATGCTTTCCTGTCGTCAGTCCGGTTCCCGCATAATCCGCCACCAGCCGCTCTTCAACATTCATTTGCCGCAATGGATGTATTTCAGATTCTTCCCTCAGCCACTCGCTCTGCTGCCTGAGCAGCGGTCCCTCTAGTTTGCCGGCGCGCTCCACCTGCCACAGCGCGTCGCGGCGATGCGCCACTCCATCGATGCTTTTCAGCGCGCCGATGTGTGCCAGCAGCGTGAGTTCCTTCCTGTTGAGAGCTGCAACGCGCTGAGCAAGATCTTCCGCCGAACGGAACGGCCCATCCTCCTTACGCGAGTGAACGAGTGCTTCGGCTGATACCTTGCGCAAACCTTTCGCATAGCCCAGTCCCATGCGCAGCGATAATCTACCGTCCTGCTCGTGCTCGACGGTGCACGGCCAGTCAGAAACCAGAACATCAATTGGCCTTACGCGCAGACCATGGCGCTGCGCGTCCTTGACCAGGACCGCTGGCGAATAGAACCCCATCGGCTGATTATTCAGAATGGCGCACGTAAACGCCGCCAGGTACTTCACTTTGAAGTAAGCAGACGCATAGGCAATCAGTGCAAAGCTCGCCGCGTGCGATTCGGGAAAACCATACAGCGCAAACGAGCTGATGTTCTGTACGATCTGGTTCTGCGTGGCAGCATCGATCCCGTTCGCCGTCATGCCCGCGCGCAGCTTTCCTTCAAGATTCTTCATGCGCTCCCACGAGCGCCGCATGCCCACCGCCCTTCGCAACTCCTCTGCTTCAGCACCGGAAAAGTTGGCGATGATCATCGCCATGCGCAGCAGCTGCTCCTGGAACAACGGCACCCCCAGCGTGCGCTTCAGCACCGGCTCCAGCAGCGGATGCGGATACGTCACCTGTTCCCTTTTCTGCCGTCGGCGCATATACGGATGCATCATCTCCCCCACAATCGGCCCCGGCCTGATAATCGCTACCTGCACCACCAGGTCATAAAACTTCTCGGGATAATTCCTCGGCAGCGACGCCATCTGCGCCCGGCTTTCCACCTGAAACATGCCGACAGTATCGGCCTTTTGCAACGTGCGATACACCTCTTCATCCTCGGGCAACTGTGCCAGATCTATGGCCTCTCCGTAGTGCCGCGGAATCAGCTCCAGGCAGTCTTTCAGCACAGCCATCATCCCTAGTCCGAGCAGATCCACCTTGACGATGCCCAGATCGGCGCAGTCTTCCTTATCCCACTGCACAACCGTGCGCCCTGGCATCGACGCGCGCTCCAGTGGCACCACGCAGTTCAACTGCCCCTGGCAGATCACCATGCCTCCCGAGTGCTGGCTCAAATGCCGCGGCAGGTCCTGAATACGCATCGACAACTCAAGATATTTGGCAATGCGCGGATGCTGAATATCGAACCCGGCATTCAGAAACGAATGCGCCATCGTATCAGTCTTACCGCGCCACTCCCACTGCCCCGCCAGGCTCGATAACCTCCCCAGCGAATCCTCATCGAAGCCCAGCGCTTTCCCCACCTCCCTCGCCGCAGACTTCTGACGATAGCTGCTTACGTTGGCGGTCATCGCAGCGCCAAGCTTCCCATAACGCTGATACACATACTGAATCGCCTGCTCCCGCTTCTCTTCCGACGGCAGATCCAGATCGATATCCGGCCACTCGCCGCGGCTCTCATTCAGAAAGCGCTCAAAGAGCAACTCCATCCCCACAGGATCGATCGCCGTAATCTCCAGCGCAAAGCACACCGCGGAGTTCGCCGCACTGCCCCGTCCCTGAATCAGGATTCCGCTGCGCTTGCAGTACTCGATAATGTCCCAGACGATGAGAAAGTACCCCGCAAACCCCAGACTGGTGATCAGCGCAAGCTCTTTCTCCACCTGCTTCTTCGCCTGCTCCAGCAACGCCCGGTCGTTCTTCGGTCCATAGCGCCGATGAACTCCCTCAGCCACACGCTTGCGCAGAAAGCTGTCCATCGTCTCTCCATCCGGCACCGGATAACGCGGGAATTCGTAACCAAGATCATTCAGTTCAAACTTCAGCCGCTCCGAAAGGCTTACCGTGTTTTCGACCGCTCCGGGCACATCGCGAAACAGCGTCGCCATCTCGCGCGCTGTCCGCAGATGCCGCTGACTGTTGACAGCCAGAAGCCGCCCCGCCTGATCCAGCTCGACGTGACGGCGTATCGCCGTAAACAGATCCAGTACCTCACGGTCGTATTTCGTTGCGTGGCGAACGCCATTCGTAGCAATTACCGGCACATTTAGAGAACGCGCAATACGAATCGCCGCCTGATTGCGCCATTCCTCCTCGCGCTCCTGATGGCGCTGCAACTCGATATACACATCCTCACGGCCGAAGATGCGAATCAGTCGTTCCACCATCTCGTACCCGGCTTCTTCTCCGCCGCGCGCCAGCGCTGCCGCCAGCGGACCTTCATCTCCGCCGGTAAGACACACCAGCCCTCCTGCATATTCAGCAAGATCCTCACACGTCGCCGCCCCATCGTTCTTTGTGCTTTCACGCATTTTGAATTGGGTGATGAGCCGGCAAAGGTTCTGATATCCCTCGCGCGACTCACAAAGCAACGGCAGCCGTGCCGGTTCCTCTTCGTGCTGATGCGGCAACCACGGCGGCGGCGCAAGCCGTGGCCCAAAACTCGATACAGCAATCTCCGCTCCAATATGCGCCCGCACACCATTCCGCTTTGCGCTGGTATGAAAACGCGCCGCCCCGTATACGCCGTTATGATCGAGCAGCGCCATTGCCGGCATCTCCAGTGCGACAGTCTGTTCGATCAAATCCTCCGGCTGCGAAGCAGCCTGAAGAAAGCTGAATGCGCTCGCAGAATGCAGCTCGACATAGCCGCTAGTCATACAAACCCACGATCTGCCAGCGATCCAGCATCAGATCTTGTACCAGGCAGCAGCAGAGTACGGCCCCATCATTGCCGCGCGCCACCAGATCCCACTGCTCGCATCCCCACAGCGTCGTTCCCCACCATTCGCCGCCTGCCAGCCACGGACCATAAGCGCGCTCTACTGCATAGCACCGGTCACGAAAGACAAACATCTTCGGCCGATCGCCCTGCAGAGTTACAAATGCCGCTTCTGGTGGACGCAGCTGCCGCACAGCGGCACGCAGCGATGTAGGTGTGAAATCCCACGGACGTGTAGAAGGGATAACAAACGGGCCCATGCGAAATGCCTCCGGCCCATGTGTATCCCGCAGCACAGCGCTCCCCACACATTCGTCACCAACAATGGCACGAATCCGCGCCAGCGTCACATCCAGCCACTCCGGCTCCGGCAACTGCGGAGAGAACAAGCCCAGCTGCACCTTGCTTGTGCTGCCAGGCTCACCCCTGAGAGCCAGCGCCAGAATTGCAACCTCCGGCGGATGCGCTTCCAGATCGAGATGCAGAAGCTTGATCCAGAGCTGCTTATCATTCGACGGCAGCGCGGGCCGTACCGTTCGCGTATGTCTTGCACCATCCTCCAGAGTTAATGTAACCGTGACAGATGCAATAGCCAGCACCCGATCACATGCGCGGAGAATAAGCTGATCCAGCATCACGCCCACTACAAAGAGCAGCGAATCGAGCACTTCCACCGGTGAATCCAGCTCCATCTGTTCTTCAAGTTTGAAAGCAGGCTCCGCCGGCTGAAACAAATGCGTACACTCCCCACGCGCCAGCTGACGAAGACGCCTTCCCGCCTGCCCCATCCGCGCAACAAGCTCTTTCTCGGGCAATGCTGCCAGCATCCCCAGCGTCCGAATACCCCACAGCGAGAACGTCTCCGCCTGCTCCTCGCTCAGCTCAAGCACGCCCAGAGGCAACGGCGCCAATGCTGCAGCCTCCTCGCCTGCAGACACAACCTGCACACCAGCTCGCGGACTCAACCCTCGCGCCAGCGCAATCGCCGAATGGAAATTCCCGCTGACGGCAATGCACCCTGTCATTCCCAGCGCTCTCACTCGCTTCAGAAGCTTCTGCGCCTGCTCTGTGACAGGCCCAAACAACCTCTCCGTTCCCGCCATATCGACAACACACAGGAACACACGATAGTCGCAACAATCCTCCACACGTGGCGAAAATGCGCCCGCGCACTCCAGCAGAACCGTCTTCGTCGCAGTTTCTTCTTTTATAGAACGCGGCAGAACAGTGACCCCGGAAAATGTCTCAACCTCCACTGGCGTCATTCCATGAACAACGCCCAGCTCGCGCGCCTTTGCATTCAGCGAACACACCCGTTCGAGCGGAGCCTGCCCCTCCATTACCACCACCGCCTTACTTCGCAGCTCCGGCCTCAACCGCAACAACGCCTGCGCAGGAAACTCCCTGACGTAGAGACACGCGTACATCATCGCGGACCCGCCCACGTCGTTCGCGTCCGCCAGTTCGCCGCGCTAACATTCTGCGGAGGTTTGCGCAGCGACACAACATTTGTCAGAGAATGCATCTGGGGTTGTGCAAACCTCCGGCGCACAATCTCCTCACGATGCTCAATCCCGGTAAATACCGTGGCCTCATCACTGCGTGCACTCGCCGGATGGAATTGCAGTTGCAACTCCCCGCTGCTCGTCGCACAGGGGTGCTGTGTCATCAGCACAACACTCGCCTGCGTACGTTCAGCCGCAGCGCGATAGCGAAACCACGTCGCCAGCGGCACTCGCGACACATACTCAGGCGCAATGCTCGCCATATCCAGCACGATCGCGCTGAACCCGCCCGCCTGCAGCAGTAGATCTGTTACACGCAGAGCCTGCTCCATCCGCGACCACGGCTTCGCAGCCCTGATCCTCTGTCGATTCTGCTGAATTACATTCGGTTGTAGTTGATCAAAGACATCCTTCTCACGACGCAGCCGCCTCTGCGGCTCTGCGCACCGCGGCGAAACCGCCTCCGCCTGCAACAGCTCACTCACCGCAGCCGACAGCCCCTTCACTTCGTTGCGCGGATGCGAACCGAAGCCGCCGCCATGCAGCCCTTGCTTCACCGGAGCCGGCACAAGATACTTCTCCGGAAGCACGAACTGGCTCTGCGCGGCCTGCGACGTTGCTCCCTTCTGCACCCCACAGCGAATCCACAGCAGCCGGGACAAATCCACTCCCGCCGCCGCGGCCGATTCCGGATGGAACATGTCCGAAATATCGACCCAGGCGCAAACCCTGGCAGCCCGCGTCATCCCGGCAAGAAATGAGAGCACAACCGAAGTCCGTCCCGAAGACTCGGGACCGACCAGCTCGGTAATCGCACCCAGCGGAAGTCCGCCATCGAGCAGTTCGTCAATCTGCTCAACACCCGTAGACGCTACCGGCCGGATGATCCTCGGCGCAGGACTCAGGGCGGACGGTATCCGGTCAGCTAAGGCAGCATTGATCCGGGCTCGCAGGGCGGAGGCAGACATTGGCGTATTCGCCTTATATTCGCCTATAGGACAGGGCTGCTGTCAATCCATGACTTGCATCACTCACGGTGCAAATCCTCGCAAGCTATTGGGTCTTTTGCACCTTGAATGACAAAATTTTCTTCTCCCGCCAGGGATATTCGGAGAACTACATATGGACGAGATGAATTCGAAATCGCTGCAGAGATTGGGTCGCGTAAGGATCGCAATCCTTGGTGTGGGCGCGGTAATCCTACTCGTACTGTCGCTGGTTAATTACGCTAAACAGGATCGACATCCCGTCCCCGGATGATCCTACGCGCCCGCCAGCCCGTACACATCCACCCGTCCATCATAAGTCGGGACAAAGACCTTACCCCCGCTCACCACCGGCACATTGAACTTGGGATGGCTGAAGGTAATATTCCACTGCTGGCTGTCCCACAGCACCTTCAGCTGCTGGACGCCGGACTGGCCAGGGACAAAGTTCTCCGGATCGTAGCAAAGGAAGCGCCCGGTTGTGACCTCAGCGTTAGCATCTCCATACGGAATCAATGCCCACAAAAGTGCCGTCCCCGGCTTGTCCGCATTTGCGGAAAGGCTCATAAAGCCGCCGGGCATTCCGCCAGGCGGATTGGTGCTGTTTGCCGATGCCACTTCCGCACCCTCAGCCAGCAGGGTCAGAACCCCCTTAGGGCTCATCGACCATGCGCGCAGTTGCGAGTTCTCGCCCCAGCAGAACAGCATCAATCCGTGAACAGGGCTCATGTACTGCACCGAAGTCGAATGCATATGCCGCGTCTTGTTGTCGTACAGAAAGTCGAGCGTGCTCGAATCCTGCGGCGCATTGTCGATGTTGGGATTCGGCGTGTAGGTGTACCACACCGGAGGCTGCACCAGCTTCGCATAATTCGTCGCCGCATGTGCAAAGTCCGCCGGTCTGGTCTTGCCCATGTCTTGGATATTCACCTCGTAGGCAATGCCGTCTTTGCCGCACGCCAGCGCAATGCCGTATTCAGGAATCAGCGACAGCCCCGCCGATCCCAGATCCTCATCCGCAAAGCCCTCACTCACCTCTTTCTGGTTGGGCTTGGTGATGGTCCGGTTGCCGACAACCTGAGCACCTTCGAGATTGCGGTCACCCATGGCGTTGACGGGCATATTGGCATGTGCGACTGAGGGCCCGCTGACGCCGGAGAGCTTGGGCGCGAGCCGACCTGCGCGGAAAGCGCTGGGGGCAGACTGCGTCGGGTCCTCCCCGATTCGCCCCGCGTCGCTATACGGTGTCCACCAGTCGACAACAGCAAGCGTGCCCCTCTTTCCCTCAGCTGGAGGCGTGTACTTCACCTTGAAGACCGTCTCACCCCAGTCAGATACGCCATCAAAGCTGCCGTTGCCCGTCATGCCATAGATATAGCCATCCTTATCGGCGCACAGCCCTGACCCCGCCATCCAGATGCCGGCTCCATACCCTCCGCTCATCGCCAGGCTAGCTGATATTCGTGCAGAGGCAACGTCGTAGGCGAAGATCCATCCCGCCGCGCCATTCGTCGTCTCCAGAACCGAGCCCGACGCAAAGAAGATCGTCTTCACTCGGTTGACCTGCGTCATGAGCAGCGATGATCGCTGCTTACGCATGGTGCTGTCGAATTTCTGCGCGGGAAGCCCGTGCCCCGGTGCATACTCTTCTGCCTCAAGGCTCAGCGGCTCATGCACGCGGCTGCCATCCTTCAGGTTAAGAACATGGATATAGTGCATGCCCTTCTTGGGATCTCCATCCGGAGAAGTCCACGCCACGCCATACCAGCGTCGCGTATCCGGATCGATGACGCCCGTCGAGAGCACGCCCCAGTGATCATTAATCACGTGCATGTCGATCGAACTGCCGCCGTTGACCGGCACGGCCAGCTTCTGCACCCATAGGATGTCCGAATCGTTGGCGTCATAGCACCATACGAGGTTGTTCATGGTAGAGACGACCGCAATATCGCGCACCGTCCCATCAACCACCGGAACCTTAGGCAGGATCAGCGTCTGCGACTCCGCGCCCCGCGCATCTCCCTCCATATACAGCGAGAAATATTTCCGTATCCCTTTGGAAGCGACATCCGCCTGCGTGAGAATCGTCTCGTTCAGCGTTGTGCCGGAGCGGCTCGCGTCATAGGCACGGGTGAGCACCGGCGACATGATCCCGGAGGTGGTTTGAGCGTGGGCAATGGGCCTGGCAAGGCTGTAAGCAGCGGCGCCGGCGGAAAGCGATAAGAATGTCCTGCGCTTCATAGTCGACTCCTGAAAGTTCGTGGGTAGGTCGTGGTTTATTTATGTGAAGTGCGAGAGTCCCACTGCACGCAGTCGCGCGTGGGATCTAATGTATTCAGGCTTACGCAGGAAGCAACGCTGTGCTTCAGAACATTCTTGCCGCCGAAAGGAGCAAGGGTTGGAGGACCCAGCGGGCCGAGTGCAGCGCTGTCCCACGTCGCCGGGACCAGCGAGCCATGTTTCATATTCATGACCAGCGGTGCCACCGCTGGCGTATCTTTTTGCGGATCGAAGCTAAGCGTTACCTTGTTGCCCTGCTTGACCCAGCGCGCATGCCAGGTCTGCGGATCGCGGTCATGCCAGTTCTGCTGCACCAGGGCCGTGCCATCCTCGGCAAACTGCACCATCACAACGCGATGGACTTCCGCACTGATGCCGCCGCTGCCCGAGTAAAACCCCTTCAGCTTATCGGCATGAGCGACGCCAACAGCCAAGAGAAATGCCAGAAGAGTCAGTACAGTCGGATACCGGGGGCGCATGGTAGCAGCCATCCTACACAAAGAACCTGAAGGATGAAACAGTCCGAATCAGACTAAATTTATATGGTGGGCGCCTAGTCTCTCCAGCACCTGGGGGGCGATCTGGGAAACGCTGCCCGCGCCAAGCGTAAGAATCACGTCATTCGGCTCGGCCCGCTCGACGACCTTCGCAATCGCGCGCTCGCTCGTCGCAGCGTACTCGACTCCGTCCCGCCGCATCGCCGCGACCAGCGCCTGCGCGTTCACGCCCTCGATGGGCTCTTCACTCGCCGCATAGATATCGAGCACCTCGACCGTTGAAGCATCGTCGAAAGCGGTAACAAACTCATCGAACAGGTCGCGTGTCCGAGTGTAACGGTGCGGCTGGAAGATCACATGGATACGACTGTAGTTGCAATCTCGCGCCGCGCGCAGCGTCGCTCGAATCTCCGTAGGATGGTGGCCATAGTCGTCGACCACCGCAATCCCGTTGACGCACCCCTTCAGCTGGAACCTCCGGTCGACTCCGCGGAAATTCTTCAATCCCTGCGCAATCTCCTCCGGACTGATCTCGAGCTGG
>Ga0335074_10017144_pt1 | contig 10207 bp, 4 predicted proteins | sample Lox_Sample_23_FD_206715 | JGI IMG/M metagenome (GOLD analysis project Ga0335074, IMG submission 206715) | Soil microbial communities from Loxahatchee National Wildlife Refuge, Florida, United States - Lox_Sample_2.3 | ecosystem: Environmental > Terrestrial > Soil > Wetlands | place: USA: Florida...
ACACCATGGACGGAGGCAAAGTCTGGACCAACGTCAGCAACCTGACCGGCGTGCAGCCCCACACCATCTTCAGCATCATCGAGGCCGGCGATGACGCTAACACTGCCTACGTCGCCGGCCATATCGGCGTGGAGCGCGGTACAATCGGCACCCTGCCTGCCGATGAGAACCCTGATGTGCCGCTCATCTGGCGTACCACGGACGCAGGCAAAACCTGGGTCAGCATCGTCAACGGCCTGCCTGGCGACGAGCGAACTGGCAGCTGGGTGAACAGCCTGCGCGCCGATCCAAAACAGCCAGACCTGCTTTTCGCCGGAACTGAAACCACGGTTTATGTCAGCTTCGACAACGGCGATCACTGGCAGCCGCTGCGCCAGAACCTGCCCAGCACGTCGATTCGCGACCTCGAAGTGCACACCGATCATCACACGAACGACTTGGTCATCAGCACCTATGGCCGCGGCTTCTGGGTTCTTGACGACATCACGCCGCTACGCCAGATCGCCGCCAACGCCAAGGGCATCAGCAGCTCCTCTGCATATCTCTTTGCGCCCGAGGAGGGCATTCGCGCCCGCATTAACAGCAACTGGGATCAGCCCTTCTCAGTTGAAGTGCCCCATGCAGCCAATCCGCCCTACGGCGTGATCGTCGATTATTACCTTAGCCACGAACCCACTGTGCCTATCAAGCTTGAGGTGTTCGACTCCAGCGGCAATCTGGTGCGCACCATGTCCAGCACCTTGCCGCCGCCCATTGAAGGCGCGGCCTATCCCCACTACTGGCTGGCTGCTCCCGAGACGCGCAGCCTCAGCTTTCATGTCGGCCTGAATCGCGTCAACTGGAACCTCGAATACGACGACCCGCCCGCGCTGCGCCACGATCTCGAAAATGAAATGAACATGACGGAGGGTTCAACCACTCCCGGTCCGCATGGACCCCAGGTGATTCCCGGCATTTATACGCTGAAGCTCACCGTGGACGGCAAGGTCTATACCCGCAACGTGACTGTCGTGAACGATCCGCGCGCCGGCCAGAGCCCCGCGCTCATGGCTGCCCTGCGCCTCCAGAACAAGCTCTCGCTGCTCTCCATGAAAGGCATGGAGGAGAGCGACGCGGGCTTTGAAGAGGTGAATGGTGTCAAGGAGCAGGTCGCTTCCCTGGTCAAGAGCAACCCGCCCGCCGATGTGGCCGAACAGGCAAAGACGCTTGAGGCCAGCCTCACCAAAATTGGCGGCGTGCTGCTGCCGAACGGCGGATTCGGCGGCGGCCGCCGTGGCCCTTCCGATCCCAACGCCATGCAGTCCTTCATGGACCTCAACAACTCCTACAACGTCCTGGTCAGCATGGTGCAGGTCGGCCTCGACATGGCGCCCACCCCCACCCAGATCGCCACCTGGGTGAGCGACTGCAACAACATGAACCGGACCCGCGCTGCGTGGGACGGCCTGCAGAAGCAGATCACGAGCTTCAACGCGGTGCTGGCGAAGAATAACCTGCAACAAATCAAAGTCGAGCCCACGAAGTTGACCACCTTGACCTGCAGCTTTGCGCCCGAACCCGTGAGGAAGTCAAGCAAGTAACTTCCTTTGGAGCTTATTATGAGCATTGTAGGGGGCAAGCCGGATTCTGTGCCTTTTCCTGCGATGAGCGCGCTCGTTCCTATCGGCGTCGCCTCAAAAAGCGTCAATTTCAGCGAGATTGAGTCGCCGCTTCACCGTGCATTCGGAATGCGCGTCACCTTGGCTTGCCGCGAGGCGGATTTTCCTTTTGAAGATAGGAAGATTTGCTATAAGCTGAATCGGTCCGCAGGTAAGAAGAGTTCCCTGGGCGCCCATCACGGACAAAGACCCCGGCGGAGCCGTCGGCGCCTGTGGCTCGGTTCGGCGCTCTCTGGCGCCTTTCACGAAGATTGATCACCCATCTTCACAGTGGTTTCTTCTTCAGGAGAATTATGATTTCCCGCCTTCGCATCCCTCTTGTTGCAGCTTCAATTCTGTCCATTGCAGCTCTCGTCCAGGCGCAAGTCGATCCGGCGCTCTATTCCGGCATGCGTTGGCGCGAGATTGGACCCATGCGCGCCGGACGCACGCGAGCGTTGGCCGGCGTGCCCAGCGAGCCTGCCACATTCTACCTGGGCGCGGTGAACGGCGGCGTCTGGAAGACGACCGACGCCGGCGCAACCTGGCATAGCATCTGGAATAACCAGCCCAGTGGTTCCATTGGTTCAATCGCGGTTTCCGTCAGCGATCCAGACATTGTCTATGTTGGCAGCGGCGAGGGCCTCCAGCGGCCCGATCTTTCGGTAGGCGACGGAGTGTATAAATCCACCGACGCGGGTAAAACCTGGACTCACTTGGAAGGATTGCGTGACGGCCAGCAGATTGGCCAGATCGCAATTGACCCCACAAATCCCAATCGGGTTTTCGTTGCCGTCGAAGGGCATCCCTACGGCCCCAATGAGGAGCGCGGACTTTACCGAACTGATGACGGCGGAAAGACATTCAAGCGTGTGATATTTGTCAGCAACCGCACCGGAGCTTCTGAAGTGCAAATCGATCCCCATCACCCGAATATCGTCTTTGCCGGCATGTGGCAACGGCAGGAAGCGCCCTGGGAGAACGGGTCCTTCGGCGGCTCTGAAGGCGGCCTTTACCGCTCCACCGACGGCGGCGATACCTGGACGAAACTTACAGGGAACGGTCTGCCCGACGATATCATGCAACTGCAACTAACAATTTCGCAGGCCGACTCCAAGCGCATCTACGCTGAGATCGGTGCGACCAACAGGTCAGTAGGGTTCTACCGGTCAGATGACGGAGGCATTCACTGGGTTCATACGGAAACCGATGATCCGCGGCCCGAGGCCCGAATCGGTGGTGGCGACGTTCCGGTGCCGGTGGCCGATCCCAAAGATCCGGATACGGTGTATGCGGTCACAGTGGTGACGTGGAAGTCAACCGACGCAGGAAAAACATGGACAGCGTTTCGCGGCTCGCCGGGCGGCGACGACTACCAGAACGGCTGGATTAATCCGAACAACACAAAAATCATTGCTTTGGCGAGCGACCAGGGAGTGATCATTTCAGAAAATGGCGGCGAATCGTGGACACAGTGGTACAACCAGGCCACCGCGCAGATGTACCATGTCGCGGCTGACAACGCATTTCCTTATCGCGTCTGCGGAGGCCAGCAGGATTCGGGCTCCGCGTGCGTATCGAGCCGCAGCAATGATGGCCGCATCACTTTTAATGACTGGCATCCTGTCGGGATCGAAGAGTATGGATATGCGGCGCCCGATCCGCTTGACCCGGATATCGTCTACGGCGGCAAGGTTACGCGCTATGACCGCCGCACCGGGCAGGTTGAGGATGTGGAGCCCGACGCGCTGCGCGGCTATCGCGCGTTGCGCACTGAACCGCTGCAGTTTTCGCCGGCCGATCCGCACAAACTTTACTTCGCGACCAACATGCTCTGGCTCACGGAGGACGGCGGCAAGAACTGGAAGAAGGTGAGCCCGGATCTCAGCCGCGAAACCTGGGAACTGCCGGCCGTGATGGACGACTACAAGGACTCACCGGCCGCAGCGGTCTCGCGTCGCGGCGTGATCTACGCTCTCGGCTTATCTCCTCTAGACGTAAAGCGAATCTGGGCCGGCACGGACGACGGTCTCATCTGGACAACAACCGACGGCGGCGCGAACTGGTCAAATGTGACTCCGCCTGAATTGAAGCCGTTCTGGAAGGTCTTCAATATGGATGCGGGCCACTTTGACGCGAAGACTGCCTATGCTGCCGTGAACACGATGCGGCTCGACGAAATGCGCCCGCATCTGTTCCGAACTCACGACGGCGGCAAGACCTGGACGGAAATCGACGCTGGAATTCCCGATGGCGCGGCGACCAGCGCCATTCGCGAAGATCCAAAGCGCAAGGGCTTGCTTTACGCAGGATCGGAAACGCAGGTGTACGTCTCGTTCGACGATGGCGATCATTGGCAGTCTCTGCGCCTGAATATGCCGGCGAGTTCTGTGCGCGACCTGGAAGTAAAAGATGACGACTTGATCGCGGGAACGCATGGACGCGGTTATCTCATCCTCGATGACGTTACGCCGCTGCGCCAGATTACTGCGCACCTGGCTGAGGAGAAAGCCCACCTTTATGCGCCCCAGACCGCGATCCGAGTTCGCAACGACATGAATCCGCCCACTCCCTGGCCGCCCGATATGGCCACTGGCACAAACCCGCCCGATGGAGCGATTATCGACTACTATCTCGGCGCAAATGTCTCAGGGATAGTTACGCTGGAAGTGCTCGACAGCAAGGGGCAATTGGTCGCGCGGTACAACAGCAACGATCCAGTGCAGAAGGTCGACCCCAAGCACTATCCTGATCCCATCCTTTGGGCAAGGCCGCCGCGTGTGCTCTCAGCCGATCCCGGCGAACACCGTTTCCTCTGGAATCTCCAGTACGCGCAGGTTTCCGGCATGCCGATGGAGCCCGCTGCCGACGAAGCTGTGCCTCACAACACGCCATCTTCCTCGACTGCGCCATGGGTAATGCCCGGCAAATACACAGTGCGGCTCACTGCAGCGGGAGAGACGCAGTCGCAGTCTTTTGAAGTTGTAATGGATCCTCGTGTCAAGACACCGATGTCCGATCTCGAGGCGCAGTTCGCTCTGGCGAAGTCGATCTATGACGACATGATCCAGGCAACGACCGCAATCGATGAGATCGCAGCGCTGCGCATGCAGCTCAAAGAGAGGTCGGGACAGGCGCCAGTCGCCGGCGCTGGTCCGTCGATTGAGTCCAAGCTGGATGCCATTGCCGGCAGGGAGGAGCGCGGCCCCAGAGGCGGCGGAGGGGGACGCGGGGGCCGGCCCGCAGGTCCCGCGAACCTGAGCACAGTGCGCACGCAACTGGCGCGCCTCGAGCACGAAATCGAGGCTGCCGACATGGCTCCAACTACAACCCAGGCTGAAACAAGCCGCAACGCTGAGCAACCGCTCGCCGGCCTGCTCCAACAATGGCAGCAACTCAAACAAACCGATCTCAAATCGCTGAACGAGCAATTGCAACGCTCGCATTTTGCGAAAATCGACCTGGACACGAACAGGATCGACCGCGCAGACCAGGACCAAATCGACATGGGTGACGAACAGTAAACGCGGCAGCCGCATAGCTCTTTCCAGCAAGCACAGTACGGCCATATGACTCTACTCGATTTGTGCTCCTATCTCGGCCTTGGCGCCGTCGGCGCTGTAACTGTCAATCTTCTGCTGGGCATGCTCATGTCCATGCGCTACAGTCCCTCGCGGTACTGGCCCCATCACCACTTCAACATCTTCGCGTTGCATCGCTGGACCGCCTATATTGCGATCTTCCTTACTTTGACTCATCCGCTGGTGTTGCTCTTTTTTCGCGTCCCGCACTTCGGCTGGTTCGACATTCTTTTCCCCATTCATTCCTATCTGCAGCCGAAAACCAATCTCGTCGGCGCGCTTGCGCTTTATCTTCTCGTGCTGGTTTTTGTTTCCTCGCTGTTGCGGACACGGATCGGCCGGCCGGTCTGGCGCAGCCTGCATTACCTGGTCTTCCCCGCGGCGGTGTTGCTGTTTTTTCACAGCATCCTCACGGATCCCAATTTGAAAGATGGCCACCCCGACCTTCTTGACGGCGGAAAAGTCTTCGTTGAGATTGCCACTTTGGTTGGGATTGCCGCTGTCGCAGTGCGAGTTCGGCTGCACGGACGTGGGTTGCGCCCCGCGCGTATTGCCAAAAATTCGACCCTCAAATGAGAAATGCGAATTCGACGCCGGAGCGATTCAGAAGCAGATCGCGCAATCCGAACAGGCACCTTGCCTGGGGCTCCAGAATTGTGCATTCGCAGGCAATTGCATAGGAGCTACTTGCGCGTCATCCGCATTTCGAATATCTTCCGTTCATTTCCCTTGTCATCGACCAGGAAATGCGCATACATGAGAACGCGGCCGTCCTCTTCAAGATGCGCGCGTGCGACGGTCTTGCGTCCGGGATGGTCGGGGTCGAGAGCTGTTGCCCACAGGGCGATGTTCTTGCCGTCGAAGGTGCCGTCGCTCTGGCGAATCGACATCGTCGTCTGCCGCGAGTCAAACCAAACGGTCGTGAAGCGATTGGTTTTGGAATCGAAGCCGGAGATTCCGGTGCCTGTGGTCTTGGTTCCGTCAGCCTCGACGAAAGTAAATTCCGACTGCAGAAACTTGCCGTCGTGAACCATGTATTGCTTGCACGTGCCGTGGGCTACTCTCGGCTTCCCGTTCGCCGGAAAGAACGTCTGCACCACTTCCCAATCGCCCACAAATTGCGCCAGCAGCTTTTGACCAGCACCGGGCGCGTTGGGCGGTTCGTACTCATTGTGAGTTTGCTGAGCCGCTGCCAAATTCGTAACAAGCAAGAGAGCTGCAATCCATTTCGTCATAGAGTCTAATGATATGCAAAAACTTCAAGTTTTGCATACACCGTTTGTTGATTTTCCCCGGACTGCGTGGTATCGTTCTGCTGTCTTTACGAGGGAATATAGAGAGGTTGCACGAGAAAAGAACCGGGCCCGAATGGTTTGGTAACCGTGGTTTGGGGTCATGGAGAAGAAACAGGGTGTATTGATACGGAAAGCTGCGCTGCGCAGGCCTCTGATCTGGTTGGCGCAGGTCGGGGTATTTGCGGCTTCCGGGGTAGCGGCATTTCTGCTTCGATTCGACTTCAGGATTCCGGCCGATTACCTGCATTTTCTTTATTTCGGGCTTGCGGTCTGGATCCCGGTAAAAATAGTCGTGTTTCGCGTGGCCAAGCTCGACCAGGGGCTTTGGCGTTACGTGTCCTCGTCAGACCTGGTCCGGATTTTGACCGGCAATCTGATTGCATCGGGGATCGGCGATATGATCCTGCGGCTGATCGGGCCGCCGGGGTTTCCGCGGGCGATATTCCTGATCGACATGATGGTTTGCTTCTTCGGCACCAGCGGCCTTAGGCTTCTGGCCCGGCTGACGGCGGATTTGAGCTTGCAGGCGCGGGGTAACACGGGGCGGGAGAAGCGGATCCTTATTTACGGCGCGGGCGATGCGGGCGTGACTCTGCTGAGGGAGATTCGCAACAATTCCCGGCTGACTTATCAAGTTTGCGGTTTTATCGACGACGCGCGCAGCAAGGTGGGCCAGCATGTGGGCGGGGTGCGGGTTCTGGGGCGGGGCGAACAGATCAAGGCGCTGGTTGCCGAGCAGAAAATCGAGATGATCCTGATTGCGATTCCCTCCTGCACGGGCGCGGGGATGACGCGGATTCTGGAGCTATGCCACGCGGCCGGAGTCGACTTCAGAACCGTGCCGGGGTTAGGGGAGATGATCGAGGATCGCGGCCTGGCAGGGCAGATTCGCGAGGTGGCAGTAGAGGATCTTCTGGGGCGAACGGCGGTGCATCTTGAAGGCAACCTGATCCGAAGCACGCTGGAAGGCAAGGTGGTGCTGGTTACCGGAGCGGCGGGATCGATCGGCTCGGAGCTTTGCCGGCAAATCGCGCGCTTCCATCCGGCTGGCATTGTGGGATTCGAGATTGCCGAATCGGCGCTGTTTGAGATCGATCGCGAGATGCGCAAATCGTTCCCGCTGGTGCCGTTTTATCCGGAGATTGGAAGCGTGCAGAACCGCGCCCGGCTGAACGATGTTTTTTCTCACTACAGGCCAACCGTGGTATATCATGCTGCCGCCTATAAACACGTTCCCTTGATGGAAGCGCATGTGTTTGAGGCCGTCGAAAACAATGTTTTCGGAACCTACAACGTGGCTACGGCCGCGGCCCAGCATGGAGCCGAAGATTTCCTGCTGATCTCTTCAGACAAGGCCGTGCGGCCGACAAACATCATGGGCGCCACCAAGCGCATTGCCGAACTGATTCTTCTGGCCATGCAGAATGGCCATACCCGGTATGTCGCGGTTCGCTTCGGCAACGTGCTGGGCTCAAACGGCAGCGTGATTCCGATCTTCAAGAAGCAGATAGCGTCGGGCGGCCCGGTGACCGTGACCCACCCCGGGATGCGCAGATTCTTCATGACCATCCCCGAGGCCTGCCAGCTCGTGCTGCAAGCATTGGCCATTGCCGACGGCGGCCAGATTTGCGTCCTGGACATGGGCCAGCCGGTGAAGATCGTGGACCTGGCCAGGAACCTGATTCTGTTGTCGGGGCTCAAGCCCGATGAAGACATCAAAATTGAATTCACGGGCATGCGCCCCGGCGAGAAGCTTTACGAAGAGCTCAGCACGCTGCTTGAAGATACGGCGCCAACCGAGCATGACAAGATTCGCGTATTTGTCGGCAACGGCGCGCCCGAGGAAGATGTTCGAACCTGGCTCGAAACCCTGCGCGAGATATGCGAAACTCGCGACGCCGGACGCATGGTCGTCGCGCTCAAAGAGCTCATCCCCGATTACAGCCCAAGCGTCCATCTGCTCAAGCGCATCACCGGACTGGAAGATCGAAGCAACATCGCGCTGACATCCGATTAGCCCAGCCGCGTGCCGGGTCTTGAGGGGCTGTGGGGGAAGCTGCCTACTGAAACGTCCGGCTGAGGCTATTCAAATCAAGTCCGGAAAGGAATTTTTGCGCTTCAGAGGTGAGGAGCTCGTCAGTAACTGCCCTGGGCGCATTTGAATGAATCTTGTCGATCCGAACCATGATAGAAACGGAATGTCCTTTCGATCCCGGAATTTCATTCAACCGCGGCTTAAGGATCAGGAATCTGGTCTTTCCTTCGGATGTAAGAGGCTGAAACACGGAGCACGAACTGGGAGTGCAGATGGCGTTGGCCACGATACTATCAGTGATTCCATCGCTGTAATATCCCGTCTGGAGCGGAACGGCTTTTCCCTGCGCGGTGATGAACTGCCGGGTCACGAGAAAATCGGGCTTGAGACCACGCGCCAGCCAGCACTCCGTCGCATCATGTGCGGAGAACGGAGCAACCCACACACCGAGAGTGATCTCATCCGTGCCTGGCGCCGAGTATGCTCCTGCTTCAATAACATGCGTTCCACCTGCTGTTTGCTCATACCACGTCCGGTTCAAATTGAATAGGCCAATCTGTCTCGGCATTGCAGCGGCGAGGGAGCTAGGTGTGGCGGAGCTTTTAGGGGAAGCTCGAACCACGGAGGATGGCGACGAAAGAGCCAGCAGCACGACGACGGCAAACGCGGCGCAGCGGAGCCAGAGATTGCGCATACCCGGTGAGGCCTTGGCTGGCGCAGGCGCGTCGGCTTCTGCAGCCGGCTCTTCCTCCTTGCGGCGCACAATCCACAAAAAGAGAAGCGTCGCCACTAGAAACAGGCAGGCTCCAATGACATAATCCGCCTGTTTCGCTAGGCCCTCCAGCGTGGGATGGCCCAGGGCGATTCGATAGTAAATGACGAGAACGCAGAGCCGCGTGAAGTTGAACAGGTATCCCAGCAGAGCTGCTCCGATGACATAGGCAGCCCAGCGGCGCAATGAGACGCGCTTCACATACCCGAGGACAAGCGCCACATATCCCATGGTGACCGCACCGCGAATTCCGTCACAACCGGGCGCGATAAACATGCCGAAATCCGACGAGAACATCAGTCTCAATTGTGGAGTTGTCGGGGCAAAACCGATCATGGTCGCGAATGAGCGCGCTACCTGCGCCGAGATGCTTTGCAATGGGAGGTCGATTAATCCTCCGACCGCGCCGGGCACCGGTTGACAAAGCAGCAACAGCCCCAGCGGGAACCAAGCTTTGCGCCAAACGCGGGTCCCGGCAAACAACAGAACGACTCCACTGGCATAGACATAGATGGGCAATGAAACTGGAAATAAGGAAACCGCCGATGCTCCGAAGACTGCAAGCAACAGTGCATTCCCCTGGAGCAAACTGAGGAAAAAGGAGAGCCCGATGACTAACAGGCCCCACCATGTTCCGAGCATCTGCCAGCCGTTTTGCCGCCACACACGCAGGGTGAGGACAACGCTGGCCGGAGGAATCAACATTCCGATGGACCGCAACGGGTCGCCGGTCCAGCATATCCAGAGAAGCGCGAGGTCCCGATAAAGGCCCAGACAACCGACAGCGGCCAGAAGAGCGATCCCAGACCACAACAAAGGCAGGCGCGGCCTGGACCGCGGGCAGGAATCCGCTGCACGCGACGGGGTCGCTGGGGCCGGCGACAGAA
>Ga0335074_10017146_pt1 | contig 10206 bp, 10 predicted proteins | sample Lox_Sample_23_FD_206715 | JGI IMG/M metagenome (GOLD analysis project Ga0335074, IMG submission 206715) | Soil microbial communities from Loxahatchee National Wildlife Refuge, Florida, United States - Lox_Sample_2.3 | ecosystem: Environmental > Terrestrial > Soil > Wetlands | place: USA...
GCTCGGCGATCGCCTTGTCCGGCAGTCCCTGCTCCATCAGGCCGCGCACCTGACGTTCCCGTTCGGTCAGCGGCTGCTCGTGACCGTCCTCGCGCAGCCCGCGGTGCAGCGTCGCGAGCACGGGTCCCGACAAGATCGCCTGGCCGCGCCCGGCCGCGACGACGGCGCGGGCGAGCTCAGGGCCGTCGGCGCCCATGTCGACGCAGCCCCGCGCTCCTGCCCGCATCGCGCTGGCGACCAGCTTCTCATCGCCGCCCTCGCACAGTCCCACCACGGCAAGGCCGGGCAGCGCGCTGAGCAGCACGCCGGCCACGTCGGCCCCGTCGATGACGCGGGCCACGTCGTCAGCGGGCAGGCCCAGGTCGGCGAGCACCACGTCGGGCCGCAGCTCGCGGCACGCCGCCAGCGCGTCCACCGTGGTCGCCACCTCGCCCGCCACCTCGATCCCCGGCTCCGTGCCGGAAAGCAGCCGGGCTATCCCGGCGCGCAGCACCGGCCGGCCGGCGGCGATGAGCACCCGCAGCCGGGGCGCGCTCGCCGCCGGCTCCGCGTAAGAGAAGCGGGCCCGGATCCTGGTACCCCAGCCGGCCAGCGAGTCGACCTCAATCGTCGCGCCCATCCGGTGCGCCCGCTCGGTGAGGTCGCGCAGCCCGAACCGGTCACCTTGCCAGCCGGAGGTCGGATCGAACCCCTCACCATCATCCTGGACCAGCAGCGTCACCGCCTCCCGCTCATGCAGCAGCCCGAGCCTGACCGACCGGGCTCGCGCGTGCCTGACGATGTTGGTGAGCGCCTCGCGGGCGACGAGCAGCACCTCGTGCGCCAGCCGTTCCTCGGCGGCCCTGGCGCCCCCGGCGGGTGACGAGCCGGCCGTGACGAACCGCACCTCCAGTCCGCCGATACTCTGCGCCCACGCCGCCTCCGCCTCCAGCGCCGCCTCGAGCGTCTGGCCGTTCAGCGGCGACGACGCGAGGCCGAGCAGGGTCAGCCGCGCCTCGGCGAGCGCGTCCCTGGCCTCCGCGCCTGCCTGCCGCAGCCGGTCCGTGGCCTCGGCGAGGTCCGCACCGCCCGCGTCCGCGGCCTGCGCCGCCAGGGTGCCCAGGTCCCCTTCCGCGCTGTCCAGGTGCACCCTGATGGACACCAGCCGCTGGGCCAGGCTGTCGTGTACCTCACCGAGGAGCCGGTCGCGTTCGGCCGCGGTGGCTTCCGCGCGCGCCCGCTCCTCGGCGGCCTCGTACATACGGGCGGTGGCCAGCGCGATCGCGGCGTGCCTGGCGAACAGCTCGAGCAGTTCGGCGTCGTCGGGTCCGAACACCCGCCGTTCGTTCCTGCTGAACACCACGCACGCGCCGATGATGCGCCCGCGCCATTCCAGCGGCACGCCGATGACCCCGCGCAGCGTCGCCCGGTCCGCGGCCGCCACGTGGCCGCCGCGCACCTGGTCGTACCGCTCGAACCAGACGGGCGCGCGCCTGGCCACCACCGCGCCGGTCATCCCCTCCGTCAGCGGGAAGACCTGGCCGGACTGGCAGGCGACCCCGATGTCGGCTTCCTTGCGGTACGTCCCGGCCGCCTCGTCGACGCTGCAGATCGAGCCGGCCGTGCAGCCGAGCAGTTCCGTGCAGCGCAGCAGGATGCGTTCCAGCAGCGGGCGCAGCGAGAACTCGCCCGCCAGGTCCTCGGCGACGGCGATAAGCCCGGCCGCCCTGGCGGCGGCGCCGTATTCGATCGGTGATGGCCCCGGCGCCCCGGCGGCCCGGCGGTCGGCGGACACAGGGCCTCCGAATCTCCGACAGCTCCGTCATACCGAGCATGGTCCTGTCCCGCTGGCCCCGTCAAGCGACGGCGGCGACGGTCACCGCGCTCCAGCGAAGCGCCCCGGTGCTGGCACCGGGGCGCTTCGACGATCAGCGGGCAGCCGCCTTAGTGCTCCTCGTCGGCGTGCTCGCCGGACTCGCCCGGCTCGCCGGCGCCGACGGCCGCGTGCTCGGGGCCCTCGATCGCCTCGTGGCCGTCGGGGTGCCCGTTGCCGTGCCCGTCGGGCGCCACGGTTTCCGTGAACGCGCGGTTGGCCACCCCGCGGGCCCAGCCCATGACGCCGCGCGAGGCGGGCGCGGGTACGCCGTTGGCGTCCGGCTCGCCGGGCGCCGGGAGCGCCAGGGGCACCTTCTTGGAGTCGATCTTGCCCAGCTCTTCCGGCGTGAGCGGCCGTTCCTCCTCGACGAACCCGCCGTCAGGCAGCTGTTTGATGATGCCGATCTCGAGGCCGTGGGTGATCATCGACGTGTCGTGCCGTTGCAGCCCGAGGCAGATCCGTTTCGTCACGAAGTACGCGCCGATCGGCACCACAAAGACGGCTATTCGCGCGATCCAGGTGATCGTGTACAGCGGCACGTCGAAATTGTCGGCAAGCACGTCGTTGGCGCCCTCGGCCCACAGGATGCCGTAGAAGCAGATCGCCGCCACCCCGGTCCCGGTACGCGCCGGGGCGTTGCGCGGCCGGTCGTTGACGTGGTGCTCGGATCTGTCGCCGGTCGCCCACTGCTCGAAGAACGGCCACAGCGCGGCCCCGGTGAAGATGATCCCGAGCGGCACGGCGAACGGGATCAGCACCGACAGCGTCAAGGTATGCCCGAGGAAGTTGATCTCCCAGGAGGGCATGATGCGCAGCGCTCCTTCGAGGATGCCCATGTACCAGTCGGGCTGGGACGCCGAGGAGATCGCCAGCGGCGTGTACGGGCCGTACAGCCAGACCGGGTTGATCTGCGCGAACGTGGAGAGCGCGGCCAGGGCGCCGAAGATGAAGAAGAACCACGCCTGGCCCTTGAGCAGGAAGTACGGCCAGAACGGCTGGCCGACCACATTGCGCTCGGTGTTCCCATAGGCCGGCATCTGGGTGTGCTTCTGCCAGAACATGATGAACAGGTGCGCGGTGATCAGCGCCAGGATCAGCCCGGGGATCAGGAACACGTGGATGATGTACATCCGCGGAATGATCGCGGTGCCGGGGAACTCCCCGCCGAACAGGAAGAACGCCAGGTAGGTGCCTACGATCGGGATACCCTGCAGCACGCCCTCGAAGATCCGCAGGCCGGCGCCGGACAGCTGGTCGTCGGGCAGCGAGTAGCCGAAGAGCCCCTCGAGCATGCCCAGCAGGAGCAACGTGATCCCGATCAGCCAGTTGACCTCGCGCGGCTTGCGGTACGCGCCGGTGAAGAACACCCGGAGCATGTGCGCGAAGATCGCGACCATGAACATGTCGGCGGCCCAGTGGTGGATCTGCCTGATCAGCAGTCCGCCGCGGATGTCGAACGAGATGTTCAGCGTGGACGCGTACGCCTGCGACATCGAGATACCGTCGAGCTTGGCGTACGAGCCGTGGTACACGACCTCCTGCGCCGACGGGACGAAGAACAGCGCCAGGTACGTGCCGGTCAGCAGCAGGATCACGAAGGACCACAGCGCGATCTCGCCCAGCATGAACGTCCAGTGGTCGGGGAAGACCTTCCGCATCAGGACCCGGACGCCGCGCGCCCCGTGGAACCTGTCGTCGAACCACCCGCCGAGGCCGTCCAGCGCCTTAGGGATCTTTACCGCTTCGTCGCTCATCCGCGCTCCCAGAAGCTCGGGCCGACCGGCTGCGGGAAGTCGCTGGCCGCCGCCAGGAATCCGTTGGAGTCGACCATCAGCGGCAGTTGCGGCAGCGGCCGCGCCGCCGGGCCGAAGATCACCCATGCCCCGTTCGTGGCGTCGAACGTCGACTGGTGGCACGGGCACAGGATGTGGTGGGTCGTCTGCTCATACAGCGCCACCGGGCAGCCCACGTGCGTGCAGATCTTGGAGTAGGCGACCAGGCTGTTGTCGATCGTCCAGTTCATCGAGGCGATCAGCGTGCTGCCGTTATAGCGGTCAGGGAAGTTCAGCTGGCCCGGCTCGAACTTGATCAGGATCACGCCCGCCTTGGCCAGCGCGTCCGGATTGTCCTGGAAGCCCTCGGGGATCATCGTGATCATGCTGCCCGGCTGGAAGTCGCCGGGCCGCAGTGGGTTGAGAGCGCCCAGGGTCACGGCCCGCAGGCCCTTGCGCCACACCGTGTACCGGAGCGACGTGCCGGGCAGCGGGCCCAGGTCGCGCAGCAGCACCAGCGGCGCCAGCGCCAGCGGCGCGGTGGCGAGCAGCAGCGTGCGGCGCAGCAGCGGCCGCTTGGTGACCTGGCTGATGGCCGCGCCGTCGGCGAACTCTGCCTTGAATGCGGCGCGGTCCTTGGGGGCCGACTTGAGCTCGTGCCGTTCCTCTTCGATCTCGATGTTCGGCGTCAGGTGCCGCACCCAGATCATCGACCCAGTGCCGAGCGCCAGCAGGACCACCGCCAGCGCCAGGCCCAGCGCCAGGTTCGACCGGAACGCGGCATCGACAGCGTTCGCGCCCGGCGGGATGTTGCCCTCCCCGACCTCGAGCCCGATGTAGGCCGCGATGAACCCGCAGCCGGCGAGGAATGCGAGCACGAATAGGGCCGCCACCAGGCGCTCCGCGCGGCTCGCGTGCGCCTTGTCCGGCGGGTCAGTGACGAGCGGCGGCTCGGCGGGCTTTTCAGCCGTGTCGACCGCGACCGGGGCGGGCGACGGGGTCCCGATCACCCGGCGCGGGCCGGCCGGCTCCTCGATCTCGCTCATGAACTGTGCTCCGTGTGCTCCGCTTCGGTCTTTTCGACCACGAGGCCTTCCGCCGAGGCATGTTCCGCCTCGCCGCGTTCGCTTATGGCGTGGTCTCGCCGCCGGGCGGTGAGCCACATGGCGATGAGTATGAGGAAGCCGAGCCCGCCAAGCCAGGCGAGGAGGCCCTCGGTGACCGTGCCGGTGCGCGCGAGGGAGAGCCCGCCCGGGTTGGGCTCGGCCTTCGTGTCCTCGATGAAGGCGATGATGTCGCGCTTCTCCTGCGGCGTGACCGTCCCGTCGCCGAAGACCGGCATCGCCTCGGGCCCGGTCAGCATCGCCGTGTAGATCTGCTTCGGCGTCGAGGCGTTCAGCGAGGGCGCGTTCTTGCCGTAGGTCAGCGCGCCGCCGGCGCCGGCGAACCCGTGGCACTGGGCGCAGTTGGTGCTGAACAACTCCTCGCCGAGCGCGGTGTTCGCGCCCTCGGTGGACACTTGCTCGTCCGACGGGATGGGCGGGCCGCCGCCGAGCGACGCGATGTAGTCGGCGATGGCGTAGATCTGCTGTTCGGTGAAGTCCGTCGGCTTGCGCTCGTTCTCGGCGCCGAGTTCCTTGGCCGGCATCCGGCCCGTCGACATCTGGAAGTACACCGCGGCGGCGCCGGCCCCGATCAGCGAGGGCGCCTGCGAGGTGCCCTGAGCGTCGAGCCCGTGGCAGGAGGAGCAGCTCTGGACGAACAGCGACTTGCCTTGCGCGACCTGCGTCGTGGCCTGCGCGGGCGCGTCGGCCGACGCGCCCCCGCCGGACAGCATGCTGTAAAGCACGCCGACCGCGACGAGGCCGCCGGCGACCGCCGCGTAACCGGCGGCCGGGTGCCTGCGCCGGGCGATGATCGAGCTCACTCGGTTTCCCCTGTTAGTGGATGAGGTAGATGGTGGTGAACAGGCCGATCCACACGACGTCGACGAAGTGCCAGTAGTACGACACCACGATCGCGCTGATCTGCTGTTCCCTGGTGAAGCGCCTGGCGGCATAGGTGCGCCCGAGCAGGAAGATGAACGCGAACAGGCCGCCGGTCACGTGCAGGAAATGGAACCCGGTGGTCAGGTAGAAGACTGAGCCGTAGTTACTCGACGAGAGCGTCACGCCCTGCGCTGTGACCAGGTCGTGGTACTCGTAGGCCTGTCCCAGGATGAAATACAGCCCCATGATGAAGGACAGCACGTACCACTCGCGCAGGCCCCACTGCATGAAGTTGAAGATCGAACCCGTGCGCTTGATCTGGCCGCGCTCGACCGCGAACACGCCCATCTGGCAGGTGACGCTGGAGGCCACGAGCACGATGGTGTTCGCCGACGCGAGCGGGAGGTCAAGATGAGCCATCGGCCATGGCAGGCCCTGGCCCTTATCGACGGACCGGATCGTGAAGTACATCGCGAACAGCGCAGCAAAGAACATCAGCTCACTGGACAGCCAGATGATGGTGCCCACGCTGACGAGGTTCGGTCTGCTGGCCGGGCCGCGGGGTACCGGTGTCTCGGTCACGGATGCAGTCGCCACGAAGGTCATTATTACGACACCTCGTAGGGGATGCGCACCCGACCCCCGAGTTAGGCACGATCCTCAGTAGTATTTCCGCCATGAAGGTCGTTGTGTACAGTCACGACGCCGATACGCGGGCGGAAATCAAGCTCGCGATCGGGCGTCGCCCGGCCCCTGACGTGCCGGAGGCGGAGATCGTCGAGGTGGCGACCGCACCCGCCCTGTTCCGGCTGCTGGACGCCCGCGGCGTCGACGTGATGGTGCTCGACGGCGAGGCGCAGCCGGCCGGCGGCATGGGCGTCAGCCGCCAGGCGAAGGACGAGATCTACCACTGCCCGCCGGTGCTGCTGGTCATCGCCCGCGCCGACGACCGCTGGCTCGCGACCTGGTCGCGGGCCGACGCCGTGGTCAGCCACCCGATCGACCCGGTGGCGCTGGCCAGGGAGCTCGCCGCCCTGATGCGGTCGCGCGCCGCGGCGATCGCCGCCGGATAGACGGTGCCCTGGTGACTTCGCCGTCCGTTGACGGGCCGACCTGGCCCGTGCTTATCCGCGCGCTGATCAGCGGCCAGCCGCTCAGCGCCAGCCAGACGTCCTGGGCGATGAACGAGATCATGGACGGGGCGGCATCCCCGGCCCAGATCGCCGGGTTCGGCGTGGGGCTCCGGGCCAAGGGGGAGACCGCGGAGGAGATGTCCGGCCTGGCCGCGGGCATGCTCGCGCACGCGACCCCGATCAGCGTCCCCGGTCCGATCACGGACCTGGTCGGCAGCGGCGGCGACGGCGCGCACACTATCAACGTGTCGACGATGGCGACGATCGTCGCGGCGGCGGCTGGCGCCAGAATGGTCAAGCACGGCAACCGGGCGGCGTCGTCCGCCTGCGGCGCGGCCGACGTGCTCGAGGCCCTCGGCGTGGTGATCGACCTGCCGCCGGCCGCCACCGAGGCGCTGTTCGCCGAGCTCGGCGTCGCCTTTCTCTTCGCGCCGCTCTACCACCCGGCGCTGCGGCACGCCGGCCCGGTGCGCCGCGATCTTGGCGTGCCGACGGCGTTCAACTACCTCGGGCCGCTGACCAACCCGGCCAGGCCCACGTCGCTGGCGGTCGGCGTCGCGGACCCGCGAATGGGCCCGGTACTGGCCGGCGTGCTCGCCGGGCGCGGCAACTCCGCGATCGTGTTCCACGGCGGGGGCATCGACGAGCTCACCACGACCGGCCCGTCCGCGGTGTGGGTCGTCGCCGACGGCACGGTCTCGCCGGCCGAGTTCGACCCCGACTCGCTCGGCCTGCCCCGGGCGTCCCTGGACAGCCTGCGCGGCGGCGACGCCGCGCACAACGCCAGCGTGGTCCGCGCGGTGCTGGCCGGCGAACCGGGCCCGGTCCGCGACATCGTCTTGCTCAACGCCGCCGCCGGCCTGGCGGCCGCCGACGGCTTCGTGCCGGCGGCGTCCGCGGACGCGCTCGTGAAAGCCCTGGCTGACGGCATGGCCCGCGCCGCGGAAGCCGTTGACTCCGGCGCCGCCGCGCGGCTGCTCGACCGCTGGACGGAAACCAGCCACCGGCTGGCCACCCCGCGGCCGCGCGGCTAAGAACACCCAAGAGGACCTGAGAGCACCCGGAGCCAGGTATCAGCCGCTGCTGGCGTCTTGCCGGCTCTCGTGCCGCCATTCGTGGCCGAACTCGTTGTCGTGCAGGCGTCGCAGCTGGTGCGCGTAGTGGTCCAGCCGGTCCGCGGCCTGCGTCATCTCGTGGTAGTCCTGGCCGTGGTCGCGTGCGGCTGTCTTTTCCTCCGCCCGCTTGCGCACGATGCGCAGCTCTTCGCGGCTTAGCTCCGCGACCCTCGCCAGTACTTCTTCCAGGTCCACTGTGTACGGACTCCTCTGCTTCAGGCGTCGGCGACGCCGATGGAGAAAGCGGCCTCGAGGTCATGCCGGGAGTAGGTGCGGAACGCGATGTGCGTCTGGGTGTCGCTGACGCCGGGCACCTTGTTCAGCCCGCCGGGAATCACGTCGGCCAGCTCGTCGTGCGCGCGGACCCGGACGATCGCCACCAGGTCGTAGTCGCCGGTGATCGAGTAGACCTCGCTCACCGCCGGGATCTGCGCGATGACCTCCGCGACCTCCGGGATGCGCTGAATCTCTGCCTTGATCAAGACGATGGCGGTGACCACTGGCTGCCTCCCGGACGGCTGTGACGTGACGCCGCTTACCCTATCGCTGCCCCGCCCTGGCCCTTTCGGCGTGCCGCGCCCGCCGCGCCAGCGCGCGCAGTGCGCGGGCCAGCCGGCGCGTCCGCCGCAGCCGTAGCCGGCGCCTGCGCCGCAGCCGCCCGAACCCGGCGGCGGCTTCCGCGTCGCGGGCGGCGAGCCAGGCGGTCAGCTCCCCGAGCGTGTGCACCCCTTCCCGGTCGGCGAGCCGCGCCAGCAGTTCCCTGAGCACGACGGCGGTGGCGCGGGCGTCGTCCAGCGCCCGGTGCGATGGCCGTACCGGCGTCCCGAAGTACTCGGCCAGCGTCGCCAGCTTCCTGTCGGGCACCTCGTCAGGGGCGGCCATCAGGTACCTGGCCAGCCGGACCGTGTCCAGCACCTCGAAGCCAGGCCAGCCAAGCCCCGCCGCCGCGCACGCCGCGACGAGGAAGCGCAGGTCGAAAGGGGCGTTGTGGGCGGTGAGCACGCTGCCCTCCGCGAACGCGAGCAGGCCGGGCAGCACGGCGGCGACCGGCGGGGCGAGGGCCAGCATCAGGTCGCTGATCCCGGTGAGCTCGGTGATCGGCGCCGGGACCGGCGTGCCCGGGTTCACCAGCGACGTGAACTCGGCGACCACCTCACCGCTGCGCACCCGGACGGCGCCGATCTCGGTGATCCCCGCCACGTCGGGGGACCAGCCGGTCGTCTCCACGTCCACGACCGTGAAGTCCAGGTCGCGCAGGAGGGCGCCAGCGGCGCTGGTCGCCGCGGGGCTGCCCTGAGTTTCCGTCACGTCAACCACGGTACGGCGGGGTACCGACATTCCGCCGGAATGTCAGTAGCCCCCTCTACCGTGTCCCTGGAGAGCGAAAAGGCAATCCCTTCCGCTGCAACCGCGAGAGGCGGCGACCATGGTGATCAACTGCGACCGGTGCGAGGCGCGCGGCCTTGCCTGCGGCCACTGCGCCGCGACAGCGCTCCTCGGAGCGGAAACCGATCTCGGGCCTGCCGAGCTGCGGGCGCTGACCGTGCTCGCGAACGCGGGGCTGATCCCGCCGCTGCGGTACGCACCGCGGATGGCGGAGGCGTCGTTACCAGCGCGGGCCTCGTTACCAGCACGCCGTAATTGACGGAATCGGTTGAACCGGTCCCAGTTTCCTCAATAGCCTCCCTGTATGCCTAAGGTCCTTGCGCTGAAGGCCCCAAGATCGATCGCCCGTACGCCCAGGGGACGGCGCGCCGCCGTGGTGCTCGCCGTCTTCCTGCTGGCGGGCGGGGCCGCCACCGGGATCTCGCAGGCCGCCGGCGCGGCGCCGCAGCCCACGGTCAGCCAGGTGCAGGCTCAGATCAACCAGCTCACGGCCCAGTTCAACAAGGCCGTCGAGCAGTACGACCAGGTGGCGGAGCAGCTGACCGCGGCGAAGGCCAGGCTCAGCCAGGTCAACAAGGAGATGGCTGGCGATCGGGCCAAGTACGGCGCCGCACGGCTCAAAGTCGTCCAGATCGCCAACGCCTCCTACATGGACTCCGGGCAGACCTCGCTGGCCGGGCTGCTCACCTCGGACGACCCCGCGCAGGTGCTCGCCGAGGCGTCGATCATCATGCAGCTCACCGGCGCCAGGAACATGGAGACCCAGTACTTCCTCGGCATCGCCCAGCAGCTCGGCTCCGTGCAGCAGGAGCAGCAGCGCACCGAGCTCGGCATCCAGCAGCTGGCCGACCAGCGGTCCCAGACGAAGAACAACATCCAGAAGCTGCTCAAGAGCAAGCAGGAGACGCTGGACTCGCTGACCGCGACGCAGCAGCAGCAGGTGCTCGCCGGAGGCCT
>Ga0335074_10017147_pt1 | contig 10206 bp, 5 predicted proteins | sample Lox_Sample_23_FD_206715 | JGI IMG/M metagenome (GOLD analysis project Ga0335074, IMG submission 206715) | Soil microbial communities from Loxahatchee National Wildlife Refuge, Florida, United States - Lox_Sample_2.3 | ecosystem: Environmental > Terrestrial > Soil > Wetlands | place: USA: Florida...
GAGTGCAGTCCACGATCGAATGTGTTGCCCGTAGATAAAGCGAGCACATATGAGATCTATCGCCTTTTCCAAGTGCTGATGATGCGAAGCGGTTGACGAGGTGATCTCATTTGTAAACTCGTCGATGGCGTCCCGGTATCTACCGCAATGTCCGTACAACGCTCGACGGAGCGCCGGTTTACTCGCCAGCTCAGCGAGGGAATCGAAGAGAAGGGCCGGGCAGGCGATCCAGTTCAAAAGGTTTAGGCGCCATTCATCCATAGACAACGCGTCAAAATCGTCCAAGCACATGGGCGTCGGTACCGGTCTCTCTACGCTTAGGCCAGGATCGAGCAAGATTTTCAAGAACTCGACTAGATCGCCTTGCACGACAACGCCATTTCTCCGATCCAGAACGCGACGCGCATTGTGTTGTAGTGATTCGGGATTACGTTGAAGCCAGACTGTTTGGACTTGCTGGGTATAATTCACAAGATCAGGACAAATATCGAAGTCACGACCGCTGTAACCGAGAATGATGAGGGTTCGGCCCGCCGTGACTTCGTGTAGAAGGGCGCGCTTCCATTCAGGAGGCCAACCTTCCGCCTCAAGATCGCAAACTATCGTCTGTTCGGCACCAACAGCAGCAGTCCCGTGAATCTTGAAGTAAACGCTCGGGGCATCAGGCGCTTCAGTTCGTACTTGATAGTAACGATCATACCCGGCTTTATCAAATACCGTCATGCAGCCCGGATCGCGTCCGGCAAGCGAATCAAAAGCAAGATCATAATTAGTAGTGATAATTCCCTTCGCTATGCCGCTACGCATTGACGAATAAAGGCAGCGATGAACTGGATTTGGTTGGCTGTGACTGAACACCTTGCGGATGATCGGACGTATTGCACCTCGCGCCGGATAACATTGCATGATCGCTTCAAATGGAATGTCATCAAGATCTCTTCCTAGGAAAGTCAGATCTGACTCGCGTAAAATCCTGTGCCACAGGGCTTGGCTAATATCCCATCCTGCGGGCAGGTTTGTCGGAGGAAAAACAGAGACATAGGAACCGACTAGGAAAACGATGCCTGTGCTGCGCCAGAAGTGGAGAGTGGCATCGTCGAGGTCCGCGATCTTGATCTGAGAATGGGCCAGAGGAGTTTTCCCCTTAACGCTGTTGGCGACGTAGGACGACGATGCGCATTGTGTTCGCCGCCGAGCATGCCCTAACGGTGCTTGGAATCGTTTTGAATATCTCGCTTAGGTCACGCGCCCGTTGCGGCTCCCGGCGTGGGCCTGAACGGCGTAATCCTCTATCGTTACAGATTTTTCAGCAAGCAAAGTAAGCCATTCTTGTCGTCGCCCTATATCACTTCGGGACAGTAGTCCTAAAGCTTCTTCTTGGCGACTCAATTCACGGAATTGCTCATATCTTGGATAAATAGGATCGACCAGCATTTCCTTGCGATGTAGGATTGGAGGATTCTCAGACCCGGTGTAGGTGCGGATCGAGTATTCCGCCCGCGGCAGGAAGACTCGAACACTGTAAGCAAGGGCGGGATGTGGATCGCAATCAAAATCTTGATACAAAAGGAAAGAGAGCTTCTTGCCGTCCGTGTGAATCTTCAATACGTTGTAATCTACCTCACCCACGACCTGTCGGGCAGCGAAGACGAGCATCCGGAGCAACGTTCCAATCTGTTCTTCAGCGGAGCGATGTATGTAGAGCGCGTCGGACAGTTTCTTGCCGACCGGACTCTCTTGGCAACTGGCGCGAATAACGTCGGCCTTACCAATTTGGAAGAGGAATTCTTCACTCTCCTGTAACGCCTTGGAATAGGAAGACCACAGCATTCTTATGTCTGCACTGATCTCAGGCGGAAGAGCGCGAAATGGGACCGGCTTAAGTCCCTGAAGTCGCATCATCGCGTTGTACATCAGAATGTCCTCGCGGCGCCTCTGACGGACACTTTCAAGAGTTGCAGGCGACGATAACTGCTGCGTCAAATGCTCAATCCTGCTCGAGGAGCCAAATCGTTCAAGCAAAGCGGCGTAATCGGGGAACTCGTTGGGGACGGGAGGCCGCCCAAGGGTCGCCGCAAGCTTCAAGAATTTCTGCGCAATCGCGTGACTGGAAAATTCATCAATTGCGGACGTTCGTGAAGCGTGAACTCTCTGCTGTGCGAGCGATATGAGGTAGCGAGCTTCAACATCGTCGTCCTTAAAGATGTATGCGATCCCAAGCGATGCTACGTGCGGGCGCCGGCCCAGGACTCGCTCGAGGTACTCTTTAAATTCGCTTTGTTGGTACAGCTTCTGAAAAGATCCCCGCCGAGTCAGCAGACCATCGGAAAAACTCGTTCCAGTTTCAAGGGAGTGGTCCACGCGAACCGCCACGATGAGCAGGCGGCGGGCGAGTTCAAAAGCCCTTAGAAGCGTGCTCTGCCGTTCAAGCGGGTCCTCGATCACGTTCAATACGTACCCAAGATTCACTATGTCTACGGTGGTGATCTTAGTCTCCGGATTAAAATGCGGATCCCAACCCTTGGCCGGAATACCAAGGGAACAGAGATACCGGACGTCGTCTCCTCTGCCGCAGCCGTAATCGAGAACCGAGCATCCGGGCTCAATGAGCCCGTGCGATAAGGCAAGCATGATCGGCCTCGAATACCGAAAACGGGCGATAGCGGTTTTTTCACGACGGACCTGGTTCTGAGTCGAGGGCACGAATTCAATTCTATTGTGTCCGCAAAAGATCCGGAGGAATTGTCCCCGCCGATGTGCGCCAAATCTAGATGGCGGAGAAGCTGCCCGTTTCTGCGGTATTGAGCGTTCACAGGCGGGAGCCAATTCTAATGATCGCGCCAGAAACACGTTGACTGTGTCTGCAACTGTATATACAGTTCTCCATATATGCGCGTTCGCAAAATCGCAAGACCGAAACGTCACAACTGCCCTATCAATGTTCTCGTTCGTCCAGACCAAAAAGAGCGGCTCGAGTCAGAAGTAAACCGGACAGCGGTAAACCAATCTGCGATTGTACGGATAGCTCTGGACTTGCTATTCGAGAGGATGGACAAAGGGCAAATGACCCTCGGGTTCTCAGACCTTGAGACAGGAGTTCGGCAATGAGAAGGAGTGGTTCCAAGGCCACCATTTCGCGCAGTAGTACACAAATCGTGCCCGAAGTTCGGACTGACCACCAGCCAGAACGGACGACCGGGGTTGTCTCCTTCTCTGGGCATGAGACTTTCACCCTCCGACACGGCTGGCTCAAAAAGGCTGTGGATGGCATTCGAGCTAACCCGCGGCTGTTTGCCGACGAAGACGCCATGGTTGGGCTTGGGGTGGGCAAGAACATGGTGCGATCGATTCGTCACTGGGCGCTGGCAACCGACACGCTGGCAGAACTGCCGAGCACACGAGGGTCTGAGCTCTGTTCCACGCATTTTGGCGAACTGATCTTTGGAGCCCAGGGACGCGATCCCTTCCTCGAAGATCTGAACACATTGTGGTTGCTCCACTGGAAGCTGACCACCAATGAGCGGCGCAGTACTGGCTGGTGCTGGATGTTCAACCTGCTGCGCACCGATGAATTCACGCGTGATTCTCTCTTCGAGCTGTTTCAAGCGGAGCTGAAGCGTCGCAATATCGCTGGCCCGAGCCCGTCGTCCCTCGGGCGGGATATTGATTGTGCCGTCCGAACTTACTTGGGAACGAGAGCCAAAGCGGGCCTACTGGAGGAGAATTTGGAATGCCCGCTCGTCGAGCTTCAGTTGATAACTGCCGATCCGGAAGGCGTCCTGCTCCGATTCAACCGGGCACCGAAGCCGACTGTCAGCGATGAGGTTTTCCTGTACTGCCTCCTGGAGTTCTGGGACTGGAGAACCACAGGCGACACACTCTCCTTTTCCGATATTGCCTTTCAGGCCCGCAGCCCTGGGGCGGCATTCAAGCTAGATGAGAACAGTACCGCAAGTCGGCTTGAACGCCTCGAACAGCTTACAGCCGGAAAGTACATTTACGACGAGACATCCGGATTGAAGCAGGTGTATCGTCGCACCAAAATAGAAAAGGACACGGTCCTCGAACATTATTACGAGTCGATCCTAACGAGTATCGGAGACGGAAATGCGACTCATTGAAACCATTGGCGTTTCTCCGCGATACACCCGCTCCGTCAGCATTGAGCGAGACGTGAAGGACGCGTCCGCCGTCGCCGGCTATATTCTGACTCCAATCGGCATCGACTTCCTTAACCGCGTGCATCGCGTCCTAGCGAATGCTCCCGGCACACGCGCGTGGACGATCACGGGCCCCTATGGTACTGGCAAATCAGCATTCGTGCTCTTTCTGGTGAACCTGTTGTCGGGGAACCGGATGCCAGGAGCGGCAGCAGCGCAGAAGATGCTAAAAGATTCAGCGCCAGAAATGGCATCTTGCCTGCTGGATCAGAGGCGATCGGATTCCATCCGCTCCGCGGGCTTCTGCCCTGTATTGGTGACTGGAACGGCAGGCGCGATCGCCCCTGTCCTGCTGGAGGCAATCCTCAAGGATGTTCCCAGATTCACCAAAAAGACGGAGCGGCTTCCCGCGTTGCGGGCGTTAGCGGATCTTCAGCGTGCGTGTGCGCGTGGCAAGAATATCGACCTGCTGCGTCTCGTTTCGCTGATTGGAGAACTGACGGACCAGTTGCGCCGTGTCGAAAAGTGCCACGGGATTGTGATTGCCGTCGACGAATTGGGCAAGTTTCTCGAATTCGCCGCGCATCGCCCAGACGAGAACGACATTTATCTCCTTCAGCTGCTCGCTGAGGCGACCTCTACGGAGGCCCCGCCTAGCTTGCTTCTGATCACGGTTCTGCATCAGGCCTTTGACCAGTACGCGGCTGGTTTGAGACCTGTACTGCGCAATGAATGGGCAAAGATCCAGGGCAGATTTGAAGATGTGGCGTTCCAGGATCCTCCTGAACAGTTGCTGCGTGTGGTAGCGGCCGCAATTCTCCAAACACCTAGTCCACTTGTTGCTGCGTATCGAAGGCGTGCTACGACGATTGCAGAGAAGCTATATGATCTAGGCTGCGCGCCGCCTTCGCTCAACAAGTACCAGTTTTCTGAAGTCATGGCGTCGTGTGCGCCGCTGCATCCCATCACTGCGCTCACGCTTGCCCGGTTGTGCCGCAAGTTTGGACAGAACCAGCGGTCCTTATTCTCCTTCCTTACATCGCGTAACGCATTCGGGCTTGCTACGTATCTTGAGCGTGACATTCCTTCGGCGTCGCCGACATTCTTCGGCCTGAGCGAGCTTTTCGACTACATGTCGGATGCTCTGGGGAGTGGACTAAGCGTTGGTGAAGGGGGACCGCGCTGGGCGGAAGTGATGGCCACGCTTGAGGCTCACCGCGATCTCTCCGCCGCAGAAGTCGGAGTCGTAAAAACCGTTGGTCTGCTGAACATTGTGGGTCCGTACGGCAAATTGCGTGCATCCTTTGAAGTGCTGCGCCTCTCGCTTGGCGCTCAGGATGTTCGGAAGACCTGTGATTCGCTGCAGAAACGATCGGTGCTGGTGTTTCGAAAGCACAGCTCTTCGTACATGCTGTGGCAAGGAAGCGACATCGATCTCGACGAAAGGGTCGAAGAGGCTGCGCGACGCGTGTCGCCGAACGCCAGCCTCGCCGGACGCATCGATTCGCGCTATTCCGCACGTCCGCTGGTTGCGAAGCGGCATTCCTTTACAACCGGAACCCTGCGATTCTTCAATATCCGTTTTGCCGATGTTGCAACGTTCAGCAAAGTACTGGCACGAGACGACGAGGCGGATGGCGTAATGATCTACGCCATACCCGCCGCTCCTTCTGAGTACGACGAACTGGTCCGCCTTGCGGTTGGTTCTGAGGCCCGTGAACGCGGTGACGTGCTAGTGGCCCTTCCCAGAAGCGTTGAAGCCCTGACCGCTGGCTTCCGAGAACTTGAATTATTGAGGTGGGTGGAGGCGAACACGCCGGCATTGCAGGCCGACCTGGTGGCACGGAAGGAGCTACGAATTCGTTTGCAAGCTGCGGAGAAGATCGTCGATGCGGAGATCGCTCAGCTATTCTCTCCAGCGAAATCGTCCCGCACGACCTGGTATCACCAGGGTATCGAAAGGAAGATCGAGTCTCCCATTCGCCTGTCCCAGATGCTTTCCGAAATCTGCGATGACGTTTATGACAAGGCGCCTGTCATCAAGAACGAGCTGCTGAACCGGCGTTCTCTGTCTTCGGCCGCGGCCAAGGCGCGCCGGATTCTGCTCGAAGCAATCATCACTAGGTCGAATCAGCCAAGACTTGACATCACCGGATACCCTCCGGAGTTGAGCATGTACCGCTCAGTCCTTGAGCTGAACGGGATGCACCGCGCAGGAGATGGCGAGTGTCTTCTGACCGCCCCCTATTCGAATTCGACTGTGTTTCCGGCATGGCACGCTATAGAGGTGTTCTTTCGAGAGGCCGAACTGGAAAAACAGCCGCTCGACAAACTGTTTGCACAGCTCAGGCGTCCGCCCTTCGGCATGAAAAGGGGGGTAATTCCCGTGCTATTCTGCGTCGCGTGCATCGTGCACGATACGGAGATTGCAATCTACGAAAGCAACGCCTTCGTGCCTGAGATCACGATTGATGTTTTCGAACGGATTCTGAAGTCGCCTGAAACCTTCACTCTTCGGTCTTACCGGATTGAGGGGGTGCGCAAGACGGTTTTCCAGGAGTACGCAAAGCTCCTTGGCACCGACGCAGCGAACAGCGACAATCTGGTCGCGGTCATTAAGCCGCTCTATCGGTTTTTCAATCGCCTCCAGGATTACACAAAGCGCACTGCGAGCCTGTCGCAGAAAGCTATTGCCGTCCGGGAAGCCCTTCTCGCGGCGCGCGATCCGGATCAGATTCTCTTTCACGATCTCCCGCTCGCCTGCGAGTTCGACCCTTTTGAAAACCAGAAGATGTCGGAGCGGAGGGTCAGAACGTTCTTCCATGAATTGCACGGGGCCTTTGCCGAACTCCAACGTTGTTATGACGACCTGTTGTCCCGGCTTCAGCAATTGCTTTTCCAGGCGTTCAATCTCAGCGGAGTGAATGCTAGAGCCATGCTGCAACAACGCGCAGCGGTGCTCGGGGACTACGCGGTCGAGCCGCGTATGCGAGCATTCATCATGCATCTCTGTGCCGATGACCTGGAAACGGTTGCGTGGATCGAAGCGATTGGAGCCCTGTTGGCGGGTAAGCCGCCGAAGAGCTGGAACGACGCGGACCGAGCGCGATATGAGGTGTCGGTCGCTGAGCTATCACGCAGCCTCAAACATATCGAAGCGCTGGCTTTTGAACTGTCGCGGCCGTCTGTTGCCCGCGACGGTGATGCGGAGGTATACCGCATCGGGATTACAGACCAGCACTCAAAGGAGATCGAGGCCGTCGTCAGCGTTTCCTCCAAGGATAAGATCGGATTCACGAACACGATCATGGAACTGGAAGCAGCTCTAGAAAAGGGCGGAGCTGCTGGAAGTGCGGCACTCTCCCTGGCGGCGTTGGCGGCGGTTGCGAAGAAGTTCCTTGCGCGCCTCGGTGCACCCGAGGCTGCAAGAAAGGAGATCGAAGCATTACACAGCCATGACGAATAATCGGCACATTCTCGGCCTTTCGGGCGGTAAAGACAGCACGGCGCTCGCGGTCTACATGCGGGACCGTCTTCCAGAGATGGAGTACGTGTTTTGCGATACAAAGAAAGAACTGCCGGAGACCTACGAGTATTTAGACCGGCTGGAAGCTTACCTTGGGAAGCCGATAAAGCGTCTGAACGCGAATCGAGGCTTCGACCACTGGCTCAAGGTCTACGGTAATTACCTACCGTCTGCTCGCATGCGTTGGTGCACGCGTATGCTGAAGCTGAAACCTCTCGAGGAGTACGTCGGCCAAGACCCGGCGATTAGCTATGTCGCCATTCGCGCTGACGAAGACCGGGACGGCTATATCTCGACGATGCCGAATTTTCGCGCCGTGTATCCGTTCAAAGAGGCCGGAATCACGGAAGCCGACGTGCGACGTTTGCTCGACGACGCCGGGCTAGGCCTTCCCAAGTATTACGAATGGCGCTCCCGGTCGGGCTGTTACTTCTGCTTCTTCCAGCGGCGCGCCGAGTGGATTGGCTTGCGAGAACGCCACCCAGATCTGTTCGAGAAGGCCAAGGCGTACGAGAAGATCGACCCAGAGACTGGTGTTCGTTATACCTGGAGTCAACGCGAAAGCCTCGAAGAATTGGAACAACCGGAGAGAATGGCGGAGATTCGGGAAAGACACGAAAAGGCAATGAAGGCGAACGCAGAGGCCATGAAGGGACAGCGACTTTATCAGATTCTCGGCGCCACACTTGACGATGAGGACGACACGGAACCGTGCCTGATATGCCATCTGTGAGTTGGGACTCGGTTGCCGGATGCATCTTCTGCGATCTGACAGTCAAGGGCGACAGACCCGTGCTGGCGAGATCAGGGTTCTTTTTTGCCGTTCATGACAAGTACCCGGTGAACACCGGCCACACGCTCCTGATCCCTCATAGGCATGTTTGCCGGCTGCGCGATTTGAGCAATGACGAGTTTGCCGATTTCAAGGAGATTTTGGCGACTGTGCAGGACGAACTTACGAGCAAGGGCGCCGAAGGATTCAACATCGGGATCAACGAGGGAGAGGTTGCAGGCCAGACGGTCGATCACCTGCATATTCATGTGATTCCGAGATACCCAGGCGACGTTGAATCTCCGCGGGGCGGGATCCGGAATCTGAAGCCTGCCCTGGTTGAGTATTGATGGTCGAATCCGTCAAGACGCGGTTGCAGGTTGCCGGGAAGCTCACGCCTGAGGTGGAGCGCAGAATTATTGAATTCGAGCGAATCTGCCTCGCAGAAATCCGCTCGGAGAAATTGCGATGCGCGGTACTGGATTACCTCGAAAATCACTGCCCAATTGACTTCTTCATTTCTACAGCGTCCTCCTCGGGAGGAAGACACCCCGAGTGGCAATCGTTGCCCTCTGGGATTCTGCTGAACACGGTCGAGTGCTGCATCGGTGCCGACCGCAAAATTCGGATGTACCCTGCGCTTACAACGGCCGAGGGGAATCCACGCGATGACGCGCATGACGCCGTGTATGTGGCGACGATCCTCAGTGACACTTTCAAGACAGAAGATTTTGGTAAATCGTGGAGTGAGTGGGCACATCACCGCAAAGCAGAGGAGAAATGGCGTAGCGTCGCCAAGGACCATGAGGTCTGCTACTCAACGGCTGAGAGAATTGCATCCGCCATTCGTTGGCATCTCGGTCGCTTCACTCCAGATTGGCCGCAAGGTCAGGACCCACGATGCCTGGACCCGATCGACTTCATCGTTCATGAATTAGACATGGACTTTTCCAATCGAAGACTTTCGGAGGTCTTCCAACGCCGCCTTGGTGATTCGGCGGGGAAGGAAGGCGCAGGTTTTCTCGAGAAGGAGTTCGAATCGGCTGCCGGCTACTTTCAGCACGTCGAAGGAAAGCTGAACAACCTGCTCGTCTTCTTTGCTACCTTGCTTGTCGCCGTGATCACTGCCTGTTATTACATCGGTAGCAGCGATATGTTCCGAACCCTAACCTTTACCCAGACGCCACGGGCGATCTTGGTCGCCTTCCTGCTCATAGCCTTCGCAGTCATAGGGCTGGTGTTCGTCGGAGTCTACACGGAGCTGCGGGTGCGGAAAATCCGAATGCTGGAGGAGATGGCTGCGATACGCGGATACGAAATCGAGGTAGCAGCGAGGGCCGGATCCGACATTCGGCGAGCGATCACCATGGTTTCGAGCGTCCCGCAGTGCCCACCATATCTACGCCGGCCGAGCGAGGACTGGTACACACTTTTACTGATTGCCGCGTCAGGTTCCGCTGCCCTGGCAGTGGCGATCCCATTTCTGACATTTGCCATCGCAGTCGCTCTCGGCCATCCGGCGATTCCATTCCGTCAGCTCGCGTGGGTGTTGGAGGCTTTGCTCGCGTTCCTGATCTCCGGCTATGTCGAATTCGCCTGGTTTACGCGTTTTTGCTTTGACCTCGATCTCGAACGCCAAAGAAAGTTTTCTCGAGCCGAGTACGTGTTTTTTTCCAAACACGGGCAATCGTTTCCGTGGCCTCTGCGCTACTTGGACCTTCTCGCAACCCGGATCGAACAACGCCGTG
>Ga0335074_10017148_pt1 | contig 10206 bp, 9 predicted proteins | sample Lox_Sample_23_FD_206715 | JGI IMG/M metagenome (GOLD analysis project Ga0335074, IMG submission 206715) | Soil microbial communities from Loxahatchee National Wildlife Refuge, Florida, United States - Lox_Sample_2.3 | ecosystem: Environmental > Terrestrial > Soil > Wetlands | place: USA: Florida...
ATTGCACGGTGCTCTATATGATGGCGGCGCATCAGGGCAAGCGTCGTATGGATCGCGTGGTGCGTGGCCTTGCAGGACGCGTACGGCTTGATACTGACGGCGCCGCTTTCGAAGTCCGTGCCCAGGCCGGACAGCAGCGCGTCGGCGTGATACTCGCCACGGAAATACAGCGGATAGAGGCCGGCCGCGCCCAGCAGCGGTGCCCGCGCGCCTTGATGACCGCGCCGGGCAAGGTCCACTGCGACAACGCCGGCGCGCGCGCCCATCCCGGCATTAAGCCATACGTCCCAGGTTCCGTCGCTGGTCGATAGCACGTTGCCGGAGCAATGCGCGTAAGCCGCCCCCATGGCATTCAGCAGCGTGTCTTGCTCCAGGTGGTGCAGCCGGCCGACCGTCGCGGCAACACCGAAGGGTGCCACGGTGGGGCCTTCCCATCCCACGCGGCCCGCATCGCCGGCGGCAAGCCGCAGGCGCACCAGAATGTCGCCGCCGACGGCAATGGCGGCAATCAATTCCCGCCCGCCGACCGGCCACGGCAATCGTTCGAGAACAGCGAGCGCGGCCGGCACGATGGCGACATTGACGTGCCCGCCATGTCCGCGGCCGATCCGTGGCGAACCTTCATGCACGTCGTCCAGCTCGCGGCAGCGCGCCATGATCGCATTCGCGAATGCGGCTTCGCTGGCGGGCAGCCTGTCGCCATAGACCCACAGCGTGCTGTCGTGCCTGCCGCCATGCTCGCGCGCCATCGCCGCGACAATCCGGCCAAGCTGCGCCGAACTGCCCGCAATGCCCGCCCCCAGCGTGTCGATGATCGCCTTCTTCACCGCCGCCACGACGTGCGACGGCAGATCCTCGTAGCGCACGCCAAGCGCATGGTTGACCAGAGCGACAATGGGGTCCGGCGTGGGCATGGATCACCCGGCGCTGCCGGCAGCGAGCCGCAGCGACGCCGTGCCTGACAGCACGGGCCGGTTCGCCACCTGGTCCATGCAGGCGATGGCGAAACCGCTGCCGGCGCCGTCGCGGGCGATCGTTGCCTGCGCCACCAGCCGCAGCCCCGGCAACAGGTTCTGCAGGAACGTCACGGAATAGCGCGCGCCCGATAGCCAGCCTGCGCCATATAGTTGCGAGAACAAACAGTTCATCAGACCGATGGAGAAGCGGCCCGGCGCGATGATGTCGCTGAGCCCCGCCGCCTGCGCGATGTCCAGCCGATTGTGCAAACTGGGATGCGGGCCGTACACGGCTTCTTCGGCGGCAAAAAAGCCGAGTATGTCCTCGTGTGTCAGCGTCTTGGGGCCAAACGACAGTTGCAAGGCGGGGGCATCGGCGACCGGCGCGGGGCCGTTCGCTTGCGGCCTGGTCGCAACACCCGCCGCGCGGCGGCCAGCGGCGACCTCCCGGAAGTTCAACAACATGCTGTTATCAACCTGGCAGACCAGATCGCCGGCATCATCGTGAGTCTCGAGCGTGAACACGGCGTAGCGCCCGCCGCGGCGTTCGTATTTGCCGGAGAGACGGCAGCTGACATGGATGCGCGCGCCGAGCGCGACGGGCTTGTGCAGGGCGATATCGCATTTGGCATGCACACTGCCGTCCCAGGAGAAACGCTGCCGCATCACCCAGGAATGCTGCCCGCAGAGCACGCTCGGTTCGGCAATGCCGCTGCCCGGAAGGAAGCCATCCTCCGGCAGGGAAAACGCGGCCAGGCGGCGGCGGTTATAATCGGACGGAATGGTGTAGGCGATCGGGCCGACCGTCTCCCCCACCGGCGCGGTCTCGTAGCGCAGCGGTTCTCGCGCCGCAGCGCCAGACGGTGGATTGCTCGCCATGTGGGTCGTTGTGGACATCGTCGCTACTCCGCTGCCCGCAATCCTGGTTGATACGCCGGCACCGCGGCACGTTCGCGATCGTCCATCGGTCGCGGCCACCAACGGTGCTCCCAGCCGGCGAAATGCTGTTTCAGCACCGGCATCACCTTGTCTGCGAACAATCGCGTGTTGTAGCGCGTGGTCTGCTGGTTCATGTTGCCGAACTGCATCAGCAGCATCAGGTTGCCGACATGCAGATTCTCCGCCAATTCGATGAACTGGTCGGTGACTTGCGCGGGCGTGCCGATCACCAGATAGCCGGCATCCACCAGGTCCTTCATCTCGGTCGGGCGCGCGACGCCACGCGCGGCGGCGGCACTCACCTGGCTGGTCATGCCGTGGCGTAGGGTGGCCTCGGTCGCATAGCCGGGCGGGGCGGCGAAGCGCGGATCGAAATGCAGGCAGCGGCCGAAGAAATACTCCGCGGCGGGCGTGTAGAGTTCCATCGCCTGGTCACGGCTTTCCGCCACTGCGACGGTTTGGGCGAAGCCGGCGCGATAAGGATTGCGGTCCTTCCCCAGGCGGTCCATCTCCGCCCAGAATCCATCCATCGTCGCCTTGCCGACCTTGTGGCCGAAATACGAGAGGTAGCAGTACACGTAGTCCATCTGCGCGCACCACTGCCAGGTCTCGATCGAGCCGCCGCCCGGAATCCAGATCGGCGGATGCGGCTTTTGCACCGGGCGCGGCCAGATATTCACATAGCGCTGCTGATTGTAGCGGCCGTTGAAGGCGAACGTCTCCGGCTCCTGCCACGCCCTCATGATCAGGTCATGCGCCTCGTAATAGCGGTCCCGCAACTGGCTCGGGTTCTGGCCATAGGCGAAGCAGTCGTCCATCGGGGTGCCGACGGGAAAGCCCGCGATCAGCCGGCCGCCGGAGATGCAGTCGATCATGGCGAACTCTTCTGCCACCCGCGTCGGCGGATTGTACAAGGCGACCGAGTTGCCCATCACGCAGATCGTCGCATCCACAGTCCGGCGAGCGAGCGACGTGGCGATCAGATTGGGCGACGGCATCAGGCCATAACCGTTGGAATGATGCTCGTTGACGCAGATCGCGTCGTAGCCGCAGTCGGCGGCGTATTCCAGCTCATCCATGAAGTCGTTGTACATGTGATGCGCACGCCGCGGATCGAACAAGGAGGAGTGGATATCGACCCACACCGAGGGATGCTTCTGTTTAAAGTCATCCGGCAGCTCGGTGTACGGCATCAGGTGGAACCACATCAGCTTCATGGTCGGATCGCTCCCGGGTGTGCTACCGGGGAGTATAGCCAGGCTCTGATGCGCAGCGGGAGGGGAGGGCGGGCAATCTCACCCCGCCCCGCGCGCCGCATTCAGCGCCGAGCCGGCGCGGAACCAGGCCACCTGCGCCGCACTGAAGCTGTGGGCCAGCGACAGCGTCTCCGCCGACCCGTCGGCGTGCGCCAGGCGGCAGGCTATCGGGACGCCAGGCGCCAACCCTGCCAGCCCGATCAGCCCGATGCGATCGTCCTCCCGGATATGCTGGTAATCCTCGGGATCGACAAAGGTCAGCGCCAACAAGCCCTGCTTCTTGAGGTTTGTCTCGTGGATCCGCGCAAAGCTGCGCGCGATCACCGCCGCAGCGCCGAGCAATCGAGGCGACAGCGCCGCATGCTCCCGACTGCTCCCCTCGCCGTAGTTGGCGTCGCCGATCACCACCCAGCGCAATCCCTTGCCGCGGTAATCGCGGGCCGTCTCGGCGAATGATTGCTCTGGTGCACCCGTCAGCACGTTCCGGCCGCGGCCGGTTTCGCCGGTGAAGGCATTGGTGGCCCCCATGAACATGTTGTCGCTGAACCGGTCCAAATGCCCGCGCAGCCGCAGCCACGGACCGGCCGGAGAGATATGGTCGGTGGTCGTCTTGCCGCGTGCCTTCAGCAACACCGGCAGGTCGAGGAGATCGTGCCCGTCCCATGCCGGCCACGGCTCCAGCCGTTGCAGCCGCTCGCTGCGCGGGTCGATACGCAGCGCAATATCGCTGCCGTCGTCCGGAGGCGGCACATAGGCCCCGCGCCCGCGGGCAAAATCGCCCGGCGGCACGTCGGGCGCGGGACGCGGCGGGTCCAGCCGGAATGCCATCCCGTCACTGCCCGTCAATGTATCAGCCAGCGGATTGAACGACAGGCGGCCCGCCAGCGCGAATGCCGTCACCAGTTCGGGACTGGCGATGAAGTTCATCGTGCCGGCGCGGCCATCGTTGCGACGCGGGAAATTGCGATTGTACGACGTGACGATGGTGTTGGGATTCGCCGCCGCTTCGGACTGACGCCGCCATTGCCCGATGCAGGGTCCGCAGGCATTCGCCAGCACCGTCGCACCGGCCGCCTCCAACGCGCGCATCTGCCCGTCACGCTCGATCGTTGCCTGCACCAGCGCCGAGCCGGGCGTCACCAGCAGCGGCACCGCCGCCGTTACCCCATGCCGACGCCCTTGCGCGGCAACCTCCGCCGCCTTGCTCATATCTTCATAGGACGAGTTGGTGCAGCTTCCGATCAGTGCCGTGGCAATCGCGTCCACGAAGCCGTTGCGCGCGTCGGCCACTTCCGCAGCCAGCCGCGACACCGGGCGCGCGCGGTCCGGCGTGTGCGGCCCAACGACGTGCGGCTCCAACCGCGACAGGTCGAGTTCGACCACGCGGTCATAGAATTTTTCCGGTGTCGCCTCCACTTCAGGGTCCGGTTCGAGCAAGGCCAGATGGCGTTGCATCAACGCCACCAGCGCCGCGCGGCCGGTCGCGCGCAGGTAGCGCGCCATGCGCTCGTCCGCGGGGAACAATGATGTCGTCGCGCCAAGCTCGGCGCCCATATTGGTAATGGTTGCCTTGCCCGTGGCACTGATGGTTCGCGCGCCGGGACCGATATACTCGACGATGGCATTGGTGCCGCCCGCAACCGTGAGCTGGCCGGCGACGCAGAGAATGACATCCTTCGGCGCCGCCCAGCCGTGCAACGCGCCGGTCAGCACCACCGCAATGGAACGTGGATACAGCAACTCCCACGGCAGGCCGGCAATCGTTTCCACCGCATCGGCACCGCCGACTCCGACAGCGCAAGCGCCAAGTCCGCCGGCATTCGGCGTATGAGAGTCGGTGCCGATGATCAGCGCGCCGGGAAAGGCATAGTTCTCCAGCACCACCTGATGGATGATGCCGGCGCCCGGCTCCCAGAAGCCGCAGCCATATTTGGCCGCGGCGGAACGCAGGAAGTCATACACCTCGCGGTTTTCGGCGAGCGACGCCGCCAGATCGCGCACGCCGCCGGTGCGCGCCTGGATCAGGTGGTCGCAATGGATCGTGGTGGGCACTGCCACATGCTGCCGCCCGGTCTGCATGAACTGCAGCATGCCGGTCTGGCCCAGCACGTCCTGGAACACCACGCGATCGGGACGCAGCGAGAGGTAGGAATGGCCCGGCTGCAACTGGCCAACCCACGGGTCATCGAGATGGCCGAGCAAGATCTTGTCGGCGAGTTTCAGCGGCCGGCCCAGACGGCGTCTGACTGTCGCCACCCGGTCCGCCATCGCCGCATAGAGTGCGGCAACCGCTTCCGGCGTCGGTTCCACGGCAATCATGCAGTCCTCCGTGTCGCTGCGGCGGACAAGCTACGGCTGGTTGCGACAGATGATCCATCATATGCTGGCAGCAATATCCATATCGACAGGATATGGCAGGTGGAACTGCGCTATCTTCGGTATTTTGTCGCCGTCGCCGAGGAGGGGCACATCACGCGTGCCGCCGAACGGCTCGGCATGCAGCAGCCGCCGCTCAGCCAGCGCATGCGCGCCCTGGAGGACGAGCTTGGCGTGCAATTGCTGCGGCGACGGCCGCGCGGCGTGGAATTGACCGAGGCCGGGCGCACGCTGCTGATCGACGCCCGCGCGATCCTGGCGCATCTCGATCATGCGTTCGCCGCCACCCGACGCACGGCTCGTGGCGAGCAAGGGCGGATCGCGGTCGGCTTCACCAGCTCGGCGCCTTTCCATCCGTTCGTGCCGCGGGTGATCCGCGCATTCCGCGAGGCATTTCCGTTGGTGTCGCTGACGCTGGACGAAAGCGGCACGATCGAATTGGTCGACAGTCTCCGGCGTGAAAGCGTGGATGTCGCATTTGTCCGCACACGGGTCAGCGATACCGAGGGGCTGGTCGTGATCCCGCTCCTCGAGGAAGCAATGCTGGTCGCCGTGCCGCGCGGCCATGCGCTGGCGGAGGGCAGAGGCGCCGTGACGTTGCAGGCATTGGCTGGCGAGACGTTCGTCGTCTATCGGCGCCCCAGCGGTCCCGGACTGTATGACGCGATCATCGCGGCCTGCCACGCGGCAGGGTTCAGCCCGATTGTCGGCCAGGAGGCGCCGCGCATCGTTTCAACCCTGAACCTGGTGGCTGCCGGGCTGGGGGTGTGCCTGGTTCCGGCCTCGTTGCAGCGCATGCACATGGACGATGTGGTGTATCGCCGGCTGCGCGACGCGGCCCAACCCAGGGCGCCGCTGTTGCTCGCGACCCGGCGCGACGACAGCGCCGCCGTGGTGCGACGCTTCGTGGAGCTGACCCGCCGCATGGCGCGAGGCTTCGCGCAGGGCCACACCGAGACGCAACAAAAACACCACACCTGACCGCATCAGAGCGGGGCGACGATCGTCACGCGGAAGCGCCAGCTATTGGCGTCGCAGCCCGCGGTGTTCGGCGGCCCGATCGGTCGTCGGCCGATGTTCCTCGAGCCTGTCGCAGAAACGAGCAAGCGCGAGGTACGCGACCGCCAGCCCACGGTAGTGGCGCGCCAGCTCCTCGTCCTGCTTCTGTCCCGCCTTGCGCCAAGTCCGCACTGCGGCCAGCCGATAGTCCTGGCTGTCCATGCCGGCCGTCCCCGATCCAAGCCCAGAGTGCGCCCGCCGGGAGCCCGTCCCGACGCACGCCTCAATGCAGCTCAATAGCGACTGGTTCGGGGCAGTGCGGTCAATTCTTGATCAAGAATTAGTGCTCAATGCCGTGCATCGCACGCCGCGGCACGCAGCGCGACCCGGTCGAGCACCTCGATTCCGGTGCGATACAGCCGCACTGTACCCTCGCGCTTGAGGTGCGCCAGGATGCGGCAAACGGTCTCCACCGTCAGGCCCAGATGGTCCGCTACATCGGTCCGGCTCATCGGCACCTCGACCAGCTTCTGCCCTGGCGCGGTGGCGCGACGCTCCATTTCCAGGACGAAGGAGGAAACCCTTTCCACTGCGGTCTTCCGGCCCAGCATCACCATCCGATCGTGCGCATTGCGCAGGTTGGTCATCGCCACCGAACGCAGCCGGCGCGCGAGGGAGGCATGGCCGTCCGCCAGCGCCTCCACCATGCGGCGCGGATAGCGGCGCAGCGTCACGAGGGTGACCGCTTCGGCAGCGAAATCATGAGTGCCCAGATCGTCCAGTCCGAGCAAGTCGCCGGCGAACAAGAAGTCGGCCACCTGGCGGCGGCCGTCCTCCATCAGCTTGACCGTGCGCACGCAACCGGTGAGGATTCGCCAGCAATATTCCGCCGTGTCGCCCTGGCCGTGGATCTCATGTTCGCGCTGCACCGTCACCGTCGTACCGAATTGCTCGAGGAGGTCGAGCGCGTCCGGCGCGGCGGGCTGGCGCGGCGCGATCGCCGGGAAGCCGCGGGTCGGTTGCAGGGTTTGAACTGCGGCGTGCATCTCGGTCTCCGTCGCCTGATCGCGGTTTTGATGCAGCCTGATCTAGCGGTGCCGCATGGCTGCCGAAATTCGGAATCGGACGTACGGGAGCGTACGTACCGGGTGGGAGCACGCCCCAGATGACCGAGCCGGTGCTGGTGCACGTGGTCGACGACGACGTGGCGGTGCGGGAGTCGCTGGCGTTCCTGCTGCAATCGGCTGGCATCACCGTGGCAACCTACGATTCGGCCGCTGCCTTTCTGGCCGTGGCGCCGGGTCTGCATGCCGGCTGCGTGCTGACCGACGTGCGAATGCCCGGAATGGATGGGTTGGCTTTGCAGCGCCGGATCGCGGCGTTGGGCAGCAACCTCGCCGTGGTGGTCATGACGGGCCATGGCGACGTGCCGATCGCGGTCGCGGCCCTGAAGGCCGGCGCCCGTGACTTCCTGGAAAAGCCGTTCCCGGACGATCGATTGCTCACGGTCGTCAGCGAGGCGTTGGCGGCGAGCCAGCGCGCCCACCAGGCCCACGAGGCAGCTGCCGGGATTGCCGGGCGGCTCGCCAGCCTCACGCCGCGCGAGCGCGAGGTGCTGAGTCACCTGGTCGAAGGCAAGCCGAACAAGACGATCGCCTATGACCTCGGCACCAGCCCGCGAACGGTCGAAGTGCAGCGCGCCAGGGTGATGGAGAAGATGGGCGCGCGCAGCCTGGCCGAGCTGGTGCGCATGGTGCTGGCCGTCGAGCCGGGCGAGGGAAAGGTCCCCCAGGGTTGACCTAGGTCAAAGCTGTCGCAGCGCGTGGCGTTCATCATGCGGTTTCTGACCTGATGCCGGAATCCCCCGGCCGGGCGCGTGGAACGCAGCATGCAGGAGCAGCGCCGCAGGCTGGTTGGGGTGGTTGATGACGACCAGGCGGTGCGCGAATCGTTGTGCCTGCTGCTGGAGACCGCCGGCTATCACGCGATTCCGTTCGAGTCGGCCGACCAGTTGCTTGCCGCGGCCGAGTTCGATGCGCTCGACTGTGTGGTGCTTGACCATCATATGCCGCGCGGGACCGGGCTGGAGCTGCTGCGGCACCTTTACCAGGCCGGGCGGCGCGTTCCGATCGCGTTGATGACTGGTTCACCCTCGCCGCAACTCACCCAGCAGGCGCTGGCCTTGGGTGCCGTGACCGTGCTTGAGAAGCCGCTGGCCGAGGCGGCCCTGTTTGCGTTCCTGGGGCAATCTGCGCCGTAACCGCCCAAGCCGAGAACCGGCCATTCTCAATATTCGTCGGCGTGATCGCGGAACCGGTCGTGCGAGTCTTTACCCGGCCCGCGCCGCAGGCCAAGTTAGCGCATGGATCCGGAAGACGCTGCGAGCCAGGGATCGGAGGCAGGCGAATCGGCCATGCTGCGGTCGATTCTCGAAACCGTCCCGGATGCCATGGTGGTGATCGACCGGCATGGCACCATCCAGCAGTTCAGCAAGGCGGCCGAACGCCTGTTCGGCTGGCGCGCCGGTGAGGTGTGCGGACAGAATGTGCGCATGCTGATGCCGTCACCATATCGCGAACAACACGATGGCTATCTGCGCCGCTATCTGGAAACGGGCGAGCGGCGGATTATCGGCATTGGCCGCGTGGTCGTCGGCCAGCGTCAGAACGGCAGCACGTTCCCGATGGAATTATCGGTCGGCGAGGCAACCGCCGGGGACCAGCGGCTGTTCACCGGCTTCGTCCGCGACCTGACCGAGCGGCAGCAGACGCGTGCCCGATTGCAGGAGTTGCAGGACGAGTTGCTGCACGTGGCACGGCTGCGCTCCATGGGGCAGATGGCCGCGGCGCTGGCGCACGAGCTGAACCAGCCGCTGACCGCCACGGCCAATTACCTTGCCGCGGCGCTGCGGCTGGTGGATGGATCGTCGCTCGACCTTGAGCGTCTGCGGAAGGCGCTGCGGCTCGCCGTCGATCAGACGCAGCGGAGTGGCGAGATCATCCGGCGCCTGCGCTCCTATGTCGCGCGCAGCGACACGGCGCGGCGGCACGAACCGCTGGACCTGCTGATGGAGGAAGCGGCGGCGCTCGCGCTGGTCGGGCTGGGGGACCGCGGCGTGACGGTGAAATTCGCCTTGGATACGAACCTGCCGCCGGTGATCGCCGACCGCGTGCAGGTGCAGCAAGTGCTGCTGAACCTGATCCGCAACGGGATCGAGGCCATGGACGGCAGCGCCGTGCGCGAGCTGACGCTTGGCGCCGCACTGTGGGACTGCATGGCGGTTGTGAGCGTCACGGATTCCGGCAGCGGCATACCGCCATCGATCGAGGCGCAATTGTTCCAGCCTTTCGTGACCACCAAAAGCGACGGCATGGGCATCGGCCTGTCGGTCTGCCGCGCGATTGTGGAGGCGCATGGCGGCCGGCTGTGGTCCGAGCGCAACCCTGGTGGTGGCACCGTGTTCCGCTTCACCCTGCCGACGGTGGAGGCGGCAGGATCGAGCGGATAGTGTGTCGCCCGCGCATGACGCAGCGACGCGGCGGCCGACTGTCCCATCGCGCTGGCCCATCGCGCTGTCCCATCGCGCTGGCCCATCGCGCTGTCCCAGCGCGCTGTCCCATCGCGCTGGCGTTGCCGGGCGACGGCAGGGCTGGTAAACCGCGTGGACCGGTCGGAGCGTA
>Ga0335074_10017150_pt1 | contig 10205 bp, 7 predicted proteins | sample Lox_Sample_23_FD_206715 | JGI IMG/M metagenome (GOLD analysis project Ga0335074, IMG submission 206715) | Soil microbial communities from Loxahatchee National Wildlife Refuge, Florida, United States - Lox_Sample_2.3 | ecosystem: Environmental > Terrestrial > Soil > Wetlands | place: USA: Florida...
TCGTGCAGCTCCTCTTCGATCATCTGGCAGAAAATGCAGCAGCCAAAATCGTCATAGTGGCGCAGCGCTTCCTGAAAGCGCTCCCGCACCTGGTGCGAAATGACGGGCGCGGCGATGATTTGCGAGTGCGGATGCTCAAGGCTGGTGCCGGCGTCCACGCCATGATTTTTGAAAATCGTTACGTGGGCGACGCGCGGATCGAGGCTCAGCTGGTCGTAGCGCATCTTGTAAAGGCGCAGGATGTCGGCCACGTGCGAATCCGGCATTTGCGCCATCGCCAGAGAATGATCGGGCGTCTCCACAATCACATCGTGCACGCCGAAGCCATCCATCGAGCGCATGGAGCGGTGGATGGTGCGTTGCGGCTGGCGGTCAGGAGATAACGCCGCGAATTTATTGGGAATCACGCGCGCTTTCCATCCTTCGCCATCGCGCAGGCGCAGAACTTCCGGCGGAGTCTGATCTTCGTGGCCGGGACAGAAAGGACACTTGGGCGAAAACGATACCGCCGGCTTGGCCTCACGCTTGACCGCCATTTGATCCGGACGCTTGGCGCGTTCGGTGGCGATGACAACCCATTCCTTGGTCATGAAGTTCTGCCGCAGCTCAGGCATGATGCGCTCCCTTGTGTTTTGAATTAGTGAGAATTCATGAAATTGGGACGAATTGATTGTACGGCTGAGATCGTGGCATGTGAGGGGCCAAAGCGGGCGTACGAATGGCGCGCGAGCATTTGCGGTGGGGTGATAAGGAAGGTCGCCTCGCGCCTATTGCGAAGCAGAGTGCGCTTCGCGGCGCGGTGGCTCCCTCAGGTCCTTCGACTCGCGCAAAGGCGGCGCTCGCTCAGGATGACAACTCATCCCAGTTTTTGGTTTTGAAAGATCAAAATCCGAACGCGGTATCGGTCCAGTGCAGGGATTCTTCGACTCGCGCTCGCTTGCGCTTCCGTCGCTCAGGATGACAGATCCTTACAGTTCCAGAGAGATGTGGCAGATGCGGCCAATGAGATAGTCGCAGGGGGATTTCTTTTCTTCGATATGGATGACTTCGATCGGGGCGGACTGACTATGGGGACGTAAGATTAAATCATTTTCTGCCACTTCTGCATAACGAATTAAACAAATTCCGTTTTTCAGAACAGCGTACATATTTGGCTCGCCCTTGCGATAAGGCGAAAGTGCGTTGTAATGGCGGTCGAGGAGCAGGACGGCGCCGGGCGCCAGGCGAGGCTGCATGGGCTGGGTGTCGCGGGCTTCGAGCCGGATGAGGACGAAGCGCTGCCAGCCGGAACGGTTGCCCTCGGTTTCAGTCCGCAGGCGCTTCAGGAAGGTCTTTTTGAACTTGTGGATTTCCTTGACGTGCATGCTGGGAATGAGAGGTTCGGCGGCAAAGGCGGGTTCGATGAGGAGGATGTTTTCGAATTCGTCTCCGCTGGGAGGAACGATGGTGGCGCGCTTGTTGACTTCGGCGGGGTCGAGCAGATCGAGGACGGAAAGATGCTGAACCTGCAGGACTTTGTCCATCCCTTCCAGGCTCAGGCCGCGTTTGCGGTTGAGGAAATTGGAGATGTGGGCTTGTTTGAATCCGGTCTGCTGGGCCAGCTTGAGGCCCGTCAGTTCGCCTGTTTCGATACGCTCCCAAAGGATCTTGCGGAGGTTCTCCTGCAGGACTTTGAACTTCATAGGCGGAGTATAGCATCGCGCTAAGCGGCAGGGCGGAAGGCTTGAGAGACGCGGCTTTTGGCGGTCTGGAAGGTTTTAAGCTGGGTGAGTGAAACTTTTTTTGGTCTGAATATTTGCTTTGGCTTCGCTGCTGGCCGCTGCCCCATTTTGAAAAGAGCAAGGGCAGCTAAGTGTACGGCGCAGTGCATGTTAGCAACTGGAATTCCGTTTGAAGGGAGCTCCAAATGGCAGGCTAGGCAAGGGGTAGAGAAGTTTTCCACAGGCAAGTGATGTTCATGTAACCTTGACTGAAAATTTCCACAACGATAGCATCGGCGCAACTATGAGCCGGAAATGCTTCATGGGACAAGGCGATGACCAGAAACCCAGACAATTCGAGCGAGGAGCGGAATTTTGGGGAGTTTCGGCGGAAGGTGCGGGCGGCCGAGGTGTTGTCGGCGTCCATGGAGCAATTATTGCTGGCGCTGCGTTTCACGGGACGGGTGAGCGTGGTGATGCAAAACGGGCGCGTGCTCAAGTCGGGCTATGAGGAAGGATATTTCCGGCAGCGGCCGGGATCCGGGCTCGAGGATGAGTTTGCGCCGAAATTTTAGAAGTTGGAGGAGTCCCGGGCAAACATCAGCGCAAAGGCGAGGCCGAAGCTAATTTCCTTGAACTCCGCACGATCGGAGATTCACAAAACTAAATAGGCCCGAACAGGTCAGCGTAAAGGCACCCGGCAGGTCATCGTAAGAGAAACGAGCCCTGCGTTTGGTTTCCGCAAAGAGAGTGGCGGAAATCGACGCAGGGCTTTTGTTTTTCAAAGTGAGTGCCGCGGGGAGGGGCGATTCATGCTCTCTTGATCGTTTTGTGCAGAGAGCACAGCCGTGGCGGAAGTGCAGAGCCAGCGAGGACGGATTGGGCAAAACAGGCAGTTTTAATTTCCTGGAGGAGTGAATGAGGCGTAATCGAGATGATGAAGGAAACAGCATTGTGAGGGTGGAGTTGAAGTACTGCGAGCGCTGTGGAGCTTTGTGGGTGCGCGAATGCGGGGCAGGCGTGATGTATTGCGAGAAGTGCCAGGGCGAAGTGGCCGAATTACCGATTCCGACGAGGAGAAAACCGGGTCGCCCGCGACGGCCGGTGCTCCCTGTGAGGCGCGGGACGTTGATCGAGGACATGCCCGGGGATGAGATGGAACTCGAGGCCGCGGGAGGTGTGCAATGAGCGGCGTGATCGCATGGATGGCGGCGGAAGCGGATGAAAGTTGGCTTGCGGGGGTGAACGGATCCACTACAGAGGACACAGAGGAGGACAGAGGCCAGATTCGTTGCGACGCGAAGGAGAATCCCCACCTCTGGCAAAAGCAGCCAGAAGTGGGACACCCGGAGATAGTTGGGGAAGGTTTGGTGGCGCATTCGTTTCCTGCAGATGGCGTTGGGGAAACGTTGTATTGCGTGGCGGACGAGGGAGACTTGTCGACCACGACGGAAGAACGACCGCCGGAGTTTCCTCCAGAGCTTGAACCGGAGGAGGTGCGGGAGCAAGAACGGCAAAGGAGGATTTATCGAGGAAGGACGATTTCGATGCTACGGCGGTATCTGCGGTACTCGATCGAGACGGGAAGACTTCCGTCATTGCTGGGGCGGGAATTTTTCCGGTCGAAGGTGACGTCGTACTCAGTGGCGACGTTTGAGGATCGGGTGATCTTCGTGCATGACATGGAGAGTTGCCTGGACCGGCTGGATGAATTTTCGCGGCAGCTGATTGCGAGGCACATCCTGCAAGAGCACGATCAGGAGGCGACGGCGCGTTTGCTGCAGTGCACGGGGCGGACGGTGCGGACGTATATGCCGATTGTGCTGGATACGCTGAGCGAGATCTTGCTTGAATTGGGACTGATGGAGCGAACATTCCCGAATCGGGAAAAATCTTGTCAAGGGGGTCTGGAGGGCGAAAATTTTGTAAGTGATTCATGCGAAAGGAAAAATAATTTTTAAAATTTTTCCGGTTAATTGTTAGCAATTTGCTATTCTGAAAATAGAGAGGGAGAAAAAGAGAATCTCCTGTTGCAGAAGGCGCGCTTTCGGGCGCGCCTTCTGATTTTTGGAGGGAAGAGGATTTGGGTGCTCGCGCGCGCGATCTTTTACTACAGAGGGCGCGGAGTGGAAATCAAACCTCCCTCCGTTCATGGCAGGACCAGAAGCGGGGGACGGCCGGGTAGGGATTCTTCGACTCGCACTCGCGTGTGCTCGTGCTCGCTCAGAATGACAGATGAACACAGGGTCCCTCGACACGCCGTTGCTTTCGCTCCGGCTCGCTCGGGATGACAAAGAAGTTTCGAAGCCGGGACGAGACCCTACTTTCTGCGTATCCCAGCTGTGATTGGTTTGGAAAGAGTGAAAGTTGCGCGCGGGATTGCAAGATTCTCGGAAATGCATAGATCCTTCGCGGCGAAGGCTGCCGCTCAGGATGACAAGATCAAAGTCCCCACCCTGTCGCAAAGAGCACGACAAGGGTGGGGCACCCGCGGCGGCAACTTTTATTTGGATGTTGGGGCAATCATGAAGAAGAAGGCAAAACGAGTAACCAAGACGAAAGAGAAAAAAACGGTCAAGAAGCAGTGTGTCGTGCGGAAGCCGAAAGATACGGAGAAGGTGCGGCAGGAGATCGCCGGGATGGTGAAGGCTGGTGCGAAACAGATCACCAAGGCGGTGATGGGGCACGCGACGAATGGAGAGTTGGCGCAGGCGAAATATCTGTTCGAGATGGCGGGGATTTTTCCGAAGCCGACGGAAGGCGACGAGGCGACGCCCGAGGAAGACTGCCTGGCGAAGACTTTGCTGGACCGGATCAACCAGGAAGCGGAGAAGAATGAGAAGATCGAGGACACGAGTAGCGTGAAGGTGGATGAAACCGCGACTGTGGCGGGGAGTTAATACGAGTGGTTTTCACTATAGGGATTCTTCGACGCGCGCTCGCGTGCGCTCACGCTTGCTCAGAATGACAACTTATTTTTTAAGCTCACTGCAGAGAGCACAGAGGAAGGTCAAAATACCCACCCTGTCGCAAAGAGCGCGACAAGGGTGGGGCACCCGGCTGCTGTCCGGCGCGCGCGGAGTGACAAAGTTACTCCGCCGGCTTCGCTTCGGTTGCGATGACAATGTAGAGTGGTGAGGAGAGGACGGGCGAGTAAGCGTCCGGAGAATTGGGATCTGATGGATATTACGTGGGTGACAGAACGAATTGCGGTGGGCGGAGGAATCTGGAACGCGGAAAACATGCGGAAGGTGGTGGATGCGGGAGTGACGCACATCATCGACATGCAGGTGGAATTCGATGACCGTCCGCTGGCGAATGGGCATGAGGTGGAAGTGTTGTGGAATCCGACGGATGATGACTTTGAGCCGAAGCCGCCGGAGCTGTTGCGGCGGGGAGTGGAGTTTGCGGTGTCGGCGCTGGCCGGGGAAGATGCGAAGGTGTTTATTCATTGCGCGGCGGGAGTGCATCGGGCGCCGATGATGGCGCTGGCAGTGATGGGATCGATGGGGTGGGAGCTGGAGGACGCGATGGACGTGATCCAGTCGCGGAGAGCGGTGGCGGATTTTGCCGATGTGTATGTGCGGAGCGTCGAGGAGTTCCTGTCGGGAGAAAGACTGACGACGGGGGATGGGTAGGGATTCTTCGACTCGCACTCGCGAGTGCTCGTGCTCGCTCAGAATGACAGTTTATTTTTTAGGCTCATCACAGAGAGCACGGGGAAAGTCAAAATCCCAATTTTGGCAAAGACGGCGAGACCTGGGGCATCCCATTTTTTTTAGTTTGGAGAGTCAAAGTCCCCACCCGATCGCAAAGACCGCGACAAGGGTGGGGCACCCCGGCTGGCAGAGAGTGATGGAGGAGAGAGATGCGTGACTTTGGCCGCCGCCCTTTGGGGCGGCTTTGTTGTTGGGTGATGATGGTCTCGGTTTTCGGCGTGGGCATGGCGGCTATCGCAGGGGCGCGTCCTACTGCACCGCAGACGCTGAATATGACTACTGTGGCGGACACGGTGTATCTGGCGGACGGGGCGCCGGCTTCGGGGACACTGATCATCACATGGCCAGCGTTTTTGACTTCAGGCGGAGCGGCGGTAGGAGCAGGGTCGACGAACGTCACGCTGGGAACGAATGGAGCGCTGAGCGTGGCGCTGGTGCCGAACGCGGGAGCATCGCCAGCGGGCGTGTATTACTCAGTGACGTACCAGCTTGGGCCAGGCGAAGTACGGACCGAATACTGGATAGTTCCGGCGTCCACGGGTGCGGTGAATTTGGCGGCGGTTCGGACAACGCCGGGATCAGGAGTGGCGGCGCAACCGGTTTCGATCGAATACGTGAACTCGCAGCTGGCGACGGTGGTGCATTTGAACGGGGCGGAGACGATCACGGGGACAAAGACTTTTTCGACGGCGCCGAATGTGCCCAATCCGCAGAACCCGGGAGATGTGGCGAATAAGGCGTACGTGGATTCGTCGGTGACGAATGTTGGGTCGGGAAGTTATCTGTCGACTGCGGGCGGAACGATGACGGGGCCGATCACGCTGCCGGGAAATCCGGCGGCACCGCTGCAAGCGTCAACGAAAGAGTACGTGGACACAGGTCTGGCTGCGAAAGCGGATTTGATTTCAGGATTGGTTCCAGCGAATGAACTGGGAACGGGATTGCCTTCGGCGGGAAGTTGTTTGCTGGGGAATGGCTCGTCAGGAACATGGGGAGCGTGTGGCGGCGGAAGCGGATCGGGAAACGTATCGACGACACCGGCGGCATCGCAGACGATTGCACAGCCAGAGGGGACGCAGTTTTCGACGAATAACCTGGCGAATATCCGATATGTGACGGCGAGTTGGAACTGGTCGCAAAATCCATCGGACAATCTGGGAACGGCTGGGAGCAACACGATTTATTTGACGCCGTGTCCGTTAGGAATCGATTCAAACTCGGCTGCGGAGTTTTATTCGTACAAGGTTTACATCTCTGGGACGGGAACCGCCGAGGCAGCGCCCGTGACGGGCGGAACGTGCACGTCGGGAGCGAGTAGCGGAACGATTATCGTCACGACGGCCAACGCGCATAGCGCAGGGTACACGGTGGGTTCTGCTTCGTCTGGAATTCAGGAAGCGTGGAACGATGCGTGGGTAAATGATACGGAGAACGGCGGCAATCCTGGTTCGGCGGTCGCGCCCTATGTGAAGTTAACAGCGGACACTTTGTATCCGGTCTATGCGACGGTTTATCTGCGCGGCCGTGGTGGCGTGCTGGATGGGACTGGCGCGTTGATTCAGTCGAACACGAGAGATCGCACGATCTACATAGGTACAACCCAGAGTACGCCTTACGTCAATCATCACAAGCTCTATAACCTGAGCGGCACGTCGATGATTAACGTGGATGGGGTGCAAGTCGCAAGCGTCTCGGCGGCCTCCGGCACTTATACCGTCACGACTGCTGCGACGCATCCCTTCGTAGTCGGTGACTGGGTGGCGTGCGAGTATTACACGCCTTATATATCGCAGCACGCCGTTCAGCAGGTGACGGCGGTTCCTTCCTCGACCCAGTTTCAGTTTGTCTTAGGAAGCTCGACGGTGACGAGTGCCAGCGGGTTCGGATATTGCGGACTGGAAAATGCCTTTATTGAGAACAACTCTGACCACGTTGCCATACAGGATGTGAATATCTTCCAGATGGTCGTGAACGGGACGGGGCAGTTTTCTTACGGGATTGTCAACGACAACGATCAGCAATTCATCATTGAGCGGGCGGCGAACCGCTCCTCGGGGGTGATTCGGTACGATGCGAACTGGCCCCTGGGAGCGTTCTTCTATCAGCGCACCGATGGGGTGAACGCCGGGATCATGTACATCCATGATACGGAGCTGACAGGAGCGAACTGCTACACGGGCGGCGGAAACGGTTTCGTAATTACTGACTCGGTATGTCAGGGATTCCCGACTTACGGCATTCGCTACTTCGGCGGGTTGCAGCCGATGACGATTTCCAATGTGTATGAAGAGTCGACGGGAGGCAGTAGCAACGTACTCTATCCTAGCGGCGTCTCTGCCCAGATGGGAGTTCTGGCGCAGGGCAAGACGACGATTCATGGACAGTTCCCGGTAAGCGGATACCTTCCTACCTTTGCCAATCAGAGTGGTCAGAATACGACGAAGCAATACTACGTCTCGCCCATCAATCAATCCGGACAGCATGGCCCGCTGTATTACATCGGCCAGGCGTTGACGGTTGGAACGACGGGAGGCGGAAACGTTACCCTGACGTGGCCATCGATCACTCTTCAGAATTCGATTGGCGGGGCAATTACTTCGCTGACATGGGACATCGCGTACACAACCGGCAATCCGGCTGGGGCGCCGATCGCCGGGAATCTGACTGCGGTTGGCACGAGCGTATCGGCAACGTGCGGCACGAACGGCATGTGCAGTTATGTTGATCCGCAGACCTCGACTACGGCTTACACGCCAGTAGCGCAGGGCTTCTACCCTGAGTTTTGGTTTATGCCGGCGGATCTGGTTGTGCAGAACAGCGCGACCTTCATGGATGAATTCAATGGACTGTCGCATGTTCTTTCCAACATAGGAACGTTGGGCGTGTCACTTTATGCGCAGCAATGCACGTCGGGTAACAACAATTACCGCAGTCCGATCTGGATTGAATGTCCAGGCAGCGACAACAGTGGGGGATCGGGTTCGATGGCCGAAGTCCTGCAAGAGCAGGATCAGGCAAATAATGGACCAGCGGCAGGATCAAAGGGGCGGCTGAATTTCGGTAAACCAATCGGGAATGTGCCGAACGACCTTATTACCCTACAAGACTCTAATTCGACCAAGACTCTATCTACGTACGGGCATCGTCCGACGAATGATGCGGGGGATATGGCGATCGGGCTGGATCAAAACAATGGCCTGGCGGAGCGCGCGCCGACTTCGATCAGCTGGTACAACACGCAGCCGAATAGCGGCGCGACGAACTTTTTGGCGCGGTTAGCGGCGACGGGAGAAACGCTCAATGTTCCATTAACGGTGAATGGGAATTTTTCTGTCCCAAGCGGGACGGTAACGCTGCCGGTGACGGGATCGGGAAATCAATGCTTGCACGTGAGCTCGACGGGAGTGGTGAGCGGAACGGGAAGCGATTGCGGGTCGGGATCGGGTACGACGGTGGTGGTGAACACGGGAGTGACGTCGCAACTGGCGGAGTATTCGGCGAATGGCGCGGTGAGCGGCGATAGCACACTGATGGATACGGGGACGACGCTGAGTTATTCGGGGACGGGAGGAATTTCGACGACCGCGGGAACATTCAGCGGGAACCTGACAGTGAATGGGCAACTGCTGGTGGCGGGGCCGTGGATGGTGAGTTCTCCGGTGCCGGGGACGGCGATGAGCGCGGCGAGCGCAGGAACATCGTCGCTGGGAATTTCGAACGACGGATATTTCTATATCTCGCCCAATGGTGGTTCACCACAGAAGGTAGCGACGACAGCGACGAGTTCGTACTTCACGAATTTGTTTCAAGAGGATGCGAACGATCTGGGCGAGTACAACACGAACGAGCCGACGACGGCGCAGAATCTGCATGTGTATTCGCAATACAACAGCAGTTCGAGCTGGCAGCGGACGTCGTTGGGATTCGATTCGACGGATGGATATGCGGCGGTGAAGAGCGAAAGTTTGCCGGCAGGAGGGGCGGCGGGACTGGGATTCTGGATCAACAACGGGCTGAAGTGGGTGATTGATCCGACAAGCAATTTCAAGCCGTGGGCGGATGCGTTGTACAACATTGGATCTTTCACGGCATCGACGGGAACGGGGCTGAGGCCAGCAACGGTCTATGCGGCGGGGAATTCATCGAGCAACAGCGGATTCGAACTGGGGAAATATGCGAGCAACAGCTATGAACTTTGCAACGATGCGACGACGGGAACGGTGATCAATGGGCTGGCGGTGCTGACAGGGGCGGGATGCGCGGCGAAGCCGACGAGCGCGGTGACATCGGGAGTGATTGGAGTGGTCATCGCGAATGCAGGGACGAGCGGAACGACAACGCTGGTGCGGACAGGATCGGCTTATTGCAGTTTCGATACGACGGCGACCACGGTGGGGGATTATGTTGTCGCGTCGAGCGTGAACGGATCATATTTCGCATGCCACGATGCCGGATCGACGCTACCGAGCGGACAGCAAGTTCTGGGCCGAGTGCTGCAGGCGACGGGCGGCGGAGTGGTGGCACAGATGTTTTTCGATATGCCCGGATCGGGAGTGAGCGCGAAGGCGATGACGCCACCGGATGCGCCGGCGAGTGTGTGGATGACGGTATCGCATGCATCGAGCGCCGGGACAGTGTTTTCTTCGAGCGCGAACAAGGCGGCATTTTTCGGAGTGATGCTGGGATATCAGAAGACGACGTCGCAGGTGAGTTATTACGTCTACACCGGGGACACGTCGGCGACGACGTATGACCTGGGAATTTATTCCGGGACATCGGGCGGAAC
>Ga0335074_10017151_pt1 | contig 10205 bp, 5 predicted proteins | sample Lox_Sample_23_FD_206715 | JGI IMG/M metagenome (GOLD analysis project Ga0335074, IMG submission 206715) | Soil microbial communities from Loxahatchee National Wildlife Refuge, Florida, United States - Lox_Sample_2.3 | ecosystem: Environmental > Terrestrial > Soil > Wetlands | place: USA: Florida...
CGGCGACAAACTGATTTCGGCGGCGAGAATGTGCTGCGCGTCGAAGCCCAGGTCCTCATTGCGGAACCCAGCCACCGCGCGCAACAGCATGCCGGCCACCACCAGCAGCACCAGCGAAAGCGCGACCTGGGAAACGATGAACAACGACCGCAGACGATGGTGCGTCCTCGCCGTGCCTGCGGCTCCGCCGCTGCGCAGCGCCTGGTTCGGATCCGTTCCGGAAAGCCGCAGAGCCGGCAGCAGTGACGCCGCCACGCTGGTCAGCGCCGACAGCATGACCGCTGCCAGCAGCACCAGCCCATCCATCCGCACCTCCGTGCCTCGCGCCAGCGCGTGCACTAGGAAGGTCCGCATCGCGTCGAGCAGTAGCGCTGCCAGCCCAATTCCGCCGGCCGCCCCCATCGCCGCGAGCAGCAGGCTCTCTGTCAAAACCTGCCGCACCAGCCTCGTTCGGTTAGCGCCCACCGCGGCCCGCAGCGCCATCTCCCGCTCGCGCTTCACGCCCCGCGCCAGCAGCAGACCCGCCACGTTCACGCACCCGATCAGGAGCAGCGCCAGCACCGCCAGCGACAGTGCTGCCAGTGCGCCGTTCGTCTGCCCGTTCACGCTGTCTGCCAGGCTCACCATTTGCAGCCTGCGGCCGCTGTCCGTATCCGGATACGCCCGCGCGAGATTCTCGAGCACCGCGTTCATGTCGGCCTGCGCCTGTTGCCGCGTCACCCCCGGCTTCAGCCGCCCCACCGTGCGCAGCCAGTGGTCGCCGCGCGATTTGGTAAAGATCGGATCCGGGTGCAGCGGAGTATAGATCGCGTGCAGCGCACTCAGCGGATACCGAAACCCCGCCGGCATTACGCCGATGCAGGTGTAGGGCTTCCCATTCAGGTCGATTGTTTTGCCCACCACATCCGCACGGCCGCCGAAATTCGTCTGCCACACGTCGTAGCTCAACACTGCCACGTCGTTTTTGCCGGGCTGGTCTTCACCCGCTCGATACGTGCGCCCGAGGATCGGCGCCACGCCGAATACATCGAAGAAATTGTCCGAACCCTGCACCCATTTGAGCGCCACCGGTCCCGACGGTGTCTCCAGGTTCACCCCCAGGTAGTCCGACTCGCCCGAGAACGCCGCGAACACATGGTTCTGCGCGCGGACGTCCTGGAAACTCTGCCACGAAAACGGCTGCGTGTAGCCTTCCTTCGCCAGCGTCACCGGCGCGTAGATCAGCTCCGGATGGTTGTAGGGCAGCGGCTGCAGCAGCACCGCGTCCACCACGCTGAAGATCGCTGTCGCCGCTCCCACTCCCAGCGACAAGGTCAGCACCGCAATCAGCGCAAACCCCGGCGATTTCCGCAGTTGCCGCATCGCGTAGCGCACATCCTGGAACAAAGTTTCCATCGCACCTCTCCCGACAGACCGAGACACACGTTCCCGTCTTTCCGAGATACATTTCTTCGGCCACTTCCGGGCGCCGGGGAGCGACTCATCGGCAATGACTTAGCGCAGGCGCGGCGCTGGTTCACAATTTCCGTTCGTCCGCAATTAGAAATGTCTGTTCGGAAATGAACACCCAGCCCCGATCGGGTTTATGCCAGGCGCATCCGTTCCAGCAGTGCCTGATAACGTGGATCTCCATGCCACTGGTCGAAGAAGCAGAAGTACGGCAACTGGATGCAAAATACATCCCGCTTCTGCCGCGCCTCCTCCAGCGCCGCAAACATGGCGTCCGCATTGCCGGCCGTGGCGTAGTAGATGGCCGTGCCTATATGGTGACCGTGCTTTGCCATCGACCGCTGCGCCAATTCCTCGCTGGACAAGGTGTCGCCAGCCAGAGACAGGGCCGCAGCGAGCCCCATCTCGCTCATCCGCCACCACGGCGCCACCTCCACCAAATGCGTGAACGTGGCGACCGCCTTGTCCGCGAGCTCTGACCCCATTTGAGCAAACCCCATGGCCAGCAGCAGGAGGATGGCATTCGGGTCGATCTCCAGGCCCCGGCGCGCGGCCTCCATCGATTGCCGGAAATCCCGAGCGCAGAACAGGATCATGGCCACACCGAAGTACATCAGCATCGACAGCGGATCCTTATCCATCGCCATCCGTACGTGTTCCAGCGCCTCTGAATTTCTCCCGTGCGGCTGCAGGTAGAACACCGCATAGCAGTAGTGCGGCCTCGCCGTCACCGGTTTGATCGTCAGCGCCTTCAGAAAGTGCCTCTCGGCCAGCGCCCAGTCATAGTCCATTGCGCCGCCGATGATGGCCGTTACGAGGTGCGATTCGCTGCAGGTCGGGTCCAACTCGAGCGCCTTCCGGGCCGCAGCCTTGGCCAGCGGCGCCATCTCACCCACCGGACGCAGTCCCAGCACCGTGAGATTGTAGTAGTAGGTCGCCAGTCCGTTGTAAGCGTTCGCGTAATTCGGTTCGATGCGCAGCGCCTGCTCGTAACACTCTTTCGCCTTCTCCAGGGAATCCGCGTTATTGCGCAGCCGCCAGTATTCGCCCTTCAGATATAGTTGCCACGCCTCGATATTCACGGCCTTCGTGCGCGGTGCCAGCCGCACCTGCAGCGCCTCGGAGATTGCCTGGCCGATCTCGTCCTGGATCGCAAACACGTCGGTCAAATCTCGGTCGTAGCGCTCCGACCACAGATGGGTCCCGTCGCTCGCCTGAATCAGCTGCGCCGTCACGCGAACGCGATTACCCGCCCGGCGCACGCTCCCCTCCAGCACGTTATCCACGCGCAGCGCTTCGGCAATCTTCGTGATGTCCTGGTCCTTGCCGCGAAACGCGAACGACGATGTCCGCGCCGTCACCTTCAGCCCCGGAATCTTCGCCAGCAGGTTCAGGATCTCTTCCGTCAGCCCGTCACTGAAGTACTCGTTCTCTTTTTCCGCACTCATGTTTACAAACGGCAGCACCGCAATCGACGGAACTTTCTCAGCCGGCTGGTTCGCCGCCCGCTCCAGCGCGATCCGCACTTCGCTCATCGTCTGGAACCGCTCGCCTAGCGACTTGCGCAGGCACCGCGTCACCACCGCCGACACCGTCGAAGGAGCCTGCAGCGGCTCAGGCTCGTCACGCAGCGTCGCCGTGATCGTCTCGATCGCGAATCCCCGCTCGAAGGCCCTCCGCCCGCTCAGCATCTCGTAAAGCACCACGCCGAACGAGAAGATGTCGGACCGCGCGTCGGCTTCTTCGCCCTTCGCCTGCTCCGGCGACATATAGGCCGCGGTGCCCAGCATCACGCCCGCTTCCGTGCGCGGCATCGCCGCCGTTGCACTCGCGGCCGTCGGCAGCGCCGCCACGCGAGCCAGTCCAAAATCCAGCAGCTTCACGCCGGACTCCGTCACCAGAATGTTCCCGGGCTTCAGATCGCGATGCGTAATGCCCTTTCGGTGAGCTTCCTCGAGAGCCTCGCAGATCTGCAGAGCGTAGCGGAGCGCCCGATCCAGTGCGAGCGGCCCCTCCAGCGGCTTGCCGTCGATGTATTCCATCACCAGAAAATTCGGGCCCACATCGTGCAGCGTGCAGATGTGGCGGTGATTCAGCGCTGCGATGGCCTGAGCTTCGCGCTCGAAGCGCTCGCTGAACTGGGCCGCCGATACTTTGATCGCCACTTCGCGGTTCAGGCGCAAGTCGCGGGCGCGATAAACCTCGCCCATCCCGCCTGCGCCGATCGACGCGAGGATTTCATAGCGGCCGAGTTTTTCGCCGGGAAGCAGAGCCATGGGAATCGGTGCGGTCAGTCTAGCTGATTCACCACCGCCGTCGCTCCGCCCCGTCCGCGCGTCAGCGATACTATCGAGAGTCATGCAAACCCTGCTGGCCAACGCCACGCTCGTCGATGCGACACTCCCCGAGCCGCGCCCCGGCCACATCCTCGTCGAAGGCGGCGTCATCCGCGACCTCGATGCGAAGTTGCCCGCCGCGCCGGACGCGCAGACCATCGATCTCCGCGGCCGCACCGTCATTCCCGGCCTCGTCGACTGCCACGTGCATGTGATGGCCAGCATGATGGACCTCGCCGCCAACGCGCAGCTCCCCGCGGCCACGGCCGTCCTGCGCGCCGTGCCTATCCTCCAAGGCATGCTGGCCCGCGGGTTCACTACCGTCCGCGATGCCGCCGGCGCCGGCTACCCCCTCGCGCAGGCCATCGCCGAAGGCCTCGTCGCCGGCCCGCGCCTCATCGTCTGCGGCAAGGCGCTCTCGAAGACCGGCGGCCACGGCGACATGCGCCCTCGCCACGACACGTACGATCCCAATCGCTGGTCCACGAATCCCGGCGCGCTCAGCCGCATCGTCGACGGCGTCGACGAAGTCCGCCGCGCCTGCCGTCAGCAGTTCCGCCAGGGCGCGTCCTTCATCAAGATCATGGGCAACGGCGGCGTCGCCAGTCCCACCGATCCTGTGCACTGGTACGGCTTCACGCCGGACGAGATTCGCGCCGCCGTCGATGAAGCCCGCGATGCCCACACCTACGTTGCGGCGCACCTCTATACCGCCGAGGGAGTCACGCGCGCCGTCGAGTGCGGCGTCCACTCGCTCGAGCATTGCAACCGCATCGACGCCGCGGCCGCGCGCCTCGCCGCCCAGGCGGGATGCGTCGCCGTGCCCACGCTCGTCACCTACGAAGCTCTCGCGCAGGACGGCCCTTCGTACGGCTTCCCGCCCGCCTCCATCGCCAAGATCGAAACCGTTCGCGCCGCCGGCCTCGCCAGCCTCTCCATCCTGCGCGATGCGGGCGTCTCTATGGCTTTCGGCACCGATCTCCTCGGCCCCACGCACGTTCGCCAGGCCGAAGAGTTCGCCATCCGCGCCCGCGTCCTGCCCGCGCGCGATATCCTCGCCAGCGCCACCGTCATTGGCGCGAAGCTGGTCGGCATGGAAGGCCGCATCGGCGTCCTCGCCCCTGGCGCGCTCGCCGACCTGCTCGTCGTCGACGGCAACCCCCTCGACGACATCACCCTCCTCGCCAATCCCGCGAAGAATCTGCTCCTCGTCATGAAAGACGGCGTCATCCACCATCGCCGCGGCATGTGAAGGCCCGCGAAGAGACTGTTAGCAAGAGACTCTTGGCAAGTCCCGTTTCGCTGCCCGCCGTTTTCGCATCCAGCTTCTCGCTAAATGTTCCTGGCTAGACGTCCCTGGCTAAACGTCTTTCGCTAAACGTCCCTGGCTAAACAAAGGCGTGGGAAGATAGGAGCAACGCACCCTGCACAATCCTTTTGCATCGCGCTGTCATTCGTGCGTATCTTCTGAACCAGCCGGCTCTCGCGCGCGAACGGAAAGGAAAGGCCCATGAGCACGGTTCTCGTCAGCGGCGGCTCCGGCTTCATCGGCAGCCACTGCATCCTCCAGCTTCTTGCTGCAGGCCATCAGGTGCGCACGACGGTGCGCAGCCTCGCCCGCGAGGCCGATATCCGCGCCATGCTCCGCCAGGGTGGCGCCGAACCCGGCAGCCGCCTTGTGCTCTTCGCTACCGACCTGCTCTCCGACGATGGCTGGACCGAGGCCGTCGCCGGATGCGACTACGTCCTCCACGTCGCTTCGCCTCTGCCGCCCACCGTTCCCAAAGACGAAAACGAGATCATCGCCCCCGCGCGCGAAGGCACCCTCCGCGTCCTGCGCGCGGCGCGCGACGCCGGCGTGCGCCGCGTCGTTCTCACCTCGTCTTTTGCCGCCATCGGCTACGGCCACCCAACGCAGGCTGCGCCCTTCGACGAAACCCTCTGGACCGATCCCGCTGCGGAAGACATCCTGCCCTATGTCAAATCCAAGACCCTCGCTGAGGGCGCCGCGTGGCAGTTCATCGCGCACGAAGGTGGTTCGCTCGAGCTCACCGCCATCAATCCTGTCGGCGTCTTCGGTCCCGTCCTCGGCTCGGACTATTCCGCGTCCATTCTGCTCGTGCAGCGCCTCATGGATGGCGCACTCCCCGGCTGCCCGCGCCTGTGGTTCGGCATCGTCGACGTGCGCGACGTCGCCGACCTCCATCTCCGCGCCATGACGCACCCCGCGGCTCGCGGCGAACGCTTCCTCGCCGTCTCCGGCGACTTCCTCCGTATCGTCGAGATCGCCAAAATCCTTCGCGATCGCCTCGGCGACGCTGCCTCGCGCGTGCCTACGCGCGAAATCCCCGACTTCCTCGTGCGCCTCGCCGCCCTGCGCGATCCTCCCGTCAGGCAGATCCTGCCCGAACTCGGCAAAAAGAAGAACGCTACCAGCGCCAAAGCGCAAAGTGTCCTCGGCTGGTCGCCGCGCTCCGCGGCCGACACCCTCGCCGCCACCGGCGAAAGCTTGCTTCGCCTCGGCCTGCTCAAAAACGCCCAGAAGCCCTCATGAACACGTCTGCCACTCTCCGCATCGTCCTTACCGGAGCCACCGGCATGGTCGGCGAAGGCGTGCTGCTCACCTGTCTCGAGCACCCTGCCGTCGAGCGCGTGCTCATGGTCAATCGCCGCTCCTCACCCATCACGCATCCGAAGCTTCAGGAACTCCTCGTCCCCGACTTTTTCTCGCTCGATGCCATCCAGAATCAGTTCCAGGGGTACAACGCCTGCTTCTTCTGCGCCGGCGTCAGTTCCGTCGGCAAAACCGAGGTCGAATACACCCGCGTCACCCACGACCTTACGCTCCACTTCGCCCGCACGCTCCAGGCCGTGGCTCCGGAGATGACATTCATCTACGTCTCCGGCGCCATGACCGACAGCACCGAAAAGGGCCGTACCATGTGGGCGCGTGTCAAAGGCCGCACTGAAAACGATCTGCTCCGCGTCGGCTTTCGCTTCGCATATAACTTCCGTCCCGGCTACATGCACCCGGTCCCCGGCCAGCGCAACCTCCTGCCCTACTACCGCTACATCGCCTGGCTTTACCCCATCGTGCGCGTGGTCGCTCCCAATCAGGTCAGCACTCTCCGTCAGGTTTCGCTCGCCATGATCCACGCCGCTCAGCGCGGCTATCGAAAGTCCATCCTCGAAGTTCGCGACATCAACGCACTCGTCGCCGAATAGCCGCTCGCGCCCCGTAAGAAAACGGCCGGAGCATCGCTGCCCCGGCCGTTCTGAATCGATGCTGTCTCTTCGATCACTGATTCGGGAAGTTAAACAGGCTGAACAAATCCCCCAGCGCCGGGCTGTTCACCGGCACATAAGGATTATCCGAGGTCGCGATCGGATCCGGGAAGTTGTCGCGGCTGCGACGCGTGATCGTCGGCAGTCCCCAGTTCCGCTCGATGAACTTAATGATCGAGACGTGATCCCCATACACGTGCGAGATGTGCCCGCCCGTAGAGTAAGGCGAAACCACGATCAGCGGAATCCGCGTTCCGTCGCCGAAAAAGTCCACCGGCTGCACGTATCCGGAGTCGTAGTAGCCGCCGCCTTCGTCGAACGTGATGAAGATCGCCGTTTCCTTCCACAGCTTCGGATTCGCCTGCACCGCATCCACGATCTTCTTCGTGAAGCCCTCGAACAAATCGAGCTTCGATGACGCCGGATGTCCGTCCACCAGGCCGCTCGGCTTCACGAACGACACCGCTGGCAGCGTTCCGTTGGCGATATCCGCGTAGAGGTTCGTTGTGTCCTGGATGTGCGCGTTCCGGATCGCCGGATTGCTCATGATCGACGCATCGTACTGGAATGGGTTGCAGATGGTGCAGTACTCATCCGTCGCCGCCCCGATCGGCGCAAAATTCAGCTGGTATGGATCCGGCACGTAATTGTTCCATTGGTCGCCGTAGTACTTCCACGAAATATTCGCTGTCAGCAGGTCGTCGCCGATGCTCCGCACGTGCGACGGCGGAATCGTGAACGGCGTGTTGTCCGGATTGTGGTCCGTGTACGCGTTCTTCCCGTTGCCTTCGTACCCCGGGTTGTAGTTGTTCAGCAGATAGTAGTGGCCCTTTTCGCAGCGCGGCGCGATCGGCGTCGGCAGCGACTGCAGATAATTCACAATCGGCGCCACGCCCGGCTGCGTCAAATCGGCGCAGTCCGTGTACGATCCGCCGCCGTAGGCCGGTCCGCCCGGCGCCCCGGCGCCATAGCCGTCTTCCATGTACCAGTTGTTCGTGCCCGCCGCGGGATTGGGGTTCTCGACTTCGTTCACCGTCCCCGCGTTCGCTGTGCCCTTGTACGCTTCCGTGTTTTCCGGAGGCGCCGCCGCTTTGCCGTTCGCGTCGGTGAAGTAAATCATGTCCGCGTGGCCCAGCATGATGTGGTTCGCGCCCGTGCCGCCGTCTACCGACTGATGGAAGTTATCGCTCATGGAGTACTCGTCGGCCAGTTGCTTGAAATAGGGCACATCGCCCTTCTGCATGTTGTAGAAGCCCATCGAGGTCGAGCCCTCGCCCGTCGTCGTCACATCCGGCGTGTACTCCGTGCTGAAGTCGGCCGGCTGCTTCACCCCGTTGGTGCCCGCGCCCACCGTCACTTCCACCCACGGGAACAGGTGTGCGTTGCAGCCCGAAGGATTGTCCGCCGTGGCTCGGTCCGCGCTGCAGTCCAGCTGCTGCCACATCTGATAGAAACGGTGCACCGGGCTGGCCGCGTACGAGTCATAGGTAAAGGTCTTCCCGTTCGTCAGCTCGAACGGTCCGGGAGGCAGATTGTTCACGTTCGTGATGCGCTGGTCCGGCGTCTTCGACGTCTGCCCCGTGCCGCCGCTCACCAGGTCCGGGTAATAGTTCTGCGGCAATCCGTTCTCTGACTGCTCCGCCAGGCTCATGCTGTCATTCGCCACGTAGGAGTTTTCCGGTCCGCCCACCAGCGGCGCCGGCAGAACGTCATTCTGAAAGGTCGCCTTGCTCGGGCTCAGCAGAAATGCATCCGGCTGCTCGTCGAACGCAGCCTTTTGCTCGGCCTTCGCGAAGTTCGGTCCCGGCCTTCCGTCCGCATTCACAATGCCCTCAGAAAGCAGGTTCCACACTTTCTCTTGGGGGTTTTTGGGCACGTACGTGGCGAAAACGTGATCGAAGCTGCGATTCTCGCCGATGATCACAATCACATGTTTGATGGGGGTAACGGTCTCATCGTCACGCGATGAATCCGTGGTCTGGGCGCTGGCTAGCGTAGCGCCGATTGCAAACTGAAATACGGCAGCCGATACCACGGCGGTGCGCAGTCCGCGCAACGCCAGGGATGCGATGGCACGTGCGGTCATCTGTCCTCCTTGTTGAGGCCTTGCGCCTTCAACCGAACCACCATAAAGGGCGTCCGCGCGGAGGATCTTGACGGCACAGTTAATGAATGGTTAATAGTGGCGACTTGATTACGTAGAAACCACGATGCCGGCGATCCGATCAACGCAAATTACCCGACTTTTACTTTGTCCGGGCAACGTTGCCGCATGTGTCCGCATCTCTCGAGCTCCCGGTGCATGCCTTTGCAGTTTCGCTCCCGCTCTTCTGGGCCAGCACTTCAATTGTCCCCATCATCCCCTTGTCCTCGTGTTCCAGGATGTGGCAGTGGTAGGGGAAAATTCCCACAATATTCGGATCGCGGAAATCCATCCGGATGCGCACGCTCGGATACGCGAGCAGCCTGCCGTTTTCATACGGCACGTTCACCGTGTCGCGCAGAAAATTTTCATGCACCGGCCGGCCCATGTACTCCAGCAGTAGAAAATGCAGCTGGTGAATGTGGAACGCGTGCAGTTCCTGCGACCGGTTCTCGATGATCCAGTCCTCCACCGTGCCCCGCTGCACCACGATGTTTGGCGGCTGGCCCACCTGGAACGCCTTCGGCGTCTGGCCTTCCACCGTGAGATAAAACTCCACCGCGCTGGTCGGATCGTTCGGGTTGTCCAGCTTCTCCGAAAAGTACAAATGCCGCACCCGCACCGGCGTCACGTCGCCCAGCCACCGCCGGCTCGGCGGCGGCAGCGGCTTTGGATCGCTCGCGAGCCGCACGCTCGGCTCCGGCGCATCCGGCTCCGCGACAATCTTCGCGAGTGCGCGGTTGGGATCGTTCTCGCCGCCTGGCCCCGTGTCCACGGAGCGCGTCACCAGCAGCGCCGGCGTTCCCTCCGGCGGACCCTGCACAATAAACTCCACCCGCGCGCCCGGCGGAATGCCCAGATGTGTCTGCACGTTCACGCCGTCCGGCACTCCCGTCACTTGCGGCGGATATTCCCCGATCGGCACCCCATCCATCGCCACCAGCCCCAGCGGCTGCGGCCGCCCATTGAACAACACTTCCAGATTCAGATAG
>Ga0335074_10017152_pt1 | contig 10205 bp, 7 predicted proteins | sample Lox_Sample_23_FD_206715 | JGI IMG/M metagenome (GOLD analysis project Ga0335074, IMG submission 206715) | Soil microbial communities from Loxahatchee National Wildlife Refuge, Florida, United States - Lox_Sample_2.3 | ecosystem: Environmental > Terrestrial > Soil > Wetlands | place: USA: Florida...
GTCGTCGTGCTGGTCTATCTCGGGCTGATCGGCGCCGCCGGGGTGGAGTTCGCCCGCGAACCGACCGGCTTCATCCCGGAGCAGGATCAGGGCTACCTGATCACCGTGCTGCAATTGCCGCCCGGTGCCAGTCTCGGCCGGACCGAGCAGGTGGTGAAGCGCGCGACCGACATCATCCTCAAGACGCGCGGGATCGAGCACGTCGCACCGTTCGCCGGGCTCGACGCCACGACCTTCACCGTCGCGTCCAACTCCGGCACGATCTTCTCCGGCCTGCCCTCGCTGTACAATCATTCGATCCCGGGGATCACCGCGAATTCCGTGCTTGCCGATCTGCGGCGGCGGCTCTCGGTGATCCAGGACGCCTACGTCCTGACGATCCCGCCGCCGCCGGTGCAGGGCATCGGCAATTCCGGCGGATTCAAGATGATGCTGGAGGATCGCGCCGGCCTCGGCAGCCAGGCGCTGGTCGATGCCGCCAACGCGCTGGTCGCCGCGGCGATGAAGGATCCGAGCTTCGCCGGCGTGTTCACCCTGCTCAACACCGGATCGCCCTCGGTCTATGCCGATATCGACCGGCTGAAGGCCGAGAAGGTCGGACTGACTCCGACCGACGTGTTCGACACGCTGCAGCTCTATCTCGGCTCGCAATACGTCAACGACTTCAACTTTCTCGGCCGCACCTACGAGGTGATCGCCCAGGCCGATGCCCGGTTCCGGCGCGATCCGCAGGACCTCATGGGTCTGAAGGCGCGCAACGCGCGCGGCGAGATGGTGCCGATCGGCACGGTCGCGGAGCTGCGCGACACGACGATTCCCTATCGCGTGCCGCGCTACAACCTCTATCCGGCGGCCGAGGTGCAAGGTGTCGCGGCGCCCGGCGTCGCGACCGGCACCGCGCTGCACCGCATGGAGGAACTGGCGGCGCAGGTCCTGCCGCCCGGGATTGGCTACGAGTGGACCGAGATCGCCTTCCAGCAGCAGCAGAAGGGCACGCCGACGATGTTGGTGTTCGGCGCCGCCGCCCTGTTCGTCTTCCTGGTGCTGGCGGCGAATTACGAGAGCTGGAAGCTGCCGCTGTCGGTCGTGCTGATCGTGCCGATGTGTCTTTTGGCTTCCGTCACGGGGCTGATGATCCGTGGCCTGCCGATCGACATCCTGGCGCAGATCGGATTCGTCGTCCTGGTCGGGTTGGCGGCGAAGAATGCGATCCTGATCGTCGAGTTCGCGCGCCAGGCGCAGGATGCCGGTGCCAGGCCGGCGGAGGCCGCGGTCAGCGCCGCGCGGCGTCGGCTGCGGCCGATCCTGATGACCTCGCTCGCGTTCATCCTCGGCGTCGCCCCGCTCGTGGTCGCGACCGGTGCCGGCGCCGAGATGCGGCAATCGCTTGGCACCGCCGTGTTCGGCGGCATGCTGGGCGTGACCGCGTTCGGGCTGATCTTCACGCCCGCGTTCTACACGCTCATGCAGCGGATCGGGCTTGCCCCGGCGCGGCGGGCATCCACGGTCGGGGGCAAGGGTCGTGCCGACGGGGAAGCGGCGCTCCTGGCCGCGCGGCCGCCGGTTGGACGCTGACGGCGGGGTTCCGTCGGCGCTCGCGGCACGCGGCGGCGGGTCCTGACGCAGGCGACCGGCGCGCGCCGCCAGTGCGCGGTCGTGCCGGGGAGCCTTCGGTCCGGATCCGGCCTGTCACGAACCCGCGAAGTTGCGCGATGGCCCGATTGGAGGTGCGTCACGCAATCGACGGCGCTACGCATGTCATTGCATCCAACGGGCAACGCGGCGTCCTCGCGTGGATCGCTGCTGGGGAGGAAGGATCGTCATGGACAGGGACGTGTACCGGCTGCCGTGCGGCCGAATTCGATGCTTCGATCGAGGCGTGCTGGCGGCGATCCACGATCTCGGGGTCCGCTTGCGCAAAGGCGTCGGCATCCGGGCCGGACGCGACCAGGCAGTGGTGACCCGAGCGCTTGCGCCGCTGAACCATTTCTTCACGCGCAGGCACGCCGATGCCTGAGAAAGGGAACAGCACGGATCTCGCCGGCATCGTGCAGGTGCTTCGGGTGCGCGGGACGGGGGGACGCGTTCTCGTAGCGGTCGCCGGCGCTCCAGGGTCCGGAAAATCCACGTTCGCGGAGGAGCTCGCGTCCCGCCTCAATCTCGACAAGCCCGATGCCGCCGCGATCCTGCCGATGGACGGGTATCATTTCGATGACCGCATTCTTGCGGCGCGCGGGCTGAAGTCCCGGAAGGGATCGCCCGAGACGTTCGACGTGCTCGGCCTGCGTCACATGCTGGCCCGGCTGAAGCGCAATGACGAACCGGAGGTCGCGGTACCAGTGTTCGACCGCGATCTCGAGATCGCTCGGGCAGGCGCACGGATCATCGAGCGATCGATCCCCATCGTGATCGTCGAAGGGAACTACCTGCTGCTACGGCGGCCGGGCTGGTCCGACCTGTTCCCGCTCTTCGACACGACGATCATGGTGGTCGTCCCGGAGGACGTCCGACGCGAGCGTCTGATCGAGCGATGGCGCGGCTATGACCTTCCGCCCGATGAGATCGTCGCCAAGGTCGAAGGCAATGACATGCCGAACGGCAGAGTCGTGGTCGGTGAAAGCCGGCAAGCCGAGTTCCAGGTGGCAACCAGCGCCTGATCCGATGACATTGAGCCGGCCGAGGCAACGTTCGGCAGGCCGGTCGCCTTCTCCGTTCCCGATCTTCCGGAGCAGTCGCGCCGTGCGACTCTTGCCGGCGCGATGCGTGATCCGGCTGCTCGCAATGCAACATGCCGATGGAACGCGAGCCGATTCGCTCAGCCGGAAGCCGCGACTCCGCACGCTGCCCGTGCTCGGCGACAAGCATACGCGATGGACAATCACAATGGCGGCGGATGACCGGGTTGCCGCGCGCAACCGCTGGCGAAAAATTATATGGACAAAGGCCGGCGGCATATCAGAGCATTTCCGATATCGCGTATCGGAGACGCAGGCATGGGCCGAATATGGACAGAGGTTGGCGCGATCCGCGCCATCACCAGTCGAGGCTTCCTGAACTGCTTTTCGTCGCCAACAGGGCGGTATTTCGTGGTCTCGTCGCAACCCCTGAGCGAGAAGGGAAGCCGGGTTCGCTACGCCGTTGCCTATAAACTGATGGTGGACCGCCGGTTGGAACTGGTGTCCGGGAACAGCTTTTGCGCGGCCTATCGCCTGCGCAAGGCCAGAGCCGTTCCGGTCGGGCGCAGCGGCCTGCATCCCCAGCCGCGGCGGCCCGCGACGACCGCCCTCGCGTCCGCGCGGGAAGCACCCTTGGTGCCGGCCGGCGCCGAAGACATGCCCTGAACAATCAGGGCTCGAATCGCACCCATTGCCGTTCGGCGGCCCGTAGCGGGGAGGGGGAATCGCGCCGCCGCCGCGGGCGTCCATGTACGATCCGAATCTGTTAATAAGTGGGTAGACTGCCGACGCGGGTCATCAAAGGGGGCCAGCCGCCGCGCTGGTGTTCCCGCTCATGATTTGCCAACGGCGGCCAGCAGCATCCGGCCAGGCGCAGCCCCGCCTCCGCGAGGCCCCGATCGGGAGGGAAGAGCGGCTTGATCCACGGGACCTGACCGTGAGAACGGTCGGTGATGGCCGAGAGGCAGCCCGCTTCACCGTGATAAGCACGATTTCACTTCATCAATCCGGGAAAATCGGGCAGGCTTTCCCCCAGTATGCAGTCGGGGTAGGCGGATGCGTCCACGCGAGGCGATCGTCGAGATCAGGCAGACCGCCGTTCGCAGGCAGGACATGCCCGTGATCGCGATCGTCGGCGCCGGTTTCTCCGGCACGATGGCCGCGGTGCATCTCCGCCGGCGTCTCTCCGGCGCCGCGACGATCTGGCTGTTCGACCGCTCCGGCCGGTTCGCGCGTGGCCCGGCCTATGCCGCCAGCGCCCTGCCGCACCTGCTGAACGTGCGCTCCATGAACATGAGCGCCTTTGCCGACGAACCGGTCCATTTCGAGGCCTGGCTCAAGGACCATCTGACGCGGCGGCCGGCCGACTGGAACGAGGTCGCGGACACCGAGGCCGGCCGGTTTGCCACGCGGCGGCTGTATGGGCGCTACCTGCGCCAGCTCCTCTACCGGGAATTGCGGGAGGGCGGCGGTCGGGTCGCGCTGCAATCCAGCGATGTCGAGCGCATCCTGCCGGATGCCGGCGGCTGGCGCTTGTGGTGCGCCAACGGCCGCGTTCTGCGCGCCGATATCGTGGTGCTCGCCGGGGGCAACCTGGCGCCGGCCGCGCGGGGCGACGGGGTGGTGTTCCACAATCCGTGGGACGATGCGGCCGCGACCGGGCTGCGGCCCGGCGAGCCGGTGATGATCGTGGGGACGGGGCTCACCATGGTCGACCTGGCCCTCGCCATGCAGGCAGGCGGCTTCGCCGGCCCGATCATCGCGGTCTCCCGCCGCGGCCTGGTGCCGCAGCCGCACGTCTTCGGCAGCGGCGGCTGGCCCGCCCCGGAGTTCACCGACGCGGAGCGCGGGTCGCTCGTCGGGCTGCTGCGGCGGATCCGGCGCGAATTCGCCGCCGCCGCGACGGCAGGGATCGGCTGGCGCGCCGTGATCGATGGCCTGCGGCCGGTGACGGCGAGCCTCTGGCGGAACCTGCCCGGCCCCGAGCAGCGGCGCTTCCTGCGCCATCTCCGGCCGTTCTGGGACGTGCATCGGCATCGCATGGCGCCGCCCATCGCCGCGGCGCTTGCCGCCATGCGCGCGAGCGGTGCGCTGACGTTGCGCCGCGGGCGCGTGCGATCGGTGGTGTGCGAGGCGGGACGGGCGCATGTCACGATCGACACCGGCGGCCCGGACGGCGAGACGATCAGCGTGCAGCGTCTCGTCTACGCGACCGGCGCCCGCGCCGCCGGCGAATCCGACAGCCTGATCGCCAGTCTCTGCATGGCCGGGCTGGTCCGGCTCGACGACCACGGGATGGGGCTGCAGGTGGACGGCCAGCTCCGCATCGTCGCCCCGGACGGGCGCGTGACCCCGGGCCTGTGGGCGCTGGGTCCGGTCGTGCGCGGCACGTTCTGGGAGTGCACTGCGGTGCCGGACGTCCGCGTCCAGGCGTCTCACGTGGCGGATGCGATTGCCGCCTGGGTCCGGCGGCAGGGCGACTGACCCAGGATCGACAGCGGACACGATCCAGGGTCCGGCCGCGCCCAATCCCGTGCGGCTGATCCTGAACGGTTGCACTCGCCCGGACATGCAGTCCTGGCGTTGAATGTCGACTGCCAGCACCGCGCGCACGGGCGACCGCCGCGCCCTCACCGGCGGAACGAAACGCGCGAATGGCCCCGCCGGTGTGCCAGGCGTCTCGGCGATGGCCGGATGCCCTCGCGGCGGCATTCCGGCTTGCAAATCACGATCCACGAGGGGTATAAATGCGCAATAGCTACGGTCACGGGTTAAACATGGGAATTCCACCGCCTGTGCCGGAGCGGCGGCGGGTTCCCGGCAATGTCTGGACGCGGCGGGTGGCGCTCATTGGGGGGTTGAACGCTTGGGACTGAGCATGCGTCGTGCCGTGTTGGGAACATGCGCCCTCGGAGCGGCGCTCATGAGCGCGCGGCACGCCGGCGCGCAGGACGCGACGACGGCGCAGATCAACGCGATCGAACAGCAGATCCGCGCCCTGCAGGGCGAGCTGCACACCATGCGCAAGGAACTTGCGCAGCGCGATCAGCAGGTTCAGGCAGCGCGACGTGCGGCCGCCGAGGCGCAGGCTTCGGCGGCCAAGGTCCAGGCCGAGATTCCGATCGGACTCTCGACGCAATACGGCCCGACCGCCGGGGCCCAGGTGCCGCCCGGAATGGTCGGACCCGCGACGCCGGTGATGACCGGCCCGCCGCTGCCGCGCGGCTCCGTCCAGCTCGGCGCGGTCACGGTGACGCTGGGCGGCTATATCGACTTGCGCGGCATCTTCCGCACCAGGAACCAGGCCGCCGATGTCGGCTCGAGCTGGAACAGCATCCCGCTCGCCAACTCGCCGAACTACTACGAAAACGAGTTTCACATGTCGGCGCGGGCGACGCGGCTCTCGCTGCTGATGCAGGGTCATCCGGACTCCACAAGCACACTCGCCGGCTATATCGAGACCGACTTCCAGGGCGCGGCATCGACTTCCAACTCGGTGCAGAGCAACAGCTACGTGCCGCGCATCCGGCAGCTCTATGCCCAGTACGACGACACCTCGCTTGGCCTGCACGTCCTCGCCGGCCAGGCGTGGAGCCTGCTCACGCAATACAAGGTCGGGCTGGTTCCGCGGCAGGAGAACGTGCCGATCACCCTCGACAACAGCTACCTGCCCGGCTTCACCTATGCGCGGCAGCCGCAACTCCGGATCGACAAGGATTTCGACAACCACCGGCTCTGGCTGGCGCTGTCGCTGGAAAATCCGCAGACCCTCTGGAACACCTCGGGCTACACCACGACCGGCGGCAACACCGCCGCCCTGCCGGACGGGTTCAACGCGCAGATCACCACCCCCGGCGGCTCCGGCTTCGCCCCGACGGTGAACTACAGCGACAATATCGCGCCCGACATCATCGTGAAGGCCGCCTACGACCCGGGCTGGGGGCATTACGAGGCGTTCGGCATCGCCCGCTTCATCACCGATCGCGTCGACGCGGTCGGGTACGGCCGCAACGAGACGGTGCTGGCGGGCGGCGGCGGCGCCGGCGCGATCCTGCCGATCATTCCGAATACGCTCGAGTTCGAGGCGCGCGCGCTGGCCGGTGTCGGCATCGGCCGTTACGGCGCCGGCCAGCTTCCCGATGCGACGCTGAAGCCGGACGGCACGCCGGCACCGATCCCCGAGGTGCAGGCCATGATCGGCCTGGTCGGGCATCCGACGCCGCGCATCGACCTGTACGGCTATGTCGGCACCGAGCAGGAGAGTCGCACCGCATTCGAGGAGGTCATCAAGGGCAAGCCGACCGGCTTCGGCTATGGCAGCGTGCTGTATTCGAACACCACCTGCGACATCGAACTCGGTGCCGCCTCGGGTTGCGTTGGCAACACGTCCGGTCTGACCCAGGGCACACTCGGCGGCTACTACAAGTTCATCAAGGGCCCCTGGGGGACGATGGAGGCCGGTGCGCAATATTCCTACACGCGCCGCCAGGTCTTCTCCGGCGTCGGTGGCGCGCCCTATGCCAATGAGCAGGTCGTCATGGTCTCGCTGCGCTACCTGCCGTTCCAGTAAAGCGCGGAGCCCGTTGCCGTCGGTGTGATCAAGGCGCCGGGCCGACCGCACCGGCGAAGCGGCCGCCGTCAGTACCCTTGTTCCCCCCGTCGTGGCTCGGACACGCGCGTTCGGGGCAGTCGGGGCCTCGTCAATGTCGATCGAGCCACCAGTCTCCGACCGCAGTAAAGCGTGAGTCGCGTCGCGGCCATGCTTCGCCGCGTGACTCGGATGCTCGGCGAACTGCGATGTGTCAGCGTTCGGTGCAAGCCGGCACTACGACGCCGTGGAGACCGTTGCGAGCAGACTGAGTTTGTCGAACTGGCCGCGCAGACCGTCGGCCACGATGCGCCCGGCACGCATGCACACGATGCGATCGGCGACGCCAAGAAGCTCCTCGAGATCGGAGGAGGTGATGCAGACGGCCAACCCGGATGCCGCGAGATCCCGGACGACGCGGTGGATGGAGGCTTTCGCCCGGACGTCGACGCCACGGGTGAAATCGTTGAGCAACAGCACACGCGGACCCGCCTGCAGCAAGCGGCCCAGCAACACGCGCTGCTGGTTCCCGCCGGAGAGGCGGCGGACGGGTTCGAACAGCGCATCAGCGCGGACACCGACCTGGGCCAGCCCGCTGGCCGCGGACTTCGCCAGGCTCTTGCGGCGCAGCCATCCGATCGGCGTCTTCTCGACCAGGGCCGCCCCGATATTGAAAACTGCGTCGTGCTCGAGCCAAAGCCCACCCTTCTTGCGGTCGGGCGGCAGGTAGATGATGCCTTGGCGGATTGCCTGGCTGGGATGACGGAACCTGACCGGCTGTCCGCCGACCTCGACGCGACCGTTGACCGGGACGACGCCCCCGAGCATTTGCACGAGGGTGGATACACCGGAGCCCTCGAGCCCGGCCAGGCCGACGACTTCCCCCGCGCCAATGGCGAAGTCGACCGGAGGCAGGCCGGCAGCCGATCCCCTGATCGAGATGGCGGTGCGCGCTTCGCTTGCGGCGATCCGTTCCGGAGGTCGTTCGTCCGCCAGATCGCCGACCATCGCGCGGGTGATCGTCGCGATGTCGGCATCGGCGGTTCGCCAGCGTCCCTCCACCCGACCGTCGCGCAGCACCGTCAGGGTGTCGGTTATCTCGAAGACCTCATCGAGACGGTGCGAGACGAAGATGACGGCTGCTTCGCCGGCCACGATCCCGCGAATGGCGTCGAACAGGCCGCGCGCCTCCGGCCGCGACAGCGCCGATGTCGGCTCATCGAGAATCAGGATCGACCCACCCCGGCAAAGGGCGCGCGCGATCTCGACCATCTGGCGATGGGCAAGCGGCAACGCGTCGACGCGCGCCCGGACATCGAGGAAAGCGCCCAGCCGCTGCAACGCCGTCTCCGCCTTGCGCCGGCGGGCTCGCGGGCTGAGGAACCGGAACGCGCCCTCCGGGAGGATGCCGGCGATGACATTCTCCTCGACCGAGCGATCAGGAAACAGCATGAGTTCCTGATGCACGACCGCCAGGCCGGCGCTGCGCGATGCCGACAGCGATCCGAGCGCTATTTCCCGACCGGAGACTCGCAGTGAACCGGAGTCCGGCCGCACCGCGCCGTCGAGTACGTTGATCAGCGTCGACTTGCCGGCGCCATTGGCGCCGAGCAATCCATGCACCTCGCCGGGGAAAAGTTCGAGAGAGACATCCACCAGCGCGCGCACGCCGGCGAAGTGCTTGCAGATCCCGGCCGCGCGCAGCAGCGCCTCTCCCGGTTGGGACGTCATCCGCGGAATCGCGACTCGCGGATCAGATACTGGTCGACGTTGTCCTTGGTCACGATCTCGTTTGCCAGGTAGTAGTTGCCGCCCGGCAGGTTCAGTCTCGGCGCGCCCAGCACGACGCGCTGATAGGCATACATGATCGGCAGGTAGCCCTGCAGATAGGGTTGCTGGCCGACCGTCGCATCGACATATCCGGCCTTGATCAGTTCCAGCGTCTGGTAGAGCAGATCGGTGCCGACGACGGGATATTTGCCTCCCTGCTTCTTACGGACGAGACCGGCTGCCGCGGTGTCGGGGCCGCACAGCGGCATCATCGCCGCGAGATCCGGGTGCGCCCGCAGGATATCCTCCATCGTGGAAATCTCGCTGGCCATGTCGGCAGGGTTGGTGTTGTAGACGCCGACATAGTCGAGGCCGCCCTCCGTCGCGCCCTGCCTGGCCCCCTGCAGGCGCTGGTCGAGTGCGAGGGAGCCCGGGGCGCAATTGGTCATCGCGACCTTGCCTTTTCCGCCGGCCAGCTTCGCCAGCAGTTTGCCCTGAACGATCGCGGCCCCCACGAGGTCCTGGCCGAAATAGAGCTCCCGGCCGCTCTTCGGCGAATCGTTGTTGGACGTCACGATCAGCACGCCCTTGGCAATCGCCCTCTTGATCGGAGCGATCCAGGCGTCAGGCTCGAACGAGATGACGACGACCGCTTCGTAGCCGGTGTTGATCAGTTGCTCGAACTGCGAGATCTGATTGACGGTGTTACCGGTCGGCACACCGGTCCACAGCACGTCGATCCCAAGTTGTGCACCCGCGTCCTCGGCTCCCGCCTTGGTCGGCGCGAAATAGGGATTGCTCGTGCCGGCGCACGAGACCGCCATCTTGATCGGCTTCTTGTAGTAGCTTTGGACCCAGCTCTTCCACTCGGGTTCCTCCGCCGCACCGGCGCGCGTCGCGCCGCCGACGGCGACGCCGGCGGTTCCGGCAAGCATCATCAGCTTGCCGAACAGCCGCCGGTCAAGAGTTCCCTGCTTCGTCATATGCTTCCTCCCTTCGGGTTGCGACCGGTGCATCCGGTCCAGCTTTCTTACTCCGCCGCGCCGCGGCGGCTGCTCGTCAGCCAGGTCAGCGTCATCGCGGCAACCAGGGTCAATCCGGAGACGCCCTGCGTCCAGTTCGGCGAGACGCCCCAGAGCACGATGAGATTCTGAAAGATCCCGATGACGCCG
>Ga0335074_10017153_pt1 | contig 10204 bp, 7 predicted proteins | sample Lox_Sample_23_FD_206715 | JGI IMG/M metagenome (GOLD analysis project Ga0335074, IMG submission 206715) | Soil microbial communities from Loxahatchee National Wildlife Refuge, Florida, United States - Lox_Sample_2.3 | ecosystem: Environmental > Terrestrial > Soil > Wetlands | place: USA: Florida...
GATCACTGTGGGCGGTTCCGGCAGCGACGCCGCCGCAATCGGCTTTGCTGCCGGGGCGAACTCGTTCAGTCCGACCAATCTGTTGACGCAAAGCGCCGTGGCGCAGGGGCAGACCTTGACCGTCACGGTGGGCAACGGTGCGGCGCAGACCATCACCTTTGGCACCGGCACCGGCCAGGTGGCGACGCTCGCCGAATTGCAGACTGCAATCCAGGGGCTGACCGGCGTGACCGGCACGGTCAACACCGCCAACGGCGACATCACGTTGACCGCGAACAGCCCGACCGCGGATCTCACGATCGGCGGCAATGCGTCAGCCGCCAAATTTGGCATCACAAATTTGACCGCGCTGCCGGCCAACGGCACCGTCATCGCCAACGACGCATCGACCTTCACCAGCCAATCGGTCGACGGCGGGTCCATCACCGCCTATGACTCCGAGGGTAATCCGGTCAACGTCCAGTTTCGCTGGGCGGAGACGGCGAGCGGCACGTGGCAGCTATTCTATCAAAGCAACTCAAGCGCAACGGGCACGCAAGCGGCGTGGCAGAACGCCGGCACGACGTTCACCTTCAATTCGAGCGGCGAACTAGTCCCGGCCATCTCAAGCGTAACGCTACAAAACCTCACCGTGAACGGTGACTCGCTCGGCAACGTCCAGCTTAATTTTGGCACCGACGGCCTGACCCAATTTGCCGATTCGAGCGGCGCCGCGCAGGTCAGTCAATTGCAGCAGAACGGTTACGCAGCCGGGCAATTGGAATCGATCGCGGTCGACGGCCAGAACCAAATCACGGGCACGTTCTCGAACGGCCAGACCATTCCGCTGGCGCAGATCACGCTGGCGACGTTTAACGGTCAGGATTCCTTGCAGCCGCTCAACGGCGAAGCCTACGAGGCGACCGCCGACTCAGGTCCACCGATCTACGGCGCGACCGGCACCGTGGTCGGCAGCTCGCTTGAAGCCTCCAACGTCGACATCGCCACGCAGTTCAGCCAACTGATCGTGGCGCAGCAGGCGTATTCCGCCAATGCGCGCGTCATGTCGACCGCCGACCAGATGATCCAAAGCCTGCTGCAAGTGATCCAGTAAAGGAGCGACGGCTTCTCGGGGGCAAAAACCGGTAGGCCGCGCGGACGGCTAGAGCAATGGGCCTCTCGCAAGCGTTATCCGCAGCTTTGTCTGGCGTCAATGTGACCCAGCAAAGCATCTCAGTGATCGCCGGCAACGTGGCGAACGCCAACACGTCCGGCTACATCGACGAAACCCTCAATCAGATCGCGGTTGCGACGCCTGGCGAGACCGGCACGAGTGTCGACACCAACGGCATCAATCGCGATCTCAACGCGCTGTTGCAAAGCCAATTGTGGACTGAAACGTCGGGCGATTCTTATGCGGATACCAGTTCACAAATCTACCAGCAGCTCCAGCAAATTTACGGCACACCGGGATCTTCGACGTCGTTCGACGCGATCTTTGACAATTTGACCACTGCGCTGCAGACGCTGGCTACTAGCCCCGGCTCAACCTCCGCGCAAACCGGCGTAGTGGCCGCCGCTCAGGCCGTAACGCAAAATCTCAATTCGATGACCACGACCATCCAACAGCTGCGCACCGAAGCTGAACAGGGTATCGCCAGCGGCGTGCAAACGGTGAACACCGCGTTACAGCAGATTGCCCAGATCAACCAGCAGCTTGAAGGAACCACCGCTTCGACCAGCTCAACGGCAACACTGGAGGACGAGCGCGACCAGGACATCACGCAGCTCACCCAGATGATGAACGTCAATGTGGTGCAAAGTTCGAACAACCAGATTTCGGTCTTTACCAGCACCGGCCAGCAACTTGTGGCCGGTTCGCAGGCCTCGCAGCTCGACTTTGACGATGCCGGAACGCTGACGGCGAGTTCGCTGTGGAGCGCCAATCCGAGCGAGGACGGCGTCGGCACCATCACACTGGTGTCGCCGAGCGGCACCAGCACCGATCTGATCGCCACCAACGCGATCCAGTCCGGTGAACTCGGTGCCTATATCCAGATGCGCGACACCATTCTGCCCCAGGCGCAGAGTCAACTTGACGAATTCGCCAACCAGATGTCGCAGACGCTGTCGAACCAGACAACGAGCGGAACCGCGGTCACATCCGGCTCGCAATCGGGATACAGTGTTGACGTCGGCTCGCTCTCGCCCGGCAACTCGGTGCAGTTGACCTATACCGATTCCAATAATGTCCAGCATACCGTCACGATCGTCTCGCTTGGCGCAGGCGGCTCGCTGCCGTTGCAAACCTCGGCGGCCGATTCCAACGATCAAACCATCGGAGTCGATTTTTCCGGCGGCATGAGCTCGGTCGTGGCGCAACTCAACGCTGCGTTCGGCTCGAACCTGCAATTCTCCAATCCTTCCGGCACGGTTTTGCAAGTACTCAACAACGGCAGCGGCAATGTTGTGGACTCGCTGTCAGCGACTTCAACCGTGACCTCGCTCACCAGCGGCGATGCCCAGCTGCCGCTGTTCACCGACGGCACAGAGCCAATCACTGGTGCAATCACCGCCGGCGGCTCGCAGACCACGGGCTTGGCCGGGAGCATCCAGGTCAATCCCGCAATCGTCGCCTCGCCGTCGAGCCTGGTCGCGTATGCCTCCGATACGGCGAGCGGCGACCCGACCCGGCCGGATTTCATGCTCGATCAATTGACCGGTGCGACGCCAACTTACTCGCCGACGACGGGCGTAGGCAGTTCATCCGCGCCCTACAGCGGCACGTTGACTGACTATCTGAGCCAGGTCGTCAGCCAGCAATCACAGGCGGCGAATGCCGCGACCAGTCTGCAGCAGGGCCAAGATACCGTCCTGAGCACGCTGCAGCAGAGCTTCAACAATCAGTCCGGAGTCAACATCGATACCGAAATGTCGAACCTCATCGCGTTGCAGAACGCCTATGGCGCCAATGCACGGGTCATGACGACGATCCAGCAGCTGATGGCAACGTTGCTGCAAGTGGGGACGTAATGAGTATCACTGGACCCGGGTCGATCACTGCGACCAATTTGCTAGCGCAGAATAACATGATGAATCAGCTCAACACGCTGGCTCAACAGCTCGGCACCGGTGAAGTCGCGACGGACTATTCCGGGCTCGGCTCGCAGGCCGGACTCGCGTTGCAATTGAGCGCGCAGCTCGACGCTATCAACGGCTATAGCAGCGCCGCCACTACCGTCGGCACCACGCTGAGTGTCGCCCAGCTGGCGCTCACTCAGCTCGGCGACATCAGCAGCACTGTCCAGCAGCTGATCAGTAACCAGGGCGAGTTCACGCTCGACAATAACGGCCAGACGACGACGCAGAACGCGGCTGCTAGCTATTTCGACCAAATCCTTTCACTACTCAACACCCAGGTTGGCAGCAATTATCTGTTCTCGGGGAGCGCGGTGAACGATCCCTCGGTCGCCTCAGCCAGCGACATTCTCGATGGCACCAGTACGCAGGCCGGCCTCACCCAGGTCATGGCGGCGCGGCTGGAGGCTGATGAGGGCTCGGATGGTCTTGGCCGCCTGGACATTGAGAATGTATCGGGCACCTCGACTGTTTCGCTCAGCGAAGATGCGGCGAATTCGCCGTTCGGATTTCAGCTCGCGGGCGTAACCTCGAATCTGACCGGCGCGACCGTGACCGGTCCTTCCGGCTCGTCGCCGCCTTCGATTTCGATCGATCTCGGCTCCAATCCGAATGCCGGCGATTCGATTACTTTCGATCTCACGCTGCCGGACGGCTCGAGCCAAACCATCACGCTGCAAGCGACGACGGACTCGCCGCCCGGCACGGGCCAGTTCACCATCGGTGCAGATGCCGACGCCACCGCCGCCAATCTGCAAACTGCTCTGAGCAGCGCCGTCTCGAGCCTCGTGCAGACCGCGATGCCGACCGCTTCCTCCATCGCCGCCGCCAACAACTTCTTCGCGATCCCGCCACAAGTGATTTCGGGCTCGCCCTATACGGCGACCTCTCTGACCGACGGCACTTCGGCGAATACCGTGCTCTGGTACACCGGCGGCAACAGCAGCACGCCCTTGCAGACCGCGACGGCGCAGGTTGGCACGTCGCTGTCCGTCGCCTACGGTATGCAGGCCAATGAGCCAGCCATCAGCTCGCTCCTTGCCAACGTAGCCCTGCTCGCTGCGACAACGTATTCGTCGAGCGATCCGAACGCGCAAGCGAGCTACGAGGCGCTCTGCCAGAGCGTGGCGCAGAATCTTGACGGTCAATCGGGCACGCAATCGATCACCGACATCGAGACCGCCCTCACCAACGCGCAAACCGCCGTGACCAATGCAACCGCCGTCAACACGCAGACCCAGAACACCTTGCAGGATATGCTGCAGGGAATTGAAGGGGTCAATCAGAACCAGATCGGCGAGGATATTCTGACACTGCAGAACAATCTGTCGGCGTCGATGTCGGCGACCGCGCGGCTCGCGCAGATGAGCCTGGTCAATTATCTCGCGCCGGTGAGTGGCTGATAAGAAGCGGACTGCGAATAACGAGGGGATTTCGACCTCTATTCGCTCTCGCCTCTTCGTTAGCTTTTGCCGCGCAGGCCGGCGGCGATGCCACGGTTGATCTTTATGATCGATTTCAGGTGGTTCGGTTTCGGCTTGGTCATCAGCGCGAAGGTCTCGCCGATGACGAACGCGCCGAGCTTGGTGAGATTGTCGCGGACCGCGATGGGCAGTCTGTTGCCTTCGTGCTGCACGGCGTCGATGAATACCATCCAAAGCCGACGATTATACATCAGCGCGTCGTGTAGGCCGGCCGGCTGGTCGCGCCAGGAATCGTAAACCGCCTGCAATTTCGCCGCGGCTTTCAAGAGCAGGCTTGCCTCCAAGTCGCGTGGCGGCACCGTTTCTTTGGCGACCTTGGCGTAGGCTTTGCTGGCATGGTGCATGACGAGAACTCCAATTTGTTACCCATTGTTCTTAAGGCTTTGTACAGCGCGCCTGTTAAGATTGCGTAGCGAACTTGGCGGAGGAATTTCTCTGTCGCTGATCTCGCTGTTGGCCAGTCAGCAAAAAGAAAGCGGCGAGGCGTTTCCGCCCCGCCGCCTTTGCCAAAGACCTGTTCGCGAAGGGTTAGCTGAACAGCTTGAGCACCGACTGGTTCGCCTGGTTGGCGATGGACAATGCCGAGATTTCCAGCTGCTGCTGCGTCTGCTCGGTGAGCAGATCCGCGCTTTCTTCGTTCTGGTCCGCTGCCACCAGGTTGCTGGCGCCGGTCTGCAGCGTGTTGATCATGGCCGTCGTGAATGTCTGCCGGGTCGAGATGGTCGACGAGTTGGTGCCGAACGTCTCGGTCTGGTTCTGCACGGTCGTGATCGCGCTATTAAGTGCCGAGATCAAGCTCGAAAGCTCGGTACCGTCCTGGAAGGATTTAGTCGTCGTACCACTTGCCGCTGATAGGCCGAGGCCCGACGAGTTGAAGGTGACGCCGGTAATGGTCAGCGAACTCGTGCCGGTCGGATTGAAATCGATGACCAGATTGTCGCCGCCGATCAGATTGACGCCATTGTAGCCGGAGTCTACGGCCATTTGGTCGATCTGTTGCAGCAGACCGTTGTAGTTTTCCTGCAGTGTCGTCCGTGTGGCGCTCGATCCGTCGGGGGTCGTGTTGTTGCCGGCGGTGGTCAGCCCGAGCCCCTCGGCAAGTGTATTGTCCACGATCGTGAAGCCGGTCGGCGCCGAATTCGAGGTGAGGACCAAGTGGCCGTTGCCGTCGTCGGTGGCGGTTACGGCACCGGCGCTGCCGAGGCCGGTGGTGTTGTTGATGTCCTGTTCGATCGTAGCAAGGCTCGAGTCTGCGGTAACCGCAACGGTGTAAGTGGTCGAGCCCACCTCGAGTGTGAGGCTGCCGGCGCCGAGCGTCGAGGCGGCAGTGGTGTCGATGGTGCTGGTCGCGGTGGAGGCGGCTACGCCAAGAGTGGCGTCGGCCGCGACCGAGAAGGTGGACGTACCCGCACCGGCCGTGAGGATGAGGTGGCCTGCGCCGTCATCGGTCGCGGTCACGGCGCCGCCGGTGGCGGTGTTGATCGCGCTCTCGATGTTGGCCAAGGTTGTGCCTGACGTGATCGCGACGTTGTAGGTGCCCGTCCCGGCGTCGATCGTCAGGGTATTGGCCGCAGTGGCCGTGGTGACGGCAGTCGTACCGGTCACGGTGCCGCCGGTGAAGCCGAATTGCACCGTTCCGGTCGACGAAGCTGCCGTTGTCCAGCTGTCGGACTGCGCCTGCTGCACTGTCGAAAGCGCCTGCTGGAGCAGGCTGGTGATGCCGGTAAGTCCGTTGGTGGCCGCGTCGATCGTTTGCAGGCCTTGGCCGATCTGGTCGAGCAAAGAGCTCAGCGAATTGGCGGTGTTCGTCAGGTTCTGTGACGTAAAATAGGCGCTGGGATTGTCGGCGGCGGAGTTGACCGACTTGCCGGTCGCCAGCGCCTCCTGCGTCGTCGTCAATTCAGCGGACGTTTGCTGCAGCGACAGCAGGTTCTGCCGGATGCCCGCGGTTAAAGTGATGTCAGACATAGTGGTACCCTTCTGGTTACAGGCCGTACTGGCTTGCACTTGCTGTACGCGCCGTACCCGCGAGTGCGTGCTCCGATCGTCGCGATCGGCTGCCGAAGGTTTGCCTCATTTCGTTTAAAGACGCGTAAATCTGCATATGGCCGCGGCGGACGCTCCCGATTGTCGAACGCTGCATCAAATAAGCGCTGTGATGCTGCAATCTATGATGCACGCCCCAGTATAGTTTAGCCTCATCAAGTTGCTTTGCGCCGCGCGCTTAATCCTTCCTTAACCGTTTCTGTTCGCTACTGATTAACCATAAATGCAAAGTCGGATGAGACCGTGCGATGGCCGCGACCGTTTTGCCCAATCGAGTCAGTCTCGTCGTCGCTACGCCGTGCTTCGGCGGGCAGATTTCCGTGCTTTACGCGGCGTCGCTGTTCCGGCTGCAGAAACTCGGGCGCACATACCGCGATTTTAATCTCAAAGTCCTGTTCAAGGACGGCGACGCGCTGATCACGCGGGCGCGAGCAAGCTTGATTTCGCAGTTCCTGGACGATGCGAACGCCACCCATTTGCTGTTCATCGATGCCGATGTCGGCTTCGAGCCGGAGCAAGTTCTGCGCCTGATCGAGTGTGGCGCCGACATGTGCGCCGCGATCTACCCGATCAAGCGGATCGACTGGGAGAGGGTGAAATCGACGATCGATGCCGCCCGTCCCAATCCGGCCGCGGCGGCGCTCCGATACGTGTTCGAAGTCGACGATCCGGACGCCGTGACCGCCAGCGCCGGGTTCGTCAAGGTGCGCTATGCGGGAGCCGGCTTTCTCATGATTCGGCGCGCGGCGATCGAGCGCATGTGCGCGCAATATCCGCAGCTCAAATACAAGTGCGATCACTCAGTCGATGCGGCGACCGCAAGCGACCACCGGTTCGCCTTGTTCGAATGCATGATCGCCGAGGATGGCACTTACCTTAGTGAGGATTTCGCCTTCTGCAAGCGCTGGACTGACATGGGCGGAGAGATATGGGCCGACCTTACCAGCCGGCTCGATCACGTCGGGCCGCTGACGTTTCACGGCGATTTAGCGTCGCAGTTCGTTGCCCCGGGCTAGAGGTGCTACCGCGGGAGGCGCAGTCAGGCGGTTGTATCGGCTGCGACGGCTCTAGGCCGATCCGAGATCAAGCCAGCATATCGACCAAAGTACCGCCGACGCCGGAATCGGACAGGATCGAGGCGGCGCTGCTGATGTTCTCCGAAAGCAGAGTTGGAACGCCGCTCGTGCTGTCGGACGTTTTTGAGGTGGATGCAGTCGAAGTGCTCGTGCTCGACGTGTTCGAGGTGCTCGCCGTGCTCGACGCGCTTGTTGATGCCGCCGCAGCGGCGGCGGTCGGCTTGAATGTCTGATCGCCGGTGCCGAACCCAATGTTGGAAGCGTAAGTCCCGCCGACCGTGATAGTATCGGTATCGTTCTTGCTGGTGAGAACCAACTGTCCTTCGCGGCTCAGCGAAGCGGTTATGGCTGCATTGCCGACGAGATCGTTGTTGAGCGCGCCCATCAAATTGGCCACCGTATCGCTTCCGGTCGACGCATAGGTCGTCGTATTGCCGCCGGCGCTGACGGTAATGGAGCCGCCCGCGGGTATTCCGAGAATGGACAGCGGCGTGCTCATGCTGAGCAAAGCTGTGCCGGTTCCGGTGGCGGGAGATGCGGAAGAACCGGACGAGCTGGAAGAGGATGATGAGGAGGTCGTGGAGTTCGACGATGATGAGTTCGTGTCGCCCGACAAAATGCTCTGTATCGCCGCCGACAGCTGGGAATTTACGCGGTTCAAAGCCGTCTGGTTGGCGATACTTGCCAGGCCTTTGCCCAGATTGGTCTGCGCCGTCGCAATCGCGTTGATCACCGAAGTGGTCGCCGCGGTCTCGTTATCGTTGGACTGCGCCTCACTCCAATAGTTCTGGTCCTGTTGCCAGAACGACGGCGTGCTTCCGATACTGCTAATGCCCATTTTACCGGAACCGTGCCGACCAATCGCCGACCAATCGTCCCACACTGTTCCGCTTGATGCCCTAAGTCGGTTAACGCCAAGTGTTCGCTGCACGATACGTTTGGTTAACCCTGTTGGCCGATGCTGGAACCATCGGTTCCGATCATGGGCGGAGCTCGACATGAGCAGTCGCGGTCGACGGCAAAACATTTTCCCAACGAGGACCATGAGCCTTCTGATGATGTGTGCATGACCAACCATGCAGCCGCGCGCCGTTCGTATGCGGCGCATTCCATTCAGCGCGCGCTCGCACTTCATCAGCAAGGGGACCTCGAAGAAGCCGGGCGGATCTACGAATCAGTTCTGGCGGCCGATCCCGATGATTTCGATGCATTGCATCTCAGCGGCGTGCTTCATCACCAGCAAGGCCGTTCGGTCGAGGCGCTGCGGCTTGTCACCGCAGCGCTTAACGCGCAGCCCGAGTCGGCGGATGCGCTGATCAATTACGGCGTGATTCTTGACGCGCTCAAACGCCACCAGGAGGCGGTCGCAACGTTCGACAAGCTGCTCGCGCTGCGGTCCAAAGAGCCGAGCCTACATTATAATCGCGGTAACGCGCTTAGGGGCCTCGGCCGCCTGGCAGAGGCATTGGCGAGCTACGAGAAGGCGCTCGCCTTGGCGCCCGGCAACATCGACGCGCTTTATGGTCGCGGCAATGCGCTTGCGGCGCTCGATCGGCACGATGAGGCGATTGCCGACTATGACGAAATTTTGGCGCTGCGGCCGCGGCACGTCCAGGCGCTCAATCGCCGCGGCATCGCGCTTACAGCGCTGAAGCGGCGCGAGGAAGCCCTCGAAGCTTATGACAAGGCGCTGGCGGTCGCGCCCGCCGATGCCGAGGTGTTGAACAATCGTAGTGTGACGTTGCTGGATCTGGGGCGGCGGGAAGAGGCGCTAGGAAGCTGCTCGCGCGCGCTTGCGATTCGGCCGAACTATGCGGATGCGCTCTACAATCGCGGCAACGCATTGATGACGCTGGGTCGCTTCGACGATGCCGAGGCAAGCTACGCGGCAGCGCTGGCGCTGGAGCCACGACGTCACGACATTCTGAACAATCTTGGCCTTGTTCTTGTCGCATTGAAAAAACCGGCCGATGCGTTGGCGGCCTACGAGCAGGCTTTGGCGGTCGATCCGGACAATCTGCGGACGCTGCACAATCGGGCCATCGCATTGGTGGAGCTGGGCTCGCTCGATGACGCCCTCGCCTGCTGCGACAGAGTGTTGTCGCTGAACCCCCGCCAAGCCGACACTCTCAATACGCGCGGGGTGGTCTATGAAAAATTTCACCACCACGAGGAGGCGCTGGAAAACTTCGACGCGGCGCTGTCGATCCAACCGGATCGGACGGATATCGAGATCAATCGCGCGATCACGCTCGTCGAGCTCAAACGCTTTGACGACGCTTTGGCAAGTTATGACAAAGCCGTCGCCGCCGATCCTGGGAACGTCACCGGGCTCATCAATCGCGGCAATGCCCTGATCAAGTTAAAGCGGTTTCAAGATGCGCTGGCAAGTTACGACGCCGCACTGGCGATCGAGCCCGATCACGCGGTAGGCCTCACCGACCGCGGCGTCGCATTGACGCTTTTGAACCGTTTCGAGGA
>Ga0335074_10017154_pt1 | contig 10204 bp, 10 predicted proteins | sample Lox_Sample_23_FD_206715 | JGI IMG/M metagenome (GOLD analysis project Ga0335074, IMG submission 206715) | Soil microbial communities from Loxahatchee National Wildlife Refuge, Florida, United States - Lox_Sample_2.3 | ecosystem: Environmental > Terrestrial > Soil > Wetlands | place: USA...
CGGCCAGTTCCGCAGCCAGGAGACACCCCCCAGGCCTTCGCGCCGGCGGTTCGAGCCCCGCAACATGGCGTTCACCGACGGCCTGGACCGATGGGAGCTCGGCGGCACGTTCCTGCGCCGGGGCACGGGGTTCGATTACTCCGCCACCGCCGAAGACGGGCGGGCGATCCTGGCCGCGGCCGGCCCCGACCCGGCCGGGTTCGCCTTCATCGCCCAGGAAATCGAACCCGACGACTACCGCGGCGGCACCGTCACCTTCCGCGGCGAACTGCGCACCGCCGAGGTCGATGGCCGCGCCGGGCTGGTACTCCGCGTCGGCAGCCCGGGCCAGCTCCCGCGACCCCCGGCGCCCAGCCCAGATCCCCGGGAACACGTCGTCTTCGCCACGCGAACCGGCGAGTGGACCCCGTATGAGATCACCGCCCCGGTCCCGCCGGACGCCAACCTGATCAGGTTCGGCGTCTTCCTTGAAGGCGGCGGTCAGCTCGAATTCCGCCACCCGGGACTAGTGGCTCATGCGCCAGGCCCGCATGGCGGCGCCTGACCCTGGAGCACATGAGCCACGCAGCGCTAGGCTCGCGGGATCAATGCGTCGCGGCGCCGCCGGCCGCGCGTCAGGAGGAACCGTGGACCGTCTGCGCATGGGGACGCTGGGCGCGGCGCGGATCACTCCGTCCGCACTGATCAGGCCAGCCCGGCGGGTGCCCGAGGTGACGGTCACCGCTGTCGCGGCCAGGGACCCGGCCCGGGCGCGCCAGTTCGCCAGCAAGCACGGCATCCCGGTCACACACGACTCCTACGACGACCTGATCGCCGATCCCGACATCGACGCGGTCTACAACCCGCTGCCGAACTCGCTGCACGCGCCGTGGACGCTGCGCGCTATCGCCGCGGGCAAGCATGTGCTGTGCGAGAAGCCGTTCACCTCGAACGAGGCGGAGGCGGCCAAAGTGGCCGCGGCGGCGAGGACGGCCGGGGTGGTGGTGATGGAAGCGTTCCACTACCGCTACCACCCGCTGGCCCGCCGGATGCGGGAAGCGGTAGCTGAACTCGGCGCGCTCCGGCACGTCGAGGCGTCGCTCGGCTTCCCGCTGCCGAGGTTCAACGACATCCGCTTCCAGTACGACCTGGCTGGCGGGGCCACGATGGACGCGGGCTGCTACCCGATCAGCTGCATCCGGATGCTCGGCCAGGGAGAGCCGATCGTCGTCTCAGCGCGGGCAAAGCTGCACAGCGCGGACGTCGACCGGGCCATGGACGCGCACTTCCGCTTCCCCGGCGGTGCCACCGGCCGGATCACGGCCTCCCTGTGGTCCGCCGACTTCCTGCGGATCTCCGCCAGGGTGGTCGGCGAGCGCGGTGAGATGCGGGTCTTCAACTACCTGGCACCGCACATCTTCAACCTGCTCACGGTGCGCACCGCGAACGGCATCCGCCGCGAGCGCGTCCGGGGCGAGGCCACTTATACCTACCAGCTCCGGGCGTTCGCCGCCGCGGTGCTGCGGGGCGAGCCGGTGCTCACGACCCCGGAAGACGCCGTCGCCACCATGCACCAGATCGATGCCGTCTACCGTGCGGCCGGCCTTCCCCTCCGCGGAGCCCGGGGCTGAGCCGGAGGCAGGCGCGGGTGCGCGCCGCGGTGTTATCTCCATGTTGGGCTTTGCTGGAACTATTTCCTAGCATCTGGGCCGCAAGATAGCTTCTGGGACAGATCGCCAAGGGTGTCCGGTGCATGTCAGGTGCCGGCCCCCGCCAGCCGCCCATCTTCGAGGTGGCGTACCCAAGGAGCACGACATGACCTTCCGCCGTATCGGTGATCCGCCCAGTCCGCGCAAGGTGTTCGGCGCCCAGCTCAGGCGGCTGCGTGAGCGTGCGGGCATGACCCAGGAACAGTTAGCCGACCGGATCAGCTACTCCGACTCCACCGTCGCTGCCATCGAGGCCGGCCGCCGCGCGCCTGCCACTGGCGCCCCGGAGCGGCTGGACACAGCGCTGAAGACCGAAGACCGGCTGACCACGCTGGCTGAGGACCTGGGCGATGGCCTGCGCCTGACCTCGGTGCTGCATCCGGAGTGGTTCCGTGACTGGCAGCGGATGGAGGCCGAGGCCACGGCCATGCGCTGGTATGAGCCGCTGCTGGTTCCCGGGCTGCTGCAGACGCAGAGCTATGCCCAGGCGGTGCTGCGCACCCGGGTCGGGGACAGCGCCGAGGAGATCGAGGAGATGGTGGCGGCCCGCATGGAACGCCAGGCGATCCTCGAGCGGCCGAAGCCGCCGATGCTGTGGGTGGTGATTGACGAGGGACTGTTGCATCGGCCGGTGGGTGGCCCCCAGGTGATGGGTGAGCAGGTCAGGCACCTGGCCGCGGCCGCGCGGCAGCCGAACATCGTGGTCCAGGTGATCTCGGCTGACGTCGGCGCGCACGAGGGGCTGCGGGGCTCGTTCGTGCTGATGGACTTCGCCAGTGCCGCCCCCGCTGCCTGGCAGGACGGCGCCGTCCGCGGTCAGGCAGTGGACGACGCTGATGGTTTGGCGGCCCTGACGGTGACGTGGGATACCCTCAAATCGGAAGCTTTGTCGCGTCCGGCGTCCCTGAAGCTGATCGAGGAAGTGGGCAGCACATGGACATGAAGAACGTCGAGTGGCGCAAGGCCAGCCGCAGCAGCAGCAACGGCGGGGCGTGCGTCGAGGTCAGCACCCGGGAGGTCGCCGGCCGCAGGCTTGTCCGCGACTCCAAGAATCCCGGCGGCGGCGTGCTGTCGCTGGCTCCCCAGCAGTGGCAGACGTTCGTCTCCGCTGCGAAGGCTGGCCAGTTCAGCCTGTCCTGAGAGAGCGGGTGAAGCCCGGGTACGGCTTCACCCGATCCGGGCCGCGTGCAGGGTTGCCGCGGCCAGTTGCGCGCACTGTCCCCAGACGGTGCCGCAGGTGTGCTCGCCGAGCACGCTCGCGGGCCAGGGCCGTCGGCGGGCGAGGAGTTGCGCGACGACACCGGTACCCGAGCGCTTCTCGGTGCAGTCGTCAGGCCCGCTCGCGGGCTGAGCGCAGGTGCCACAGGCCGAACCCGGCCATCGCCAGCCCGGCCAGGGCGATGAGCGGCCCGAGGATAGCCCACAGCGACGTGCCCGACATGAAGCTGCCGCCAATGACCCCGACGCCCTGCAGCGCGAAGATGATCCCGGCGATCATGACGATCACGCCGGCGCCAGTTAGCAGCGCGCTTATAAACGGAGTGCTTTTCACGAACGGTCCAGGGGGTTTGTCTCCATCGCACCCGCAGTCGTCGGCGCCGCCCGCTGCATGCGGAGAGCGCGGAGACGGCGGCGCATCCGGAATGAGCCGACGAGAGTGAAAGCCCCGATGAGAAGCGTGACCAGTGAGCCGAGGGCGGCGCCGATCGTCGCGGCTTCGCTGGCATAAGGCGAGCCCGGAAGCTCCGAGTAGCCGGGATCGGCCGGATCGACCAGGACCGAGATCACCTGGCCATCCTGGTAGCTGACGTTGTTCGGGATGTTGACCACTGTCGCTCGCTGCCCGTCGACCGGCGTCCGCAGCGTAGCGGCGACGTTGGCCCAGTACGTGGTTCCGCCTCTTCCGCTGGACTGCTGGTTGGACACACTGTCGACCGTGGCCGAATCCGGCACGCCGTGGCTCTGGGTATAGCTCGACTTGCTGGCCGCCGCGTGCGCACTGAAAGCGAAGGCGGCGAAGGCGATGCCCATCCCGGCCCCCAGTATCCCGGTGATCAGCATCGATGTCGGGCTGTTCCGGCGCCGCCGGCCTCGCGGCCAGTTACCGCGGGGGAGGCTGGCCTGGGCCGCGGCGGCGATCCTTCCGGGCGGAGCGCCGCGCAGTCGGTGCTCAACGTGCACGACGACCGCCGCGCACACTATGGACACGGCGAAGAACGCCACCGCGATCAGGATCGTCTTCGCGCCTGCGGGCTCACTGCTGTCGTGAGTGACACCAAGCCCGGCGAGCAGCGCGTTGACAGCCACTCCCAGTGCAGCGAAAAACGCCAGTGAATCGATGATTATCAAGCCGATGAGCCGGCCTTTACGGCGAGCCTCCAGCCGCCGGCCCATCCAGTCATCGCCGTTCATTGGACTCCCCATCACGAAGCGGCCAGCCGGGGCGCCAACCCCGGCCGGGCCCATGTCGCCGCTGATTATGTCGGCTGCTGGCCGGCAATGGGCGGTTTCCGGCCAGGGCGACAGGGCAGTGTCGGGTCTGGGATACCTTCAGGGGTGATCGGAGGGCCGGAGTGTCAGGCACGGCCATCGACGTGAGGAGCCATCCGTCGTGACCATGTACCAGGGGTACGAGCGTTCGCGGCACCGGGGATACGAGCGTCCGCGCCGTCGTCACCGCGGACTCGTCGCAGGCGTCGTCGTGCTCATCGTTCTGGTCGGCTTGCTGGTAGGGGCGGACTTCTGGGCCAGGAGCTACGCCGAGAACCGGGTAGCCTCGGAGATCCAGCAGCAGGGCTTTCCCACCCGGCCGACAGTGACCATCGACGGGTTCCCGTTCCTTACCCAGGTGATCAGCCGGGACTTCAGTGAGGTGCAGATCAGCTCGGGCAGCATCACCGAGGGCCCGCTGCAGATCCAGAGCATCAACGTCACCCTGGACCGCGTGCTGGTTAACCCCTCTTACAACGGGGGCACGGTCACCAATCTGAACGGGAACGCGGCCATCACGTTCACGGCACTGGCCAGCGCGATGTCCTCGGAGGCCGGCAGCCTGTCCCAGCTCGTCAGCGGGGCCCTGAGCCTGTCGGCCGCCGGCGGCGACGAGGTCAAGGCCACCCTGGGCGTGGACGGCTTCGGCGCGACCGCCGTCTGGCGGGTCAGCGCGACCGCCCCGCGCACGATCAATATCCAGCTGGTGTCCAGCGGCTCGATCCCGTCGCAGCTGGTGAACGGAATCGGGACTATCGAGATCAAGCTCCCGGCGATGCCGCTGGGTCTGAGCCTGGCCAGCATCAACGTCACCCCGACTGGCCTGGTAGCCACTGTGACCGGCCAGGGCGTGAACTTCGGCAGCTAAACGGGCCGCGACGGTAAACGCGCCTTTGGCGAGTAAGCTTCGGCAATTAACGCGTCGCAGCGCTGCGCGCACCGTGTCGTCGGAGGAGTGCGCAGTGGCGGATCCTGGGAAAAGGCTTACCATCATCGGCGGCGGCGTCATGGGGCTGATGACCGCGTATTACGCCGCGCCCCAGGCCGCTGACGTGACCGTTCTGGAGAAGACGCACGTCGGCGACCCGGCAACGGCGTCGTTCTCGCTGACCAGGTCGGCGCGGAACGACTACCTGGATCCGCAGTACGCACGGCTCGCCTTTCAGGCGCGGCAGCTCTGGCTGGACCTGCAGGCCCGCTCGGGCGAGCGCATGCTGGTCGACACCGGGTGCCTGAACCTGGCCAAGCGCAGCATCACGCCCGACCTTGATAGCAGCTACGCGTTCCGCAGCTTCGCCGTGCTCGAGCAGCTCGGGCTGCGCCGCGAGGCGCTGACAGCCGAGGACCTCGGGCGGCGCTACCCGCAGTTCAGCGCCGACGCCGGGCGGCTGGACGTCGACGCCGGGTTTATCGACGTCCCGGCGGTCACCCGGTTCCTGAGCGAGGCGCTTCGAGCCCAGGGAACCCGGGTGGTGCCGGACGCGGCGGTGCAGGCGATCACCCGGGAAGGCGGCGCCTGGCGCGTCGCCACCGGCAGTCGCAGCGTCACCTCCGACGTCGTGGTGATCACGGCGGGCCTGGGCACCAACGACGTGCTCGGGCTGCTGCCCGGCTGCCCCATCAGGTTCCCGCTGCGGCCCGACCGGCCGTCGCAGTCGAAGTACTTCATCCCGCGGCCAGACCAGCGGCCCCAGTTCACCGAGCCGGCGCTGCCGGTCTTCGCCTACCTGGACGTCGGGATCTATGGGCACCCGATCTTCGACGGTCGGACGCCTGGCGTCAAGATCGGCTTCTACAACCCGCCCGACGTTGCCCGGGTACCGAGCCGGATCGGATCCGTGCAGGATTTTGTGAACGAGTGTCTGCCCGGCTTGCGTGGCTGCGAGGCCGTGGACGTGGCCGCCGCCAGCGGCACCGATACCTGCTCGTACGACTTGGTGGACGACGACGAGTTCATCATCGGGCCGGTGCCAGGCGCCGAGGGTGTGTTCACCGGCGTCGGCTGGCGGGGCACCGGCTACAAGTTCGCGCCCTGGGCCGGTCAGGTGCTGGCCCAGCTCGCCGTCGGCCAGCCGGCCGGGTCCGACATCCGCCGCTTCACTCCAGGGAGGTTCGCAGCATGACACCGGGGATCGCCGAGCGGCTCAAGGACGGCACCGTCTTCGGGGCCGAGGGTTACGTCTTCGAGCTTGAGCGACGTGGCTACATCAAGGCCGGACCTTACGTTCCGGAAGTCGTTCTTGACTTTCCTGAGGCAGTGACCGAATTGCACAGGGAATTCCTCCGGGCGGGTTCCGAGGTCATGGTCGCGCTTACGTATTACGCGCACCGCGAGAAGCTGCGCGACGTGGGCCGTGAGGGCGACCTGGAGGAGATGAACCGGCAGGCGGTGCGGATCGCGCGGCAGGTGGCCGCGGAGGGCGGGGCCCTCGTAGCCGGCAACGTCTGCAACACCTGGGCCTACGATCCCGATGACCCGTCGACCGCTGCCACCGTGCGCGCCATGTATGCCGAGCAGCTCGGCTGGGCCGCCGACGAGGGCATCGACTTCGTGATCTCCGAGACCAACGACTACCTGGGCGAGGCCCTGGCCGCGCTGGAGGTCAGCACGAGCCTGGGGCTGCCCGCGATGGTGACGCTGGCAGCCACGCAGCCGGGTACGACCAGGGACGGGGTCGACTACGTCGAGGCGTGCCGCATCCTCGCCGCGAGCGGCGCGACGGTCGTCGGCCTGAACTGCGACCGGGGGCCAGCCACGATGCTGCCGCTGATCGCCCGGATCCGGGACGCCGTGGACTGCGCGATCGCCGCCCAGCCTGTGCCCTACCGCACCGGCGCCGAGTTCCCGACTATGCAGTCGCTGCCGCTGCGGGATGGCGTAGGGCGGGCGTTCCCGCTGGCGCTGGAGCCCTACACCTGCACCAGGTTCGAGATGGCGGACTTCGCCCGCGCCGCCCGTGAGCTCGGGGTGAACTACGTGGGCATCTGCTGCGGCGCTGGCCCGCACCACGTGCGCGCGATGGCCGAGGCCCTCGGCCGCGAGGTCCCGGCCAGCCGGCACTCGCCGGTGCTGGACCTGCACCCGATGTTCCGCGAGACCGTCGCGGTGAAGGACGCGAAGTTCCTCGGTGCCTGGAACGCTGACGGGGCGGCCCAGGCCGGGTGACCCGGCCCGGGCGCGCGGGAGGCTCGTACTCCATTGCCGTGTCCTAAGCGTCTTAGTGACTGAAGGGGCGGCGCCGCCGGCGTCGCAAGCTGGCCACGATGGGGGCGGCGTCGGCGCCGCGGGGCCGTTCCGCATGGTGGCTGGTGCCGAAGGTCACGGCTTAGGTGCAGCAGCTTATGAAGATCCTGGTAACTGGCGGCGCGGGGTTCATCGGGTCGCACTACGTCCGGACACTGCTCCAGGGCGGCTATCCCGGTTATGGCCACGCGCAGGTCACCGTACTGGACAAGCTGACGTACGCCGGGAACCTGGCCAACCTGGAGCCGGTGGCCGGCAGCCCGCGGTTCTCGTTCGTGCGCGGCGACATCGGTGACGCCGCGCTGCTGGCCTCGGTGGTCCCCGGGCATGACGTGGTGATCAATTTCGCTGCTGAGACCCACGTGGACCGGTCGATCGCTGGCGCGTCGGCTTTCGTCGCCACCAACGTGGCCGGGACCGCTGCCCTGCTGCAGGCCTGCCTAGACGCGCGGGTGCCACGGGTGGTGCAGGTGTCCACCGACGAGGTCTACGGCAGCATCGCTTCCGGGTCGTGGAACCCGGACGCTCCGCTGCAGCCGAACTCGCCGTACGCGGCGGCGAAGGCCGGGGGTGACCTGCTGGCCCTGGCCTACGCCCGCACCCACGGGCTTGATGTGGTCATCACCCGGTGCTGCAACAACTACGGCCCCTATCAGTACCCCGAGAAGGTCATCCCGCTGTTCATCACCAACCTGATCGACGGGCTGAAGGTGCCGCTGTACGGCGACGGCCAGAACGTCAGGGGCTGGGTTCACGTTGACGACCACTGCCAGGGCATCCAGCTTGTCCTGGAAAAGGGCCAGCCAGGGAGCGTCTACCACATCAACGGCGACGCCGAGCTGTCCAACACCGAACTGACCCAGGCGCTGCTCGACTGCTTCGGCGCCGGCTGGGACATGGTCGCCTACGTCGACGACCGGAAGGGCCATGACCGCCGTTATTCGCTGGACGACTCGGCGGTGCGCGAGATGGGCTATGTCCCGCAGATCCCGTTCAGCGATGGTCTTAAAGAAACAGTCCGCTGGTATCAGGAGAACCGGCGCTGGTGGCAGACGCTGAAGGAACTGGAAGCTCTCTCCGGTGATGACGGGGCCGGGCCGGACGGCGAGGACGAGGCCGCCCGCGAAGGCCGGCGCAGTCCCGCGCGCCGCCGCCGCGGAACCTGGCGGAGGAAGCCCAGGCTGTAACGGCGCCGGTGGCCGGCCGCTCGTTCAGATGCGCTCGAGCAGCACCGTGGTCTGGTGGCCGTACGATTCCGGGCTTACCGACCGGCACATGTACCCGTAGCTGAGGTGCCGGGTGAGGACGTCGGTGTCCCACATGACGTGGGCCATGCCGTCCCGGCCCAGCGTGGCCATCCAGGCCTCACCCTGGCGGAACCGCTGGTACTCCGGGTCGGCCGAGCAGGAAGCGACGAACGCTTCCCAGTTCTCCCGGCCGCCGGTCCGCTCGTGATACCAGGCGTACGAGGCCGGATTGCCCTTCCCTTCGAAGACATCAGCCGCGTGCCTGTCGTTCACCGAGAAGTACAGGAATCCCCCCGGCTTCAGAATGCGGTGCAGCTCGCTGAACCAGGCCTCGGCCAGATCGTCGATGTGCGTGAAAAGGGAACCGCAGTACACCAGTCCGAAGGACCGGTCTTCGAACGGAAGGTGCGGCACCACTGTCGTCGTCGCGAACCAGAACGGGGGCGAGAGATTCACCTGGCACCAGGCGATCGCATCAGCCCAGATGTCACAGCCCCACACCTGAGTCCCGGCTGCTATCTCAGCCAGGTGGCGGATCATCCGGCCGCCGGCGCAGCCCAGGTCCAGGATCCGCCCGCAGTCCTCAAGCTTTCCGCCGCTGTCGAGCAGGATGCCGCGCATCGTCTCGTAATCCTCGCGCCCGCTGGCCAGGTAGCTCTCAGCGGACGTGCAGTAGTCCGCCCACAGGCTGCGCGGCGGCATGGGCAGCGACAGATCCGCGGCCGCGGTACCGACCGGGCGCGAGTACGTCCGCGCGTCCGGGTCATGCGGCCAGTACAGCCCGAGCCGCTGCAAGCCCGCAGCGACGCCGGGCAGGGACCGCCTGATCTGGGCCGTCATCCGAGGGTCGGTCACCGACTTCAGCCGGTCCTTCAGCGACCGGGTCACAGTGCTCATAGACATGTGACGCAGCGGCTGGCCTCCCGGATGACGTGCAGTGTTATCAGCATCGGCGTACACCGGGCCGCGCTCTCGGGCGTCGAACATGCGAGGTGACCGGGGAGGGGACGCGATGACGAGCCGGAACGGCCGCGCGACGGCAGGAGCAAAACCCGGCTGGCTGATCAAGACCGGATCGGCCCTGCGGGTGGTCCTGCCATCACGGCTGCGGCTGGCCGGACGGTCGAGGTGGCTCGTGATCGTGCCGTCGCTTGTCGCGCTTGGCGGTGCGACGGCTGTGCTGGTGTACGTCCTGACCAGCGGGGGCTCGCCGGCCACCGCGCGCTCGGGCGGCAATGCCGGCCCGAATCCGGACACCACCGAGGCCGTCCCCGCGTTTCACGTGCCCGCTCCCGTGGTGCCGGTGACGTTGCCGCGCGACGGTGCGATTCCGATGTCGGCCGACGCTGCTCCCCAGGTCAAGGCGTGGAAGGCGGGGAACGGCGGCATCGCGCTCGCCGCTGTGACCAGTGAGGCGGGCGACATGGCCCAGGCGTCGGGCCAGAAGCAGTACGTCGAGATGAAGAAGGCGTGCTCGGAACTGGCCGCGAGTGTCTCCGACGCCCAGGACGACCAGCCGATCCCCGATACCGCTA
>Ga0335074_10017155_pt1 | contig 10204 bp, 5 predicted proteins | sample Lox_Sample_23_FD_206715 | JGI IMG/M metagenome (GOLD analysis project Ga0335074, IMG submission 206715) | Soil microbial communities from Loxahatchee National Wildlife Refuge, Florida, United States - Lox_Sample_2.3 | ecosystem: Environmental > Terrestrial > Soil > Wetlands | place: USA: Florida...
CAGCCCGCCGTCGTGGAGGATCTGTACGACTGGGAGGGGTCCACCTCGCGGTTCGCGGCCCAGGCGCCGTGGTGGGAGCCGGGTACGGCCTCGGGCTACCACGCCCTGAACTACGGCCACCTCGTCGGCGAGATCGTCCGGCGGATCAGCGGCAAGACGCTCAAGCAGTTCGTGGCCGATGAGATCGCCGGGCCGCTCGGTGCCGACTTCCAGATCGGCGCCCTGGAAAGAGACTGGGGCCGCATCGCCGACGTCGTCCCGCCGCCGCCGCTGCCGTTCGACGTGGAGGCGCTCGGCCCGGACAGCATCACCGTCAAGACGCTGACCGGACCGCTGGTCATGGCGGAGACGGCCAACACGCCCGCCTGGCGGCACGCGGACATCGGCGCGGCGAACGGGCACGGGAACGCGCGTTCGGTGGCCCGGGTCATGTCGGTGGTCGCCCGCGGGGGCGAGGTCGACGGGATCCGCCTGCTCGGCCCGCAGACCATCGACCTGATCTTCCGTGAGCAGCAGAACGGCGTGGACCTGGTCCTCGGCCTTCCGCTGCGCATGGGGATCGGCTACGGGCTGCCGGAGCCCGCCACGCTGCCGGAGATCCCGGAGGGGAAGATCTGCTTCTGGGGCGGCTGGGGCGGCTCGATGATCGTCATGGACGTCGGCCGGCGCCTGACGTTCTCCTACATGATGAACAGGATGGGGGCGGGCATCGTCGGCTCCGGGCGCAGCGCCGAGTACGGGCGGGCGCTGTACGACGCCGTGAGCAAGCTGGACTGATCGCCGTCAGCTCGAAGGATGGCGCGCAGGCATGCCGAGGAGGACGGGCACACCGGCGGGCGGCGCGGCGGGAGCTGCCGCCGCGACAGCGGGCGCCCCGGCAGTGGCTTGCCAGGCGTCGCCGGCGCGGGTGCGGCGTAGGGAGAGTGGCGCGGCGTCAGACAGCAGGTAGTGCGGGGCGGCCTTGGTGACGGTGACGGCGACGAGGTCGCCGGGGCGGGGAACAGGGGCATGGGGGGTGACCAGGTCGCCCGGGTGCGGCACCGGTTCGTGCGGCGTGAAGTGGACCAGGCGGTTGTCGCGGGCGCGGCCGGACATGCGGTGGGTGACGGCGTCCTTGCGGCCCTCGCCCTCGGCCACGAGAACCTCCACCGTGGCGCCGGTGAGCTTACGGTTCTCCGCGAAAGTGGTCTCCTCGACCAGGGCGGTGAGCCGCTCGAAGCGCTCCTGCACCGTCTGCGCGGTTACCTGGCCGTCCATCGTCGCCGCGGGGGTGCCGGGGCGGATGGAGTACCTGAAGGTGAACGCGCCGGCGAAGCGCGCCTGGCGCACCAGGTCCAGGGTGTCCTCGAAGTCCTGGTCGGTCTCGCCGGGGAACCCGACGATGATGTCGGTCGTGATGGCGGCGTCGGGGATGCCGGCCCGGACCCGGTCCAGGATCGCCAGGTAGCGATCCCGGCGGTAGGCCCGGCGCATCGCCTTCAGGATGGCGTCCGAACCGGACTGCAGCGGCATGTGCAGGCTCGGCATGACGTTCGCCGTCTCGGCCATCGCGTCGATCACGTCGTCGGTGAAATCCCTGGGGTGCGGCGAGGTGAACCGGACCCGCTCCAGGCCCTCGATCTGGCCGCAGGCGCGGAGCAGCTTGCCGAACGCCTGCCGGTCGCCGAACTCCGCGCCGTAGGAGTTCACGTTCTGGCCGAGCAGCGTGACCTCGATGACGCCGTCGGCGACCAGCGCGCGGATCTCGTCGAGGATGTCGCCGGGGCGGCGGTCCTTTTCCCGCCCCCGCAGGCTCGGCACGATGCAGAAGGTGCAGGTGTTGTTGCAGCCGACCGAGATCGCGACCCAGGCGGCGTAGGCGGACTGGCGCCGGGCGGGCAGCAGCGAGGGGAACGTCTCCAGCGTCTCGGCGAACTCGGCCTGGGCCTCGTTCCTGACCCGGGCCCGCTCGAGCAGCGCCGGGAGGGAGGCCATGTTGTGCGTGCCGTACACCACGTCCACCCACGGCGCGCGTTCGGTAATCCTGGTCCGCTCCATCTGGGCCAGGCAGCCGCCCACCGCGATCTGCATGCCGTTCTTCTTCTGGGAGTACAGGTGGCCCAGGTTCCCGTAGAGCCGGTCGGCCGCGTTCTCCCGGACCGCGCAGGTGTTGAATACCACCACGTCCGGGGTCTCGCCGTCGGCGGCGGGCTGGTAGCCCGCCGCGTCCAGCAGGCCCGCCAGGCGCTCGGAATCGTGCGCGTTCATCTGGCACCCGTAGGTGCGGATCTGGTAGGTCCGGCCGCCTGCTGACACAGGACCAGGATAGGGGCGTCCTTGCGTCAGATGACCCAGTGATCTTGGGGGCGGGATCATGCATTATATCTGTATGCAAATGACTACGGAAACGACATGTTATGGCGAATGGCCCTCGCCCATCAGCGGCGCCGACGTCGCCCGCAAGCATGTCAGGCTCGCCTTCCCGACGATCTCGGGCGCGCGCACGTGGTGGGTCGAGACCCGGCCGGCCGAGGGCGGGCGGCTGGCCATGGTCGCCCAGGGCCCGGACGGGATACCCCGTGACCTGCTCCCGGCCGCGTACAACGCCAGGACCCGGGTGCACGAGTACGGCGGCCAGTCGTACCTGCCGGTGCCCGGCGGCCTGGTCTTCGCGAACTTCGCGGACCAGCGGCTGTACCACCGCGCTGACACGGACTCACATCCGGGCGGGGACGCCGGGGAAGTGCAGCCGCGCCCGCTCACCGCGCCGGCCGTCGAGGTCGGGGCGGGCGCCGCCGACCGGTTCGCCGACTTCACGCTCTCCCCGGACGAGCGCGAGGTGTGGTGCGTCAGGGAACGGCACGCCGGCGGGCGGGTCACCCGCGCGATCGTCGCCGTCCCGCTGGACGGCTCGGCCGCCGAGGCTTCTGATGCGGTCCGGGTCCTGGTCAGCGGGTCGGACTTCTACGCTTACCCCGCCCCCTCGCCGGACGGCGCCGCCCTGGCCTGGATCTGCTGGGATCATCCCCGGATGCCCTGGGACGGGACGGAACTCCGGGTGGCCGCGCTGCGCGACTCGGGCGCGGGCCCGGTGACCGAGGCGGGCGCCGGCCGGGTGATCGTGGGCGGCGACACCGAATCGGTGCTGGCCCCGGTCTGGCGGGACGACCGCAGCCTGTACGTGATCTCGGACCGGTCCGGGTGGTGGAACCTGTACCTGGCCGACGCGTACGCGCCCGATGGCGCCCCGCGGGCGCTGTGCCCGCGGGAGGAGGAGTTCGCCGCGCCGCTGTGGCAGCTCGGCATGTACCCGTACGCCGTGCTCGGCGACGGCCGGATCGCCGTCACGCACGGGACGGGGGAATCGCGGCTCGGGGTGCTCGACCCGGACACGGGCCAGCTGACCGATCTCGACCTGCCGTACCGGGTGGTCCAGCCCTGGCTTTCGGCCTCGGGTCTGGCCGTGGCCGCGATCGCGGGCGGGCCGACATTGCCGCTCAGCGTGGTCCGCGTCGACATCCCCGCGGCGAAGGCCCCGGCCGGGGCCGCGCAGGCGCGCGAGGTGAAGCGGGAGGTCGACGCGCTGCCCGATACCGCCTACCTGCCGATCCCCCGAGCGGCTCACCTGGCCGGGCCGTCCGGATCGGTCGTCCACGCCCTGGTCTACCCGCCGGCCAACCCCGCGGTCACGGCGCCCGACGGCGAGCTTCCGCCCTACATCGTCTGGGTTCACGGCGGCCCTACCGACCAGGTAGTCCCCCGCCTGAACCTGGAGAAGGCGTTCTTCACCAGCCGGGGCATCGGGATCATCGACGTGAACTACGGCGGGTCGAGCGGCTACGGCCGCGCCTACCGCGAGCGGCTGCGGGGCCAGTGGGGCGTCGTGGACGTGGCGGACGTGATGGCGGCGGCGCTCGCGCTGGCCGAGGCCGGCGAGGCGGACAGGAAGCGGCTGGGCATCCGCGGCGGGTCGGCCGGCGGGTGGACCGCGCTGGCTGCCGTGACCTCCGGCTTGGGACTCGCAGGCGACGTCCCGGCGGGCGACCACGGGGTATTCGCCGCGGTGGCGTCGTACTTCGGGGTGAGCGACCTGCGGGTTTTCGCCGAGCAGACCCACGACTTCGAATCACGGTACCTGGACGGCCTGGTCGGGCCGCTGCCGGAGTGCGAGGCGCTGTACGTGCAGCGGGCGCCGATCGGCCACGTGACCGACGCCACCTGTCCGGTCCTGCTCCTGCAGGGGCTCGACGACCCCGTCGTCTCGCCGGTCCAGGCCGAGTCCATCGCCGCGGATCTGGCCGCACACGGGATTCCCTACGCCTACCTGCCCTTCGCCGGCGAGTCGCACGGGTTCCGCCGGGCGGAGACGATCATGGCGAGCCTGGAGGCCGAGCTCTCCTTCTATGGCCAGATCATGGGGTTCACCCCGCCGGGTGTACCACGGGTAACCCTGGAGGGTGTCATGGGGGGAACCAACCGCCGTTCGGGATAATGGGTGGTGTTTTTCCTGGCGACACGGCTAGGCAGTTGTCAGGTATCGGGCTAGCTTAGACACTTGTCTTCTAGCAATCGGCACCGGGATTTCGGGGTGGGGCGGATGGATCCTCTTAAGCCCGGCGACCCTACCGCGGTCGGCAGGTACCGGCTGATCGGCAGGCTGGGCGAGGGCGGGATGGGCCGGGTGTTTCTGGGCGTGTCCCCGGGCGGCCGCCAGGTCGCGGTCAAGCTCATTCATTCCTCCCACGCCACCGACCGGCAGTTCCGCGAGCGGTTCACCAGGGAGATCGAGGCGGCGCGGAAGGTTGGCGGCTTCCACACGGCGTCGGTGGTCGACGCGGATCCCACCGCCGACCCGCCCTGGATGGTCACGGCCTACATTCACGGGTCCTCGCTGGCCGAAGCGGTCCGCCAGCGCGGGCCGTTCAGCGTGGACGCCGTGTGCGCGCTGGGCGCCGGGCTGGCGGAGGGGCTGGCCGCGATCCACGCCTGCGGGCTGGTCCACCGCGACCTCAAGCCGAGCAACGTGATCCTGGCCGAGGACGGGCCGCGCATCATCGACTTCGGGATCGCCCGGGCGACCGGCGCCAGCCGGATGACCACGGCCGGGATGGTCGTGGGCACCTACTCGTACATGTCGCCCGAGCAGGTACGTGGCGAGATGGCCGGACCCGCCAGCGACGTGTTCTCGCTGGGCTGCACGCTGGCCTTCGCCGCGACCGCCCAGTCCCCGTTCGGCGATGACTCGATCATCACCGTCGTGTACCGCATCACCAGTGAACCGCCGGACCTATCGCACGTGCCGACCGAGCGCGGGCTCCGGCAGCTCATCGGCGAGTGCCTGGCCAAGAACGCCGACGACCGGCCGTCGCTCAACGACATCCTCACCCGCCTGACCCAGTCCGGCCCGGCGGTCGGCTTTGTCTCCGGGCCGGTGCCGGGCTACATGTCCAGCCCGCAGCCGTCGTATGGCCCGGGCCCGGTGTCGGTGCCCCCGGCCGGGGCGCCGGCGGGCGGGCCAGCCCCGAGCGACGCGGTACCTGCGCCGAGTGCCGCCGGGGTCGGGGCCAGCGCCGATATGACGGCACCGCCCGCCGACCTGTACGCGCCGACGCACACGATGCGCAGCGGCGAGAACGTGGCCCAGGAGCAGGCAGCGGACCTACGGCGCTCGGGCTCGGGCTCGGGTTTCGGTTCCGGCGTGGCCGGCGGCTACGGCGGGCCGAGTGGCTACAGCGGGCCGAGTGGCGGGCCCGTCGGCCCCGTCGGCCCCGGTGGCCCTGGCGGCTATAGCGGCGGGCCCGGGGGCTACGGCGGCTCCGGTGAGGGGATGACCAGGCAGGGCGGTCCGGGAGTGATCTCGGATGGGCCCACGGACCAGGGAGCGCTGGACTCCCGCCGCGGCCGTCGCGGCCCGGGACGTCCGGTGCTCATCGGCGTCGGCGTGGCCGTCGTCGCGCTGGTCGCGGTGGTCCTGGGCGTCGTGCTGACCCGCCACCCGACACCGCACCATCCTTCGGCGTCCGGAGGCACTAGCACGCATCCGCCTGTGTCGCCCGCCCCCACGCCGCCACCCTCGTCGCCCGAGGCCACCCTGCACGATCCGGGCGGCAAGAGCGTCTTCGGCGTGGCGTTCGGCTCGGACACCGTCCTGGCCACCGGCGACAGCAACCACAACTCCTATCTGTGGAATCTGACCACGGGCCAGCTCATGGCCACCCTGGCCGACCCGAACAGCAACGGCGTCAACGGCCTCGCCTACAACCCTGATAGCCAGACCTGGGTCACGGCCGACGCGAACGGCCCCATCTACCTGTGGAACGCCTCCGGCAAGCTGACCGCCACCCTGCAGAACTCGAGCATTGCCAACTCGAGTGTCCGGGCCAACGACAGCGTGGCGATCAGCCCGGACGGCGGGTTCGTCGCGGCCGGAAACGAAGACGGCGACACCTATCTGTGGGATGTGGCCGCCGGCAAGCTGAACACTCAGCCCCTGCCTGCGCTGAAGGACCCCGGTGGCAAGAATGTGTACGGCGTGGCGTTCAGCCCGGTCGGCAACCTCCTCGCCACAGCCGACACCAACGGCAGCACCTACCTGTGGAACGTGGCCACCGGCAAGCTGATCGCCACCTATAAGGATCCCGACAGCAAGGGCCTGTATGACGTCGCCTTCAGCCCGGACGGCAGCCTGATCGCCGTCAGCGACACCAACGCCTCCGGGTACGGCGTCGTCTACCTGTGGAGCGTGACTACCGGCCGGCTCGTCGCCTCGATGACGAACTCCGTCGTCACCACTGGCGTCTACCAGGACCTCGCGTTCAGCCCGAACGGCAAGTACGTTGCCGTCGCCAGCACCGACGGCAACGTCGTGCTGTACAACGTGACCACCCACCAGTACGTCGCCAACCTCCAAGACCCGGATAACCAGGCCCTCAACGCTGTCGCCTTCAGCCCGGACGGCCAGACCCTGGCTGCCACCGACACCGCCGGCGACGCGTTCCTCTGGCCCATGACGTGGCTGTACGGCTGAACGCGGCGGGCGCGATGAGGCCCGGCGGGCCGATTCGGGTTAGCGGGCGAACTCCGTGGCGCGGGACTCGCGCACCACGGTGACGCGGATCTGGCCGGGGTAGGTCAGCTCATCCTCGACCCGCTTGGCGATGTCGCGGGCGATCACCTGGGCCTGGATGTCGTCGATCCGGTCGGGCTTGACCATGACCCGGATCTCCCGCCCCGCCTGCATGGCGAAGACCTTCTCCACGCCCTCGTGGCCCGACGCGATCTGCTCCAGGCGCTCGAGGCGCTTGACGTACATCTCGAGCGACTCGCGGCGGGCGCCCGGCCTGCCGCCGCTGATCCCGTCCGCGGCCTGGGTGAGCACCGCCTCGACCGTGCGCACCTCGACCTCGTTGTGGTGCGCCTCGATGGCGTGCACCACGTCGTCCGGCTCGCCGTACCGGCGGGCGATCTCCGCGCCGATCAGCGCGTGGCTGCCCTCGACCTCGTGCGTCAGCGCCTTCCCGATGTCGTGCAGCACCGTGCAGCGCTTGAGCAGGGCCGGGTCGATGCGCAGCTCGCTGGCCATCATCCCGGCGATGTGCGCGGCCTCGATCAGGTGCTTGAGCACGTTCTGCCCGTACGAGGTGCGGTACCGCAGGCGGCCGAGGAGGTTGACGAGTTCCGGGTGCATATCGGTGATGCCGAGCTCGACCAGGGCGTCCTCGCCGGCCCGCTTGCACAGCTGCTCGATCTCGGCCTTGCCTCGCTCGTAGGCGTCCTCGATCCGCTGCGGGTGGATGCGCCCGTCCAGGATGAGCCGTTCCAGCGTGAGGCGGGCGATCTCGCGCCGCACGGGATCAAAACAGGACAGCAGCACCGCCTCGGGGGTGTCGTCGATGATCAGGTTGACGCCGGTCACGGACTCGAAGGCCCGGATGTTGCGGCCCTCGCGGCCGATGATGCGCCCCTTCATCTCGTCCCCCGGCAGGTGCAGGACGGAGACGACCGACTCGCTGGTCTGCTCGGTGGCCACCCGCTGGATGGCGAGCGTGACGATCTTGCGGGCGCGCTTCTCGCCCTCGGACCTCGCCTCCTGCTCGATATCCCTGACGATCAGGGCCGCTTCCCGCTTGGCCTGGTTCTCGATGAGCCCGACCAGCTCGGCCTTGGCCGCCTCGCTGGTGAGCCCGGCGACGCGCTCCAGTTCCCTGACGCGTTCGGCGTCCTTGCGGTCCAGCTCGGCGGCGCGCCGGTCGAGGTCGTGCCTGCGCTGATCCAGGGTTAGCGAGCGATCCTCGTTCCGCTTGAATTCCTCGTCCAGGCGCTGTTCGCGGTCGGCTAGGCGCACCTCGCGGCGCTCCAGGTCGCCGCGGAGCTCGCGCACCTCGTCCTTGACGGCGCGGATTTCCTCTTCGACTTCGCGGCGGCCCTGGGCGGCCTGTTCGGCCTCCTGCCTGGCCCGCTCGACGATCCCGGTGGCCTCGTCCTCGGCGCGCGCGCGGATGTGCTCGGCTTCCTGGGTGACCTGGTCGAGCTGGTCGCGGGCCCCGACCGCCTGGGCGGACGCCACGGCCGGCGCGTTCGCGGTCCTGCGCCACACCACCACGAGCGCGAATACCACCGCGAGCAACCCGATCACCATGAACGCGAGCGACAATCCGCTGCTCACGGTCACCCCTTTCCGTCCATAGCCCTCGGGGCACCCTTGCGCTGTGACTGTATCGTGACAGTGCCGTGATGTCCGGTCCCAGGGTCACGCCCCGAGCCGGGCAGCCGCACACCGCACCGATTTACCGGTCGCCTTGGTTACCTTTTGTGTCCGCTCGCTTCTCCTCCGCTAACATTCCGTGCCGCGCTGGACAACACCCCGCTGCCGTGAGGTTAAGGCTTGATAACCTTTTTATCAAGCAAAGACCCTCACGCGGCCGCAAAACATGCCTGATGCTGACAAATGGCGCGCGGGCCCTCGGCTGCCGGGCGCATAGGCCCTGGGCGGCGGGGATTGCTCTGAGATGGCTCGATGATTCGGGTGCCCGGCGCGGCTTCCGCGGTCACGTCGCGGCTCGGGAAGCGGCCATGACGGAAAGGCACCCCGGTCGCGGTTTCCGTTACAGGGAGTAATCCGCCTGGCGGTCACATTCGCCGCTGAGTTCGCGGCCGGGAAGGCCGGGATCCTGGGCGAGGTCGTCGGCGTCGGGGTCGTCCGGGTCACTGTACGGCTCGGTGTCCAGGTCGAGCCCGGCGGTCGCGCCGGGGCCCTCACGTTCCAGGGTTTCCTTGATCAGCCGGTAGACCAGGCCGGGCGGGTAGCCCTTCCTGGCGAGCAGGCCCGCCGCCCGCCTGGCCCGGGTCTCCGGCGGCTGCCCGCGGGTGCTCGCCATCTTCTGCTCGACCAGTCGCCTGGCGGTGGCGACTTCCTGCTCGGGGTCGAGGCTGCCGACCGCCTCGCGGATTTCCTCGGTGTTGACGCCGTGCCGGCGAAGCTCGACGGAAAGCGTCCGCCGGGACAGGCCGCGGCTGTAGTGACGGGACTCGACCCAGGCCCGCGCGAACGCCGCGTCGTCGATCAGGCCGACGTCGGTGAAGCGGCCCAGGACGGCTTCGGCCGCTTCGGCCGGAACGCCGCCGCGGCGCAGCGCCTGGGCCAGCTCGGACCGGGTCCGGGGCCCGGCCGTCAGCAGCCGCAGGCAGATCTGCCTGGCACGGGCTTCAGGATCGTCGCTCGTGGGCTCGGATGGCGACCCTGAAGCCCGCCGACCAGGGGGCATGGCCGGTTACTGGCCAGGCCGTGACACCGGGGGGACGGTGAGGGTCCGCGGCGTGCCGGAACCGTTGCCTCCGCTTGCGCCGTTCCCGGCGGGAACGGGCTTGCTGGCCGCGGCGTCCGCGTCGAGCCGCGGGCCCACGCCGAGCTTCTCCTTGATCCGCTTCTCGATCTCGTGGGCCAGGTCCGGGTTGTCGCGCAGGAAGGTCCGGGCGTTCTCCTTGCCCTGGCCAAGCTGGTCGCCCTCGTAGGTGTACCAGGCACCGGACTTGCGCACGATGCCCTGCTCCACGCCGAGGTCGATCAGGCTGCCTTCCCGGCTGATCCCGATTCCGTAGAGGATGTCGAATTCGGCGCTCTTGAAAGGCGGCGCCATCTTATTCTTGACGACCTTTACCTTTGTCCTGTTGCCGACCGCATCGGTGCCGTCTTTCAGGGTTTCGATCCGCCGGACGTCCAGGCGGA
>Ga0335074_10017156_pt1 | contig 10203 bp, 10 predicted proteins | sample Lox_Sample_23_FD_206715 | JGI IMG/M metagenome (GOLD analysis project Ga0335074, IMG submission 206715) | Soil microbial communities from Loxahatchee National Wildlife Refuge, Florida, United States - Lox_Sample_2.3 | ecosystem: Environmental > Terrestrial > Soil > Wetlands | place: USA...
GACAGCCACGACGGTGCCCGGTACACGCTCCGGTACTCTCCAGTCGGCGGCCGGCTGATCGGCCGTAACGAGCTCCCGACCCGCGCAGTGATCGAGACATACGAGCAGGCGATCCGGCTGATGGGGGGGGCCGATAAGGTCAAGGCCTATCGGGCCGTGCTATCCGCCGTCGCCGCCGAGCCAGCCGTCGCGGCGTGGGTTGCGGAAAAGCCCCTGCGGGCGCTTGAGGTCAGCGCGTCCTGGCCTGCAATTTTGGCCGCATACAGCTGGCTGAGCGCAGCGCGAGGTTGCGGTCACTACCTGCGGGAGATCACCGCCCCAGGAGTTGACACGAAGTTCGTAGAGCGCCACCGTCAGCTACTGGCCCAATTGCTCGGCGTTTCCTCGACCGCATCCGGCTTTCTCACGGCACTGGGCTTGCGCGCCAAGCCCGACACGCTGCGGATCCGGCCTGATCCCTCCCTGGGGATTGCCTCTGGCTTGTCCGATCTCACGGTCAGGGCGGACGAGCTGGCCGCGCTCCCCGTCAAGGCGAAGCGCGCGCTGGTCATCGAGAACGAGATTACGTTCCTGACCGCTCCGGTCCCGCGCGACGGCGTCGCGTTCTGGGGCAAGGGATTCGAAGTTGATCGCGTCGGCGCTCTGCCATGGCTGGCCGAGGCGGACGTCATCTACTGGGGTGATCTCGACACCCACGGCTTCGCGATCCTGAATCAGCTGCGCGCCTGGCTACCCAGCACCCGGTCGCTGCTCATGGACCGCGAGACGCTGCTGGCGCATCGTGACCGATGGGTCGGCGAAGCCTCACCCGCCATTTCACGGCTCAACTGGCTTACCGCCGAGGAACAGGCGCTCTACCACGACCTGGTTGCTGACCGCCTCGGGGAGAGAATCCGGCTCGAGCAAGAACGCATCGACTGGAACTGGGCAGCCAGGCGACTTGCCGACCAGGTCCCGATGCCCTGACCGTTCCCTGTGCTCCGTTACCGTGCATTTCTGAGCGCGAACTCACCGCCAGCGCGCATTGGCCTATCGGTGCGCTCCGCCCTGGCCGCCGGAGCCCATCGAAGATCATCAGCCGTGAACACATGTCAGCAGTGTTGGAAGGCGTGTTGGGGGCAATCCTCAAGAGTCCGAATCTCTTATCCTCCGCTCTTGTGACCCGGCGGCCACCGGCAGCCGAAGTGGGCAGAATACTGTGCAAGGCGGCCGTGGCCGGCGTCATGATCGTCGAGTGACGAGCGACCCCGAGCCAGATGCCGGGCAACACTCGCCGGACGACGAGCAGGCCCGAGCGACGGCCAGGCGCTCCGGTGATCCCCGATACGGCCAGCGAAATCTCGCGAGCCGGCTTTTCCCCGGCCCTTCAGGCGCCATGTCGAGGCAGCGCGCGGACAACATCGGCAGACTCTTGAGATCCCCTTGACAGCGGCACGCCGCCGACCGCGCGGGCCGACCAGGAGGCCAGGACACGGACTTCTGGTGACCGCTCGCGACCTGCGCAGACCGCGGCCGGTCAAGTCAGCCCCGCAGCCACGCCGGATGACGTCGCTCAGCTTCGCGAGACACTCGAACAGCAGAACGAGCTGCTGCGCGCGATCCTGGCGAGTTCGGTGGACTCCCAGGAAGACGCGAGATCGACCGCGCAGAATTCCCGCACATTCGCCTGGGCCGGCACTGCGATCGCCATGCTCACCCTCATCGCCACGGTGGTCTCGATCATCGCCGCCGTCACGGCGCATTAACGGCGGCGTCGACTCTCGCTGCCGGAGCCCCGTCGAAGATCATCATGCGGCCGGCTAATTGGCGGACGAGCAGCAGTTTTCTAAGGAGTCAGCATGAGCAAAACGGACACGACGCGGCTGCGCCGAGGCCCTGGAGGTTGCCGTACTCCTCTGCCGTACCGTCACCGCCTGGCCCTCGCAGACGGTGAAGATGCCGACGTGGCCTGCGCTCGCTCAGGTGACGCGCGCGGTCACCAGGGTCTCCAAGGTATAGGGCCGCAGGCCATCGGTACGTCCGGCGAAGTACCGCTGCTGGAGGTCTGCACGTGCGGGGTGGTCCACAACCTTTAGCCCGCACCGGCTGATCAGCCTCTCGATCTCGGATACCGGCCAGCCAGGCTGAAGAGGCTCGCCGAAAGAAGCCGCGATCGGCGTGTAGGTCCGGGCGTATTCCGTCCCCACGTCGTCGAGCACACAGTCCTCGGCCCGGTAGGAGAACACCACCTCAGAGCCGGGAGCAGCCGCCGCGATCGTACGCAACGTCGACTCGATCGTCTGTGCCGTCAGATAGGGGGCGACGCCCGTCCAGCAGAACATCGCCGGCTGCGCCCAGTCGAACCCGGCCGGGCCCAGAACGTCCTGAACCGGTTCGGCCTCGAAATCAACCGGCACGAAGACCTGCGAGTCGCTGAGCGGCAGGCCGAGCTCCCTGACCCGCTCGAGCTTCCAGGCCTGGGAGGCAGGGTGATCAACTTCGAACACCTTCAGCGAGCCGAGCAGATCCGGCCGCCGCCACGCGAACGAGTCAAGCCCCGCGCCAAGAATCACGTACTGCGTGAAGTCACTAGCAGCCAGCCGGTCCTCGGCGTACCGACTGCGGGTGCAGACAGCCGCGCGGGCCTCGCGAAGGCCCGGGCCGGGGAACAGCGGGTCGAACTGGTCTCGCAGCTGCTGCCATACCGGGCCGACAAGCACCAGGGCGAGCACATCGTCCAGCACCCACGGCGACGCCGTCTCCAGGCGAAACAATCCACGCGACACGGCCGCAAACATCGCCGTCCTGCTCGGCGCGCTTTCCATGCATTCCTCCTCGCCGACCAGAACCCAGCATGCTGGCTTGAGCGTGAGAGTAACTAGCGGTTCAGCAGGACAGGTTCCTTTCGGTAGCAAGCTCGTCCCGTTCATCATGATCAAGGGCGGGGAAATCACCAGCGCAAATGACCAGCGAGGAAAGCTGGACATGCTTGCCCAACGCGGCGGCAAGATACTTGCCGTGTGGCCCGGCCAGTGGTCATCGGACGCATTCGTAGTAGATGGTCGCAGGGCTGCGCTGCGCGTACTTGAGTCGCGACGGGAGTGCCTCAATGACCTTGAGGATGCGATGCACCGTGACGGTAAGCACCACCCGAAGGCGTCAGCGACGTGTCCAGCATGCCAGGAACATCTGACCGGGAAGCACGCTGAGCGTATGTTCAGCCCTGACTGCTGCAGCAACATGCGTGTGCAGGTACGAGATAGTCCCGGCGATCAGCGCCAGCATCCCGACTCACCCGGTCGTAGTGCGCTTGATCCAGCGATCGGCCTGCCCGCTCACTGCTGCCCTGCAAGTACAAACTCACCAGTGATCGCGGGCATGTACGCAAGCGATGTGGCCCACCTCGGACACGTCACGATCAGCGCGGCGACGCCGCAGGCGTGCTTACTGGCGGAGTCCCGCGGCGTTCTGTGCTGTGGCGGAGATCTGCGTGAGCGAGATCCCGGTAGAGACGGGGGTGAGCTGGTCGGGCCCGCTGCTGCCGGTCCCGAGCTGGCCGTCGGTGTTGCGGCCCCAGGCCCAGAGCCTTCCGGTCTGATCGATGGCGTAACAGGCGTACCCGCCGGAGGCTACCCTGACGGGTTTTGCCCCGCCGGGAAGGGCGATACGGATAGGGGCGGCTGAGCTGCGGGTCCCGCCGTTGCCGAGCTGGCCGTGCGTGCCGTTGCCCCATGTCCACAGCGAGCCGTCGGCGAGGATGGCGATTGTCTGGCCATTGGCCGGGCCGCTGCCTCCCTGGAAGACCTGGTCGACAGGTCCCGGCAGCGGCACGCGGACCGGGACTGCCTTGTCGGCGGTGGATCCGTCGCCGAGCTGGCCGGCCTGGTTGTAGCCCCAGTCGTAGTAGGCGCCGTCTGCCATGAGGGCGCCGGCTGCGCCCCATGACGACGTGAGCGCCTTGACTTTGCCCTCGGGCAGTCCGAGGACCGCGGTCGGCACCGGCCGGGGTGCCGTGGAGCCGTTGCCGAGCACGCCATATGCGCCGGTACCGCACGCATAGACGGTGCCGTCGGAGTCGAACAGCGAGTGGGTCAGGGCGCCGGCGGCGAGGGTGACGTGCGGCAGCGGGATCTTCGCAGGGCGCGTTATCAGCAGCCCGCCGGACAGGCACAGGTCGTGGGACGCGTTCAGGCCCCAGCCCCATGCGGCGCCTCGCGAGTCGATGGCCAGGCCGCCGTCGAACGGCATCGGGTTCGGCAGCGAGGTGATCTTGACGCCCTTCGGGAAGTCCACCTGCACTGCGGTGCGCACGTAAGCGGGCGCGGAGCCGTTGCCGAGCTCGCCGTAGCTGCCGACGCCCCAGGCCCAGACCGTTCCGGCCGAGGTGAGCGCGTAGGTGTCGGAGTTGGAGGTGGCGATCTGGATCACGCGTCCCGCGATGCCGCGGATCGGGGTGGGCCTCTCGTGCAGGGTCTGCAGTACCGGCCCCCTGGTTCCGGCCACCCCGAAGGTGTAGACGACTGTGCCGCCCGCGGGCGTGCCCGCCCCGGAGGGGTGCGCGGTCGGGCTGACGCTGGCGCATGCCGTCAGCCCGAGCACGGCGATCAGGCTGATGCCGGCGGCCGGGATCGGGAGGTGACAGGTCATTTTCACGGGTCCTCGCTACGTCCTAGCTAGGCATCCCGGCGCATTAGCAGGACCGTTCCGGTGATGAGCGCGGCGGCCGCGTAGGCGCACAAGATGATGAAACCGGTCCAGGGACCGAAGGTGTCGGTGCCGTGGTACTGCGCGGTCGTCATCACGGTTCCGATCTGCTGGGGCAGGAACCGGCTGATGTCGTCAGAGTAGGACGAGGGCAGGACGGCGGTGATGATCGGCAGCACGAACAACGAGCCGACGAAGACGCTAATCGACGCCGCCGTATGCCGGATGATCGTCGCCATGCCGAGCGCGAGCAGCCCGAGCGCGACCAGGTAAAGACCGCCGCCTATAACCGCGCGGACAGCGCTCGGGTCGGACAGTGAGGCGGTCGGCGTCTTCCCGGAGAGGATCCCCTGCCCTATGAGGAACGCGGCGAATGACACGGCTTCCCCGACGATGAAGGTGATCACGCCGAACAGGACGACCTTCGCGGTGAGTACGAGCGGGCGTCGCGGCACGGCGGAGAAGGTGGCGCGGATCGTTCCGGTGCTGTACTCGGCGGTCACGACAAGGACCGCGAGCACCCCGATCGCGAGCTGGGCGAACAAGATCCCGGACAGGCTCGACCGGGTCGGATCGAACGCTTCCTGCGCGGCAGCCGTACGCGCGCTGAAGCGTGCCGCCTGCGCGGAGGTCACGACCGCGCTCAGGCCGATGCCGACAACGGCCGTGGCGAGCAGCGTCCACACCGTCGAGCGAACCGAGACGATCTTGATCCGCTCCGAGTCCAGCACGGCGCCGAACCGGTAGTGACCTGCCGGGGTGCCGGCAGGTCCGTCTGCCTGCGGGAGGACCGATGTTGGAACTGTCATGGCTGACTCACTCCGTGTGCTTCGAGGGGCGGGTCGCCGTGGAACTCGAGGTTGCCTTCCGTCGACTCGATGAACGCCTCTTCCAGTGACGCGTACTGCGGCGCGAGCTCATAGAGGAGTACGGATTTCTGCCAGGCGAGTTCGCCGATCTTCTCGGCCGGCAGGTCGTGCACGAGCAGCGAGCCGTCGGGCCCGGCGGTGAGGATTGCTCCCGCTTCCTGGAGCGCGGGACGCAGCTGGTCGAGCTGCGGCGACCGCAGCCGGACGTAGCCGCGGGCGTTGCGGGAGGTGAACTCTGCGATGGGCATGTCGGCGATCAGGCGTCCTTTGCCGATCACGACGACGTGGTCGACGGTCTGCGCCAGCTCGCTCATGAGGTGGCTTGAGACAAAGACGGTGCGTCCCTCGGCGGCCAGGCCGCGCAGGAGCTGGCGGACCCAGCGGATCCCGTCGGTGTCCAAGCCGTTCACCGGCTCGTCGAACAGCAGGACTCCCGGATCGCCCAGGAGTGCCCCGGCTATGCCGAGGCGCTGGCCCATGCCGAGGGAGAACTGGCCAGCGCGCTGGTGGGCCACGGAGGTGAGGCCGACGATCTCGAGCACCTCATCGACGCGGGTCTTCGGGATGTTGTTGGTCCGGGCCAGCATCCACAGGTGCGCGTAGGCGCTGCGACCGGGATGGACCGACCGCGCTTCCAGGAGCGCGCCCACTTCGCGGAGCGGCCAGCCGAGGCTGTGGTACTGGCGCCCGCACACGGTCACCGTACCGCGGTCGGGCGCGTCCAGGCCCATGATCATCCGCATCGTCGTTGACTTGCCTGCCCCGTTCGGGCCGAGGAAGCCCGTGACATGTCCGGGCTGCACCTCGAAGGACAGATCGTCGACGGCGACCTTCTCGCCGTAGCGCTTGGACAGGCCCCGTGCGACGATCACTCCGCCGTCACGGCGCGCGCCAGCCGGGCGGAGCGATCCTGCCCTGGCGTGCGCAGGCACCCCGGCGGCACTGCCCGGCGCGGCCGGAACCGCAGGCTGTGCCTTGCGGGCGTGCCGGGCGGCCCGCGCCCGACGGGTGAGCGCCACCGCGATGACCACGGCCGCGGCGACCGCGAGCACCAGCAAGAGGATCCGCAGCCCATGATGACCGCCAAGGAGGCCATGCAAGCCATGTCCGGCCTTCGCGAGGGCACCGCCGCTGATCAGCAAGCTGTTCTCGCTCACATGGCCACCTCACGACCCGGTCGTCAGATTCTGTCAGTTATGACAGGCTGTCAGATATGACACAATAGGCAAATGGACACGCGGTCGTCAAACTCACCTGCGCAGCGCCGGGAGGCCTACCGGCGCGAGGCCCGCAAGCAGGCCACGCGTACCGCGATACTCGACGCGGCGCAGCGCCTGTTCGCCCTGCATGGCTACGAGAACACCACCGTTCGGGCGATAGCCGATGCCGCCGGGGTCACGGAGCGAACCTTCTATCGTTACTTCGACGGCAAAGAAGGCCTGCTCGCGGAGGAGGCGATTGGCTGGACGGAAAAGCTCTGCGACGCGATCCGCGCCCGCCCGCCGGGCGAGGGACCGTATCTCGCGGTGCAGCATGCGATGATCGCGGTCGCACGCGACCTGACCCGACCCTCCGGCGGCAGCAGTCTGGCCCGCCTGATCGAAGTCCCCCGGCCGCTCGAGCTTGTCCGCCGGTCATCGCCGCGGCCACTGCACAGGCTCGAGGCGGCGATAGCCGACGCCGTACACGCCCGCCGCGGCGCGCCACCGGCAGACTTCGACGACCAGGTGGCCGGGCGGATCGCGGTCGTCGCGCTCAGGAGCGCGGCGATCCGCCACCGGGAGCTGCTGGCCACAAGCGGAGCCTCGCCAGGACTCGTGCAGCTGCTCGCCGAAGCGTTCACGGCCGTCGACAGGCTGACCAGCAGCACCTAGGCAGCCGAAGCATGTTCGCCCGGCCCGGCGGTCACGGTCGTCCCCTGGGCGCGACGACCGGCTGGTCTCCCGACGAGCGCCGCGATTCTCAGCACGACTGCCCTCGGCGCACATCAGATGTAACTGCTCGTAATCGTCTGGCCGTCCGGCTCGGCGGTCACCGCGGTGCCCGGCGCGACCCTCCCGACCACGGCCGCGATCGCTTCGACGCGTTTGCACGGAACGGGCTCGGCGACGTGGTCGAGGTCGACCAGATGTGACTCGATCTCCAGGCCGATCACGGCCGATCACGGCCGATCACGGACTCGGCCGGAACCGCGTCGCGACATAGTGCAGAGGCGGCAGCGACGGTGAGAGGTTCGGCCCGGTCAACGGCATCCTGCGCGAAAGCCTTGATAACGGCTATGAATGGCCTATCAGGTAGAAGTAGGCGGTATACGGCGTCTCAGCCGTCGTCGCCCGCACCGGCTCGCGAGCCGGTGCCTATCGGCTCGGGAGCGATCGCGGTAGCCCGAACCACGGCAGCACGCTGTTGTCGAAGCGGGTCATAGCGCAGATCCGGTCGCCGGCAAGGGTGAGCACGTACAAGCCGGTCGCGTGGCGGATTCCGGCCGAGACGCGCAGGTAGGCCCCGAACGCGGGCTGGCCGTTGGCTCGGGTCGGCACGAGGTCGAACCTGCGGCCCGCGCCGAACTGGCGGGCCCAGAAGCGGGCCACGACGTCACGGCCCTCGTATCCGAATGGCTCCGGAGGCATAGCGATGAAGACGTCGTCGGTCAGCAGGGCCACCAGCGCGTCAAGATCGGCCGACTCCCACGCGCGGGCGAACATGGCGACGATCGCGTCCTCGGCGGGCGAGCCTGCGGCGGGCGGCGGCTGGTGGCCGGCGGCTGGCTGCCGGCGCTGCAGGCTAGCGCGGGCTCGTTTGAGGGCGCTGTTGACCGATTGGACGGTCACCTCCAGCATCTCGGCCACCTCGCTGGCGCGGAATCCGAGGACGTCGCGCAAGATGAGGACGGCGAGCTGGCGCGGCGGAAGCACCTGCAGGGCCGCTACGAAGGCCAGCGAGATGGCTTCGCTCTGCTCGTAGCGGGCCTCCGGTCCGAGCGGCACGTCGACGGCGCCCTCGAGAAACGCGTCAGGAAACGGCTGCAGCCAGGCGGCCTCGTCGCGCGGCGTCGGCACGGGCGCTTCGAACTGCGACATATCCCACTCCCTGGCCGGGCGACGGCTCGCCGCGCGGCGCGCGTTGAGGCACCGGTTGGTGGCGATCTTGTACAGCCAGGTGCGCAGCGACGCGCGTTCCTCAGTGAACCCGCCGATGCCTTGCCAGGCGGCCAGCATCGTCTCCTGGACGGCGTCCTCGGCGTCCTGGACGGATCCGAGCATGCGGTAGCAGTGCACCTGCAGCTCCCGCCGGTGGGACTCGGCCAGCTCCCGGAACGCCTCTCCATCCCCTGCCCGCGCCCGTGAGAGACGATCGGCTGTCATCATCCTGCGCTCCTTCCTTCCGCGCCACGTCGTGCCTCCGCCCGGTATGTACACCGCCCACTGCGCGAACTGGGCGGCTCGCGGGCGCCCAGTTTCCCAGTGCCGCGGTGTATGCACTACCGACCGCCCGGACGATCCGCCCACCGGATCGTGCCGCAGCAGCTGGAAACGACCCTGGAAGGTTGACGATGGAGTCGTCCGCATCGGCCGGGCGCGTGGCGTTCGTCGTTCTCGATCGCCGCCGCCCCGGGCGCTGATGAACGTGCGAGTCTCCGGCATGCACGGGAAAGCCAACCGCAGGAAGCAAGTGAGCAGGACGCTCGCTCGTGTATTCGCCGGCTGGCGGACGGGCCTGTCGGGGCCTGTCATTGTTCTTCAGGCTGGGACTGCGGTCAACTACTTCGGCACTGGACTGGTCCTTCCCTTCGAGATCATCTACATGCACCAGGCCCGCGGCTTCGCAACGGCGACTGCGGGGCTGGTGCTGGCGGCGGTCATGGGCACGGCGGCGGTCGTAACGCCCCCTTCGGGTGCGCTACTCGATCGTTTCCGTGCGAAGCCGATCCTGATCACCGGCAATCTCGCGAGCGCACTGGGCTACGCGGGCTTCGCATTCGTCGACCGTCCCTGGCAAGCCTTCGTGTGCTCGGCCGTCGGAGGCGCCGGGTTCGGAGTCGCGAGCACCGCGAACCAGGTTCTGAGCCTGGCCCTGGTCTCAGCGGAGCAGCGCGCCTCCTCGATCGCGCTCCGCCGAGTCGCAGGCAACTTCGGTCTCGGCAGCGGCGCGACGGTTGCGGGCTTCATCGTCGCTTCCGCCAATGACCTCCGCGCGTTCCAGGCGCTCTACCTATTCGACGGCGTCACCTTCGCTGTCTTCGCGCTGGTTGTGCTCGTGGGGATCCCAAATCCTCGCCTTGGGAGTGCTGCGTCGGCGAGCGACAGAGGAACAGGCTTCCGAGCAGTTGCTCACGATCGGTTCTTCCTCGTCCTGCTCGCCGCCAACGTCGTGCTCGTGATGACCGGCGGCGCGCTGTTTTCCAACATCCTCGCGCCGTTTGCGAGGGCGCACACGCCTGTCGGGCCGGGCGAGATCGGCGTCGTCTTCTTCATCAACACCTTCTTCATCGTCGTCGCCCAGATTCCAGCCACACGGGTCGTCAAGCGGATGCGCCGCACATACGCTAGTAACTCCTCGAAGCGCGTCGGTGCTGGATGTGGAGACGTCCTCCTGATGCGGTTGTCGGGCTTGGTATCCCAGCGCATCGAGGAGGACGTCCGTGACTGAC